>LNAP01003509.1_pt1 | contig 14965 bp, 12 predicted proteins | sample 602601 | NCBI WGS metagenome assembly LNAP01 (sample SAMN02440304, study PRJNA202911) | soil metagenome | biome: Subtropical and temperate rainforests or woodlands; isolation source: soil samples (1 kg each in a 20% v/v slurry with milli Q water) were... ...
TGCGGTCTTCAGGCTGGAGCTGGCGGTACTGCGAAGGGGCGGCGTGCATCTGCTGACCTTACTGGTTGGCAGGTGTTGCACTTCACTTTTGAATCCGCCAGGTTCCCCAAATCGACTAATAGACCGGCCTCACGATCCAGATCAATCTGGTTCGAACGCCGGCAGAAAAGCCTTTAGGATCCGTCGGCCACGGTAGGGCAGCCCCAGTCCGCCCACAATTTCGCCACCGCGGCGTAGTCGTCCCTACCGTAGCCAGCAGCGGCTGCCATGTCGTAGACGCTGTGCGAGCTCTGAATCGCGAACAGTGGCACGCCCAAGTTCTGCGCCAGCTGCAGCGCCAGGACAGAGTCTTTTCGGGCCGCGTCGATCGGCATGCCGCCTTCGTAGTTGCCCTTGACGATGCGTTCGGCATAGCGATAAGTGAGTGGACGGTGCAGACCCATCTGCGCGTCCGAGAGCATCGCGATCATCTTCTGGCAGTCCACGCCCGCAGCGGTGGCCATGGCGCCTGCTTCGGCCACCACCACCATCACGGCATGCGCCACCGCGTTGTTGATCACCTTCGCGGCGGCACCGGCGCCGAGTTCGCCGAAGTAGACCTGCTTGGTTGCGATGGCGTCCAGCACGGGCTGCGCACGTTCGATGGCTTCTCGCGGGCCCCCCAGTGCGAGCGCGGCGGTGCCTGCCACCATCTGACCGACGCCGGCCAGAATGGACGCGTCGACCAGGTCGACACCGTAAGGCTGTAGCAGCTTCTGGCCGGCGTGGACATGCTCCGGGTTGACCGTGCTGGTTTCCAGAACAACGGCGCCACGCGGCAGATGTGGGGCGATCTGCTGCAGCAGCGCGATGGAAGCCGCAGGGCTGGGCAGACACAGCACCACAACCTGCGTATTCATCAGATCCTGCGGCTGGCGAATCGGTTTGGCGTCGAAGGCCTGCTGCGCGCGGGTGAGCTGCGCTTCATTGAGGTCAAACACCTGTGTGGGGAATTTGCGGCCGATACGTTCGGCCAGCGGGTAGCCCATGTTGCCGAGGCCGTAGATCGCGACGGGCGATTGAGACATGCAAAACTCCTGGTTCAAAAGATGAAGTGTTGGGAATCAGTCAGACCAGCGCTTCGTCGCCCACAGCTTGCGGAAGTACACGTCGGCGGCGTCCAGGCGTTTTTTCCACTCCGGTCCTGCTACATAGTCCATTTCGGTGTACTGCTGCTTCATCTGGGCTTGGAACTCCGGGCTGGCGGCAATCTGCTTCAACGCGGCAGCGAGTTTCTGCTCCACATCCGCCGGCAACCCTTTAGGCGCGACCACGCCGCGTTCGGAAGCGAGCACGAGATCGAAGCCCTGCACCCGCAAGGTTGGCACATCGGGGGCGAGCGACGACGGCGTGGCGCTGGCCTGTGCCAAGGCACGCATCTGCTTGCCCATCTGCGGCATGACCTCGCCCAGATTCAGGCCACCGACGGCGACGTGCCCGCCGAGCATGGAGTTTTTGAGCGGCCCCGCGCCTTGAAAGGGCACGTGCAGCAGCTTCACGCCCGCGATTTCTTCGAGCATCACCATTTGCAGGTGATCGTCGGTGCCCGCACCGGTGGATCCGTAGCTGACTGTGCCAGGAGCCTTTTTCGCCGCAGCGATGACGTCGGAGATGGTCTTGTAGGGGCTTTCCATCGCAACGCTGATGGCGCTCGGATCGCGCACCAGGTTGCCCAGATAGGCGAAGTCGGCAGTCGCAAAGCCTGCCTGAGCCTGACGCTCAATGGGCAACGTCAGCAGTCCCGGGTAGTTGGTCATGCCCAGCGTGTAGCCGTCAGCCTTGGCGCGGGCTACGTAGGCTAGGCCCAATGCACCGGATGCGCCCGGCTTGTTGTTCACGACCACCGATGTACCTAAGACTTGGCCGAGGTGCTGCGCCAGCGTGCGGGCAGTGATGTCGGTACCACCGCCCGGAGCAAAGCCGACCACGAGTTCGATGGGACGTTCGGGCCAGGCTGCCCAAGCGGGTGCGGTGGAGGCCAGACCGGCCAGCGCGAAAGACGCTGCGGCGACCAGTTTTGTTGTGAATTTCATGGTGTCTCCTGAATGGGGCTCAAAGGCCCATGGGTTTGTCGTGCGTGCCAAAAAAGATGCTCTTCACCTGCGAATACAGCCGCAAGCCGTGGAAACCTTTTTCGCGGCCGAGGCCGCTTTCTTTGAAGCCACCGAAAGCCGTGGCGATGTGTGATTGTTTGTAGGTGTTGATCCAGACAGATCCCGCCTCCAGCTCGCGAGCCACACGCCAGGCCTTGGCGTAATCTCCGGTCCACATGCCGGCAGCCAAGCCGTAGACGGTGTCGTTGCCCTGCGCGATCACATCAGCTTCGTCCTCGAACGGGAGGCACACGAGCACAGGCCCGAAGATCTCCTCCTGGACGGCGCGGGCCGAGTTTGGCAGGCCCTCGATGATGGTGGGCAGGTAGAACCAGCCGTTAGCCAGTTTCGGATCGGATGGACGGTCACCACCCATCAGAACGCGGCCACCCTCCTGGCGGGCCAGGTCAACGTAGCCGGCCACACGCTCGCGGTGTGCTTTTGACACCAACGGCCCCATCTGCGTTTGTGGGTCATCGGGCAGGCCGACGCGAACCGTCTTCGTTCGCTCCACCAGTTCGTCGACAAAACGACGGTAGATGGACTTCTGAACAAACAGGCGTGTACCAGCCACGCAGCTCTGGCCAGCAGAACCATAGATGCCGGACAGCACGCCGGCGGCGGCCTTGTCCAAGTCGGCATCCTCGAAGACGATGTGCGGCGACTTGCCGCCCAGCTCCAGGCCCACCGGGATCAGCCGCTCGCCTGCAACCGTGGCGATGCAGCGGCCGGTCTCGGTCCCGCCGGTGAACGAAACCATACGCACGCCGGGGTGTTTCACCAAAGCCGCACCAACGTCGTCGCCGTAGCCGGGCAGCACCGTCAGCAGGCCCTCGGGCAGGCCCGCTTCCGTGCAGATACGCGCCAGTTCCAGGGCGAGCATCGGTGTTTCTTCAGAGGGCTTCAGAATCACGGCATTGCCTGCGGCCAGTGCCGGTGCTACTTTCTGCGCCTCCGCCATGATCGGCGAGTTCCAGGGGGTGATGGCCGCGACCACGCCATAGGGTTCGGCCAAGGACATCGAAAAGTACTCGCCGCGCGGACTGGTCACTTCGTTCTGCCACGTCTCGCACAGGGCCGCGTAGTAGCGGAAGAAATACGCGGCGTTGTCCACCATGTGCTGGCATTCCTTCAGGGGCTTGCCACTGTCGAGCATCTGAAGGTGCGCGAGTGGTACGCGTTCTGCAGTAATGCGACGGCCAATCTCGTACATCGTGGTAGCGCGCACGTCGGGGCGCAGCTTGCGCCAAGGTGCGGTGCGAAACGCTTTCTCGGCCACGGCCACGGCATCGTCGACGTCGCGGGCGGTGGCACATGCCACCGTGCCAGTAACGGAGCCATCACCGGCGTAGATGGACGTGATGCTTTTGCCGCCGCCGACGCGCCACTCGGCGCCGATGCGGAAGGGTCTGATGGTTGCGGTCATGGAAGCTGGAGCATGAGAGTGGAAAGCGCAATGATGGTCCGCCCCTGTTTATAGAACAAATGAAAATTTATCCATTATTATTAGTTAATGGCTATTAATATCAAATACCGGCCGATGAAGGCCTTTCTGCTGGCCGCACAGACCAACTCGTTTACGCACGCGGCTGATCGTCTGGGCGTGACGCAGCCGTCGTTCACGGTGCTGATTCGGGATCTGGAGGACGTGCTGGGCGTGCGCCTGTTCGACCGCAATACGAGAGGGATTGCGCTGACCGCGGCCGGCAAGGATTTCCTGGCGCGTATCGAGCGTCCTGTGATTGATCTTGAGGAGGCGTATCGAAGCATCGTGGATCTCGCCGCAGTACGGCGCGGCTCGGTCGTGCTGGGGGCCCTGCCTTCGACCTCACTGACGCTCGTCCCGTCTGCACTGGGGCTGCTGCGTAATGCCCACCCGATGCTGCGGGTACGGGTGGTGGAGGCGCACAACGATGACCTGATCAGCATGGTGCGTACCAACCAAATCGAGTTCGCAATTGCCGCACAATGGGAGCCTGCGGCCGATCTCGCCTTCCAGCCGTTGCTGGAGGACCAGTTCGTGGCGGTGATGCCCCCGGACCACGAACTTGCCGCGCGCTCCCGGTTGCACTGGCGCGACCTCGTGCCGCATGACCTTATCTTGCTGTCCCGCGGCTCCAGCGCACGTGACCTGTTCGACGAGTCGACGGGCGAGCAGGCCGAAACAACTACGACCGCCTCGCGTTATGACGTCACACACATGAGCACGGCCATCCGCCTCGTGCGCCAGGGCCTTGGCATGACGGTGCTGCCGGCACTTGCGTTGCCCGAACTGGAGCTCGGCGAGCTGGTTGCTTGCAAGCTGCAGGACACGTCGGCACGTCGCATGATCGGCGTTGTGCACCGGCGCGACCGCAGCCTGTCCGCGGCGGCTATCGCTTTCGTTGGGAAACTGGCGGCTGTAGCATCCGAACTGAACAACAATGCCTCGATTCGCACCAAAGGGAAGAAGACTCAACTCGGTCTTGAGCCAGCCGGCGAGCTTCAAGGCAAAGGGGTCAAGCTTGGAAGGACTGATCCGCTTGGCGTAGTGCGGCTCGGCCTCGCCTGCGCGCAGGTACTTGCGGATGGTGTTGCGCGAGAGGCCCGTGCGGCGGGCGATCTCTCGGATGGACAGCTGCTCTCGCAGGGCCCAGCGCCTGATGACACTTAGTGTTGCCACGTCTATCACTCCTGGTCTCCTGCTGCTTAACAAAGCAGCAGGTTAGGGTTAGCACGTGGATCAGATTTAGATGGAAATCCTGGGGGTTAGTGGGTCACTTCTGCGTGGAAATCAACAATGCGCGCCCAGGGCGATGTGTTCGTCATCACCGGACCCGTCTTTGACTCAGGGAGTCCGTCTATCGGTGCCAACCAGGTGCGCGTGCCGACACACCTCTTCAAACTTGTGTACGACGCGACAACGCAAAAGGCATGGGTGCACTGGCAAGCGAACGCGGAAGATGGCTGCGGTGACGACGGCGCTGTGTGCCAAGCCACTTTGGCTGTCCACGCCGATGTGCAGCTTCATGCCGAAATACCATTGCTGGTCCTTACGGGTTTGGTGCATCTCGGGATCGCGGGCCTTGTCTTTGTTCTTGGTGGAGCTGGGCGCGCCAATGATGGTCGCATCCACGATGGTGCCGGTGTTGACCTTGAAGCCGCGCTCCTGCAGTTCCTGCCCCACTTTGGCAAACAGCGCCTCGCCCAGTCTGTGGGTATTCAGGAGCTTGCGAAACTTCAAAATGGTGGTGGCGTCGGGCACGGGTTCGCGCCCCAGATCAATGCCCACGAAGCGGCGCAGGCTGGCACTGTCGTACAGGGCTTCTTCGCAGGCCAGGTCCGCCAGGTTGAACCAGTGCTGGATGAAGTGGATGCGCAGCATGCGCAGCATGCGCTCCAGGCCTATGGGCGGGCGGCCATTGCCCGCCTTGGGATAGTGCGGCTCGATGACGGCGCACAGTGCAGCCCAAGGCACGATGGCCTCCATGGTCTTCAAGAACTCGTCGCGCCTGGTGGGCTTGCGGTAGTGCTCAAAGTTCTGGTCTGCGGCCATGGCGAGGGTTTGCTGCTTCATCGATATGTAACGCAGCAACCCGCTGGGGGGCACCTTAATCAGCATTGCCTTGAATTCTTCGGGATATGGTTGCTTCGTCATGGCACCTCCTATTGGGCCTCAGGTTTGAGGCTCGAAGGTGTCTAGTTCAGCCGGGGCTATTCACTACTTCCGATTGAGAGTCCTTTTAGCGCACTCAATAAAACTACGTAGAGTCGGCAGGTAGTAAGCTGGATTCCATATCAGCAATGCCGGTGACAGCACTTGTTCGCCTCTAATTCTTATGAATTTCACACCGTAAACACGCGAGCGAGCCAATGTGCTGGGTACAACAGAAACGCCAAGGCCATTTGCGACCATGGCCACAATAGTCAACCATTGGCGGGTCGCATGGGCAATTTTTGGATGTATTCCGGCACGAGAGAAGATGGCGATCACGTTGTCATAGTTTGCAGGAGCTATATCCCGGGAAAACATCACAAAACGTTCATGGGCCAGTTGTTTCAGTTCAACTGAATCGCACTGAGCTTTGGGATGATCGTCCGGTAGGCAGATTACAAAATCATCTTCACCCATGGGCAGAGATGCCAACTGTGGCGGAACCGTAGAGGCATTCACAAACCCGGCATGAATCTGGCCGCGCAGTAGCTCATTAACTTGGTCTGCACTGGACATCTCTCTGAGCACCACATCCACGTCAGGCATTTCCGCATTGAATTGCCTAACAATGTCCGGAACCTCCCGGTAGATCAGCGAACCAGTTACACCAATCTCAAGTCGTCCCCGCATCCCTCTGGCGACGATTTTTGCCACATTCGAAGCCCGTGCCACCTGTTCCAAAATCTGGCGCGCTTCTTCAAGGAAGGCCTCGCCGGCCTGGGTCAGCTCGACATGCTTGCTATCGCGAATCAAGAGCTGAACCTCTAGCTCCTCTTCCAGAGACTTGATGGCGCTACTCAAGGGCGGTTGGGTCATCGCAAGCTTGCTGGCTGCCCGCCCGAAATGCAACTCTTCAGCCAGGACGACAAAGTAGCGAAGAAAGTGAAGCTTCATGGATGCCGCAGCCTAAATGTGACGAGTGCAGATTATTTATCAACGATTCTCAAAAAGAATCGCTCTAACCGAAAACAGGATTGGACGCGAATGATTGTGAAAGGGAAGATGGGGGCGCATCGATTGACGAGACGGTGCCCATTCCAACTACAACCGGAGACGCATCATGAAAAATTTGCCTCGTGCCTTGACCCTGGCGGCCAGCTTGTTGGCTGCTTCAGCGGCGATAAGCCAGACCTTCCCTAACGCGCCGGTAACGATGGTCGTGCCGTTTGCTGCCGGAAGCGGCACGGATTCCGTGGCGCGCATTGTTGCCAAGAAACTCGGTGAGCGCCTGAAGCAACCTGTACTGATCGATAACCGCGCAGGTGCCAATGCGCAGATTGGTGCCCAGTTTGTGGCTAAAGCCAAGCCTGACGGTTACACCTTGTTCATGACGACCAATACGTCGCACTCAGCCAATCCCAGTCTGGTCCTCAATCTCAAGTATGACCCGATCAAGGATTTCACTCCGATCGCCCGTGTGGGCGAACTTCCGTTCGCGTTGGTTGTGAATAAAAACGATCCCGCCAAGTCGCTAAAAGGGTGGATCGATCAGGTCAAGGCCAACCCGGGAAAATTTGCTTACGCCACGCCGAACAGCACATCGCTGGTGGCCTCTGAAACCATCAAGCGGATTGCCGGCCTGGATGTTGTGGCGATCCCCTACAAATCGAGTCCGCAGGCCCTCACTGATTTGATCGGCGGGTCCGTGCAAATGTATGTCGTGGATCTGGGTTCTGGCATGGGCATGATCAATGCGGGCAGCGTCCGGGTTCTGGGCGTTACCACGAAAGAGCCGCTGAAGTCGATGCCCGATGCGGTGCCCATCGCCAAGGAGGTCCCGGGATTTGACTTGACATCCTGGAACGGAATCTTCGGACCCGCTGGCATGCCCAGGCCTGTCGTGGATAAGCTCAATGTGGAACTGCAAGAGGTCCTGGCAGACAAGGAAGTGCAAAAGGCGCTGAGCCAGCTGGGCTTTGAAACCTGGCCGACCAAGACGCCGGAGGAGTTTGCCAAATACGTGACTGACCAGCTGGCTCACTGGGGCACCCTCATCAAGCAGGCCGGTATCCGTCCGGAATAAACATGACGGCTCAGTATTCAGCTTCCACCTCCGGTCCGCTGGCAGGTGTGAAGATTCTCGATCTGACATCTGTCGTCATGGGGCCTTTTGCGACCCAGATTCTGGCCCAATTGGGCGCAGACGTCATCAAGGTGGAGTCCCCGGAAGGCGACAACATGCGCCACGTGGGGCCTATGAATCATGCCGGCATGGGCCCCATTTTCTTGCATGCCAACGCAGGTAAGAGAAGCATTGTCCTGGACCTCAAACATCCGGAAGGCCGCGAGGCGGCCCTGAAGATGGCGGAAGGTTGCGATGTGTTCATCAGCAATGTTCGACCCCAGGCGTTGACCCGCCTGGGGATGGATTACGAAGCCGTGCGTCAGCGCAACCCGCGCATCATCCACGTGAGTTGCTGCGGATTTGATCAGGATGGGCCCGATGCCGCCCGGCCCGCTTACGACGACCTGATCCAGGGCGCCACCGGCGTTCCGTGGCTGATGGGGCAATACGGATCACCCGAGCCCGCCTATATCCCTACCACACTGGCAGACCGCGTGACAGGCTTGCACACTGTTTACGCCGTCACGGCTGCGTTATATACCCGCAGCCAATCGGGCGTGGGGCAGGCCGTTGTGGTGCCAATGTTTGAAGCCATGGCGCAGTTCATTTTGGGGGATCACATGGCTGGTCTGACCTTCGAACCACCGATTGGAAAACCCGGCTACGCACGACTGCTGACGCCACACCGCAAGCCGTACCTCACCAGCGATGGCATGTTGTGCGTCCTGATCTACAACGATAAACACTGGAAAAGTTTTTTTGAAGCCATCGGCGAGACCGAGGGACTCGCGCGTGATCCACGATTTTCTACGCACAGCGCGCGGGCGGCCAACATCGATCAGGTGTATGCCGAAGTCGCTCGCCTCATGCGCACCCGCACCACTGCGCAATGGCGCGGACTGCTGGACGCCGCCGACGTACCCAACATGCCAATGAACAGTCCGGAAGACCTGCTGGTCAATCCACAACTTCGTGCCACGGGGTTTGTCCGCGACATGGTTCATCCGACAGAGGGGCCCATGCACACGCTTGCTCATCCAACGAAGTGGTCGGCCACGCCACCCGCGCGAAGCTTTTCACCTGCGCCACGGTTAGGTGAACACACCCGGCAACTCCTGGAGGAAGCCGGCTACACCCCGGAGCGCATCAACACCCTGCTCGAGCAGGGCGCTTGCCGAATTGACACCTGAAAGGAATAGCAACATGCAACCAAGTTACCTGGTCCGCGCTGCCGATGTGCCTGCCTATCAGCCCGCCAATCACCATCACACCCACAATCAACGGCTGATTGGTCCCGAGACCGTCGGCGCCAAACAAATGGAAGTATTGATGGGAACGCTGCACAAGGGGGGTGGAGCCTTGCCCCATGCCCATCCTGGTATTGAACAAGCATGCTACCTGCTGGAAGGTACCGCCCATGTTGAGGTGGCCGATCAGTCTTTCGACATGGCACCAGGCGATACCTGTTTTTTCCCGGCCGATCAGATGCATGTCTTCACCGTCACCAGTGACACCCCGGTGAAGCTCCTGGTGATTTACAGCCCACCCTACTGCGAATCGCCTGACAAGGTGATTCGCCCCGGCAACACTATTTCGAACGGATCCACCCAATGAATTTCGCCCGTACCCCTGAACAGGAACAAATCCGCGACGCCATTGAGCGTGTCTGCGCGCCCTTCGATGCGGACTACTGGTTGCGTAAAGACCAGGAAGGCGGATTTCCTGATGATTTTCACCATGCGCTGGCCGAGTCTGGCTGGCTGGGTATCGCCATGCCCGAGGCCTATGGCGGTGCCGGCCTGGGCATTAGTGAAGCGGCGCTCATGATGCATACGATTTCTGCAACAGGTGCCGGTTTGTCCGGTGCCTCTGCGGTTCACATGAATATTTTTGGCCTGCACCCTGTGGTGGTATTCGGCACTGACGAGCAAAAGCAGCGCTGGTTGCCCCCGCTGATTGCAGGCACGGATCGGGCCTGCTTCGGGGTGACCGAACCCAATACCGGTCTCAACACCCTGAAGCTCAAGACGCGTGCGGTACGTGATGGCGATCACTATGTCGTGCACGGCCAGAAAGTCTGGATCAGCACGGCCCAGGTGGCCAACAAGATACTGTTGCTGGCGCGCACTACCCCGATCGAAGAATGCAAGGGCACGGAAGGTTTGAGCCTGTTCTACACCGACATGGATCGCAGCAAGGTAGAAGTCCGTGAAATTGAAAAACTGGGTCGCAAGTGCGTTGACTCCAATCAGGTGTTCATTGATGGTCTGCGCATTCCTGTGGAAGACCGTGTTGGGGAAGAAGGCAAAGGCTTTAGCTACATCCTGCATGGCCTGAATCCGGAGCGAATCTTGATCGCCAGTGAGGCTGTGGGCCTTGGTCGCGCAGCACTCAAACGCGCCGCAGGTTATGCCAATGAGCGCGAAGTGTTTGGTCGCCCGATTGGTCAAAACCAGGGCATCCAGCACCCACTGGCAAAATCCTGGATGGAGCTGGAAGCAGCCGAATTGATGGTCCAGAAAGCAGCGTGGCTTTATGACCAGCATTTGCCGTGCGCTGCAGAAGCCAACAGCGCCAAGTACCTTGCCGCAGAAGCTTGCTACCACGCTTGCGAGAACGCCATCTTCACCCATGGCGGTATGGGCTATGCCAAGGAATACCACGTGGAGCGCTATCTGCGTGAGTCCTGGATTCCCCGTTTGGCACCCGTGAGCCCTCAACTCATCTTGTGCTTCATCGCCGAAAAAGTGTTGGGCCTGCCCAAGTCCTATTGAGTCTCGGAGAACCACACGCCACTGACCTTTCAACCGGTCGTCGCAACACTGGGTTGTTGACCAGATTTTAGATATTCGTTCAAGACTTCAGTTGGTATCTTCCAACCAAGCGTTTTCCGGGGCCTGGTGTTCTGCGCGTGAGCTACGGCTTGGATCTCTTGAGCGGTCCATCGTGACAGATCGGTGCCTTTCGGGAAGTATTGCCGCAGAAGGCCGTTGGTGTTCTCGTTAGTGCCGCGCTGCCATGGACTGCGGGAGCTGCGAAGAAGACCTTCACCCCGGACTCACTCGTAATCCGGGCATGGTCGGATAGGAACACCAGCCGCGAATAGCCATCATGGGCAGCAGCAATCACTGCACCAACAGCCCGAATGTAAGGCAGCAAACCCTTCAGTCCATCACGACGCAGAAGCTTGTTCTCCTTGGGCGGACCATGTAGGCGATTCAGACCGCCACGTTGAGCATTGCCAAAGTCCATAGACCATAAGACGGTCCGGCATGTTCCATTGCCCTAACGCCGCCTGCGTCAGGAAATCGTATGGGGGTGGATGGCTGTGCGCGATTCAGGCATGCCAGGCATGCTTCAGGCCGAAACCCCTAACAGCAGCAACAGGCCAAAGCTAGTGCCCGCAAGGCCCAGTGCAAGCAACCGGCTGCCGTGCAGCTTGGTCCACAACAGCACACCCGTCAGCGACAGTACGATCAAGGCACCGGCCAGCGTATCGGTCAGCAGGATCCAGGGCACCGAAGCGCCCGTGGCCATATGCAAGCGATTCAACCGTGCCAACAGATTCGGATCCATGCGCTTGACCGACACCGAGTTGTTACCCACCCAGTACTCGGCGTTCACCGTAGCCTGTGGTGTAGCGAAGGCAATCACCCAATGTTCAGGCTGTGCCGCCCCAGGCCAGGGGGTAGGCCCGGCCGGCTCCGCTTTTTTCTGATGCGGTGGCTTGGCAATACCAAGCTCATGCTGCAGGTGAAGAACCAGTGCATCAATGTTTTCGGGCTTCCGGTCAAGACTGAGCTGCCATTGCGTATGGGCATAGGCCGGGCCAGGAATTTTCATCGTGGCCCGGTGGTTAAGCAGCAGGCCTGTGGTACCGAACAGCAAGCCCAGGACGCCGCCCCACATTCCCAGCCAGGCATGCGTGCGCCGCAGCCACTTGAGCACGGCGGGCCGATGCCAGCGCGCCGGCATGAACAGGTGACCGCCCCCGCGGGGTTTGGCGGGATGCGGCCTCGCCGTGGCCCTCAGTTCCTGGCGTGAAGCGATGTCGGTGGCTTGCTGCATGGCCTCAGAACCGGTAGCGTGCAACAACCTGTGCCGAGCGCGGAGCACCCGGCAGGTTCAGGTTGGGTGAACTGCCATGGCCCGCCACGATATAGCGGCGATCGAACAGATTGTTGAGCTTGAGCTGCATGTCCCAGGAACCCATGCGGTAGTAGGCCATGGCGTCCACCGTGGTGTAGCCAGGCAAGGTGACCGTGTTGCCGGGGTTGGCGAACCGGGCGCCGACATAGTTCAGGCCGCCACCCAGACCGAAGCCGTGACCCAGCGCCTTGGTGACCCAGAGGTTGGCGCTGTGCCGGGGGGTCAGCGTGGGCCGTTTGCCCTGCACGGGCTGGCCGGCTTCCACGGCAGGCGAGTTGGTCATCTTGCCATCCAGGAAGGCATAACCGGCCCAGATCTGCCAAGTGGGGGCAACCTCGCCAGCAAAGGTCAATTCAAGCCCTTGGGTGCGCTGCACACCCAGGGGCACCAGGGTGTTGGTCACCGGATCGGTGCTCTTGATATTGGTGCGCTCCAGCTTGAACAGCGACGCCGTCAACGAGGACTTGCCGTCCGGCAGATCCCATTTGACCCCCACCTCCTGGTTGGTCGTTTCCTCGGGGGCGATCTGCGCATTGTTGGCCGCCAGGGAGAAGGCCTCGCCCGATGGCTGGAAAGACTGGCTCCACGAGGCGTAGTATGACCAGGTGGTCGAAGGCTGGTAAACCAGACCGATGCGGGGACTCCATGAGGTGTCGGTCCTGCCCAGATTCGATTTCCCAGGCATGCGCTCGTAGGTTTCCTGCTCGAAGCGGTCGTAGCGCAAGCCGGCAAGGGCCTTCCATTGCGCGCTGAGCTCCACCAGGTCCTGGGCGTAGAACGCCAGGGTTTTGAATGTGCCGAGGTTGTTCGCACCCGGCGTCTGGGAAGTGCTGAGCGGCAGTGTCGGCAGCGTTGGGTTGAACAATGCGAAGTTACGGATCCTGCCGTTGGCGTCGGTCACTGGCGCCGAGAAGTTCACCACGTCCTTGTTCTGCTGTCCCAGTTCAACGCCGTACAACACCTGGTGCTTCATGCCGAGGAGTTGCGTCTTCTGCGCCAGCTCGGTCTGGTTGAACCAGCCGTGCTCATCGCGGTAAACGTTGCCATGATTGAGCGTGAACGTGAGATCCCGCGCGTTGACGCTGCGCGTCAGCGTGTTGTTGCGATTCAGCGAGTAGGTGTAATAGCGGAAGGCATTGCGCAGCGACAGGCTGTCGTTGAAGCGGTGATTCAGCGTGAGGCCGACCGACTCGACCTTGGACGTACTCACGTCCACATCACGCGCATTGGCGGCGCCATAGTAAGCGCCAGGTCGCACATCGACGGGCCGGCCGTTCAAGGCCGGGATGCCGAAGTCCGTGATGCGGCTGTCCTTCAGATGGTCCATCTGCAGCAGCACGCTGGTGTCCGCACTGGCCTTGAACAGCAACGAGGCTGCCAGCGCTTCGCGATCCAGGAATTGCTGGTCGCGGAAGCTATCGGCGCGTTCCAGCGCACCGGTGATGCGGAAAGCAAAGCGACTGTCCTGCGGCGCGCGCGCCAGGTCGAACTCGCCGCGACGCTGATTCGAGCTGCCCAGCGTCACTCCCACTTCGCTCAGGTTGATTCCCGGCTTTTTGGTAATGCGGTTGATCAGGCCCCCCGAAGAGCCCCGGCCGTAGAGCACGGACGCGGGACCCTTGAGCACCTCGACCTGCTCGATGTTGGACAGATCCCGGAAGTACAGTGCATCGTCACGCAGACCATCCACGAACTGGTCGGCAATGGCGGAGAACCCGCGGATCGTGACCTGATCGCGCTGGCCGTCGCCATGGGACAGGCCCACACCGGGCACCGCCTTGAGCGCATCCTGCATGGACTGCGCGGCCTGGTCGCGCAGCAGGCTCTGGGGCACCACGTTCACCGTCTGCGGAATGTCGCGCAACGGCGCTTCGATCTTTGTCGCGCTCGTGGCCGTAGGTGGGTTGTAAGCGGGTTCCAATTCGCGATCACTGCGAATCTGAACCTCCTTCAATGTCGGCTCGGGCGCTTGCTGCGCCATTGCCCCGCCGGAAAACGCCTGTGCCAATGCCGCTACCAACGGCAAATACCTGAATGTCATGGATGCCTTGTCGAATAAAGCTTGTTTAGTTCGGCATGGCGGATATCGACCAGGTACATATCCCGGCGTCAAGTGGCTACTACCTGTCTTGCGCTGTGGAAGCGTACGCATTCTAAATGCAAATCAATCTCGTTTCAAACAATTTTTACATTTAAGAAAACCTTGTTCGCATGGGGCCCTGATGTGCAAGCGTCTGGTGTTGTGGCCATCCGCTGCTGTCCCTGATGCAACGGCCGGACACTTGTAGGCTACCATCCGTGAACGGCTGTACTTGGCCGGGAGTGTGCGTTCGATAGGAGTCCCCCCCCCATAGAAGGCGTCCGATTTGAGCGGCAAATCGGCTGGGGAGCTGCTTTCGGTGGAGTGCATGAAATGGAGTGCCCGGCCATGAACGGACCGCCACCTTCGCTAAGGTGCCGGGAGTCGTCGGATACCTGGAGTCGATGAGGCGGTTGAGGGGGGGGTTGTAGGCGCGCTGGTTAACATTCGGCCTCTCGATTTCCCTGGGCGCAGATCCTTGCAGGAACAAGACGCGAGAGGCAGAGAGCCATCAACTCCGGGAGGCACGGGAGGAGGGCAGTTTTTGCAAGCTAAGCGCGACAACTGGAGTCACTTCGGCGTGGATCCGCAGCTAGAATGTCCCTTTTGGATGGGCTGGAAGCCTTTGTAATCAACGGATTGCGTCGATTTTCGACTGTTGACGGGAAAAGTTGCAGCTGATGCGCAGCAATTTTCTGCGCTCCGACGCTCAAGTTGTTGCGAGGTATCTCGGCGAAGCCAAAATCAGTGCTATAATTCGAAATTCTTCGGAGGGGTGCCCGAGTGGCTAAAGGGGGCAGACTGTAAATCTGTTGGCTTACGCCTACACTGGTTCGAATCCAGTC
>LNAP01003510.1_pt1 | contig 14963 bp, 19 predicted proteins | sample 602601 | NCBI WGS metagenome assembly LNAP01 (sample SAMN02440304, study PRJNA202911) | soil metagenome | biome: Subtropical and temperate rainforests or woodlands; isolation source: soil samples (1 kg each in a 20% v/v slurry with milli Q water) were... ...
ACTTCATGTTGGACTTGGAGAAGATCTCGAAGAAAGCATCGAACTCCAACTGGATGATGGCGACCTTCTTGAGCTCGGTCAGGGCAATCTGGCAAGAGTTGAAGTCCACAGCAGTGACCATGGAGCCCTCGATGATGTAATCAAGGACGTTGCATCCGGCAGAGGCAATGGTAATGATGTGGTCTTTCTCGGTGAGGTTGAACACGCGGTGGTCCATGCGAGGATCCTAAAAGGGCATCATGCAAAAGTAAAATTAGGAATAATGCTCCTGGCAAGCGGAAAATAATGAAAAACTAACCTCCCAGGACACGTTGTAGATGTAAGTCTTGTTAAGGAACTTGAACATCAACTTGTCGTGGATCTGGGCGAATGCCCAGATCACAGGAGTAACGCACAGAAGCACAATACTGAGGATAGCATCGGCAATCGGGTTCAGCTCGTTGTTAACGAGCTTGCGGCGCAGTCTCGCTTCCTTCTCAGCACTGGTTTTGGCAGGCATTGTCTACAATCGATTTGGTAAAGAAAAGGTTGTTGACGGGTGGTATTGAATCCCAAAAGTATTCGATTGGGCGGTCAAAACCTTGTGAGCAAAGGACTTGGAATCAGGACGATCGACTTCGAATGATCCACGCGTCGACGAATCGTAAACTAATGTGCGTTTTAATTATAGTAAGTATGTTGTGAAACGCATAATCAAAAATACATGTTTTGGTGGTTTTGGTGAAGCAAATTCGAACCAGCAAAGTACGTACGAATGGATTCCCACTTTCCCGACCCCCTGGTCCACACTTCGCTTGTTGTTTGTGTTCTTTCACGCATTTTCCAAACGATGTTGGGGACATTGCTGCGGCGAAGCCAACTGGGCCAGACCCTGCCCAGAGTCACTGCATACAGATTTGTGGCATGTTGGAAATGCGGGTCTGAGTTGGACACGACATCCGATTACTTTTGCAACATCTCCAAGTGCGGTGCGGTACAGAGTTATAAACTTACCGATGTGAATGCGTTCCAGTTGCTTGGTTTGGAACAGAAGTATTCGATTGACATGAATATTTTGGATGCACAGTACAAGAATGCACAAAAGCTTCTTCACCCCGACAAGTTTTCTGGTAAAGATATCATGGAACGAAACGCGTCAACTGAAACCAGTTCCACCATAAACCAAGCTTATCAGGTGCGTATAGGAATAAATGATCGTAGTTTATATCTAAGTATAACGTTAACCGCTGGTTTGCACCCTTCTATCGCTTAGATATTAAAATCGCCAATCAACAGGGCTGAATATATGGTGAGGTCATTTTTTTTCTTTGGTAATTCCAGTGATTTCTTACTCATATATTTTGTCTTTTTTTTAGCTGAAAGTACAGTTTGGAGTTGAAGTCTTTGATGAAGGGAAGATCTTATCAGTCGCAGACAGCAACGCACTTATGGTAAGTAATCAAAGCTTGACTTATGCCAGTTATATTATCTACTGTGACTGGTCCAATCAGCACTAATATTGTCTTCCAATGTTTTGCATAGATGGAAGTGTTCGAAGTGCGGGAGCGCATTGACGACACGGAGAGTGTGGCGGACCTGATGCTGCTGCTGAGCAACGTGCGAGAAGACATTGCACAGATTGAGAGTGCTTTCGCATCGAGCAGCGAAGGAGGACACAAGGACCGTGCGGTGCGTTACGCCATTCGTCTCAAGTACTTCAACAAGGTAAATAGCGCTAGCTTTCCTCTTTTAAACATGTATAAATTACAATTGTGCAACAACGCACGGAGCATAGAATCTTTTTATTGCTTACTGGCATGTGTTACTCGTTCTATACTACTTACAGATGGTGGAGGAAATTGAAGCGAAGCTGCCAAAATAATGAAGTTACACGTTTGAGTTTACTTTCTTGCTTGAGTAGCGATGATTTTAATTTCGTCCAAATTCTTTATTTCGCAAGTGTGCACATAGAACTTTATGAAAATTGATTTTCAAGTTACCGTGTATTAGTATGTATTGTATAGTTGTTTTAATGTATAAAAGAAGAAGCGTAGGTTTCTATAGTCTTGTGTTGATGTAATCGTGTCTACATGGTCATACACAACCTTTCTTTCTGTATGTCCGGAAAAGCTTAACCCGAATCTTGGAACCTTTTTAGTTTCACAGCCACATGACAGAATTTGAGCTGCATACGATGGACTGTTGCCCCAAACTATACCTTTTATGATGCGAACTAGTCGTATACTATTGTCATTGTTGTTTGTATGGAATGCCTTTGCATTCCGAGCTATTCTACCACGATTTGGGCACACCGTTGACCTGCACCTGCCCAAGCCATTGAAAGTGCAGTTTGTTCGAGACAAAGTGCACTTGCTTCGAGCAGTTGGTCCTGGGATAAAGAATGTACATCACAAAGTTGGCGATAGAATCTATCCGGACGGTGGTCTGACGCTGAATATTGCTGATTTTGACCAAATTCTGGAGGCGATTGAAAAATTTAAAGCTTTACATGGCAGTTTGGACATACCATTGAGGTTTGTAATCCCTGCTTCAACAGTGTGGCCTAAGGAGTTGCATGGTTTTCAACTAGGTAGGAGACTGGAGCAGCTGCAGACAAGTAACGACTTTTATCGCGAGCACAGTGACAAAGTAGAAGCACTGGCGAAGCTGGGCTGGGACATGCGTCGCTCCAAGCTGGTCGATGAATGGATCATTGCCCAGAGAGGACTGAAAACGTATAAGCAGATATACGGAGATACGCGCGTCCCTGTGAAGTTCGTTGTGCCTGATGAGAGCCCCTGGGACCCGGTGTGTCGGAATGACCTGCTGGGAGTCAGAGTGTCCACCATGCGAAGTACCGGGCGATATGTGAAAGAAAACCCAGCCCGCAAGGCAGAGCTCGATGCAATGGGCTTTGAATGGGCCGTGCGGGGCCTGGGGAGCAACGAGAGGGCCAAAATTGAAGACGAACGCTTCGACAAGGTCCTGCAGACCCTGCGGCTGTATCAGGAAAAGCACGGCCATGATGCCATCTTGCCCCCGGACTTTGTCGTACCCAACGATCCATCCTGGCCGAAATATCTGCACAATTTCAGTGCTGGTTACTTCGTCACGCAGATGCAAAAGACGCATACAATGGTGAAGGATCGGCCAGACCGCATCAACGCCCTCAAGGACGTAGGAATCACCATTGAAATAGAACAAACCACCTCCGAAGTGGCCGAAGCGCAATTTGCGGACATTTACAGCGCTCTGATTGTCTACAAACAAATATTCGGAGAATTATTAGTGCCACACAAGTTTCGCGTGCCTGCGGAGGCGCCCTGGCCAGAGGAGACCTGGAGCATGCACTTAGGTGTGCGGGTGACGTTGATCCGCACGCAGGGCAAGTACGTCAAAAGCGATGCAGCCAAACGGTAAGTGTGTCTTAACATTCTATTTGTGTGTTGGTTTCGTTATCGGTGGGTGGTGTGTTGGCTTGTAATATATTAACAAACACTCCCATCATTTTTTTCTGATCGTTCCTTCTGATCTGCTTGCTATTTTATTTCCAGACGCGCGCTCGATGATCTCGGTTTTACCTGGGAGTTGCGCCCGGAGCGTCGACTTCAAAAGCGACTTGCCACCCAAGAAGAGCGGGAGCTGCGGCATCAGCAGTACCGGGACGAGCAGGAACGACGCATAGAGGCCGTGACCCAGGGCAAGAGCCTCGCGGTGTATGAAGAAGAGCGACAACAACGGGAAGCACTGGCAGAAGCAGAAGCACAGGCCCAGGTGATGCCCCTGCGCAAGCCGCCACGCAGTCGGAGGAAAAAACTGAACCCATTGGACAAAGTGGACCTATTGGACACAGAATTGGAGGACCTTTTCAGTCAAGAGGATACTACAAAAGTGAGCATACTTCAAGTGTCACGAAAATAATATTTTGAATTTTAAATCTCTATTTCACCACCATACATTGTCTTTTTAGGGCGTCCTTACTCGCGATGCCAGCCGATTGGATCCTTTTACCCCCATGATCCGCGCGCTCGAGGACCTTCCCCTGGAGGAAAGCGAAGAGCAAATTCAAGCCGAAATTGACGAAATTTACTCGATTTTCCACCCCGACGAGCGTGTGTTGTTGGAAAACGAGACACCGGAGGAAGAAGCAGACAGTCAGTCTTTTTACGACCCGAACTTGCCGATTGATTACAGTGTGGAGAAAGGTGCGAAAATCATGGAGTTTCTGCACGCCCAGGAGAATTCCGACGATCCCAGAATCCGAGCGCGCGCGGCCTTTTATCATTCCGACATTGCCACGGTCGGTCAATTGCTGCAGCACGATGCGTCTCCAGAGGGTGTGGCAAAAATGAAAGACGTCGGGTATCGCATTTTGGAGTTTGGCAAGTACAATTTTGAATATTTTATCGAGGCGTTGCGGATCTTCAAGGCATTTTATGGCCACGTGGACGTGCCCATTGATTATGTCATCGACCGCACCCTCGTGCCAGAAATGTCCCGCGCGGCGATCGCACAGCGCCAAAAGGAGAAACAGCAGCGCGACGCGGATGCCAGTGCGGGCTACGACAAACATCTCGATCAGAAAACCCTGGATTTGCTTAATTCCGCCCTCGGTGACCCGGTCAAAGTTCGTTCAGCTCCCTTAGACGCAGCAGCCAAGCCAGCCGAATCCCCTCTGAGCACCCCAGTGTACCCAGTGCATTTGTTTGGCATGCAGCTTGGTGAAGGCGTGTGGTCCGTGCGGCATGGCGACTACGATGGGTTCGAAGATCCACAGCGACGCAAGATTCTCGATGAACTGGGCTTTGACTGGGGCAACATCGGCGTGCACCAGCGCTTCCGCTTCGTGCCGATGCTCTGGGGCCTGCGGCTGCTGAAGAAACAAGAAGAAATCTGTTTGCCAGACACCGATTTTGTCGTGCCGGACGATGACCCCATCTGGCCTCGGTGGATGGTGGGTATGCCCTTGGGGGAATGGACCGCGACCCTCCGGGTGCAGCAGCAAATGGTGAAAGAATATTATCCCCAGCGGGTGGCGCTGTTGAACGCACTAGAGTTTCTATGGTTTATTCCGCCCGGCCCGTCGTTTCCCGAAAAGTTTTACGTGCCGCTGGTGCAACCACCGGACCCGGTCAAGACATACCTGTGCTGATATCCGTTGCTCCTTCTTTTCTTCTCTTGTGGGCTGTTCGTTTGTACCTTGATTTTTCTTAAGTGGATCTGATTTTTTCTCGCGTCAGTGTTTGAAAAGGTTCAACAACTCGGGGAATGATCGTGTAATCAAAAGACGCAATCTAGTTATTTAGAATATTCAAAAAATCACCACGTTACGCCTTGGCACAAATAAATATCAAGCCGATAGCACCAAACTACACCAGCTTAATTGTTTCAAAAAAAGCACACTACACTAGAATATATGTGAGGAAGGTGTGTGCAAATGCGAAACCGCTTGCATTCTTCTTTTTTGCAGAAAGATCAGAGGAAAACAACAGGATAATTCGGATGTAGATCGTGAGCATTCACATCACAATCTACAGAATCAAGCATTTCTTTTTCTCCTTTCCAGCGTTGGATTGTCTGATGAGCACGCAGCGGATCGCTTCGTCGAACACCTGCTTTAGACCCTCCTGTGTGCGCGCAGAACATTCGAGGTACTTGTAGGCCTTCAACTCTTCTTTCAGGGCCTCACCCATCTGCTTTGTTACAAAATCTCCGGGCTTACCGTCGCCACGAACGTCTAACTTGGTGCCGACCAGTATAAAGGGCACGCCAGGAGCGTGATGCTGAATTTCCGGATACCATTTGTTCTTAATATTCTCAAAGGAGGTGGGTGTGTCGACCGAGAAGCAGATCAGAAATACGTCGGTGGATGGGTAACTAAGAGGTCGTAATCTATCGTAATCTTCTTGGCCGGCGGTATCCCACAGTCCAATATTAATTTGTCTTGAGTCAACCATAACGTTGGCAGAGTAATTATCGAAAACAGTTGGAATGTAATCTTCAGGGAAAGAGTTGGTTGTGTAGCTGATAAGCATACAGGTCTTTCCGACAGCTCCGTCGCCTGCAATCAAAGTGAAAAATCGTTGAGGGTAAGATCATGAGAAGATCGGCAGAGCGAGGGAGGACGAAAATCTTACCGCAAACTACGCATTTGATGCTGCCTTGCATTATTTAATTTATATATATGAAAACTTCTTGTCTTTTAAACACCAGGCAATCAATTTCTTTCAAGAAACTGAAGTCTAGGGAGCTGGAAGATGGATCAAGCCGTCACAAAGAATAACAGTTCCACTTTGATCGCAGCGCGCTTTCGATGCGGTAGGGACAACTTAAAATTTACCATTATATTCTGCGTAGTTAAATCTAAGGTTTGTGATAAACACGCACATTCAAAGCACAGACAAATTTCCCGCTTTCCCTTGTTTCTGTGTTCGAGTGCAGTGGAAAAGATTTACACGTCAAACACAGTGATGATATGCTACGCGATAGAAATACACGCTACTCACCTCGAGTACTGCACTTGTACCTTAGAGGTGGAATACATGCTAGGTATGTCTCCAGTAGTTGTTTGTCGACAGAGGCATATATGAAGTACGGTGCGAAGTTCATTACTTAACGCGCATGATACATAACCATCGTGTTATTACACACTCCCGATGTTGCAGAAGATTTGTTCCTTCCAAATCTCACCACCTTTATCCATTGTTACGATTATGATGCATTCTGTCGCTGCTAGGGTTGCTAAGAAGTCTAACTTCGCCGCCAGAAGTGTTCATATTGAGGCAAGAATTGCCAGCTTGGGATACAAGCTACCGAACGAACCTCCCGCACCCAAGGGCAACTATATGGGCTACACGAAGCGCGGCAATACCATCTACACCGCAGGACACCTTCCCCAAAAGCACGATGGCACGCTTGTTTTGGGCAGACTTGGTGAGAACGTTACTGTGGAGCAAGGACAGGAGGCTGCTCGTGTGGCGGCGTTGAACATCCTGGCAACGGTTAAGAGTGCCGTTGGAGACCTTGACAAGATCAAGAAGATTGTGAAGATTACTGGTTTCGTCAACTCTGCTTCGGACTTCACGAACCAGCCTGCTGTTCTGAACGGCTGCTCCGACTTGCTTGGTGAGATCTTTGGCGTTGAAATCGGCAGGCACGCCCGCTCTGCTTTAGGCGTCAACGTTCTCCCCCTTGGCGTAGCCGTGGAGATTGAAGCTATTATTGAAGTGGATGCTTAGATTATGAGCATAAAATTGGTTGCATGTTTGTGTTTGCAATGCACGCCTTGTGTATAGCAAACTCGCACCATGGTATTTTCTTCGCAATAAAATACACTCTGTTGCAATATCAACGCATTTGAGTTTTAACTAAATATTGTCATTATATACTAATGATAGCTGACTTGCGTGGTGTTCATCACACGCAGTAGCTTGCGCACAAACACTTTGATAACACAAAAACCAAAGAACCAGTACAAAAAGTGGAGAGCGCGGGCGGAGCCTCCAGCTGCGAAATGATAGTAAACAGGGTCACTATCACAAAGTTGCAAGGGCGGAATATTATCATACGTAGCATTTCTTGAAGCAGGCAACTTGTTCAGGGTCTTGGAAAGAATAAAATGTAGCTGATATGGACCTCCGTCCCGCATGATGCGATTCGGGTTGTTCCACAGCACGAGTGAGCTCACATTATCCTCAGAGTTCGCAGCGTGTTGTAGCATCCACAATTGAAATTCCTGAGGGAACGCGTGGTATGGGGACTGGGGCTGACCTTTTACATGGCAATCCTTGATCGCAACCATCGCCGAATCGACAACAGAATTCCCCACTTCCGGTATCCATATTACAATCGGCTTATTATTAGAAACGCTCACAGATTTTCTCTTCTTCTTCTCTTTCAAAATGGTGTACTGGACGGAAACGTCAATAAGACAGGTTATACTCGCATTCACTGAATCTTTCACCTCTGGCCACAGCAACGCAACATCCATGACAAGCTTTAGTGCAAATCCTCGCGGCGCCTATGTTATTGTTCTTCCAAGACTACCGGTCTTGTTTGCTCTTTTGAATCGATCGAGCGCCTCGGTTTGAATGTTTTCATCCGGAAAAAAGAATTCCCGTGATCCCCCGTAATAATGAAAATAAAAATGCCGTGCTGGAGTGCTTCTTTTTCGTTCAAACATACGATACAGATTGACACCATCAAAACCTTAGTTGCTAAGTCCATTTATTTCCCACATCCGCCCACCATTTAAGATTATTTTAAAACACATCAGTCAACGATTTGCTGCAGTCATGCAACCTATATAAAATACACGCACAAGGATATGCAACTGTATAAAATACAGTACAAAAAACATTTTGGTATTAGTCGGATAGGTCAAGATGTGCTCACTCCTTATTTTATTTTCCGTACCAGTCAGAAAGCGAGCGACCTGTTAAAGAAAATTTAATGGCAATGTGAGCTTACATATTCTATATTTCTATATTGGTCACTAGCTTCATAGTATACCGCTCATCAAGTTTCTAACAACAAAAAGCTAAGCACAATTCTACCTACCCGAGGTACTTTCACTGTTAGCACTTGGTTCTTCGAAAGTCTGTGCATCGTAGTCGACCACCTGCGCGGGCAAGGTAGGATCCAGAGGCAGGTCAATGACTATTGGCAAATTTGTAGCACGGTAAGCACGCGTGCAGGTGCTAGCGTTGACAAAAGTCGTCGTGCCGTCGAAGTACGTGCCTGTGGGTGTGGTATTTTATTCAATTACGATAAGACGGTGTAAAAAAGTGTAAAGAACATGTATTACAGCAACGGTACAATAATGAAACGCACCATATGCCTCGTGAATGTGCCCAAACACATGCAGTCTAGGCTTCACACGCGTCTCTATGGCCTCTCGGAGCTGCTGACATCCTGTGAAATCGCCTTCCACAGTTCTGTCTAGGATCATGTATGGTGGTCCATGGGTAATCAACACATCCGTGCTGGTCGGAATGATGTCCCACTTCTCTTTCAGAGCAGAAGAAGAATACAAATTGAATGCCCAGTTGCAGAATGCGGGCTGCCAAGGAGCTCCGTAGACTTCGATGCCTGAATCAGAAGCAGAAGATCCGGCAAACGGAGTGAGAATACGCATCGAGCTATCCTGCAGATAATTGTACGTCGGTGGCTCTGATACGCAAACCTCTTCGCAGCAATCTTCTGAATAATGAACAGGGTCAAACCCTTCCATCCTAAATAGTTGCGAGTGAAATCTGCGTCCACTTTTCAGATAGAATTCAGGCTCCAGGGTAATTTCATGATTACCGGCAATGACAATCTTCTGGGGATGCTTCATTGATTGCACAAATTTCTTGAAGCCTTCGATTTCTGGAAAAGAACCAACGCTGCTAAAATCCCCAGCGTGAATGAGAACATCGCCGAGAGGGATTGCTGGCATACTTGTCTCCTTGCCGTGAGTGTCTGAGATGCACACAATTCGGACCACATTTTTAGACCAGGTTCGGTTCGCAATGTTTGGAATCACTTTTCCGCCTTTCGAAAAGAAAGGCAACTTGGTCAAAAATGAGAACTGCATAACCAGGTTCTATGCAGGTGCGCTGACAATGAAGCTCAAAACGGATCTCCAGATCTGCTGTTTGGCCAAAAAATGGCAACCTTACCGGTCAATGATCGGGAACATGGGAACGAACCCTGCCAGACTATGCATAAACTTTATATCGACGGACAGTAGGTCATAAACGCCGAGCGAGTGTGATAAGGCAACGACCTTCTGACTTATCTTTAAAGCTACGGATAGATTACATAGAAAGTTGTTATCTTTGATTATAAACATCACAATTACCATCACATTCTTCTTGAACGTACAAAACCGGGAAAGCGGGAATTTCTGCAAACTGAAAGGCTTCCGGAAGAGATTCCAAGCAACGAGATTTGAAACCAAATGGCTAGATCTCGCTGCACTTCACAGCATATTTCTCGTAATCAACGTTATCTAGCATGCAGCACCTTCCTGCTTTGGAGAAATTGGCGTGCGTACTTGAGAATGCCAAGTGCGCTCTACAAGAACAGCGACCAGACACCGCCAGAGACAGGTAATCCGGAATATTCCTAAAGAAATTCCTTTCCAGTTAAGTTATTCTTCTTGTTATAGTTGTATGCAAGGGTTTGCGCTGCTGGACCTGATCTGCACAGCTAATTTTGGGTTTCTGACTCAGTTTCAAACCTGCAAGACTCACCTTGATGATATTATCAATAATTTGCCTCCACCCAAGAAAGAGCCAGAAAACAAGGAAGTACACAGCATCGAACGCAATACAGTCTTAGAGGAAGACACAACCGCTCAGCAAGAGGAGAAAGAATTTAGCGGAACAGATAATGATGAAGAAATCAAGCATGTTGCACAAGACGGCTTTCGAGCGGTCATTGGCTGTGAAACCGCAAAGTCGTCGCTGCTAGAGAATGTGGTTTTGCCGATGACTCTAGCTTCAACCACTTTTTCTCACGTATTTCAAGGTTAGAAGCATTCTAAACTTGTTTCATGTCGGCTTTATTTGACGTAGGAAACGCAATTGCACCACCATTTCTCTGCAGGGATTAGATCAGGCAGCGGAAACGTTCTGCTCCACGGCCCTCCTGGTATGGCTAACCTATTGCACAACCATTTCTTTTATATGACTTTTGCGCAACGTGATGCTTGTTTTGTGCTGTAGGAACAGGAAAGACCATGCTGGCCCAGGCCACAGCCACTGAGGCCAGGGCTGCTTTCTATGCCGTGCGGCCCAGCGATGTACTGAGCAAGTACCAAGGAGAGAGTGAGCGCTACCTCAAGGGAGTGTTCCGCCAGGCTCGCACCCATCCGCGCGCGATCATCTTCTTTGACGGTAAGTGTTCATGAAAAGAAGCTGTTGTGAACCACAGCGATCGTTTTCTTGTAAACTGGTCAGATATTTTTCTTTGTAGAGTTTGACAGCATTGGAACGAGTCGTGGTAGGTTGGAAGACGGAGGTGCTCAGTCGCGCAGATTGCTGTCAGAGCTGTTGGTACAGATGACGCTAAACAAGCAACTCCAGCAGCAGCGCCACAGACAGACCGCTTCTGTCAGTTCTGCTCAGCCGACCGCAGAAACTTCCCCGTAAGACTGACAATGTACATTAAAAACAATACCAACACACCCCTCATCTCATAACATCTTTCTTGCTTTTTGCACAGTGCGAACCAGTCTTCCCCACCACCTGTGGGCCAAGTGGTCGTGCTCGCCGCCACCAACCGTTTAGATGACCTGGACGAGGCAGTCATCCGCCGCTTCGAGGCCAAGGTGTATGTGGGCCTGCCCAGTCTCACTGCCAGGGTGCACATGCTGCGCACACACATGCAGCACGTGCCCTGCGGACTCACCGAAGAGGAGTACCTCAGCGTGGCGCAGCTGACAACGGACTGGTCGGGCTCGGATATCGAGGTGCTGTGCCGAGAAGCTGGTGAGATCATTGTGATTTGCATGTGCTTTTTGCGCATACTAGTATTTTTGTAATATTCATAATTTGTTCTTTTCGCAGCCATGGGCCCCGTGCGTGACTTTGGTCCGTACCGCGCCATCCTGCAGGAACGCTGTACCTCCCTTCTGTTCGACAGCAGCGTGACTGAGTCAGAGGCCATCCACAATGTGGGTAGTTCGATTCAAGCAGCAGCAACTAGCTCTGTTGTCACCGCCACTGCCACCACAGTGAGCGACGAAGAACCATCCACGAACAAGTCGTGGGCCGCGCTCTCGCACAGTCCTCCTCCTCCCTCCGGTGATATCCATGCTGGTGATTCTCGCGAGAAGCAACGACCAGGGATGGTCTCACCTGCCCACACACCAATTGGTATGATTAGAATTAAACGCTATGCGTACCTTGGGTTGTTCTTATTGCGAATGTGCGCTATTCTAATGCTGTATTTGTCCTTTTAAATGTGCAGTTAAGAAAGAGGGCATGCTGGCAGGCTCCAAGCGCAAGTGTAGTACTCTCACACCGGATGCGGGTAGTGATGAAAGCAAAGGTGCGGCGGAGATGACGGTCAGAGCCGTGGAATACAGTGACTTTGGTAAGAGACTGAAGCACATTTTGTGAGTATCGTATCAATAGAATACGCATTTATCATTTTCATCTCTATAATACACAGTGTCCGCGCACAAGAATTTGCTGCAAGTGGACGAAGCTACGTTTGTGAACGCTTAGTAGTGCTGAAGTACCTTATATTGTCCTGGAAATGGTGAAGTTTGTTTGTTTATGGTGCCATTTTTTAGTACTAAACATGTTGTGATAAGTAACAATAACCAAGAATTTTCTCCTCGTGGCATTGACTTTGGACGTCAATTGCACCCTGGAAAGTCCACCATGTTTGTAAAATTCCTTTTGTTGATGTGTATTTTTGCTGGCGCTGCAGGTATGTCAGCCATCTCATGCGTTGCCAACGTGAGAGGAAAGAAGTATGACATTTCTGCGGAGACTGTCGAAGAGTTCTCTCAAAAGGTTGAAAGCGTGTCTGGTTTAACCGCAAACGAGCAGAGCGTTCTCTTTAGAGGAAAGGTTCTTCGTGCGGGTGATAAACTGGAGGATCTTGGTATCGCACCCGGCGATGTTTTGAACGTATTGAAGGGCAGGAAAGTCAAAGCGCCAAAAGCAAAGGCAGCCGATATGGCAACCTTTGATAGCAAGCCAGTTTCAGAGCCACAAGCTCCTACAGCTGGTTTTGATTCCGAAGGTGCTGCTGCAGCAGAGAAGATGCTTAAGAATGTAGATCCTGAAAAGCTGAAGCAGTCGGTGGCGGCGATGGAGCAAATGTTAAATTCCGACGCCATGGAACAGTTCTTCAACGACGAGGCGAAGATTGAGGAAGCCAGATTGCAAATGCTGGAGAAGGCCGACGAGTACGAGTCTATGATGCCCGGCTTCAAGAAGCAGATTATGAGCATTGCGACGGATCCGAAGAAGTGGAACGAAGCGATGAACAACACCAAACAGCAGATTCAGAAGATCAAAGAGATGCGAAAGAACTCCGGTGCAAGTGGCAACCCGTTCGTTCCTCCACCGAAGCCGGATACTGGGTGAGTAGACATATTCTTTATATATGCAATGGTTGTTTATTCTTTCTTTTTATAATAAACCTTTTCATCTGTGTTGCAGGTTGGATGAGGACAAAGATGAGAGCGAATAAGACGAATGCAAGGAGTGTGTTGGTTCCCGTTTGAAAAAAATACAGTCTAAGAACGCTGTCTTTGTTTTGAACTGCATTAAAAATGAGCATGTTTGCAGTTGAGTCGACCTGTTGCTTGTATAATAAATCGAATTAGAGGGCTCGTTGATCATATTCTTGACTTAAGGATTTACAATTTACGCGTGAATGCTTACAACTTTACGAATAATTAAACCGCGCAGACACAGCAGAAATTTTTACTCTGGTCTATGCTCCAAACATTGCATCCACCCAATCATCCACTTTCACCTCACCTCACGCTCACATCACATCAATACAACTCACAACAACAATGAAATTACATCGGGTCAAAGTCCGTGGCGGCCACTGTGAAGTTGGGCACTTCGTAGTTGGTCTTCGTATTGATAAAATCGTCATCTTCGTCCTCCACATTGTCGATGATCTTGCCCGTAATGTACTCCTGTCTGGCCACTTGGATCTGCACCCACTCTGGCATGTCGGGAATCAAAAAGGCAACAAACCCGCGCAGCGCAAAGATGCCTGCACTCATGAGAATGAAAGTCCACACCCGCATGGGCCAGGTGTAGTTCGTCATGTTGGTGGCGGTGAAGGCCACTAGGCCGGAGTTAATAAAGATGGCAGCAATGGACACCACTTCGAGGATGCCGTACCAGGTGCCAATGTCCTCCGCGGAACGGGGCTCGGCGCGACGCATCACTTGGCACAGCTTCCATGCATCCACACGGATTTCTGCGAAGAATAATTCAAAATAAAATAGGTGAGTGATGAACTTCAATTTGCCAACGTTGGTAAGTTATACGCATTCGCCACAGCAATTAGCGCAAATCAAATGGATGGACTCAAAAAGCATCACTTCTTACCGACGTAGTTGTTGACCAGAGAGAGAACCGTGGCCAAGGGGAAGGCCGCCACAAACATCGTCGTGTAACCAAACTGGATCGCCATTTCCGCATAGTCCTCAAAGGTGCCCAGCATAACGTCGTAGCAGGGCTGCATGAAGGCCGCCTCCACCTCGCTCACCTCCGACTTGGCTTCCATTGCCTCCAGCTGCTCTCTGCTCACGGTCTCATTCAAGTTCATGCCGTCCTCGGAGAAAGGAGTGTTGCGGGGGTCAATTGTGCTGGATTGGTGCGCGCGCTTTTCCTGGGCTTTGGCGCGCTGCCGATTCGCGAAGAAGGTCTGCATGAGCGGAACTCCCAACTCGGTGACATTTCCGATCGTCACGCGCATGAGGAAGATCGTGCCGAGTGTGGTCTGCAACTCGCCCAGGCAGTTCAGGTCAGTGCAAGGGTCGATGGAGGGGATGAAGGGCTTGATGAAGGCGATGTAGAACAACGAGGCGTACGAGTTGACAAATTGGAAACTAAAAGTCTTCGCAATGAGCGCATCTTCATATTCGGTATCTGTGCGGTGGTTTTCTTTGTTGGTGAGTTTAATCGCCACGTCAGAAAAGTAGCCGTTGAGCACTTGGATCTGCACCGCCAGCAGCACCGAGGCCACCACGCTTGACAGCTCCACGCCTGCCAGAGTCGCCTTGGTCGCGTGGATGGCAATGCGTAGCGCAAAGATCGACGCAATCACTGCGATGACGACCAGAATGAACGCATAAATCACCGCAGAGGACACAAACTCTTGTCTCGCGCGCTTTTCGCGGGGATAATACAGCACCGGCTTGCCGTTCACGGGGGACAAGATGCGCTCGCCTTCGAACTGCGGACGGGTCACTTCGTTCTCCTCAAAGCCAATCATGCCCCACTTCAGCGCGG
>LNAP01003511.1_pt1 | contig 14963 bp, 12 predicted proteins | sample 602601 | NCBI WGS metagenome assembly LNAP01 (sample SAMN02440304, study PRJNA202911) | soil metagenome | biome: Subtropical and temperate rainforests or woodlands; isolation source: soil samples (1 kg each in a 20% v/v slurry with milli Q water) were... ...
GTGGCCGGCTTGGCCACGGCATCGGCGGCCAGCGAGGCGCCGCCCGCCGGAGCCGGGGTGTTCTGCGGCAGGATGTGCACGAACACCTCGCCGTCGCGCATCATGCCCAGTTCGCCGCGGGCGCGTTCCTCGATGGCGCCGGAGCCGCCTTCGAGGTCGCGCACTTCCGCTTCAAGCGCGGCGTTGCGCGCGCGCAGGCCTTCATTGGTCTCGCGCTGCTCCGCCACCTGGCGTTGCAGATCCCAGACCTTGAACCACCCGCCCTTACCCAGCCACAGCGGGTATTGGATCAGGCCTAGCAGCACGAACAGCACCAGGAACAACAGGCGCATACGCGGGAACCCTCAGCAGTCGTGGCGTGGATGCGGCCCCGGGCTTACGCCCAGGGCCGAGCTTGTCATCAACGCAGGTTGTAGAAAGCTTCCAGGCCCGGATACGACGCGACTTCAGCCAGCTCTTCCTCGATGCGCAGGAGCTGGTTGTACTTGGCCATGCGGTCCGAGCGGGACAGCGAACCCGTCTTGATCTGCATGGCGTTGGTCGCCACGGCGATGTCGGCGATGGTGGAGTCCTCGGTTTCGCCCGAACGGTGCGACACGACGGCGGTGTAGCCGGCGCGCTTGGCCATTTCGATGGCGGCGAAGGTCTCGGTCAGGGTGCCGATCTGGTTGATCTTGATGAGGATCGAGTTGGCCACGCCCTTCTGGATGCCTTCGCGCAGGATCTTGGTGTTGGTGACGAACAAGTCGTCGCCCACCAATTGCACCTTCTTGCCCAACTGGTCGGTCAGCAGTTTCCAGCCTTCCCAGTCGTTTTCGGCCATGCCGTCTTCGATGGAGATGATGGGGTACTTGTCGCACCAGGTGGCCAGCAGGTTGGTGAATTCCTGCGAGGACAGCGAGATGCCGCCTTCGCCGGCCAGCGTGTACTTGCCGTCGCGGTAGAACTCGGAGCTGGCGCAATCCAGGCCCAGGGCGATCTGCGTGCCCGGCTCGTAGCCGGCTTCGGTGATGGCCTTCAGGATCAGCTGGATGGCGGCCTCGTGGCTGGGCACATTGGGCGCGAAACCGCCCTCGTCGCCCACGGCCGTGGACATGCCCTGGCCGTGGATCAGCTTCTTGAGCATGTGGAAGACTTCGGCGCCCCAACGCAGGGCTTCGCGGAAGCTGCCTGCGCCCACCGGCAGAATCATCAGTTCCTGCAGGTCCAGCGTGTTGTTGGCGTGCGCGCCGCCGTTGATGACGTTCATCATCGGCACGGGCATGCTCATGGGGCCGCTGCCGCCGAAATAGCGGTACAGGGACAGGCCCGACTCGTCGGCGGCGGCGCGGGCCACGGCCATGGAGGCGGCCAGGATGGCGTTGGCGCCCAGGCGTTCCTTGGATTCGGTGCCGTCCAGCTCGATCAGGGTGCGATCGACGAAGGTCTGTTCCTGGGCGTCCAGGCCCATCAGGGCTTCCGAGATTTCCGTATTCAGGTTCTCGACGGCGCGCAGCACGCCCTTGCCCAGATAACGGCTCTTGTCGCCGTCGCGCAGCTCGATGGCTTCGCGCGCGCCGGTGGAGGCGCCCGACGGCACTGCCGCACGGCCCATGGCGCCGGACTCCAGCAGCACATCGCATTCGACGGTGGGGTTGCCGCGCGAATCCAGAATCTCGCGGCCGATGATATCGACGATAGCACTCATGACTTTACATTCCCTGAACGATAAACATATTCATGACAGCCGCACCTTCGCGGGCATTGCGGGCACGGCGGTACTGCCAGGAGTCGTAGAAAGCCTGGGCCGCGGTCATGGAGGGAAACTCCATGACGACGGTACGGCCAGGCTCACGGCCCTCGAGGTGCCTGGAATCGCCCCCGCGCACCAGGATCTTCGCATCGTACGCGCGCATCGCGAGCGTGGACAGACGCTTGTAATCCTCGTACTGCGCGGGCTTGGTCACTGAGACGTCGGCGATGAGGTAGGCACTCATGGGATTCCTTCAGAGCAGTTGCGTTGGTTTCGGTCTGACGCCGGATACGGCAATGCCGCCAGTGTCGCGCAAGGCGGCCGGGCGACGCATATCCGATGCTAATTGGTTGTATCCGAAAGCAGCGCCGCCGTACAGGGCGGCGCTGGGGCGGCGGCCCGCGGTCCCGAAGATCCGCTTACGGAACTCCAGACCGCAGGCGCGCATTACGCCTCCTGGCCGCGGCGAGCCTTCTGCTCGATGGCGGCGCGGATATAGCTGCTGAACAACGGGTGGCCGTCACGCGGAGTGGACGTGAATTCGGGGTGGAACTGCACGCCCACGAACCACGGATGGTCGGGCAATTCCATCATTTCCGGCAGATTCTCGGTCGGCGTGCGGGCGCTGATCACCATGCCGGCCTCTTCCAGGCGCGGCACATACACGTTGTTGACCTCGTAGCGATGGCGGTGACGCTCGTTCACTTCGTCGCCATAGATGGTCTGCGCGCGGGTGCCCGGCTTGATCGGCACGCGCTGCGCGCCCTTGCGCATCGTGCCGCCCAGGTCGGACGAGTTGTCGCGCTTTTCGACCTTGCCTTCGCGGTCCATCCACTCGGTAATCAGGGCCACCACGGGGTGCGGCGCCGAGGGGTCGAATTCCGTGCTGTTGGCGCCGCCCAGGCCGGCGACGTGGCGCGCGAACTCGATGACGGCCAGCTGCATGCCCAGGCAGATGCCCAGGTAAGGCACGCCGTTTTCACGGGCGTAGCGGATCGCGGCGATCTTGCCTTCGGTGCCGCGCTTGCCGAAGCCGCCCGGAACCAGGATGGCGTCCAGGTGCTTGAGCTGGTCGGTGCCGCGGGTTTCGATGTCTTCGGAGTCGATGTACTCGATGTTGATCTTCGAGCGCGTGTGGATGCCGGCGTGGACCAGGGCTTCCGTCAGAGACTTGTACGACTCGGTCAGGTCGACGTACTTGCCGACCATGCCGATGGTGAGCTGGTGCTGCGGGTGCTCCAGCGCCTCGACCAGGTTGTCCCACATGGACAGGTCGGCGGGCGGCGGGGTCAGGCCCAGCGCTTCGCAGACGATGTTGTCCACGCCCTGCGCATGCAGCATGGCCGGGATCTTGTAGATCGAGTCGGCGTCCCAGACGGAAATGACCGCGTCCAGGGGCACGTTGGAGAACATCGAGATCTTGGCGCGCTCGTCGTCCGGGATGCGGCGGTCGGCGCGGCACAGCAACGCGTTCGGGTAGATGCCGATTTCGCGCAGCTTCTGCACCGAGTGCTGGGTCGGCTTGGTCTTGAGTTCGCCGGCCGACGCGATGAAGGGCACCAGGGTCAGGTGCACAAAGGCGGCATTGTTGCGGCCCATGCGCAGGCTCATCTGGCGCGCGGCCTCCAGGAACGGCAGGGACTCGATGTCACCCACGGTGCCGCCGATCTCAACGATCGCGACGTCGGTGTTGCCATTCCAGCCGGCTTCGGCGCCACGGGCGATGAAGTCCTGGATTTCGTTGGTGATGTGCGGAATGACCTGGACGGTCTTGCCCAGATAATCGCCGCGGCGCTCCTTGCGGAGCACGGATTCGTAGATCTGGCCGGTGGTGAAGTTGTTCACCTTGTGCATGCGAGCGGAAATGAAACGCTCGTAGTGGCCAAGGTCCAGGTCGGTTTCGGCGCCGTCTTCCGTGACGAACACCTCGCCATGCTGGAACGGGCTCATGGTGCCCGGATCGACGTTGATGTACGGGTCGAGCTTCAGCATGGTGACTTGCAGGCCACGCGACTCGAGGATGGCGGCGAGCGACGCAGCGGCGATGCCTTTGCCCAGGGAAGACACCACACCGCCGGTGACAAATACGTATTTGGTCATCGTAATGAGCACCCGGGACGAGCGGGCGCGTGCGGGAAATTTGGATTATAGCCGGGAGGCGGGGCTTATTTGGGTTTTCCCCTAGCTCCGGGGCGTAACATTTGGCAGCACTCGAATTGCCGCGGGGGCCATCGCGTTGTGTGGCGCGGCACAGCGCCGTGCTATGTTCGATCCCTATTTTTTCGGTTGCTGTTTTTTCTCAACACTTCCTTCCTTTGCCGATGACCGATCCTGCCCGATCCTCCTACTCGCTCGCCTGGCGCCTCGCGCTGACTGCCGTTTTCCTGCGGCTGGCCTACTCCGCGCTGGTCCAGTCCTATAGCATGCTCGCCCTGCCCCGGTACGAGCACTTGCAGGAGATGTATAGCCAACCCCAGTTCCTGGCGCCGCTCCTGGCCCATATCGTCGCGGGCGCGGCAATCGCCGGATTGGCCACCTGGGGGGCCATGCGCGGCTGGCTGGCACGCCATGACACCACGGCGGTCGATGAACCCCGCAAGCTGTACGGCACCTTCATCGCCCTGTTCCTGCTCTACACCCTGGCCGTGGCGGCGGGCATGGCCTTCCTGCAGAACACCTTGATGCGCTTCGTCATGGACAACCTCGACGTACTGCAGGAGCGGTTCGGCGTCGGCATGATCGGGCAGTTCCTGACGCTGAACATCATCACCAAGCTTGTGACCATCGTGCTGGAGATCATCGGCATCTGCGTCATCGTGCGCATTGCCGCCTGGACCGTGCAGCCCGCAGGCCCGGCCGGCGGCCCCGCCTACGAACGGCGCCATGCCGCCTGGGTCACCGGACTGACCGTGCTGGTCTGGCAACTGACCGTTTCAATCTCGGTGGGCAGTTTCCTTCAGATGCAGGCCCCGGGCGCAGGCTGGACGGAGTTCGCGCTGGGCTATCTGGCCCTGCCCGCGGTCCTGCTGGCGCTGTGCGTCCTGGTCTGCCTGAAAACCCTGCCGCGTCCGATCGGCACGGCCCGCTTTGGACGGGCCGTCGCCCACGGCACCATCGCATTCTGGTTGGCCCAGGCGCTAGGCATAGGCCTGGGATTCCTGGTCGTCCGGGCGATGACCTGGGGCCAGTTGATCCGCGCCTCGGAATCCCATGCGGCCGCTGTCATGACGCTGCTGGCCTACGGCGCGCTGCTGGCCCTGGGCTGCCTGATAGGCCGGCTGGTGCTGTACCGCGGCGCCAAGGCCGCCACGCCGCAAGGCTGAGCCGGCTTCGCCCACAAAAAAAGGCCGCGAGCATCATGCCCGCGGCCTTTTTCATGCGCTCGCGCAGTGGTTCAGATCGCCGCGGTGCGGCGCTCCAGCCAGGCCAGCGCCTCTCCTGCGACCAGCGGCGACAGACGCTCGAACACCGTCTTGTGGTAGTCGTTGAGCCAGGCGATTTCATCAGCACGCAGCAGCGACGGTTCGATGCAGCGCGTGTCGATCGGGCACTGCGTCAGCGTTTCAAAGCACAGGAATTCACCGAGTTCGGAGGTCAGCCAGCTGCGGTTGGCGACCAGGTTCTCGATGCGCACGCCCCAGCGGCCCGGCCGGTAGATGCCCGGCTCGTTGGAAGTGATCATGCCCGGCTCCATCGCGGTGTGCGGACCGGGCATTGCGCGGTAGGAAATGACCTGCGGGCCTTCGTGCACGTTCAGGAAGTAACCCACGCCATGGCCCGTGCCGTGGCCGTACTCCGCGCCGCCTTCCCAGATGGGAGCGCGCGCGATGGCGTCCAGCATGGGCGAAGGCGTGCCGCGCGGGAACGAGGCGCGCGACAGCGCGATCATGCCCTTGAGCACCAGCGTGAAGTCCACCTTCTGGTCGGCGCTGGGCGTGCCCACCGCGACCACCCGGGTGATATCGGTGGTGCCGCCCAGGTACTGGCCGCCCGAGTCGATCAACAGCAGGCCATCGCCTTCGATGGTCGCGTGCGATTCCTGGGTGGCACGGTAGTGCGGCATCGCGCCGTTGGCGTTGAAGCCGGCAATGGTGGCGAAGCTGGGGCAGACGTAGGCCGGCCGGCGCGCGCGCGCAGCGGTGATCTGCTCGTCGATGGTCAGCTCGGTGATGGTTTCATTGCCCAGCGCGCCTTCGAACCAGGCGAAGAATTCACAGAGCGCGGCGCCATCCTGCGCCATGGCCTGGCGCACATTTGCCAGTTCGGCGTCGGTCTTGCGCGACTTCAGCAAGGTGGACGGGTTGATGGCTTCGATGCGCGGCACGGCGGGATCCATGGCGTGGAATACGCCGCAGGTCACGCGGGCCGGATCGATCAGCAGCTTCTGGTCCAGCTCCAGCGAGGCCAGCGCGTCGGCGGCCTGGGCATAGCCGGCCACTTCCACGCCATCGGCAGCCAGGACGGCGCGCAGGGCGTCGTCGATCTTGCCGTCGGCCACGAACAGCGTGGCGTGGTCCAGGCCGATCAGCGCATGGCCGACGAACACCGGGTTGTAGTCCACGTCCGCGCCGCGCAGGTTGAAGAGCCAGGCGATGTCGTCCAGGGTGCTGATGAAATGCACGTCGGCGCCATGCGCGCGCATGGCCTCGCGCACCTGCGCCAGCTTGTCGGCGCGGGTCACGCAGGCCTCGGGGGCCACGTGTTCATAGATGGCGGCGCCAGGCAGGCCGGCGCGGTCCGCCCAGACCTCATCCAACAGATCCTCGCGGATTTCCAGGACGGCGCCGGCGGAGGCCGCGGCCGCCGACAGGGCGCGGAAAGCGCCCAGGCCCAGCACCTGCCCGTCCACCCCGATGACCTCGCCCGCCTTCGTGTTGGCGGCCAGCCAGTCCACATGGCCAGGCGTGGTGGCCAGCGCGATCTTCATCAGCTGCACGCCGGTGCCGGCCAACTGCGCCTCGGCCTGCACCCAATAGCGGCTATCCACCCACAGGCCGGCGAAATCGGCCGTGACCACCAGCGTGCCGACCGAGCCCGTGAAACCGGACAACCAGCGCCGCCCCTGCCAGCGCGCGGGCAGGTACTCGGACAGATGCGGGTCCGAGGAGGGAACGACATAGGCGGACAGGCCGCGGCGGCTCATGGCCTGCCGCAATTGGGCGATACGGGCGTCGGTGCTAGACATGGGGGGTGGGATCCTTAGCGCAACATGAAAGACATGGCGGCCAGGCTGTTCAGCGTGCGGACGGCGGACTGCATGCTATCCGTGGTGAATCGCAAGGTCACGCCGTCCACGCGTTCCAGCGTGGGCCACATGCAGAACAGGTCGGCCAATGCCGAGCTCTGCGTCTGCAACCGGCATTCTATAGGGGCGGGAATGCGGAAAGGAACCGATCCTCCTTTCTTCAGGTTGCGCACGGCGGTCTCGGCGGCGGCGGCGATCGCGCGGCGCGAAGCGGCCGGCGACAGGGTCACGCCGCTGCCCTGCCCATGAGCCACCTTGGTCTGCACCCATTCCGCGCCCGGGAAGGTGTCGCGGGTTTCCGCGATGAAGGCGTCGTCGCCGGTGCCCAGGATGACGGGCACGCCCATTTCGCCTGCCAGCGCGCCGTAGAGGCCGGCCTCGCCCAGGTCCATGCCGTTGATGAGCACGCGGGCGAAGGCGAAGCTGTTGATGGTGTGGGCCAGGATGCCGCGGCCTTGCGAGCGCGAGTGGTAGCCGATCATGAAGACGGCGTCGCAGCCCTCTTCCAGGCCGCCCATCATGCCGAGGTAGCGCGGCTTGCCCAGCACCAGGCGGGCACGCTCGTCCAGGCCGTCGGGCAGCAGATTGCGAAAGCCGCCGTGCGAATCGTTGACCAAAATCTCTTCGGCGCCGCCGGCAATCGCGCCCTGCACGGCCGCGTTGGCCTCGGCGGTCATCCAGGCGCGGGCGCGCTCGTATTCGCCGTTGCCGGCGCGCACTTGTTCGGAATGGAAGACGCCGGCGACGCCTTCGATATCGGTGGAAATCAGGATCTTCATGGAATCAGCCTTGGAGAATTTCAGAATTCGGTGTCGGACAGCCACTGGCGCCACTGCGGCGCCGCGTCGCGGATCGCGGCACGATGGTTGCCGTCGCGGCCCGTCACGCCATCGGCATGCCAGAGCGCGGAAATGATGGCCTGTTCGCAGGCCTCGGTAGCGGCTTCGAACAGGGGATCGATGCGGGCTTCGTGCAGCATCGCCAGCGCCGGCATGGGCTGCTCGGGCAGTTGCGGCACCGTGTATGCCGTGGAAAACGCCAGTGCGATGTCCCCGCTGCCATGGCCGTACACCGAACCCGTGCGGGCCAGTCCGGCCCCCGCCCGCAGCGACAGGCGGCGCAGTTGACGCGCGTCCAGCGGCGCGTCGGTGGCCAGCAGCAGGATGATGGAACCCTTCTCGGGCACGATGGCGGCGTTCTCTGCCGCCTGCGCCAGGCCGCTGTCCAGCTGCTGCGCCAGCCGGCGGCCGAAAGGCCGGCCCGCCACGGTCAGATTGGGCAGCCGGCCAAAGTTGGACAGCACCAGCGCCCCGACCGTGTAGCGCGGCCCCGCCACGATGGACGCGACGCGCGAAGCCGAACCGATGCCGCCCTTGAACGAAAAGCAGGACATGCCCCGACCCGCGCCGACCGCGCCCTGCTCGAACTGCTTGCCCGCGACGGCCAGAGCGTCGGCGTAATGCGACTCCTGGACCGCCAGCGCCTGGATGTCGTTCAGATAGCCATCGTTGCACTCGAAGACCAGCGGGTTGACGGTAGCCATGCCGCGGCCGATGCCGGGGTTGGCCGCGACCGCGGCGCGGATCTGCGCGTTGGCCACCGTGCCGACGCCAAAGGTGTTGGTCAGCGCGATGGGCGTTTCCAGGACGCCCAGCTCCTGCACCTGGATCAAGCCGGTGCTCTTGCCAAAGCCGTTCAAGACGGTCGCGGCGGCCGGCACTTTGTCCAGATAGGCGTCGCCGCCATGCGGACGCACCACGGTCACGCCGGTCTGCAGCGGGCCGTCGGCCAGCGTGCGGTGGCCGACGCTAACCTCGCCTACATCGCAGATCGAATCCAGCGGTCCCGAGGGCAGTATGCCGATGCGGGGGATGTCCAGCGCTTGTTTGTCCATGTTCGCTACGTGTCGCCACGCTCCAGAATGCAAAACGCCGCCGCCCTGGGTCCGCTGCGCGCACTAGGCAGCGCGCGTCGCGAACTGGGGCGGCGGCGGAAAAGACCGCCCTCCATGCCGGCACTCCGCAGAGGGCCGGCGGCAGGCTTACTTGCGGTCGATCTTGGGATCGAGCGCGTCGCGCAGGCCGTCGCCCAGCAGGTTGAACGCTAGAACGGTCAGGAAGATCGCCAGCGCCGGGAAGATCGCCACGTGCGGGGCAATCACCATGTCGGCGCGCGCTTCATTCAGCATCGCGCCCCACTCCGGGGTGGGAGGCGATGCGCCCATGCCCAGGAACGACAGGCTGGCCGCGGTGATGATGGAGGTGCCGATGCGCATCGTGCCGTACACCACGATGGGCGAGATCGTGCCGGGCAGGATGTGGCGCATGATGATGGTCCAGTCGGACGCGCCCACGCTCTTGACCGCTTCGACGTAGGTCATCTGCTTGATCGACAGCGTGTTGCCGCGCACCAGGCGGGCAAACGCCGGCACGCTGAACACAGCCACGGCCACGATCACGTTGATCATGCTGGAACCCAGGATGGCGACCACGCCAATCGCCAGCAGCATGCCGGGGAACGCCAGCAGCACGTCGGAGATGCGCATCGTAATGCGTTCCCACCAGCCCTCGTAGTAGCCCGCCATCAGGCCCATGAAGGTGCCGACGACGGCGCCCATGGCGACCGACAGGAAGCCCGCGGCCAGCGAAATGCGCGCGCCCATGATGATGCGGCTGAAGATGTCGCGGCCCAGCGAATCCACGCCCAGCCAATGGGTGGTGGAAGGCCCGGCGTTCAGGGCGTCGTAGTCGAAGAAGTTCTCCGCGTCGAACGGCACGATCCACGGCGCGAAGATCGCGACGACGACCAGCAGCAGGACGAAGATGCCGGCGCCGACGGCGAGCTTCTGCTTCTTGAATTTGCGCCAGAACTCGGTGGCGGGCGTGCGCACGTCGTTCTTGGGAGCGGCGGCGATGGTCGTGGCGGGTGTCGTGTTGCTCATGGCCGCCTCACTTATAACGGATGCTGGGATTGATGACGCCGTAGAGCACGTCGACAATCAGGTTGATCAGGATGAATTCCAGCGAGAACAGCAGCACCAGGCCCTGGATCACCGGATAGTCGCGCTGGGTCACGGCGTCCACCAGCAGGCGGCCGAGGCCGGGCCAGTTGAACACCGTCTCGACCACGATCGAGCCGCCCAACAGGAAGCCGAACTGCAGGCCCATCATGGTGACCACGGGAATCAGCGCATTGCGCAGCGCGTGCTTGATCACGACGCGGCGCTCGGTCAGGCCCTTGGCGCGGGCGGTCCGCACGAAGTCTTCCTGGATGACTTCCACGAAGGAAGCCCGGGTGAAACGCGCCATCACGGCAGCCACTGCGGCGCCCAGCGTAATGGACGGAAGAATGTAGTGTTGCCAGGTCGAGGCGCCCACGGTAGGCAGCCAGCCCAGATTCACGGAGAAAACCTGCATCAGCATCATGCCCAGCGCGAACGCGGGGAACGAGATGCCGGACACCGCCAGCGTCATGCCGAGACGGTCGGGCCAGCGATTGCGCCATACCGCCGACACGATGCCGATGATCATGCCGAAGGTCACTGACCAGACCATGCTGGCAAGCGTCAGCCACAAGGTGGGCATGAAGCGGTCGGCGATTTCGGTCGAGACGGGGCGCTTGGTACGCAAGGAGGTACCCAGGTCGCCTTGCAGCATGTGGCTGAAGTAGCGCACGAACTGCTGCGGCAGGGGCAGATCCAGCCCAAGTTCCTTGCGCACGAGCTCGACGGTTTGCTGGTCGGCCTCCTGGCCCGCGGCCAGTCGCGCCGGGTCGCCCGGAAGCATGTGCACAAACAGGAACACGACCACGGCCACCAGCAGCAGCGTGGGGATCATGCCCAAAAGACGTTTGACGATGTAGGTCAGCATTGAAATTCCTGCAACATCGGCGGGGACACCGCGCCCCCGCCGTATGTGGCCTTACAGGGGCGCCAAGGCCCCGAGAGTGACTGCCAGATTTACTGCTTCAGATCGATGTCGCCGAACCAGAACGAGGTGTCCGGCTCAACGTACACGCCCGACAGGTTCTTCGACTTCACGTACAGGTTGTTCTGGGTCACCAGGAAGGCCCACGGGGCGTCCTTCCAGATGGTTTCCTGAACGTTCTTGTAGATTTCGGTCTTCTTGGCGCGGTCGGTCGTGGCCAGGGCTTGCTGGATGCCGTCGTCCACCGACTTGTTCGAGTAGTACGACACGTTGTTGAGCACCGGCGGGAAGGCGGCGGTGGTCAGCAGCGGACGCAGGCCCCAGTCGGCTTCGCCGGTCGAGGACGACCAGCCGGCGTAGTACATGCGGACCTTGGCGTCCTCAGGCTTCTGCACCTGCTGCACGCGCTGCACGCGTTGGCCCGATTCCAGCACTTCGACCGACACCTTGATGCCGACTTGCGCCAGCTGCTGCTGCAGGAACTGGACCACCTTCACCGAGGTGCCGTCGTTATAGGCGGACCACAGCTGGCTTTCGAAGCCGTTGGGGTAGCCGGCTTCGGCCAGCAGGGCCTTGGCCTTCTTGATGTCGTAGGGCCACGGACCCGTCTTGTGGGCGAAGTCCACGCCCGTCGGCACGACGCCGTCCACAATGGTGGCGTAGCCCGAGAAAGCGACCTTGGCCAGGGCTTCCTTGTTGATGGCGTAATTGATGGCTTCACGCACCTTGACGTTGTCGAAGGGCTTTTGCTGCGTGTTCATCGACAGGTAGCGCGCCATGATCGAGTTCTGGTGATCGACCACGTCCAGCTTGTCGTTCTTCTTCAGCACGGCGGCCTGCTCGAACGGCACCGGGAAGGCGAACTGCGCCTCGCCCGTCTGCACCACGGCGGCGCGGGTGTTGTTGTCGGTCACGGTGCGGAAGGTCAGCGTGTCGACCTTGGGGTAGCCCTTCTTCCAGTAGCCGTCGAACTTCTTGACCTTCAGGTATTCGGCCGGCTTCCATTCGACGAATTCGAAGGGACCGGTGCCCACGGGGTGGAAGCCGATTTCCTTGCCGTACTTGGCCAGGGCAGCGGGCGAGATCATCATGGCGGCCGGGTGGGCCAGCGCGTTGATGAAGGCCGAGAACGGCTTCTTCAGCGTGATCTTGATGGTCATCGGATCGACCACTTCGGTCTTTTCGATGACGCTGAACTGGATGTAGCGCGACAGGCGGTTGTCCGGGTTGGCCGGGCGGTCGAAGTTGATCTTGACGGCTTCAGCGTTGAAATCGGTGCCGTCGTGGAACTTCACGCCGGGACGCAGCTTGAACGTGTAGACCAGGCCGTCTTCGCTGACGGTGTAGTCGGTGGCCAGCACCTTCTGGACCTTCAGGTCCTTGTCGAATTCAAACAGGCCTTCGTAGTAGGCCTTGCCGGCCGCCTGGTTCAGCGTGCTGTTGGTGTTGTACGGATCGAGCGTTTCCAGCGCGATGGAGACGGCGAACGTCACGTCCTTGGCGGCATGCGCCAGCGGCGACGCGATCACGCCGAAGGCCAGCGCGGCGGCGGCCATCAGTTTGGTGGGGCGCAGAACTTTCATCATTGCAACTCCTGGTTCCGTAAGGAATTAGGGGGTTTGGTGGAAGAAAAACAAGTACGTCAACTGACTCAATACGCTCCGCCGACCGGATGCCGGGCGACAAAGTGATCCGTTCCGACCTGCACCAGCGGCTGCACCACTGGCTCGTCATTGAGCTTGCGGATGGGGCTGGGGATTTCGTCGGACAACAGCGTGCGCTTCATGTGGCGGCGCGCCGGATCGGCGATCGGCACGGCGGACATCAGCTTCTTGGTGTAAGGGTGCTGCGGATTCTCGAAAATGGCGCGGCGCGGGCCGATCTCCACGATCTGGCCCAGGTACATCACGGCCACGCGGTGGCTGACGCGCTCGACCACGGCCATGTCGTGCGAGATGAACAGGAACGAAATGCCCATGTCGCGCTGCAGGTCGATCAGCAGGTTCACGATCTGCGCCTGGATCGACACGTCCAGCGCCGACACCGATTCGTCCGCGATCACGACCTTGGGGTTCAGGGCCAGGGCGCGCGCGATGCAGATGCGCTGGCGCTGGCCGCCGGAGAACTCATGCGGATAGCGCTGCGCCATTTCCGCCGGCAGGCCCACGCGCTCCAACAGCTCGGCCACGCGGCGTTCGGCATCGCGGCCCTTGGCCACGCCGTGCACCAGCAGCGGCTCCATGATGGAGAAGCCAACCGTCACGCGCGGATCCAGCGAAGCGAACGGGTCCTGGAACACGAACTGGATGTCGCGGCGCAGGGACTGAAGCTCCGTGTTCTTCAGGCGCACGATGTCGCGGCCGCCGAAGCGGATCTCGCCACCCTGGCTGTCCACCAGACGCAGCAGCGAACGGCCGGTGGTGGACTTGCCGCAACCGGATTCGCCCACCAGCGACAGCGTCTCGCCGGGATACAGGTCGAAGCTGACCTGTTCCACGGCGTGCACGCGGCGCTGCACGCGGCTCATGATGCCGCCGCGCAGATCGAAGCGGGTGACCAGCTTGCGTACGCTGAGGATGGGCTCGCGCTTGGCGTCTGGCGCGGGCTGCGCGCTGACGGGAGCGGCTTCGGGCTGGGCTTGGCCCTCGGCCTGCAGCAGCGGAAAGCGCGCCGGCAGATCGGTGCCCTGCATGGCGCCCAGCTTCGGCACGGCCGACAGCAGCGCCTTGGTGTAGCTGTGCTGCGGCGAGGCGAACACCTGCTCGGATGGGCCTTCCTCGACCTTGTCGCCGCGGTACATAACCAGCACGCGGTCGGCCACTTCCGCGACCACGCCCATGTCGTGGGTGATGAACACCACGCCCATGTGCATTTCTTCCTGCAGCTGGCGGATCAGTTGCAGGATCTGCGCCTGAATGGTGACGTCCAGCGCGGTGGTGGGTTCGTCGGCGATCAGCAGCGCCGGCTTGCAGGCCAGCGCCATGGCGATCATCACGCGCTGGCGCATGCCGCCCGACAACTGGTGCGGGTAGCGGTCCAGCACCGACTTGGCTTCCGGAATGCGCACCTGCTCCAGCATGCGCAGCGCCTCGGCGCGAGCGGCCGCGGCGTCCTTGCCCTGGTGTTGGCGGATCGATTCGGCGATCTGGTCGCCGGCGGTGAAGACCGGGTTCAAGGAGGTCATCGGCTCCTGGAAGATCATGGCCATGTCCGCGCCGCGCACATTGCGCATGACGCGTTGGCTCGATCCGGCCAGGTCGATCACGGCACCGTTGCGCCGCCGCAGGGCCATGCTGCCCTGGGCGATGCGCCCGCCGCCATGTTCCACCAGACGCATGAGCGCCAGGGACGTCACCGATTTGCCCGAACCCGATTCGCCCACGATGGCCAGGGTCTCGCCCCGGTCCACATGGAACGACAGATTGCGCACGGCTTCGACCGTGCGCTCCGATCCCACGAAGCGCACCGTCAGGTCGTCGACCTGGACCACGCGGTTTTCCGGCAGCGCCAGGCTGTTTGCGCGATCAACCATCTCTTTGATTCCCCAAATACTGAAAAAACGAACCCGCCGACGCTTATCGGTAGATAGCGGTGACAGGCTTCTCGCCGACGCGGGCGTAACCCCGATACATGCCTTCCGTGTTGAACGGCAAGGCCACATTGCCCTGGGCGTCGACGGCCACCAGGCCGCCCTTGCCGTCGATGGTGGGCAGCTTTTCATGCACGACGCGATCGGCGGCCGCTTCCAGCGACGCGCCGCAATATTCCATCTGGGCCGCCACGTCGTAGGCGGCAACCATGCGGATGAACATTTCGCCGGTGCCCGTGGTGGACACGGCGCAGGTCTTGTTGCTGGCATAGGTGCCGGCGCCGATCAGCGGCGCATCGCCCACGCGGCCGACCTGCTTGTTGGTGATGCCGCCGGTCGAAGTGGCCGCGGCCAGGTTGCCCTGCGCATCCACCGCCACCGCGCCCACCGTGCCGAACTTCTTGTCCGCATCCAGCGGATCGGCCGGCGCCGGCTGGCCGCGCGCGACCAGGGCCTGGCCGTCGTGATCCA
>LNAP01003512.1_pt1 | contig 14962 bp, 12 predicted proteins | sample 602601 | NCBI WGS metagenome assembly LNAP01 (sample SAMN02440304, study PRJNA202911) | soil metagenome | biome: Subtropical and temperate rainforests or woodlands; isolation source: soil samples (1 kg each in a 20% v/v slurry with milli Q water) were... ...
GGGCGGTGGCGGCGCGCTCGGCGATGTCAAAGCTGGGGCTCTTGCTGGCGCCGTCGAGGATCTTGTTGCAGCCTTCAACCAACAGACTCAACACCTGCAGACCCAGGGGGCGCATTGACTCCAACTGCTGCTGGCCCCCAAATTCATCCTCATCTTGCGAGACGCCGTCCAGGTGCGGCGGAGGCGGCGGGGCGAGAATATACTGCACCAGCAAGTCACTGATGCTGGGATCGGCGGCGAGGATTTGCTCAAACACCAATAACGAGCTTCGGGCGAGGTTCTCTGCTCCCTCGGTGAGTACCTCGAAACGTAACTTCAATTTGGCGCCGAGCACCGCTCCTTCACGGGGGTTCCACGCCTCGACGGGATAGATATAGCGCTCGGCCAGAAGACTCAGAATGGAAATAAACTTGCGATCATCACCGGGGAGTGGTTTCCATCCGAAGACCAGTTGTGGCAGCTCCACATCGGCTGGGAAGTTTTTGCGAGGAACAGCGGGGGAGACTTTGATATAGGAGTTCGAGAGAAGATTCGCGATCTCAGCGTTGCCTCCCTCGACTAGCCGGCTCAGCAGAGAAAGCCCCGCATTGACGAGCTCACTGGGTCCGCGGCGGGCGACCCAGAAGGCCGCCGAGGGGATCACTACCGAGGTGCTGGTGGCCAGGGTCACCTGGTGTTTCTTATTGGGCGTGCTGAGTGAGCAATACAGTGAGGCCAGCGCCAGCACCGCACATGCCAGGCGTGCGGGGTCGTCGAACCAACCTTCGGTGGGATTCTGTCCCGGCCCGTCCTCGTCATCGTCTTCCATACCGAGCGAAAAATTGCTCGTTTCGATGCTCTCCAGCAGAGACGGATCGAAAAAATCGGCTAATCGGAGGATCCAGTCGGAACCCATGGCGAAAAACAGCCGTTGGCAGGTCTCACTGTCGGATAGGATGTTGTTGCAGATGAATAGACAGTCTTGTACCACCAAACCGGCGTCTTCAAAGCCACCTTCGCGTTGGATGATGCCAAACAAAATCTCAAACCCCTGGTCAAACGTACCAATGGCAGCAATGAGCAAAGTGAGCAAAGTAAGCAATACAACACTTGTCAATCAATATGCTATCTAGATGGTGCATACCTCGTTGAATACCACCGTCTTTTTCATCTCTTCGTTGGTAGAGGTGAGTTGCTGGATCAACACGATCGCTTGGTTGCGCACCTCCTCTCGCGAGCTGTCCGGAAGTCGCTGCAACAGCTTGTTCATACCTGTTATCATGATCATTGTTTAGAAGAATTTATAAGATAAGAGTCAAATATGGGTACAAATCTGCTCTTTGACAAGCAGAAGTGTACGCAGGGAGTGTGAATAACTTTACCGTCAGGGCACTGCTGGATTTGCAGCTCAAGACTAGGTCCGTTAGCAGCATGGATTTCTGTGAGGATCTGACTGGTCATAACGCCGACTGTCAGGTCTTCGTGGTTTAGCAGATCCAGCAGCAACTCCACTGCATTTGTATCGCCAAGGATGATGTTAGCATTGGATGCAGCTGCAACTTTGTCTCTGCACTTCACCAAGCGGTAAATGAGATCCAATGCTTCTTGATACTCCTCTGCACTTCCTTGCTCCTGTAGGAAGTCCAAAACTTTCTTGAGAGAAAAACTTCCCACAATGTCAGGGTTCACTTTGGCATGACTCTGCAACTCTTGCAACGCGTAAATCCGTTCTGTGCTTGTTGCGTTTTCCAGTCGACTAGCAAGCTGGTTAATGACAACGATTTGATCAGATGCCATAATCAACCTACTGTAACCAGTGTCTAGAATTCAAGGGCTTCGTTTTATCACACAGAGGCCAGATTGAACAGGTGAAGTGATTGCCCAATGTGAGCAAGGTCTGTTCAAATGCGCCTGTGCATCGCAATTGCGTCTCCAAGGTGATTCCATCTGCTTCAAGCGCACATTTGAAATTTTATTTGAATCCGATTACGAGATTAGAAAACATCAACTGCCGGACAACGTGAGCAAATGATTCTCAATATTTTACCTGAAGTGTGTTGACAAAGTGCATGCAAAACGAACAGTAATCAGTCCGAAATGAGCAGCTGCCAAGTATGCTATGAATCGTATGCTGACGAAGGAGATCATGTACCTTACAAGCTGAAATGCGGCGACATTCAATGCTTTCGGTGTATCGAATCAGAGCTGATTGACGGAGAGTACTATTGTCCAGAGTGTGGAGATGCACACAGAGGTGAAAGGGTCACTGACTTTGCGATTGCACTCATGACGTCAGAATTAGGATTCAAATACACGAGCGATGAAGGAACCAGTGATGAGGAGCATAGCAGTCGCTCCTCTCGTTCCAATAGCGCGGACTCCAGTCCGCGTTGCGAGTCGAATCACAGTTCTTTGGGACGTAGAATGTCTACCAGAACACCTTGCAAAGCTCCCGACTGCGACAAGAAGGCTATCAGCAACGGGTACTGCCTGAAGCACACGAAACATTTGAGCAGATCCGTTCTCGGTCTGGAACAACTTGCCAACGAGATGATTGAACATCACGACCTTCGCAACTTCAAAAACTCCTCTCACAATCTGCGCAAATCGGAACAAGAACCTTCCCGAAGCTCGATAATCTTCGACCCCGTCGCGTTGATCGAGAAGTTTCAAGCACAAGAAAGGATTGAACTGGGCGAAGCATTGGATCTTATAATGCGTGCTAAAGCCGTTATGTCACGCGAACCCAACATTTTGCGTCTGGATGCGCCCGTGATTGTGGTGGGCGATGTGCACGGGCAGTTCTTTGACTTGGTGAACATCATGAGCGAAGCTGCCCGGTCCACTGGAAAAAACATCGCAGATCAACAGCTAGGCGGGCCGATGTACCTATTCTTAGGCGATTATGTTGATCGCGGTCAATACAGCTGCGAAGTAATGCTGTACCTACTGGCGTTGAAAGTGGCCTACCCAGAAAAGATCTGGCTGGTACGAGGCAACCACGAATGCGCCAGTGTGAGTGGCCACTTCGGTTTCAAAGAAGAATGCAAAGTGAAATATGGAATGAACATCTACTATTCCTTTCTGCTGATGTTTCAAACGATGCCCTTGGGTGCCATAATTAGCACCGCATTTGGCGATATCTACGCGTGCCACGGCGGACTGTCACCTGGACTTGAAACAATCGAAAATATAGAATCGTTGGATCGAATGATAGAACCCGAATCCAATCCCAACTTAATGGATATCCTCTGGGCCGATCCTATCAGCGACGAGAACGTAGAAAACATGACACCCGAAGAATACAACGAATTTATCAATATCGACTGGCGCCCCAACCCATCGCGCGGGTGCAGTTACTGTTATGGCTACCGGACGGTCAAACGCTTTTTGGAAAAGAACAATTTGGTCTGCCTGGTGCGTGCTCATGAGGTCCAGGAAGAAGGTTACCGGAAGCATTTTGCACCGGAGATTATGGAGTCAAAGATTATCACCTTGCAGCAAAAGATGAGTCGCGCGGCGCTGGCCAAAGAAGTTGCCGCCAAAGCCCGGCAGAGTCTGCATTTGCAACGCCATAACATGAACAACGGGCTCATTAATGCATCGGCGGACAGCACCGAGCTCGGGGGTTTGCACATCGTCGTGGACGAGGAATTCGACCCGGAGGAAGCGCTGCGGGTGCTGCACAACGCGACCGACCACGAAAATGCCGTGATCTTTTCGGAAATAACCACGCCCAGCGCGTCGGGGGTACGAAACCGTGGCTTTCACCACGCGACCTCGGCGAGTGAAGTGTTACACAACAGCAGTGTTCACAGCATGAGCAAACGTAGCTCGCCGTACCGGCCTGCTTCGGACACCTCCAGTACCGCGGGTATCCAGCAAGCGGAAGATTTTCCTCCCGTGATTACCATCTTCTCCGCGCCCAACTACTGCGACCGCTACCACAACAAGGGAGCCATTTTATTGATCGACTCTGCCCTGGACGGCTTTCGCGTGATTCAGTACGACTGCGTGGAGCACCCACCCACCGAAGTGCGCGAATCACAAACCAAAACGTTGATTGATTTGGTGATTGCGACGTGCCCGTACATGCCCACGTCGTTTCGGAACTTTGTGCGTCTGGCGGTGGAGTTGGGGCAAGACGACGTCGACAGTGTGTACAGTGGCTCCAGCAGTGTGGATGGTAGTGTGGCGGAATACGCAGACGATAATAATAATATCGATGACATGGAAATGATGGATAATTTGGGTGATTTAGATCCAAGGGAGGACGGAGAAGGTTTGGTGGGTCAAGAAGGTGAAAAAAGTAGTGAGCCTACCAGCCCGCGCAGCAGCCCTGTAAACACATTAACTCTTTGCCTCCCTACTAGCACGGAGTCCACGGCGGCTTATGTGACCGCCACCGATGCCAGTATCTCTGGTACAAATACTGAACCCAATCAACCACTCGAGGTAAATAACAATACACACCCGGAAGGCTTTCCCGAGATGACGTCACCGCCTAAGATCACCCGCCGCGCGTCGAAAATCATCTCGTTGGTGCGGCAAAATAGCCTCACCATGTCCTTTCCGAGTGTGAGTACAAACGAAGGTACATCTGATCGTCAATTTTCGCCTGTTCCGATCGTGACAGAAGAAAACAATCAGTATTCGGAACCGAATAGTGCGCGCTCAAATCGAGAAGACGATGAAGTAGTGCACACTTTTTCGGAAAGTGAGGATGTGGATATCCATACCCAACATGCACACATGTTTAGTTTGTCGCCAATTCTCACGGCGGAACCGGATTTACACAACACGACGTATCTGTACTCCAACACCAAAGAAAACGAGAATACCATCAATAATAATAACAACACGGATAACGCACGGTTAACGAAGCGCAAGAGCAATGTATATATCCAAGCGCTCGCCTCCGATGCTATTAACGAGGCACATCCGGTCAAACTAAATCTGTATTTAGAAGAGTTCAAAAAGACCTATGAATCGAGTTTGAAGAAAGGATTCCAGATCAGTTTATTTGAGGTACGTTTGATTTCACCATTATAATGTTTGGTAGATTTTCCCCCCTGCGTGGGGTTACTTGATATACATCCTTTTGTGTATTGGATGCATGTGTTAAAAGCATATGTTTGAACAAATTATACTGACAGGTATCCTGTTTGTTAACTCTTATCCATGTCCATTTTTACCTAGCTGTCAAGCGATGAAAAACCAGCCATCTCTGTGAATGATTTGAAGAAACGATTTGAAAGCAAGTCGTTTGACAGCTTCACTACCAACACACGGCCCTTCTCGCAAAACAAAGAGGTACTTGTACTGTGTTTTGTGGTTGACACATTCGGTGTACACGGTCTGCTTTGCTACCGACTGTCGTTTTCATATGTAGGCTGACTTTCCATTTGTGTTTGTGAGCTGATTATCATCGATGTACTGTTTCTCTGTGTATGAATACAGGTGGTGCACGATTTCGAGCGCGGCACGGGCATCAGCAGCATCATGAACATGTTCGGTGGCTCGGGTCGGATCAGCAATAGCGGTAAGTTCCGCACGTCTTTTCCTTTGGGGTCAAGTACGAGTATGGACGAGGCGCCGGTGCAACTCCGGGAGTTACGTCGCCGCAGTGAAGGTGGGAATGTGAGTGAAGAGAATCATGCCGCGACACACAGGTACGGGTCTGTATTTGTATTTGTCACTCTATTGATCGTTTTCACATTCTTGCAATTCCAATTTGTGTAGAAATGGAATTCAATTTTTCTACACCATATTTGAAACTCCTTATTGTCTTTACTGTTCGTTTTTACAGTCAACACAAGACACACAACCACCGCCACTCGACTGGCTCCGCCTTGTTCAACCTGAATAGCATTGAAACGACCCGCAGTCACAGCAGTGACAACGGGAATAATACGGAAATTTCAGGTGCACAAGGCAATGGGGGAATTATTAACACGGAATATAAGAGTGGGTTCCACAGCGAAGGCCACACCCCGACGAAGCCACCGCTGAACCCCAGGTAACACAAGTTTCTTCACAATAATGTACCATGTTGCATATTATGTTATGTTATCTGTGTGTGTGCGTAATGCATAACATATTTCTGCCGCAATATTACTTAATGCGTTCACTCATGAATAATATACTCGTACAATTTATTACAGTACACGCGAGGTGAACCAGCGCTACTCTCTGAACAGCAATGCCAGTGACAACAACAGCACCTCTTCTACTAATAATAACAACATCCTCCAGCACCACCGCGTGACCAGCACAGGGTCTACCTTGAGCAATGCATCTATCACTAGCGAACTACAGCAAAATCTCGATACCTTGGAGACCTTGAGCACAGACGCTACTGCTGGTGAGAAACAGTGCCATTTTATTTGTGTTCACCGACCCGTTTCCGCGGATTTGTACTTACTTTTTTCACACGTGCTAACAGATTTTTGATAACATTGATGGTTTATATTTTTTCTTTTTCTTTAGGCGCGGGGTCTATGCTGGAGCGCACACAAAGTGACTCGGTGCTGTTCACACAGTCGGAAATCATGGGTCTGAGGCTCATGTTTTCTCTTTTCGATCGGTACGTACCAGCACACATGTAATTTCCCATTTGATTTTAATTCTTCGATTGAGTATATTTGCCATAACTGCCTGAGTACGAATTTTTATGTGTTCTGTTGATGTATTGTAGATCTGGAGAGAACAAGATATCGTATTTGGATTTAGTCGCCTACGCAGAGGAAACCGGTAAGCTTTATTTCTATTGTTTTTTACAGTTTTCACCGTTTGTTTTGTACCCGTACTCGGTCGACCATTACCTGCGTGACTTCACCTGTAACACATAATTTTCATTTTTTTTGTTGCGTGTCAATACACATTATGTAGACGATGGGATGGCCATTCGAGATGCCGCTTCCGCCTTGGAGATCCTCGATCTGGACGGGGACGGCTGTATTGGCATTTTGGACTTTATTTACTTCGCCAGACGACTCAAGAAAATGCACCAGCTTGCCGAAAGGGAAGAAAACACAACGAACGCACCGTGATTGTTTTGGAATTACTCGTACATTGCAGCTCAATGTATATCAATTTTACATCTATTTGGTTCCATTTTCAGTAGTATTATAAGAAATTGTGTATGCTGCATGATAGATTTCTATTTGGAAAGGCAAATATGACCTACTACGTCGTAGTACGCAGAATTACCAACATTTTTATACATTACCGACTTTATCGGAACGGACAACACTTTTTATAAGGTGTTGCAACTTCGGCGGCAAGGCAACGTTGACGTTGGTAGATTGCTGGCTCCAACAGACAAATCGGCACAATTATTACCTTAGGAATATACCAAAGAAGATAGCAATGACGACAAAGGAGAACACTCCAGCACTTGGACAGAAAGAAGGAACCTCTGCAAAAGGTAATGAACAACCAGCCAACAGTCGCCCTAATTTGTTCTTGATATAATAATTGGCGGGCATCTTGCAGGTGGAAAGATGAAGCACAACCAATCGTGGATGCCTTGCAGTCGCTCGCGCATGCATGATTGGAGAAAAGATATGATTGAGAAAGCACATGGAGATGAGGATAAATTTCACCCGGTGATCAAGCAGTTTCAAAAGATGATCGAAGACGACCAGGAGCTATTTATGCTTTTCAACCTTATGTTCGCAGAGATCCCAAAGAAGTTTAAGAATGATCCGGATGGCCACCATCAGATCCGCGATTACAAGACGATGCTGAAGACCGTGAACCACATCATGACCGAAGCTCCCGTATACAACAGCAATGGCATGGTCGGTTGCCCCATCAATGCTATTCTCGACTACTCCATGGCCACCACTGCGGGCTTTTCTGCCTTTCTCAACAAGAAACTCAACAGGCATTTAAAGGATGTGCTGAATGAGTGGGGCGTGTTCCTGGCATCCCCGGACTCGCGCAAGGTCCTGAATGAAGATCCGGAGCATGGATGGTTCGGCAGAGAAGCAGGATACCACATGTTCGGAAACTACGACATCAAGTTCTCCGATGTGTATAAGTGCGACCCCTCGCTGCCTTACTACGGCTTCAAGTCGTGGGATGACTTCTTCACACGTGAGTTCGTTGACGGTCAGCGTCCCCTGGCTGGACCTGGAGATGACTCCATCATTGTCTGTGCGTGTGAGTCTGCCCCTTACCGCGTCGCGGAGAACGTGGAACTTGTGCAGAAGTTCTGGATCAAGGGTCAGCCGTACTCGCTCAAGCACATGCTAGAGAACGACCCGTTGGTGCCTCAGTTCGTCGGCGGAACCATCTACCAGGCCTTTCTGAGTGCCCTCTCCTACCACCGCTGGCACAGCCCTGTGAGTGGCACCATTGTCAAGACATATCTTATCGAAGGCACGTACTTTTCGGAGGCGCTGTCTGCGGGTTACGACGAAGAGGCTCCCAACGGTTCGCAAGCGTATCTGGCCCAGATGGCTACCCGCGCGGTGATTTTTATCCAAGCCGACAATCCCGACATTGGGTTGATGTGCTTTTTGGCCATTGGCATGAGCGAGGTGTCCACTTGTCAAACCACTGTCTACGAAGGACAGAACGTCACCAAGGGAGACCAGCTGGGTATGTTTCACTTTGGTGGTTCGTCGCACTGTCTGCTGTTCCGTCCGGAGGTGAAGCTAGAGTTTGATCTGCATGGATTGACGCCCAGTGTGACCAATTCGGAGAACATTCCGTTGCGCAGTCGTCTGGCCACGGTGCTGCCCAGCGGCCCCGTCGCGAAGAAAGCAAAGAAGTAAACCGAAACGCTGTCGCTGGTTTTAGAAATTTAGAGATAACAATAGAAGACCTAGAGAATGGAAAATTTTACGTTGTGTGAGCTAACTGTATTTCTGTGGCCCAGGTGTGCAAATTTGGGTCTCCTCTATTATATTCACCCTGCATGTGAGTTGATTTCTGCCTATATGATTTGCCATTGGTGCAGTTAAGAAAACAGTTCTTGTCATTTATCCCTGCGGTTATTTCTTAAGTTAATCCTTTGTTACATTATGCACTACCGGTTGACCGCACAAGATATCCGGAGAGTCCCCTTTTACTTCGTTGCGACACTTGAAGTACTTCCCATTCCCGTTAGTCAGTCTATTGTAGTCTTCCAGTTCCAATTACGCGAATTGTATACGCAAAAAGACACTTTGGGATGGCGACCAGTGAGGACACTTCTGACAAAGGAGATAAATTTGGGACTTTAGCTGCTGCAAAAGGTTCCGCAACCCGTGTTCTTTTTATCAAAAGCTCGCTTTAATTGTGCATAACTAAATATCCTTTCTTAAATCAACAGTGTCAGTGGATAGGATGGCGCGTGAGGGATCGTGGATGCCCAACAATCGCTTTCATTTACACAACTGGAAAAGGGACGTTGTACAGAAAGCACACGGAGACGAAGAGAACTTTCATCCAGTGATCAAAGAGTTCCAGAAGATGATTGAAGACGACCAGGAGATGTTCATGCTTTTCAACCTTATGTTCACGGAAGTTCCCGAAAAATATAAGACAGATCCGTTTGGCCACCCTCAGATCCGCGACTACAAGACGATGCTGAAGACCGTGAACCACATTATGACTGAAGCCCCTGTGTATGATAGCAAGTGTATGGTCGGACGCCCCATCAATGCTATTCTCGACTACTCCATGGCCACCACGGCCGGCTTTGCAGCCTTTTTAAGCAAGAAGCTCAACAGACATCTGAAAGTGGTGCTGAACGAGTGGGGCGTGTTCCTGACATCCCCGGACTCGCGCAAGGTGTTACACGATGATCCAGAGCACGGGTGGTTTGGAAGAGAGGCTGGGTTTCACATGTTTGGCAACTATGAGACGAAGTTCTCCGAAGTGTATAAGTGTGACCCTTCCTTGCCGTACTATGGCTTCAAATCGTGGGATGACTTCTTCACACGTGAGTTCGTTGACGGTCAGCGTCCCCTGGCTGGACCTGGAGATGACTCCATCATTGTCTGTGCGTGTGAATCTGCTCCTTTTCGCATCGAGGAGAGTGTCGAGTTGGTTCAAGAGTTCTGGATCAAAGGCCAGCCTTACTCGCTCAAACACATGTTGGCAAACGACGACTTCGTGCCGCAGTTTGTGGGTGGCACTGTCTACCAGGCCTTTCTGAGCGCTTTTGCTTACCACCGCTGGCACAGTCCTGTGAGTGGCACCGTCATCAAGACACACCTGATCGAGGGAACGTACTTCTCTGAGGCGCTTTCTGTTGGGTACGACGAGGAAGCACCGCACGGATCCCAGGCTTACTTGACTCAGATGGCTACCCGCGCGGTGATTTTCATCCAGGCGGACAATACCGACATTGGGTTGATGTGCTTTCTCGCGGTGGGCATGAACGAAGTGTCCTCTTGCCAGACCACTGTGTACGAAGGTCAACACGTCACCAAAGGAGATCAGCTGGGTATGTTTCACTTTGGTGGCTCGACGCACTGTCTGCTCTTCCGTCCAGAGGTAAATCTGGAGTTTGATCTGCATGGATTGACGCCCAGTGAGGATAACACCGTGAACATTCCTTTGCGCAGTCGTCTGGCCACTGTGCTGCCGAGTGGCCCCGTCGCGAAGAAAGCAAAGGCGTAAGCAACGTACTACACGGTGATGAATCAGACGGAAGGGAAAGGAAGCGGGGAAATCTACTAAATGTATTGTATATACGTTTGTCATTCTATATCTTGTCATCCAAAATTGTCGTTACCTCAATTGTATCTAACCGCTTTAAAATTGTATTTAACCCTTTCTATCTGGAATTCAATCCGGATCGCAACCGGAAAGTCCACGTCCCAGCCGCACAAAACAATCTCCATACCAAACAAGTGAACTATAACTATTGACAGTGAAAGAAATGTCTCTCCTTGTCACTTTATCTCAATATGCAGAATCTGGTGCTGTTTCGGACTTTTATTCAGTCCACAACATTCTGGAAACCCATTCGAAGAGTCGTAAGTTCACCAAGTCTGGCAGCGTTTCTGTTCCGGTTCCGTTGGCGAAGGAAATTTGTAAGCATTTTATCAAGATTATTGCAAACTACGATGACGTTCTTCGCACCGTCATGGCTTGGAATCTGCTCGCATACTTGTGTGATCGTGAATGTAACAACACCGCTTTCCTGCTTCTCGATGAGTTGCAATCAACCGACGTTCTTTCTTACGCAGTGAGGGCTATTGAAAGCCACGAGACAACACCTGCGTACCAAGAAGCAGAATTTTGTTATAACTTTCTTGGGATATTCACCAGAGCTGATCGCATTAGGCAGACAATGGCAGGGGAGACCCCGGGCCTTATGGAAGCTCACATGAAAGTGATCCGCAACACCTTTGACAAGTCCTTAGAACGCCCCAAGACCGGCATGCTAAATCTAACGATGAACCTGGTGGGGCACAACACTGCTAACACTCGCAAGTTCTTGACCTGTGGTGGATTAATGATCTTCTACCACGTGCTGGTGTCTGCTTGGAAATCGATCAATGCCATCACCACAACGCGCGAGCTACATGTTCATGAGGAAGACACACTGCACGCCCTGATGATATGTCTGGCGACTGTGGTGGGCACCACTGCGGACGCGGGCTTTGCTCACGAACCCACCCTTGCAAGAGATTTGTACGTGTACGATGTCACCAGCCTGGCCGTCATCACCGCGATCCAGCACAGTCTGATGACCCTCTCCGACCAGTTGCGCATTAGAGATGCATCGGTCGTGTTGTTTATGAATTACTGTCATTACGTGCGCAACTACCGGCCCGAGCTGCTGGAAGCGACTTTATTGTACTCCAAAGAAACCTTTGTGGCAGGCAGCGCGCGCAGAGGTGAGAGGGTGCCCTTTGCGGTGCTGCTTTTGCGCTCTTCGCTTGATGCGCGCTTGCTGCACCGCAAGGACAGCATTTTGAGCCTGCTGGCCGCGTATGCGATGCTGTTTCCTGCCGTGGACAAGGTTCTCGGGCCAGAGTTGCGGTCCTGTGCGAGTTACCGCCGCGCGCCGGTCGATGCTAGGGTACTTGTGGACACCTGTGCCTACCCAGAATGTAGACTGAACACGATCACATGTGGCGGCGGGCTGATGAAGTGTGGCCGCTGCCAGGCCGTGGCGTACTGCGGCAAGGAGCATCAGATGGCGCACTGGAAGGAGCACAAAAAGTCGTGTGTGAAGTGTAAAGTGTAAAGTTCTAAAGTGTGAAGTGTAATGTGTAAAGCTACTTAATGCGCTATGTACTCCTGATTTGTCTTTTCCAGTGAAACGAAAATAGTGTGTACAACATAATTTGTACGAGATTAGTCATCTGTTGCTGTGGCGTCTGCACTGGAAGGTGCAGAACCTTCATAGCTTCTTTTGTTTCGATAAGAATTTGTTGTTCAAGTCACTACGTCGTGATGAGGAGAAGATTCGTTTTTCGTATTTTTGTAGATTCAAAACGTAACCCTTCTTAGCACACTTCGTTGTGCATTTTAGTATGCGTTCTTTGGACAGGTTAGTCCAATAGAGATGCCAGTTAATTACAGCATTTTCATATGGCCATTCAAAGCCCAACGTAAAACTTTGTTTCGGAACCCAACCAAAGAAGATAAAAAAAGGCACGAGGAAAACATGGCTATTCTCCGAGAGTTCGTCTGTTTGTGGCTACTGGTTGTGACTAGCGCTTTGCAGGATTGTAACAGCGTCTTTTCCAGCTTTGAATCGTTCACGGGGAAGTGCAACAACAAGTGGAATCACCTGAAACCCCTTATAAAACGTAAGGAGGACTATGTTATGATTCTATTGGAATGTTTTTGACTTTTCTAATTGTTCATTGTTGGTGTAGCGACACAACCACAGGTGGGCTATGCGTGGATTCAATACAAAATTTGGAATGACTTCAAGACGGAAGGCGAGGCACAAATTGAAATCGACTCCAAACCCACGCCTGCTGTGATTGGCCCCGGACCTGCCTTCTACATTGTTGACGATCATCACACGCTGTGTGCTCTGGACTACACTGGATTCGAAGAGGTATCCGTCACATTAACAGTCTTGTGTGATAAACGACACATGTCTGTGGATGAATTTTGGGCCGACATGGCTGCGCAAAACTTTGCTTATCTGGCCAGTCATCCCGAAAACAAGCCAAACGGTCTGCCTGTAGCGTTGAACTACGCGGATATTCCCCAGCGTTTTTCTTTTGACAACGCATCCATTTCGTTCACGAACGACAACTGGCGTGCGCTGGCCGGGTTTTCACGGAAGGTCGAGACGGTCCCGGCCACGAATGTGCAATGCAACACAAAACTCGGCGATGTCGCCACCTGTGAACGATGCTTTTACCGTGGCTGCACGGATGGATACCAAAAGAGCGGATTTGGGGTTCCGTTTTTTGAGTTCCGTTGGGCCTATTTTATGAACGATGGGTACTTAAACGCAGCGTTGTGGGACAGATCGAGCGACTACGCAGCCTTCACTGCCGCGTATAATGCTCTTTCAATTGAAGATACATTTGATCCTCATACAATTGTTCTTGAAGATTGGCTGCGTGCGGCAAGTTATATGGTCCCACTCTGCAGAGGCAAAGCCGGTCGGAGATATGAAGTACCAAAAACGCTATTTCCCGGCGATACTCTGTTGCCGGGTTATTACGAAGGGTACATCAAGTTGCCTGCCGACCCTTCCTGTGATGTACCCGTTTGTAAATAGTGACATATTTTGCTGCGTATAAAGCATTAATTGCATTAATTGTTGTATTGTATTTCTGCCGTTCGTAAACGTGCTAGAAAATGCCAGTTTAGATTGCGTAACGTTAAAAAACAGGAATTAGAGTGAGTTTTGTTGAAGCCTTGGCAAAGTTAATTTATAAACGCAATGTATAGATAAGTATAAATTATTAGCATACGTTTCCTTCATTTTTTAAGTTGAGGGACTACTCAACTGCGGTGTGCCGACAGGATGTATTGATGTGACCAAATAAGTCATTTCGAATTCTGTAACTTTCCTGGTCATGTCATCAACGGTCAACACAGTATCGCACTGTATGTACAATGATAAATCTTCTGTGCTGCCTGCATGGGAAACAATCTCCTGCTTTATTGGCTCTGTTAATAATTCATCGTGGATGTAATACTTCAATCGCGACTCTCTGTCCCATAAGCACAGCGCAGCGACCTCTGGATGAAAGTCAGGCTTGCTCTGCGCGACCAAGTCGTAAAGCTGTTGGTTATCCGTCAGTTTCACGTACAAGGTTGCACGAATCTTATTCTCAACGACCTTGGTGGAATGTACGCACATTATGCGATCTGGTTCGAGAACATTGGATACTTGCATCAACTGTAGAAATGATTTCTGATTGAAAGTCATCACATTTCCAATATTAACATGGAAGCGAAACACGCAATCCTTGTGCATGTACGTGGCGAGCAGCTTCTTCAAGCCAGCCATATCGTCGCTGTTGGTGAGTCTGGCCAGGGTGGAGGGAATATACACCAGAGAATCGCACCGGTCAAATACAGGAAATGCGATCAGTAGATTGCTTGGAGACCTCCGGGACATATTGGGCTTCTTAGCCCCTTCTGTGAGTGCCTGTCGTAGAGTCATTCCTTTCCGATATGGCGACACCTTCTTTGAGTGACTAGCCTTCTTTGCTACGGCTTTGGATCCGGCTTTGTCCCGGGCGACTTTAATCTTTCCAGATTGTGAGAAGTCATCTTCCACTGCACCATGTAAAAAGAGTATTTACTGTGTTAATTGCTAAAAGTGATATGAAATGTGAGGTGCAACTGAAGGTTTACCTTCTCCTAAGAAATCGATATCACTGAAATCGAAATCGTCCACGCAGAAACCAAGCGGATCGTCACAAGTTTCAATCAACAATTTTTGCATCATTTTTTGTATAGCAATGGACACTACTTTTATTACTCAAATACTTTGAACTGTCTTTCTCGCACAAGTCCTTGTCCTTTGACACCGTGATTACGAGTGTTG
>LNAP01005575.1_pt1 | contig 14956 bp, 11 predicted proteins | sample 602601 | NCBI WGS metagenome assembly LNAP01 (sample SAMN02440304, study PRJNA202911) | soil metagenome | biome: Subtropical and temperate rainforests or woodlands; isolation source: soil samples (1 kg each in a 20% v/v slurry with milli Q water) were... ...
AGGGTTTGAGCTGCGCACGGATGAGTGGGGGAGCTTGCGGGCGGGCAAGGGCCTGTTCATCAGTGCCGATGGGCAGGCCAAAGCGCAGGGGGCGGTGCTCGACATGGCCGCCGCTGTCGGCCGCCTGCAACAGGCCGGCGAACAACTGCAACAACTCTCGGTCGACGCCCAGGCCGCCAAAGCCGAGCCGGCAGATGTGGCCGCGCAGATAAATCTGCTACGTCAGGATCTGGAACAACTCAAGTCCCAGGTCCTGCTGCTCAGCGCCCCGCAAGGGATCGCCCTGACCAGCGGCCAGCACCTGCAACTGGCCGCCCAGAAAAACCTGATGCTCAACGCGGGCGGCGAAGCCGACCTCAGTGTGGTCAAGCGCCTGTTCATCGGCGTCGGCCAGGGCCTGAGCCTGTTCGTGCGCAAGCTCGGCATCCAGATGATCGCCAATCAGGGCGCGGTGAGCGTGCAGGCGCAGAACGATCGTATGGAGCTGATCGCCCGGCACGGTCTGGACATCACCAGCACCGAAGACGAAATCCACATCACGGCGAAGAAGAAAATCACCCTCAACGGCGGCGGTAGTTACCTCAGCCTGGATGAATGCCGTATCGAATCGGGTACAGCGGGGGATCACAACGTCAAGGCGGCGCACTTCGAATACAGCGGTCCGGCGAGCATGAAGGCCACGCATCGGGATTACCCGCAAAGCCTGTCCAAACAAACGCTGCGATTCAACGTATCGCAAGCCCCCAATGCCAACCGCCAAGTCTGGGCGGGCATGCCCTACACGCTTTACGCCGACGGTGCCGAGCTCAAGCAAGGTGTGCTGGACGCTTCCGGGCAACTGCTGATCGATCATCAGGTGGTGACACGGGGGTACCGATTGGTCATGACCAACGGTGTGACCTACCAGATCCCGGTACCTACCGACTACCGCAATGCAGAACAAGCGCAACTGGCCAATCGTGGCTTGCATAACCATCCCTCGCAAGCCCACGCCGAGGTGAGTCAACCCACATCGCACACGGATCACCGAGGCCTGTATGCCACGGTGATGGAAGGAGCAAGTGATCAGGAAGGGAAAACACCATGAGCCAATACGAAATCGTGACGCCGGTCGCACTCCAGCACACCCAAGAGGTGACCTGTACCCCGCCATGGTATGTGCGCAATACCGAATACCCTCCCGCAATGGCGACCTATCAACCGTTGATCAATGGGGAAGAAACGTTCCGGGCCGTGCACTTGGCCATTTCAAAGGCCAAGGCAACTGTCGACATCATTTGCTGGGGCTTTCAGCCGTCGATGTATTTCATCCGCGATGGAATATCGCCGCGTATCGGTGAATTGCTGATGGCCATGGCTCGCGAAGGCGTCAAGGTGCGGATACTGGGGTGGGAAATGCCGTTCAATACGGCAGGTAAAGCCGGAGAAGCCAACCTGCCTGGCAAAGGCCCATTCCGATACTACGACCGGGAGATGCAACCCTCCACGGATGAGCAATATGCTTACGACCGCCAGTGGTTTGTCAACTGTTCGCTTGCCGACAACATGGCCGCTGCACATCTGGCGGCTCGCGGCACTCCAGTGTTCGTCAGTCGGGGTTTCAGCGTGTTTGAAAGGGCCGAAATAGCCCATCAGGCGAAATACAAAAGTCTCGACCCGCAGGTCAGCGCCACGACGCAATTCATCCTGACCGCTACAGCGACCCATCATCAAAAAACGGTCCTCGTCGATTATGAACTACCGGACCGCGCCGTCGGTTTCGTGATGGGTCACAACATGCTCGACGAGTACTGGGACACCAATGACCATTTGGCGGTGAACCGTGACAAGGGCACCAAACCCGCCCCCAACAAGGGACCGCGTGGCGATACCCCACGTCAGGACATTTCAAGCCAGGTCAGCGGGCCGATCCTGGAACACCTGCACCACAACTTCGCCAGCGCCTGGCGCAAGGAAACCGGCGAGGACTTGCTCGACCTGCGCCAAGCCAAAGAGGTGGGGCCGCAACTGCAATGCTCCCCGGACGCCACCCGACAGATCGCACAGATCCTGCGCACCCAAGCCCAGGAGGGCAAACGGGACATCGAAAAGCTCTACCTGCAAGCCGTCAACAACGCGACCCAGTTCATCTACATCGAGAACCAGTACTTCCGCTGGCCGCCCTTGGCCGAATTGATCAAGGCCGTCGCCGCCGGCCAGACCAAGGCCGGGCGCGACCCCGCCATACACGGCCCCTTGCACCTGTTTGTTATCACCAATGCAAGCGAGGGCGGCATAGGCTCTGGCACCGTGAACACCCAACGCATGCTCGAAAGCCTCGGGCGCGGCCATACCATGCCTGCAATCACCAAGTTACGGCGGATTGAAAAGGCAAAAACCGAGGCCGCCGCGCTGGAGTCCGGTCTGGGCGAACGCCTGGAGCAGCATGCCCTGGTCACGCTAACGAAACTCACCGACGCATTGGGCGGAACCAATCTCAGCGACGAGGCCAAGGAAGCCCAGCGGCGCAAGAATATAGACAACGATTGGCGCAAAGCCGCACTCCAGAGCCAAATCGAGGCAATCGAGAAGGAAACTTTTGCCCAACTCCCGGAATTAACCGGCCTGAAAGTCCATGTGTGCTCACTGGTTGCCCCCGACTCACCGGCGGGCAAGGAATGGATGCCGGTGTACATCCACTCCAAGTTGATGATTGTTGATGACGTCTTCACTACCCACGGCTCGGCCAACATCAACACGCGCAGTATGCAGGTGGATAGTGAGCTGAATATTGCGCATGAGTGGGCAAGTGTGACGCAGGGGTTGCGGCGGCGGTTGTGGGAGATGCATACGGACAATAGAGGGGCACAGGACGATCCGGAACAAGCGTTTATAGCTTGGCAAAAGATTATTAAGGAAAACAAAAGCCGTCAGACAGACGAGCTTGTTCCCTACGCCCCCCTCGTCGAGTTCTATTTCGGCGAATCCAAACTGTCGGACCTCGACTGATGCGCCCGGTCTTGTTGCTGGCATGTCTGCTGCTGGTCGCCTGCGATACCAGTAATCCTACTTCTACTTCGACCAAGGAGACGCCCTTGAACCCATTATCTGAAGTTAAGTCCAAGCTGGCTTTCAGCTGTGTACACGAGCAGATCCCTGCGGCCTCCGCCGAAGCCGATGTGCTGTTCCATTACGCACGCTGGTTGCAAAAAAACAACCAGCTCAAGCAGGACAAGACTGTTGATACAGAGATCGAGCGCTTGTACCGCATCGCCAGTGAAAACGGCCACTACAAGGCCAATATCAATCTGCAGAACGGTGCGATGCGCGGAACTTTCAAACTCCGTGGTGAAGAGCATTTGCGCATGAGTGAGCAATTGATCAACGCGGGAGTGGCAACGGGATATTACTTTGTCGGCATTTTCCTGCAGAACGGTTCGGCGGGGCTGGAGAAAGATCACGAAATGGCGTTGCGTTACTACCGCAAGGCCGCCGACCAAGGTAATGCGCAAGCTCAGGCATATATCGCCGACAAATTGGCGCCGATCGACGTCGCCCCGGATGTTGCGCGGCAGTTGCGCCGTTGCGCAGCAGAACAGGGAAATGGTGAGGCTGCTGTCGATCTGGGTATTCATCTTAAAAACAAGGGGCAATACAAGGAGGCACTCGAAATATTCCAGATGGGCGTAGCCGCAGGTAATGAAAGCGCTGCTGCCTGGTTAAATGATGGCTTTCGCGGCCCGGAACCAACCGACAAGCTGGATTACCTTGGTCAACTTGAAGACCTCGAACGCGCCGATCGCTACGAAAAAATCTGGAAAATCCTCTCGGGCTACTCCTACGCCAATCCCAAAGTCCCCGAGATCAACGAGATCGTCCCTCTGCCACCCGCCACGTTGCCCGCCTGGGACGGCAAGCTCCAATGGCTCGAAGAACGTTTGGCCAATGTCCCACCTGAAAAACCCAGCGAAGCGCTGATCAACCAACTGGCCAAAGCCAAAGTCCTCGAACCCGCCACAGGCCGGCCAATGCCAGGCTCCCCGGCCTTTATACAGATCGACAACATCAAAAGACCGACCTGCAACAGCGGCCAAGCCTGCACGCATACCGGTTATTGGCTGGCGGAAAGTATCGCCGGTCAATCCTGGTCGCGCCTGGAAAAAGGCGAGCCCCGACGCTTCGAGAAGGGCGAGATCATGCCGACCCTTAACGTTCAGCATCGGCAAAGCCGATTTTTGCTCGCCGATAGATTCACCGTCGAAGAAGAAAAAATTGAATGGAGTCTACTTGGTGAAGCTTGAGCATTGTTTGATCTTGGCATTGAACTCGTTGCTGATTGGGTGCGATGTACCCTTCGCCTGAGCAACTTCGGCAATTCGCCACAGCTCATTAATGGAACCGCCAACTCTGGCAACTAAAAGGAGCAAAACAATGAGCAAAAATAAAAAAGACGATGTGACGATAGCGTTTGACTCAAACCCGTCAGAGCCTGAATTAAAGGGTGAAAGCATTATTCTGTTAGACGAGGAAGGCAATTTTATTGAAGCTCATTCTTATGGCAACTTCGTGGAAAGAATTGAGGGCGGCGTGAGGGTCACTCGTCCGGACGGGGTAACGATCAGCATGATTGACGGTGATATAACCCTCGAGAACCTTGTCCCCAAATCGGTAGGCATCCGGGATATGTCCGAAATTGAGTCATTTGCAGTGCGAACTGTGGATCAGACACGGATTTATCGCATGGATTTTTTTGGTGGTGGGCATATCGAGGTAGCGTATTCACAAGACTGTAAGGTAATGGGGTTCACCGGTCGAAACTTTAACCAAATACTCACCAAAGACAACGAAATTATCTGCAGCCGAGGCAAGTCGGCCAGTGGTCAAGTGCGTTGAAATATGGGGGCGCCAGACAGCTCCTACAGGTGCTGCACGAATCAATTGGGTCCAGCCCCTTTGTAGGCGCTGGCTTGCCAGCGATGGCAGTGTGTCAGACAGCATCATTGCCATCTGACACACTGCCATCGCCGGCAAGCCGGCTCCCACAGGGTCAAGCGGTGTTCATGCAGATGATCAAGCATGCCGCTTGCGATACTCCCCCGGTGCAATGCCGAAGCGCGACTTGAACGCGGTGGAGAAGTAACTCGAATCGGAAAACCCCCACGAATACCCCAGTACCGACAACTTCTCCTCCTTGCCCGATTGGCGCAGGGATTCGGCGCACAGGTCCAGGCGGCGGTTCTTGATGTAGCGCGCGACCACCAGCCCTTTCTTGGCAAACATCCGGTACAGGCCACGGGTGGAGATGCCGACTTCCCGCGCCAGCCATTCCGGGCACAGGTCTTCGGAGCGAATGTTTTCGTCAATGCAGGTCAGCGTCTTGCGGAAGATCCGCTCATGGGCATCGGTGCAATCGTCGGCCTGGCTGATCGCCGGGCGCAGCAGACTGACAATCGCCTCCAGGGTCGCTTCGCTTTCCTGCCGGGTCAGGTGCTGCTGACGGGTGGCATCGAGGATCAGCCGGTGCGACAGCATCGCAATGGGCGAGGTTGCGGCAATCCGGTGGCCACACTTGACCTGATTGAAACGCAGGGTTTGCTCGACCAGTTGATACGGCAAGATCAGCGACAACTGCCGGGAGCTTTCGCCGTAGGTGAAGTCGCTGGGCCGCGAAGCATCGATCAGCGTGATGTCGCCGGGGGACAGCAAGACCTTGTCGTCGCCTTGGGCCATGCCCGCCGTGCCATCGAGTTGGAACACCGCAAAATACTTGCCGCCTTCGCCCGCCGCGACCTCCTGGGGCGTACGGTACAAACGCGCCTGGCACACGTCGACGAAACTGAGTTTGAGCGCATCGCTCTGGTATTCGCGGATGCGCCCGGCAAATTCACTGCCCAGGGGTTGTGCGTTGAAGGCGCCACAGATCTGGTTGATCTGATGGATCCACTGGTCGAACCCATCATGGCGCTGTGCTGTTGTAGAAATCATGTCAGGCCTCACGCAGGCTTATTTTTATTGTCTACGTCAATCCACACGACATCGGATGCTCTCCTGAACCGCACCACTCCCTGAACAATGACGTGCTATTTCAGTCCGCCAAAACGCCGATAGAAGCTTTCACCCACATCCGGCAACGGGCCGTCAGCCGTTTCCAGTGCAGCGTTCAGCCATTCTTCGGCCTTGGCGTAAATCAAGCGGTAGATATTGCGGCACAACTGGCGGGCGGCGCGGCCTTCCCAATCGCCGGGCAGTAACTCGTCCGGCAGTTGCGGGTCACGCAGCAGCAGCTTGCGGTACTCGTGAATCAACAGCACCCGCGCCAGGAAGCAGTCGGCCGGTTGCAGGTTTTCCTGCTCGCGCAGGGCTTGCCACAGCGGCCGGAACAGCTGGATGAACTCGCTGTAGTGCGCGGCCAGCTCCTCGATGTTCCAGCTCTCGCGCACTTGCAGGCGCAGGGCCTTGGAGGCCAGCACGTCCTGGGCGGTGGTTTCGAAGACGATGGTGTCTTCCTGCACGCCAAGGTCGAGCAGGGTCGCGTTGACATCGCTACGGTCGCTGCGCGGACAGGCCAGCACCACCGGCGAAATCGCGCCGAAGCCTTGCCACTCCAGTTCCTCGCGCACCTGTTTGCGTTTGTCCTGGGTCAATTGCGAGAGCATCACCAGGCACCAGGAGCCATCCCAGGCCGGCATCGTGGTGCTGTAGACGCGCTTGAAGGCCTTGTCGAAACGTCGGCGACCGGTGCCGGTCAGGCTGTAATAGCTACGGCGACCGACTTTCTCGGCGGTCAGCCAGCCTTCCTTGGTCAGGCGAAAAATCGACGTACGGATCAGCCGCTCGTTGATGCCGATGGGCTCGAGCAATTGAATCAGGCTGCCCAGCCACACGGTGCCGCCATGGGGTTCGATGGCATCCCCGTACAACGTGATGATCAAGGAACTGGCGCGGATCGGCGTCTGTTCCTGGAAGCGTGTAATCAGATGGTTCAAGGGGGTCAGGGACGACATGGGCGTTCCGTGCAAAAAAAGAAAAGGAATATACCGAAAACCTGCCTGTTAATCGCACCCACCTGTAGGAGCGAGCTTGCTCGCGAAAAACGTCCGGACAATACGGGCATTCAGACAGCCCGCGTCATCGTTGACGTCCATCGCGAGCAGGCTCGCTCCTACAAGGGGATTTGTATTCACAGGGCACTGCCCTTGGGCCGCAACCCTCTGTCGCTGATGCGCGGGCGATCAGCTTCCGGCTCGCTCAGCGGTTCGCAAACCTGCATCTGCATGAGGCAACGCTTGGCCAATTCCTGGTACTCACGTGTGCCGGCCTGCTTCCACGCCACTTCCTGATCGCTGAGGGTGCGCTTGATGCTGGCCGGTGCGCCCATGACCAGCGACTGTTCCGGGCATTCGAAACCGGCCTTGACGAACGCCGCCGCCGAAACGAATGAACGCGGGCCGATCCGGGCGTTGTCCATCACCACCGAATTCATGCCCACCAGCGCATCGGCGCCAATCCGGCAACCGTGCAGCACCGCGCCGTGGCCGATGTGGCCGTTGCGCTCGACCACGGTGTCGCTGTCGGGGAAACCGTGCATCACGCAGGTGTCCTGCAGGTTGGCGCCCTCTTCCAGCACGATCCGCCCGAAATCCCCGCGCAGGCTGGCCAGCGGGCCGACATAGCAATGGGGACCGATGATCACGTCCCCGATCAATACGGCGGACGGATGCACATAAGCGCTCGGATCAACCACCGGAGTCAGGCCATCAAGGCTGTAGCAGGTCATGGAAGCTTCCTTCACAAAGCGATGCAAATAGTGACTCACTTTGTATCACATCACTTTTAACCGAACAAAGACTAAAAACCGTATCACTTGAAATACACCTTTCCGACGAATGCCTGCACGCCTCGAAAACCACCATAAAACCCAATGTTTTCTAGCAAAAACCCGCTACCGCCCCCCATCGGCGGGAAGATCAAAAATCCAAACGCACACCAATAAGACACATTAAATCAACTTTCGTATTGCATTTACGTATCACGTTATAGCTATACTTGGGCAAAACCGGCCCCCGCGGCCGATCCAATAACGAGCCGGCACCCCGCCGAGCGTGCACCGTGAGAGCATCCGCCATGCCTCTGACCCTTGCCGTCGAATTGATCGAGCCTGGCGTCCGCCTGATTACCCTGCAGCGCCCGCAAGCCCTGAACGCCCTGACCACCGAGTTGCTGGGCGAACTGGCCGCTGAACTGAACATCGCGCAAGCCGACCCCGACACCCGTGCCGTGGTGCTCACCGGCAGCCGCAAAGCCTTCGCCGCCGGTGCCGACATCAAGGAAATGGCTGAACGCAATCTGGTCGGCATCCTCGACGACCCGCGCCAGGCTTCGTGGCAAGCCATCACCCGCTTCAGCAAACCGCTGATCGCCGCCGTCAATGGCTTCGCCCTCGGCGGTGGCTGCGAACTGGCGATGCACGCCGACATCATCATTGCCGGCGAAGACGCCCGCTTTGGCCAACCGGAAATCAACCTCGGGATCATGCCCGGCGCCGGCGGCACCCAACGCCTGCTGCGCGCCGTCGGCAAATCCATGGCCATGCAAATGGTGCTGACCGGCGAGCCAATCGACGCCCGACAGGCCCAGCGCGCCGGCCTGGTCAGTGAAGTGACCCAACCGGAATTTACCGTCGAGCGCGCCCTGCACATCGCTCGCAGCATTGCGGCCAAGGCGCCACTGGCGGTGCGCCTGGCCAAGGAAGCGCTGCTCAAGGCCATGGACACCGACCTGGCCAGCGGCCTGCGTTTCGAGCGTCACGCCTTCACCGTGCTGGCCGGCACCCGCGACCGCGACGAGGGCATTGCGGCCTTCCAGGAAAAGCGCAGCCCGACTTTCACCGGGCAATAAAGCGGCCACTGACATCCGAATTCGAACGACTGCCAAGAGAACGCCAAGACCATGAACTTCGAACACATCCTGTTTTCCATCGACGCCGGCATCGCCCTGCTCAGCCTCAACCGGCCGGACCAGCTCAACAGCTTCAACACCCAGATGCATGGCGAAGTGAAGGAAGCACTCAAGCAAGTGCGGCAGAACCCGGACGTGCGCGTGCTGCTGCTGACCGGTGAAGGTCGCGGCTTCTGCGCCGGGCAGGATCTGAGCGACCGCAATGTCGCGCCAGGCAGCGCCGTGCCGGATCTGGGCGAATCCATCGAGAAGTTCTACAACCCGTTGATCCGCCAGTTGCGCGACCTGCCGCTGCCGGTGATCTGCGCGGTCAACGGCGTGGCCGCCGGTGCCGGCGCCAACATTCCGCTGGCCTGCGACCTGGTTTTGGCCGCGCGTTCGGCCAGTTTCATCCAGGCGTTCTGCAAGATTGGCCTGATCCCTGATTCCGGCGGTACCTGGACTTTGCCACGTCTTGTTGGCATGGCCCGGGCCAAGGCTTTGGCCCTGCTCGGCAATCGCCTGACCGCCGAACAGGCCGAGCAATGGGGCTTGATTTACCAGTGTGTGGACGACGCCGATTTGCGCGACGAAGCGCTGAAACTGGCCCGCCACCTAGCGACCCAGCCGACCTATGGCTTGGCACTGATCAAGCGCAGCCTCAACGCCAGCCTGAGCAACAGCTTCGACGAACAGCTTGAACTGGAAAAAGACCTGCAACGTCTGGCCGGGCGCAGCGAGGACTACCGCGAAGGCGTCGGCGCCTTCATGGAAAAACGCACCCCAAGTTTCAAGGGACGCTGAGCCATGACCGCATTGAACACATCTGCACGCATCGCCGTGATCGGCGCCGGGGCCATGGGTGCCGGTATCGCCCAGGTGGCGGCCCAGGCCGGCCATCCGGTCTTGCTGCTGGACAATCGTCCCGGCGCAGCCGCCCAAGCGATTGAAGGCATCGACCGACAACTGGGCAAGCGAGTCGAGAACGGCAAGCTGTCGGCCGAGTCGCGCAGCGCCACCGTTGCGCGCCTGCAAGCGGTGGAAGCCATCGAAGCCCTGGCCGACTGCGACCTGATCATCGAAGCCATCGTCGAGAACCTTGAGGTCAAACGCGCGCTGTTTCGCCAGCTCGAAGGCATCTGCGGCGAGCACTGCATTCTGGCCAGCAACACCTCGTCGCTGTCGATCACCAGCATCGCCGCGCAGCTTGATCATCCACAGCGCCTGCTCGGCCTGCACTTCTTCAACCCGGCGCCAGTCATGGCACTGGTGGAAATCGTCTCCGGTCTGGCCAGCGATCCGGCACTCGCCGAGTGCCTGTACGACACCGCCAAAGCCTGGGGCAAAAAACCGGTGCACACCCGCTCCACACCGGGTTTCATCGTCAACCGCGTGGCCCGGCCGTTCTATGCAGAAAGCCTGCGGATGCTGCAGGAAGGCGCGGCCGATTGCCCTACCCTGGATGCACTGATGCGTGAGGCCGGTGGTTTTGCCATGGGCGCGTTCGAACTGACCGACTTGATCGGCCATGACGTCAACTACGCCGTGACCTGCTCAGTGTTCGACGCTTATTACCAGGACACCCGTTTCCTGCCGTCGCTGATCCAGAAAGAACTGGTGGACGGTGGGCGCCTGGGACGTAAAAGCGGACAGGGTTTCTACAGCTACGCCCAAGGCGCCGAACGCCCGCAAGCAGGTGAAATCAGCAGCAGCGCGAGCGTCGAGACGTGTATCGCCGAAGGTGACCTTGGCATCGCCCAGGGTTTGCTGGCGCGTTTGAGCGAGCAAGGTGTCGAAGTCATCCGGCGCGACGGCCGCGGATTGCTGCGAGTGGGTGACGCCGTGCTGGCCCTGAGCGATGGCCGCATGGCCTGCCAGCGTGCCCGGGAAGACGGGCTGCGCAACCTGATCCTGCTGGATCTGGCGTTCGATTACCGCAACGCCAAACGCATCGCCATCAGCCATGCGGCAGGCATTGATCCGCTGGCCCTCGAACAAGGCGTTGCCCTACTACAACGGGCCGGCCTCATGGTCAGCCTGCTCAGCGACAGCCCGGCCCTCGCCGTCCTGCGCACCGTGGCCATGCTCGCCAACGAAGCCGCCGACGCCCTGCTGCAAGACGTGGCCTCGGCCACCGACATCGATCTGGCCATGCGCGCCGGGGTCAATTATCCACAAGGGCCGCTGGCCTGGGCCGATGCCATTGGCCTGTCGCACATCTGGAAAACCTGCACGCCAGTTATGGCGAAGAACGCTACCGGCCGTCGCTGTTGCTGCGCCGCCGCGTCGCCGAAGGGAGAACATTCCATGACTAACCATGAAGCCATGACCCTGGCCAGTGAATGCGCGCAATCGCTGTTCCAGCGCGACACCGCCAGCCAGGCCATGGGCATGCGCCTGCTTTCGGCCGGCCCCGGTTGCGCGCGAGTGGGCATGACGGTGCGGGCCGACATGATCCAGGGTCACGGCACCTGCCACGGCGGCTACCTGTTCGCCCTCGCCGATTCGGCATTCGCCTTTGCCTGCAACAGCTACAACGAAGCCACCGTGGCCATCGGTTGCAGCATCGACTACATCGCCCCGGCGCGCCTGGGTGACACGCTGAACGCCGACTGCATCGAGCAGAGCCGTTCGGGTCGCACCGGCAACTACGACGTGCGCATCGAAAACCAGCAGGGCCAGTTGATCGCCCTGTTCCATGGCAAATCCTACAAAGTGCGCGGCCCGGTGCTGACGCAGGAGAACCCGAATGAATGACGCCCTGATCATCGACGCAGTCCGGACCCCGATTGGCCGTTACGCCGGTGTCCTGAGCAGCGTGCGCGCCGACGACCTCGGCGCGGTGCCGCTGCGCGAACTGCTGCGCCGCCACCCGCAAGTCGACTGGAACACGGTTGACGACGTGATCTACGGCTGCGCCAACCAGGCCGGCGAAGACAACCGCAACGTCGCGCGCATGTCCGCACTGCTGGCCGGATTGCCGGTCAGCGTGCCGGGCACCACCCTCAATCGCCTGTGCGGCTCCGGGCTCGATGCCATCGGCACCGCCGCCCGCGCCATTCGCAGTGGCGAAACCGGGCTGATGCTGGTCGGTGGCGTTGAATCCATGTCCCGCGCGCCACTGGTGATGGGCAAGGCCGAGCAGGCATTTTCACGTGCAGCCGAGGTCTTCGACACCACCATCGGCTGGCGCTTCGTCAATCCGCTGATGAAAAAGACCTACGGCATCGATTCCATGCCGGAAACGGCAGAAAACGTCGCCGAACAGTTCAACATCTCCCGGGCCGACCAGGACGCCTTCGCCTTGCGCAGCCAGCAACGCGCTGCCGCTGCCCAGGCCAGCGGGCGTCTGGCCAAAGAGATCGTCGCGGTGGAAATCCCCCAGCGCAAAGGCCCGGCCAAAGTGGTCGAGCACGACGAACACCCACGCGGCGACACCACCCTTGAGCAGCTCGCCAAACTGGGTACGCCGTTCCGCGAAGGCGGCAGCATCACCGCCGGCAACGCCTCCGGGGTCAATGACGGGGCCTGCGCGCTGTTGCTGGCCAGCCCGGAAGTCGCCAAACGCCACGGCCTGACCGCCCGTGGCCGGGTCGTGGCCATGGCCACGGCTGGCGTTGAACCACGGATCATGGGCATCGGCCCGGTACCAGCCACCCGCAAGGTGCTGGAAGTGGCCAACCTGAGCCTGGCCGACATGGACGTGATCGAGCTCAACGAAGCCTTCGCCGCACAGGGCCTGGCGGTGCTGCGCGAACTGGGCCTGAGCGACACCGATCCGCGGGTCAACCCCAACGGCGGCGCCATCGCCCTGGGCCACCCGCTGGGCATGAGCGGCGCACGCCTGGTCACCACCGCCCTGCATGAGCTTGAGGAACGGAACGGCCACTACGCCCTGTGCACCATGTGCATCGGTGTCGGCCAGGGGATCGCGCTGATCATCGAGCGTCTACCCCACTAAAGAATCGCGATTCCCAAGGAGCCGAGAGGTATCCTTGGGGCATGCACTCAAAGCCCTTGTGCAAAAGGGCTGGAACACAAAAACAATTCGAGTGAACACATGAACATGCCAATTGCCCAAGCCGTGCTGAACCCTGTGCTGGACCCGCTGGAAACCGCCAGCATCGACGAGCTGCGCCAGCATCAGCTGGAGCGCCTGCGCTGGAGCCTGAACCACGCCTACAACAACGTGCCGCTGTACCGTCAGCGCTTCGATGCGCTGGGCGTGCACCCGGACGACATCAAGTCCCTGGACGACCTGGCGAAATTCCCTTTCACCACCAAGTCCGACCTGCGGGACAACTACCCCTACGGCATGTTTGCCGTACCGATGCACGACATCGTGCGTTTGCACGCGTCCAGCGGCACCACCGGCAAACCGACCGTGGTCGGCTACACCCAGAACGACATCGACACCTGGGCCAATGTGGTGGCTCGCTCAATCCGCGCCGCCGGTGGCCATCGTGGCGACAAGGTGCACATTTCCTATGGCTACGGCCTGTTCACCGGCGGCCTCGGCGCGCACTACGGCGCCGAACGCCTGGGCTGTACGGTGATCCCGATGTCCGGTGGCCAGACCGAAAAACAGGTGCAGCTGATCAAGGATTTCCAGCCGGACATCATCATGGTCACGCCGTCCTACATGCTCAACATCGCCGATGAAATCGAGCGCCAGGGCATCGACCCGCACAAACTGGCCCTGCGCCTGGGCATCTTCGGCGCCGAGCCGTGGACCGCCGAACTGCGCAGCGCCATCGAGGCACGCATGGGCATCACCGCCCTGGACATCTACGGCCTCTCGGAAATCATGGGCCCGGGCGTGGCCATGGAATGCGCCGAAACCAAGGACGGCCCGACCATCTGGGAAGACCACTTCTACCCGGAAATCATCGACCCGGTCACCGGCGAAGTACTGCCGGACGGGCAGATGGGCGAACTGGTGTTCACCTCCCTGAGCAAAGAAGCCCTGCCGATGATCCGCTACCGCACCCGCGACCTGACGCGCCTGCTGCCGGGCACCGCGCGGCCGATGCGGCGTATCGACAAGATCACCGGGCGCAGCGATGACATGCTGATCATCCGTGGCGTGAACGTGTTTCCGACGCAGATCGAGGAGCAGGTTCTGAAAGTCAAACAACTTGCCGAGTGCTATGAGATCCACCTGTATCGCAATGGCAACCTGGACAGCGTTGATGTGCATGTCGAGCTCAAGGCTGAGCACCAGCACCTGGGCGATGAACAGCAGAAGGCTGTTTGCGGGGAATTGAGCCGGCATATCAAGACGTACATCGGGATCAGTTCACGGATCGTTTTGCAGCCGTTCCATTCGATCAAGCGATCCGAGGGCAAGGCTTGCCACGTGGTGGATAAACGCCCTAAAGCATGACTGCTGCACCCTTTATGGCCCCGCTTTTTGCGGGGCTTTTTTTTGGTTTTTTTTCATATCCATCGCTGCGGCAACGACCCTGTAGGAGCGAGCTTGCTCGCGATGGACGTCAACGATAACGCGTGCTGCCTGGATGCCCTCGTCGTCTGGACGTTCTTCGCGAGCAAGCTCGCTCCTACAGCTGGACTACGGGCATCTGAAAGAAAATGGCCGGCTGTAAGGTCGCCATCGCGAGCAGGCTCGCTCCCACAGAAGAGCAAAGGCAGATCGGCGTACACAAACGCTCTTCACCACTCATCAGGCCGAGCGTTAGCTCGCCTGCAGCTCTTGATCTTGATCCACCCGCCCCTTCGGGAGGCTGAGTGGAGGTATTCATCCGGGGATTGGCGCGCCGCGCCGTTCGACGCAGTCGAACACATTGCATGTAGGTGCAGCGAAGCAAACCGGAGGGCAATGCCCCCGGATGAATGCCGGAGCGAAGGAACGCCGAGCCTTAGCGAGGGGCCGGACGCTCGGGGCGAGCCTTTTTTTGCTTACTTTTTTTTGGCGTTTGAAAAAAAAGTGAGTCGCCGTAAGGGCCAGCCCTTTCAAGGTCTTCGTTTAGAATCCCCCCCAAAACTCCAGTCAGGACGACGAGACGATGTGGACAGAGGT
>LNAP01004926.1_pt1 | contig 14953 bp, 16 predicted proteins | sample 602601 | NCBI WGS metagenome assembly LNAP01 (sample SAMN02440304, study PRJNA202911) | soil metagenome | biome: Subtropical and temperate rainforests or woodlands; isolation source: soil samples (1 kg each in a 20% v/v slurry with milli Q water) were... ...
GGTCGGGGCACGATCGCGCCCGGCCCGCGCAGCGGCTTCGGCACGCTGACAGTCGCCGGCGACTATGCGGGCCAGGGTGGCAATCTGGAGATCCGGACGCAGCTTGGCGCCGATAATTCGCCCACCGACAAGCTGGTGATCACGGGCGCCAGCTCGGGCACGACGCCGGTTACCGTGAAGAACATGGGCGGCGCCGGCGCATTGACCCAGCGGGGCATACAGGTTGTGCAGGTCAGCGGCGTGTCGGCGGGTCAATTCAATCTGGCCAATGGCGATTACGTCATGAACGGCCGCCCGGCGCTGGTGGCCGGCGCGTATGGCTATGTCCTGCAAAAGGATTCGGGCGACGGGAGCTGGTATTTGCGATCATCGCTGATCGACGCCGGCACGCCTCCGGGTGGTGGCGATAGCGATACGCCGCCTGTGGAGCAGCCCCTGCTCTATCAGCCCGGCGTGCCGGTCTATGAGGCCTACGCCAACACCTTGCTTGAACTCAGCAAGCTTCCCACGCTGCGCCAGCGGGTAGGCAATCGCCTCTACGATTCGCAGGGTGTCGGACGCAACGGTGTATGGGCCCGCATGGAAGGCACGACGAGCCGGCTCGATCCTTCCGTTTCGACCACCGGCCAACGCCAGGATATCGACAGCTGGAAGGCGCAATTCGGTGTTGATCGTGTCCTGGCCGGGCAACAGGATGGTTCGCGCCTGGTGGGCGGATTGGCCCTTCATTACGGCACGTCCGACACTCGTGTGTCGTCGCCCTACGGCAACGGCTCCGTCGACACCACCCGCTATGGCCTGACGCCGACGCTGACCTGGTATGGCCGCAACGGCGTCTACATCGACGCCCAGGCGCAGGCGACCTGGTTCGACAGTGACCTGAATTCCCGGCTGGCGGGGAAGCTGAAGGACGGCCGCAAGGCGCAGAGCTATGGCCTAGGCATCGAAGCAGGCAAGGCGCTTGAGTTGCAGGAAGGGCTGGCCCTGATCCCGCAGACGCAAGTGACGTATGTATCGACGCGCTTCGACCGTTTCAGCGACAAATTCGGCGCTCGTGTCGAAAGCGACAAGGGTGACAGCCTGCAGGGCCGTATCGGCGTGGCGCTGGACTACAGGAGCGATTGGCAGGCGGCAGGCGTCAAGCGTGAGTCAAGCGTCTATGGCGTCGTCAACCTGAAACATGAGTTCCTGGATGGCACGCGGATACAGGTTTCGGATGTGCCGGTAGCCAGCCGCATGTCGCGCACCTGGGGCAACCTCGGCGTAGGGGCCAATTACGCCTGGGGCAACCGATATGCCGTCTATGGCCAGGTCGATGCGGATGCGGACTTCTCCGGCAGCTACGCCGTCACCGGCACCGCGGGTTTCAGAATGACGTTCTAGATGCGGCGATGGCGGCAGACAGCGTCGGCCCGCGCCTGCCGTCGCCGCAGAATACCGAACGCCACTTGCCGGACGGCGCACGGCGTCCTACCAGGTATATCTCAAGCCGACCTGCGCAGCGGCGCTGCGCAGGTAATTGCTGTCGACGCTCATCGAATACCCCAGCTTGCCGTACAAGGCCAGCACGGGAGAAAGCGCCACGGTCGAACCGGCGGCAAGTTCGATGGACGTGGCCGAGCGCTCCGTATCGATGGCGTCGCTGCCGAAAACGACGCCATTGGTGCCGCTGAAAGTGCGCCACAGATTCACCATGGCATAGGGCAGCCACCGGGTGCGGCCATTGTCGTAGTCGCCCTGCAACCGGGCGCCCAAACGGCCGGTGACCGCATTGTCATTACGGATATTCACGTCGGAAATGCCATCGTTGAAATCGTCGATGCGCGTGCGCTGATAGATGAGTTGCGCCTGCGGCTCCAGCTTCCATCGTTCCGACAGGGCGAGCGGATAGCCGGTCTCCAGCGACGCGGTGAAGGTCTGGCCGCGCGTATCGGCATCGCCACGCCCCTTGGAGTCGGTCTTGATGTCGAGCCAGGTGTTCATCAGGACGGTATCCACATACCAGCCCGAATTGCCGGTATAGACCCAATAACCGCCGACGCTGTATCCGTTCAGCCTGAGCCTGCCCGTCGCCGCGTCGGCAACGCCACCCGCCGAGCCATGCGTGTCGCCGCGCGCGTAGGTATATCCCCCGAAAACCCCCAGCTGGTGCTGGCCGCTATCCACGCGACGCGCATATAGATCCTGTCCCACCTGGAAACCCGCCAGATCGCCGTCGAAGCCCGGCGAGGCATCTCCGGCCAGGGACTGCTTGTAGTTGGCGCCGAAAGCGCGTACCCAGGTTGCCCGCTGATTGCCATCACGCTGGAGCAGCGCCTGATTGCCCTGGCGTTCGTGGAACGTGCCCAGTTGCATCACCCCCATGCGGCGTACGACCATTGGAATGCTGCTGTACAACGCCACTTCGGGGCGATATAGCGGCGTATCGGAAACCGATGGCCGAGAGCCCGTCGCTGCAAGTATCTCGTCGGCGATCATGTTGGCCTCGGCCAGGCTCTCCGCCACCTGGCCGTCCACGACGTACGCCTGCGAGCGCAGATACCAGCTCTGGGGATTGGCGCCGTCGTTGCCGCCGCGGTGCAGGTGATATTCGTACGCCCCGGCATTCACGGGGCCGGCCAGGGAGAATGCCGAGGCCGCAGTTGAAGCACCGTTGAGCGCTTGCACCACCTGGATGCCGTCCCCGGTCGTGAGTCCACCCTGGCCGCCGCGGTTCACAACGGTGATCGGGGTGGCGCCTGAAGCGCGTCCTCCATCCAGGACCAGCCGGTCGGAGGCGGACCCGTCGGTTCCCAGCGCCGTGTTCACCGTCATGGTGCCGCCATTGCTGACGTAGTCACCGCGGATCGTCAGCGCCCCGAAAGCCTGTCCGTTGTTGGGACCGGGACGAAGCTCGCCGGCATTGGAGAACGTGCCCGCCAACGTGCCCGTACCCGCCAGCACCGCGCCCGCCGCAAGACTGTTGCTGGGGCTCGACAAGGTGCCGCCAAGAAAGAACGTCCCGCTCTGCAGATCCACCCTCTCGGTGAAGGTCGAATCCGACGTCCACCGCCAGTCCGCGCCTCGCATGGTCAACGAGTTGAAATTCCGAAAGACGTTGTCGACCACGCCCGTGCCCTCCAGGTAAGCCCGGCTGACAGCGCCCCCGCCGTCAGCCCCCCCCTTGATTGCCGAGCCCGTGCGCAGGATGAAGGTACCGGTGCCTTGCGGGCCCATATAGACGGCCGTATCCCGCGATACGCCGCCATTGCCTTGCAAATAGCCCTCGTTGATGAAGACATCATTGCCGTTCTGGCCGCGCAATGCATAGGAGTTGTCGCTGATGATCCGTCCGCCGGCCCGGTTCTCCACGCGCGAATAGAACCCGTTGGCGTTGGTGGTGTTGACGTGGACACCGTCAGGCCCAAACTGGTTGTTGCTGCTGGCGCCGCTCGCGTGGATGAGGCCGCTGTTGATGAACACATTTTCCGTCGGGCTGCCGCCTTGCAGGTAAACGCCCTTGGCATCGGTGCCACTGACCAGGATCGTCCCGGTATTGGTGACGTTGTTGCCCGGACCGTTGACCGCAATACCGTGTCCGCTGGCGCCGCTGGTCGCGATCGAGCCGGCGTTCAATATCGTGGTCCCGGTACTGCCGATGTTGGGCACCGAAATTCCGCGCACACCCGTGCCCGAAGTGACGATGGCGCCGTTGTTGATCAAGGTATTGTTATTGCCGAACCCAACCATCGCGCCGCGCGACCCACCGGCGCCGCCGGTCATCTGGATGGTGCCATTGTTGGTAAGGGTGCTGGCGTCCTGCACGGAAAGCGCCCGGGTGGCACTGGTGGAAAACACGGCGCCGGGAGCGACGGTGATGGTAACGCCCGTACTGCCCGCCGTGGCTTCGATGGTCTGGCCGGTGGTGGTCCCGCTACAGCTGACACTCTGGCCGGTGCCGGGCGTCGAGGTGGGAGAACAGGCCGCATGGGCGGCAGGGCTTCCTATGCCGCCCAACCCGAACAGGGCCAGGGCCAGAACTTTCTTTTTTGTCCACATCCCATGCCACGGCCGCATGCTCTCTCCTCGTTGGGGTGTCCAGCCTTCTAATCGTTTTGTGTCAAAGCTGGCGATATATTGGCTACAGTCGGCACGTTTTTGTATACAAATAATTTATTGAATGTAACTTGCGCGTCCGTGTGGCCAATGCGCCGTCCCTGCGCGGACTTCGCGATTTTCGCCGCCTTGAACTCGCGCGGATATGGCGCCGCCGAGCGGCCCGGAGACCTGCCCGCAGGGTCCGTGCGTTACATGCGCTCACCAGGGATGGGCTGTTCCGAGAGCTGCGGCCAGCAAGTCGGCCAAACCGCGTCCGGCACTGCCGTCTTCATCAAGACGCGGATTGTAGATAGTGACCTCAAGGCCGACTGCCTTGCCGCTCGACAGGGCAATCCGGAGCGCGATCATCAACTCGTCCCAGGACAATCCCCCAGGCACGCGAAAATCCACGGCCGGCATGATGGCGTCATCAAGACAGTCCGCGTCGACGTGGATAAAGAAACCGTCCAGTTCTGCGCGCGTCAGGTGGTCGACCGCTGTCCGCGCAGCGGCCTCAATACCCATGTCGCGTACGGTGGGAAGATCGAGCGTCTTGAGTTCCTCGGGGAGAGGCTGGCTCCCGTATTCCTCTTGGTCCTGGTGATCGCGATACGCGAACGCGACGGCATCTTCGGGGCGGACCAACGGACCGCGTCCTTCAACGTCGGCCAAGAGCGGCGGACCGTAGCCGGTGGCGAAGGCGAGGTCCATCGAGGCGCCTTCACCGTTGGGCTCCGCCTCAGGCTGGAAAAAATCGGCGTTTCCGTCAATGAACAACAGACCGTAGCGACCGCGCCGCCGGAACGCGAGCATCGAACCCAGCAGGATTGTGCAATCGCCGCCCAGGAGAACCGGAAACTCGCCCGCATCCAGCACCGCTTCCACCGCGTCGGCGAGCTTGGGCGACCACGCCGCAATTGCCCTGGCGTTCAGGACGCCGGTCTCAGGATCGGGCGTAGGATCCTTTGGAGGCACCGCCAGCCGCCCGCTGCGACGTGCATGGATGCGCTCGGCAAGACCGAGGTCCAGGAGCTGATCCGGCAAACGTTCCACACCGTCGGTCGCCAGGCCCAACGTCGAAGGGACCTCGAGGATTGCATAGGAAAGGGTTGGCATCGGCACCTCCGATGGTGGCTATTCCGCAGGGTACGTCACGATGCTATTTTGTACCCAAATTTGAGACCTCCAGCGAAATTGGGCTCATTCACTTTGGTCATCATGGTTCATTGGACATGGCACTCTTGCCCAGAAATTTCAATGAACTTGAGCGGCGCTTTGATTCGCGGTGCGCCGATCACTTCGCCGAGTACTTTCTGCGCCAAAGATACAGCCCGCTGACGAGGACGACGATGGCAACGACATCGAGCACGGCCCATATGATCTTCAACGGCAGCCCGCCGTAATCGCCGAAATGCAGCGGCTGCGACAGGAACAGCATGCGCGTGTACCAGGGCATGTCTTCCATGGCGGTCAATGCCCCGGTCTCCGCATCCACCAGTGCAGGCTTCAGCAAGCGGGAACCGATAGGCGTGGCGCCTCGCAGGAAGACCGCGTAATGGCGCGTGCTGCTGAAGGCCGAGCCGGGGAAAAACACCGAGGCCACCTTCATATCGGGTGCGGCATGCAAGACCGTGCCAACGGCCGCATCGACCGACGCGAGTCGCCGCGGCGGCCCCTGCCCATCCTGGCGGGCGCTGTTCACCATGTCCGCCAGTTGGTGTGTGCGCCATAGCGCCGCCAGGGGATCGTGCAGGCTATTTATGATGCCGGTCAGCGCAATGACCAGCATCCAGGCCGCCGTCGCTATGCCCAGGAAATTGTGCAGATCGAGCCAATGGATGCGGATGCTGCGATCGCGACGGATGCTGCCAAAAGGCAGCTTGCGCATGAACGGGCCATACAACGCGATGCCGGACACCATCGCAACGGCAAGCAACAAGCCCATTGCGCCCAGGAACAACGTGCCCGGCAAGCCTGCGTACAGATCGGTATGCAACCGGCGGACCGTTTCCATCGGGCCTGCGCTGCGCGGCGGGGGTAACTCTACGGGACGCCCGTCCTGCAAGGAATAGAACTGCCGCTGCACCGCGTCTGCGCCCTGCGCATCCGTCTTGCGCAAGATCACCAATAGCGCGGGGACGTCCGGCATGATGCCAAGCGAGTCGACCCGGCTGCCCGGCCGGGCGGCCAGCGCATCGGCCACGATCTGATCCAGCGATGGCGCTGGCGCCCCAGGCGCGCGCGCCGGCAATTCCGGATGCGTGCCCACCGCCGCTTCGATTTCGTCGTGGAAGACGAGCGGCAGGCCGGTCAGGCATAGCAGGAGCAGCCACAATGTCGCCGCCAGGCTGGACCATTTGTGCACGGCGCTCCAGCGCCGGAGATCGCTGCGGGACGACGTCATGGCGGCTTACCAGCGATAGTTGAAGGTCGCCAGCACTGTCCGCCCCACGCCCTGCGTGCAACCTTGCCCCGTGGTGCACTGATCTTGTGTATCGAGCCAGCCCGGAATTCCGGAACCGCAGTTACAAACTATCCCGCCTGGAGGCCGGACGCAGTTCCACGGCCGTCCACCACGGCAGCGTCCGCTTCACCGTGATGGGCAGCACGCTTTCCAACAGTGCAAGCGTCTGGTCCGGGTCGCGCAAGGGAAAGCCGCCCACGACCCGCAGGCGGGCCGCCTCGGGCGAGACGCTGAGATGCCCAGGCATGTAGCGCCCCAACTCTTCCAGCAGCGCGCCCAGGGGAATATCGTCGGCCAGCAGTACGCCGTTGGCCCAGACCTCGCGGGCCCGGCTGGCGGGCTCGAGCCGCCAACTGCCCCCCCGTCCGAACGTGAGCTGCTCGCCTGCGCCAACGACCTGGCTGCGGCTTCCTGCCTCCAACGCAACCCTGCCGTCATACACGGCCAGGTAGCTTGCGTCGTCGCCAAGAGCCACGGTGAAGCGCGTGCCCAGCGCCGTCATGCGGCCTTGCCCGGCCTGCACCACGAAGCGGCGGACGGGATCGTGAGCAGTCTCGATCAGGATTTCTCCTGCCACCAATTCCAGCAGCCGGAGATCCGCTGCATAGCTGACATTGACGGCACTGGCGGTGTTGAGCCACACGCGCGTGCCGTCCGGCAGGGAAATTTCCCGCACTTCGCCGGTGCTGGTCCGGTGCTGCGCCATAGCGGTGAGCGTGAGGCGGCGCAGCGGCGTGTGCTGCCACCCCGCCCAGGCCAGCCACCCGCCGCAAGCCACGGCAAGACCGCCAAGCACCTGGCGGCGCCGCTGCCGCAGGCGTACGGTCTTGAGCGCATGCACCGTCGCGGGATCGGGAGTTCCGCCCTGCACGGGCGCGAAACGCCGGCTGATGTCTTCCACATAGCGCCAGGCAATGCGGTGTTCTTCGCGTTGATCCAGCCAAGCCTGCCACTGCTGCCGGTCTTGCTCGGGATGCAGACTGGACCGCAAGGCAGCGAACCATTCCGCCGCCTGTTCCAGGGCTTCATGCGTGGGGACCGCCTGCGTCGTCATCGCACCCTCTTCGCCGTTGATTTCAGGAACATGCGGCCAACGCTTGCGCGGCTTGGACTTCAAGCGACACGCAATGCAGCATGGCCTGCGCCACATACTTGCGCACCATGCGGTCGGAAACCTGCAATTCCGCGGCGATTTCCTGATCGGTCATGCCATAGGCCATCGCCATGAGAAAGGCTTCAGCCGCGCGCCATGGCAAGCGCGCAAGCATCGCATCTATCTCGCACAGGGTCTCGATGACGATGGCATGGTGTTCCGCGGACGGCTGCACCGCCTGCGGGCGCTCTGCCTGCGCGGCAAGCCAGGCCCGCTCGATCTCGCGCCGGCGCCAGAGATCGACGCACAAGCCGCGCGCCATCGTGCTGAGATAAGCCCGTTCGCCATCAAACCCATCGAACTCGCGCGGGCGCGACAACAACCGGAGGAACGCATCCTGCGCCAGGTCAGCCGCATCGGCTGCGTTGCCCAGCCGGCCGCGAAGCCAGCCATAGAGCCAGCCGTGGTGGTTGCGGTACAGCACGTGCAGCCGCTGCGCCGTGGTCGAGTCGGCAGCACCCATGGTGTCGTCTCAAAAGAGAATAGGAATGGGTTGCATTTTACTCCAGCAGCAGGATGTCTTCGCCGGCCGGGGGGCTTCCGCGCTATGGCGTCCCCAGCGCCTTCAGCCCCGCCCGCCAAACAGCATCGTCAATCCGAACAGCGCTCCCAGCCCGCCAACGATAGCCAGCGACATCGAGGGCTCGCGCAAGCTCAGCGCCATGATCGCCGAACCCGCCCCCAGAACGGCAATCAACAAGCCCGCCAGGCGCCCACCCGTGGAACCATAGAAATGCTTGCGGCGCGCCGCCTGCGTACCGGCGGGCTGGCGCTTTTGCCACGCGGCCAACGCCTGCTCGAACTCGCGCAACAGGCGTTCACGCCTGGGCAGGTCCACAGCGCTGACCAGTAACGTCGGCAGGCCGGGGCGGACCAGCTTGAGATAATCGTCAGTGCCCCAGCTGGACAACTGGGCGAAGGCGACGGGAGAGCGGCGCGAAAACTCCAGCCCCTCGGGCGTCACCCTGACCGTATTGGGAGTGGGAAAGCCCTTGAACGCCACCAGCGGCGGCACAAGCAAACCCAGCACCGCCAGCACGGCCGCCAGGCCGATCGGCCCGCGGTTGAACACCACCAGCATGAAACTGCCCGCCGCCAAGGCGAAGGCAAAGGGCACCGACAACTGGTGCCATCGGGTATAGACCGACGCCTGGATCCCTCCGTTGCTAGTCATGCTTGAGCCAATTGCATATCTACTCCCCCGGGAATGAAGCACGAGTCACGGTCAGAGTGTAATCATGCGCCTGAGCCTATTCGGCGACGGCGAGTCGGGAAAGCACAGGCATTACGTGAACGTCGTTTCCTGGGCCGGAATGCTGTCGTGGGTATAGGGCAGAACAGGAGGACCGCTCATCGGCGCTGTCGCGCCTCGGCGCGACGCCGGCCGACGTGCATGATCGCCATGCCCGAGATCGCAAGGGCGGCGCCGATGAACAGATTCGCTGGGGTGGCTTCGCCCAGCCAGAGACTGGAGAACAGCACGCCGAACACGGGCACCAGCGTGATGTAGCCGGAGGCCGCGCCGGCACCCAGCATCTTCACGCCTTCGAAATACCAGGCATAGGCGATGGCGGTGGCACCGAACGCGAGGGCCAGCAGACTGCCCCACGCGCTGGCTGGGGCCTGTCCCAAATTCGCCCAGGCGGGAATGCCTTCCACGATCAGGCTGGTGAGCAGCAGCATCAGCGCGCCGATCACGGTGGTCACCGTGGTGGTCGTCAGGGCGTCCACGCCTTTGAGCACCAGCCGACCGATCAGGGTGTAGGCCACCCAGCAGGCCACACAGCCGAGCAACAGCAGTTCGCCGAGGCCCAAGCCGGAGCCGACAGCGGCTTGTGCAGCCCCGCCGCCGATGGCGATATACGCACCGATGGCCGACAGAACCATGCCGGCCAGGATGGCGGGGTTGAGGTGTTCGCGGAACAGGATCGCAGCCAGCAACAGCGTCGCGCCAGGGTTCAGCGTCACCACGATAGCGGCTTTGCCGGCCGGCACCAACTGCAGGCTCAACATGAAGAAGCTGGAGTAGCCGAAGACGCCCGCCAGCGCGGCGGCGGCCAGGCCGAGCCATTGATTGAGCGTCAGAGACTTCAGGCCCCGCAGGGCCGAGGCGCGATGCATCCACAGGACCAACGCCACGCTGGCAAACAGGAATCGCAGGCTGGCCGCGGCCAGTGGAGCCATCGACTGGGTGACGACCTTGCCCCAAGACCACGACGCGCCCCAGAGCGCGGCCATGCCGACCAGGCGCAGGTGCGTGGCCATCAACGTATTTTTCATCTGTGCTTCGAAGGTGAGACGCGGTGGTCGCGCCAGGCGACGGTGCAAACGCAATGCATCGAGGTTGCCCATTCGTGACACCCGCCAATGCGAATGCGGGATTTTAGCTGGCAGTGGCAGACGCTCCTGACCTTTGTACGGTACGTACGCCGGGGCTATTTACGTTGTGCCGCGCTTCGGCAAAACAGCTGCCTCGTCCGCATTTGCGCGCGGGCATGTTCGCTCTCCAGTACATCAACTTGCGCAAACCAGAAACGACGTACAAATCGAACAACTCAATAATATGTATGGAGCTAGGCGGTAAACTTTGACTGTCTATAGGGAGTATGGCGCTCACTCCCTCCACTCCCAACCTCTTTCAGCGTTGCTTTTTTTGAGCAGCCACTGGATGAAGGCATGGGAAGAAACCTTCGGGTTCTGCCTAAGGCACCTGCTGATGGCGCTCGCCGCGCTGAGTTTGTCGGGATACGGAGAGTCGGTGTTCTTCACCCCCCGAACGCAAGGTGAAATCGAGCAGCGTGATCTCACACTCGTCGGAATCAGGCTGATGTTTTTCGTGGCCCTCACGGCTATCGTTCGTTTGTATTAGCCTGGCCCACGAGTAGTAAATGAAGCTGCTGAAGCAGCGTTTTGAGGAAATGATGAATTTTTGGGTCCCTTTAGTCTTCGGTACGTTCAAACTCCTCGTGTTGGGCACGGGCATGTTTCTCGCCATCAAGTCTCATCGCGATGGAGAAAAAAAGGAGAAGGAGGAGAAGGAAAAGGCGATGAAAGCAACGTAGTGGAGACCTCGTTGCTATTGGGGACGTCCTGATCGACTTCGCCACAACCCGCTCGCCGTCTCTATGCACACATTTGTTACATATCAGCTTGAGTGAACCGAGGCTCAAATTCAATGGGGCTTCGACACCGGGTGGGCAGCGGGGCTACCAAGCTTCCCCGAATATGTAACAGCGCCCTCCCTCCCCCTTGAACCCTAGAACATCATCCCTATAATTAGCACTCGACACCGGTGAGTGCTAACAGCGTTCCCGGGCCTAACCGATCATTCCCTTCTCTTTTAGCAACAGGAGTTCCTCATGGCCTTGCGTCCCCTGGGCGATCGCGTGATCGTCAAACGCCTCGAAAACGAGCGCAAGACTGCATCGGGCATCGTTATCCCCGACAGCGCCGCTGAAAAGCCCGACCAGGGTGAAGTCGTGGCCGTCGGCCCCGGCAAGAAGACCGAAGACGGCAAGATCCTGCCGGTCGACCTGAAGGCTGGCGACAAGGTTCTGTTCGGCAAGTATGCCGGCCAGTCCGTGAAGGTTGACGGCGAAGAGCTGCTCGTCATCCGCGAGGACGAAATCCTCGCCGTGGTCCAGTAAACCCCGCCTCAAACGAATTTTCGAAGGAAGCTAAGAAATGGCTGCCAAGCAAGTATTGTTCGGTGACGACGCCCGCGTGCGCATCGTCCGCGGCGTGAATGTTCTCGCCAACGCTGTCAAGACCACCCTGGGTCCCAAGGGTCGCAACGTCGTGCTGGAGCGCTCGTTCGGCGCCCCGACCGTGACCAAGGACGGCGTCTCCGTCGCCAAGGAAATCGAACTGAAGGACAAGTTCGAAAACATCGGCGCCCAACTGGTCAAGGACGTTGCCTCCAAGACCTCCGACAACGCCGGTGACGGCACCACCACCGCCACGGTGCTGGCTCAAGCCATCGTCATGGAAGGCCTGAAGTACGTTGCCGCCGGTTTCAACCCGATCGACCTGAAGCGCGGCATCGACAAGGCTGTCGCCGCCGCCGTCGCTGAACTGAAGAAGCAATCCAAGCCGGTCACGACCAGCAAGGAAATCGCCCAGGTCGGCTCGATCTCCGCCAACAGCGACACCTCCATCGGCCAGATCATCGCTGACGCGATGGACAAGGTCGGCAAGGAAGGCGTCATCACCGTCGAAGACGGCAAGTCGCTGGAAAACGAGCTGGACGTCGTCGAAGGCATGCAATTCGACCGCGGCTACCTGTCGCCCTCCGGACAAGCAAGTTGCCGCTCTGGAAGATCCGTTTGTCCTGATTTTCGACAAGAAGATCAGCAACATCCGTGACCTGCTGCCCGTGCTGGAACAAGTTGCCAAGTCGAGCCGTCCGCTGCTGATCATCGCAGAAGACGTCGAAGGCGAAGCGCTGGCCACCCTGGTTGTGAACAACATCCGTGGCATCCTGAAGACCACCGCCGTCAAGGCTCCGGGCTTCGGCGACCGCCGCAAGGCCATGCTGGAAGACATCGCCATCCTGACGGGCGGCACGGTGATCTCCGAAGAAACCGGCATGTCGCTGGAAAAGGCCGGCCTGGCTGAACTGGGCCAAGCCAAGCGCATCGAAGTGGGCAAGGAAAACACGACCATCATCGACGGCGCTGGCGACAGCAAGTCGATCGAAGCTCGCGTCAAGCAAGTCCGCATCCAGATCGAAGAAGCCACGTCCGACTACGACCGTGAAAAGCTGCAAGAACGCGTGGCCAAGCTGGCCGGCGGCGTTGCCGTGATTCGCGTTGGCGCTGCCACCGAAGTCGAAATGAAGGAAAAGAAGGCTCGCGTCGAAGACGCCCTGCACGCTACCCGCGCCGCAGTGGAAGAAGGCGTTGTGGCTGGCTGCGCGCCAAGCAAGCCATCACCGACCTGAAGGGCGACACGCCTGACCAGAACGCCGGCATCAAGCTGATCCTGCGCGCTGTGGAAGAGCCCCTGCGCACCATCGTCACGAACGCCGGCGAAGAAGCCAGCGTCGTGGTCAGCAACGTGCTGAACGGCAAGGGCAACTACGGCTACAACGCCGCGACCGGCGAGTACACCGACCTGGTCGAGCAAGGCGTGCTGGATCCCACCAAGGTGACCCGCACCGCCCTGCAAAACGCCGCTTCCGTCGCCAGCCTGCTGCTGACCGCCGAAGCTGCCGTGGTCGAACTGGCCGAAGACAAGCCCGCTGCTCCGGCCATGCCCGGCGGCATGGGCGGCATGGGCGGCATGGACTTCTAAGTCCCGCTACCCTTGCAAGGCCTCCCCGGCTTCGGCCGGGGAATGCAGTATCCTGAAAAACCCCCGGACCTTCGCCCCGGGGGTTTTTCTTTTTTGCGGGGCGGCCTGTTCACCCGCGAACACGTTTGCGCACAATCTGCGGGTTTCGCAGCAGAGCATGCGTCCCTACAATGAAGGCTCCGCAGAACGAGCCCAGTCCCATGCGTTTTCCCAAGACCCTGTTGCGTGTACTGCGCCCGGCCGAAATCGGCGGGCTGTTGATGGACTCCGCCAAGCAGTGGTCCACCCATCGCGCCTCCAGCAAGGGTGCGGCGCTGGCGCTGTACATGGTGTTTTCGCTGGCGCCCATGCTGATCCTGGTGATCGCCGTGGCGGGCGCTTTTTTTGGCGAGGACGCGGTGCGCTCGGAGCTGTTCACACAGCTGCGCGATTTGATCGGTGACCGCGGCGCGGAAGTGATCCAGACGGTGCTGGCCAGCGCCCATGAATCGGGCGGCGGCTGGATCGCGGCGCTGATCTCTATTTTTGTGTTGATATTCAGCGCCACCACGGCCTTTGCGGAATTGAAGGCCAGCCTGGACGAGCTGTGGGAAGTTTCCGCCAACCAGAAAAGCGGACTGCACGGCATGGTGCGCAGCCGTGTGCTGTCGTTCGGCCTGGTGCTGGTGCTGGCGCTGTTCCTGCTGGTTTCGCTGAGCGTGAACGCGGGCCTGGCCGCCGCGCGCAGCTACTACGGCGACTTGTGGACAGCGTCGTCCTTCGCCCTGGTGGCGGAGTGGATCTCCAACTTTTTCTCCTTCTCCATCGTGGTGGCGCTGTTCGCGGTGATCTTCAAGCTGCTGCCCAGCGCCAAGATTTCCTGGCCGGACGTGATACCCGGCGCGATCGTGACGGCGGCGCTGTTCCTGGTCGGCAAGTGGGGTATCGGCGTCTATCTCAGCCGCGGCGCGGCGGTGTCCGCGTACGGCGCGGCGGGATCGCTGATCGCGCTGCTACTGTGGATCTACTATTCGGCGCAGATCTTCTTCTTTGGCGCGGTCTTCACGCGTCAGTTTGCGCTGCGCTTTGGCAGGAACAACACGTCCGCGCCTACGCCGGCGGACTCAACTCCCGCTCCGGACGCCTGAACCCGGCGCCGTCAGGCGGCGGCATCGTCCTGTTGCTCCAGCCCCGCCATCAGGCGCAGGCATTTCAGGAATGCCGGCCGCAGCTCCTCGGGTATCGGCGCCAGCACCTGCGCCTCCACGGCGGCATCCTGCGGCAGGATGCGCGCCAATAGCGCGATGCCCTCTTCCGTGATCTCCAGCGCGTAGGCCCGGCCGTCCTGGGCCGAACGCTTGCGGCGCACATAACCCTTCTTGGTCATGCGGGCGATCATTTCGGCAAAGGAATTGCGGTCCAGCGCAATCAGTTCGGCGATTCGGTTCTGGGTCGCGCCCGGATTCTGGTAGACGGTGATCAGCAGCGCCTTCTGGCGCGGCGTCAGATCTTCGTCGGGAAAGGCCTGGGCGAACAGGGCTTCCGCCCGGAAATGAGCCCGGCGCAGCAGGTGGGACGCGACCTGGGTCAGGTCGAACGCTTGCAAGGCCTCGCGTGCAGGCTGAGCGGCGCGGGCGGGTCTGGCGTTGGCGGTCATCGGGCTTCCAAGGGATACGCCTGGCGATTGTAGGCGCTGGCGTTCGCAAAAATTGATATGGGCCGGAAACCTTGCGCTTCCGTCGATCCGCAAATATAGTACGTATACGTATTTATTTTGCAATCCGACTGAGCACCTGGACATGACGATCAGACAACTGCGCAACTACATCGACGGCCGTTTTGAAGACGGCGCGTCCACCTTCGACAAGCACAGTCCGGTGGACGGGCGTCTGATCGCCCAGGTCCACGAGGCCGGCCGCGACCAGGTGAACCGCGCCGTGGCGGCGGCGCATCGCGTGCTGCCGGCCTGGGCGGGACTGCCGGTC
>LNAP01008521.1_pt1 | contig 14953 bp, 14 predicted proteins | sample 602601 | NCBI WGS metagenome assembly LNAP01 (sample SAMN02440304, study PRJNA202911) | soil metagenome | biome: Subtropical and temperate rainforests or woodlands; isolation source: soil samples (1 kg each in a 20% v/v slurry with milli Q water) were... ...
GCATACGCGCCACCGCGGCATCGGCATCGACCTGCGCGCCCACGCCGCTGGCGCGCAGGATGTGGCCCAGGTCGCCGACCAGGCCGTCGCTCACGTCCACCGCGGCGCTCGCGATGCCTTGCAGCGCCTGGCCCAGTGCGTTGCGCGGCGTCGGTGTCTCCATGCGCTGGCGCGCAATGTCGAACAGTTCGCCCGGCAGGCTCAGCGTGCCGCGGAACACTTCCAACGCCAGCCGGGCATCACCGAGCGTGCCGCTGACCCACAGGTCGTCGCCCGCCTTCGCACCCGAGCGCAGCAGCGCTGCGCCGCTGGGCACCTCGCCGAAGACGGTGATGCAGATGTTGAGCGGGCCACGCGTGGTGTCTCCGCCGACGAGTTCGCAGTCGTGCGCCTCGGCCAGCGCGAACAGGCCGCGCGAGAAGCCTTCGAGCCAGGCTTCGTCGACCGCCGGCAGCGAGAGCGCGAGGGTGAAGGCCAGCGGCTTCGCGCCACACGCGGCCAGGTCGCTAAGGTTCACCGCCAGCGCCTTGTGGCCGAGGCGGGCCGGGTCGACCGTCGAGAGAAAGTGCCGGCCTTCGACCAGCATGTCGGACGACACGGCCAACTGCATGCCGGGCGCAGGCGCGAGCAGTGCGCAGTCGTCGCCCGTGCCCAGTGGCGAGCGCTTGGCGGGCCGCGCGAAATAGCGCGCGATCAGATCGAATTCGCCCATCGTGCTCATCGGGTGGGGTTCCGGAACCGCAGCGCCGCCTGCCGCACCACCTCGGCCAGCAGGTTCTCCCTGGCCTGCTTCTCGCGCAGCCAGCGCGCGTCGTTGCGGCTGGCCTCCACGTCGGTACGCAACTGCGCGATGGACGACGTGGCGCCGAGCGCCTCGCTGTGCCATTCGAGTTGCGTCATGGTCATCAGGATGTGCTCGCGCAGCGACATGTGCTCGCCGGTACGTACACCGCATCCAGCCCGAAGCGGCAGGCCTGGAAGCGGTTGTAGGTGTAGACCAGGTAGTCGTCCTCGGTCGGGGTGAAGGGCTGCTCGGCCAGGAACCAGGCGCCCAGCGACTGCACATAGCCGGCCAGCGCGGCGGCACGCTCGACGGTCAGCGGCGTGTCGAACACGCGGATCTCGATGGTGCCGAACTCGGGCTTGGGCCGGATGTCCCAGTAGAAGTCCTTCATGCTGCGCACGACGCCGGTGCGGGTCATCTTGGCGAAGTAGACCTCGAACTCGCGCCACGACAGCGTGAAGGGCGCGCGCCCCGACAGCGGGAAGGCGAACACCGAGTTGAGCCGGGCCGAGTCGAACTGCGTGTCCTGCCCCTGCACGTAGGGCGACGAGGCCGACAGCGCGATGAAGTGCGGGATGTAGCGCGACATGCGGTGCAGCATCAGCAGGGCCGCGTCGGCGTCGGGGCAGCCGATGTGAACGTGCTGGCCGAAGATGGTGAACTGCTTGCTCAGGTAGCCGTACAGTTCCGACAGTTCGCGAAAGCGCGGCTTATCGTAGATGCGCCGCTCGTGCCATTGCTGGAAGGCGTGCGTGCCGCCGCCCACCACCGCGATGTTGAGCTTGTCGGCATTGCGCACCAGCGCGTCGCGGATCGGCGTGAGCTGGTCGATCACGTCCTGCGCCGAGTGGCAGATGTCGGTCGAGATCTCGATCATGCTCGAGGTCATCTCGGGCACCACGCTGCCGGGCAGCGGGGTCTGCGCCATCAGGCGCAGCATGTCCTCGGCATAGGGCGCGAGGTCGTAGTCGTGGGTGTTGACCAGCTGCAGCTCGAGCTCGACGCCGAGCGACAGCGCTTCGGACTTGTTGAAGGGCTCGAGCGCGACCGTGCGGTCGCGCGGCGACTTCGGCAGGTTCGCGATGCTCATCGTTGCGTCTCCCGTTCGTCGGTGCCCCGGAACACATCGGGCAGCCAGGGCTTGAGGCTTTCGCCGGACGCATGGATGGCGACGGTGGCCAGCACCGCGCCCACCACTTCCATCACCAGGATGGCGGGCAGCGCGATCTGCGAGATCATCGCGCCGAGCAGCGGCGAGGCGGTGGCGAAGTTCGATGCGATCAAGAGCGCGATCGACGACAGCGGCGACATCGCGCAGCCGACCCAGAAGGCCTGCTTCCAGCTCGCGCCGCTGCCCGGGTTGGCGATGGCCACGCCGGCGATCTTGGCCAGCAGCCGCACGCCGATCACCGCCAGCACGAGGCTCGCCACCGGCAGGCTCCAGTCGCCCTGTGCGGCGACGATCGACACCAGCACGAACATCAGCATGGTCAGCAGCGAGGCCGCCGTGCCCAGCTGGCGCGGCCAGGCCCAGGGCTTGGGGTTGAGCTGCTTGAGCAGGATGCCGCCGATGAGCGCGGCCAGCGGCGCGGCACCGCCGAAATGCGCCGCGAGCGCCGCGCCGACGCCGATCAGCGCCAGCAGCAGGATCGAGGTGTTCTCGCTCGTCGGACTCATCACGCGCAGCGCCGAACGCAGCGCCAGCGCCAGCACTGCGCCGACCACGAAAGAGACCCCCAGCACCACCAGCACCGGGTAGAGCTTGTTCATGAGCCCGGCCGGGCCGCGCTCGAGCAGGCCGGCCTGCGCATAGCCGAGCGCGAGTGCGTAGAAGGTGTTGAGCGTGGCCAGCGTCAAAGCGCGTTCGGTCACGGGGCCGGAGGCGCGCGTGTCCATCACCACGCGGCTGAGTACGGCGGGAGAGGCGACGATGGCCATCAGCGCGACCGGGTTGGCCACCGGGTTGGGCACGCCCAGCCAGTGCAGGGTCCAGAACACGCCGAAGTAGGTCAGCGCCGATTCGAGCAGGCTCTGCAGCAGCACCATGGGGTTGTGGCGGAACCAGCGCAGCGGCAGCCGGCCGCCGGCCTCGAACAGCACGATGGCCACGCCCAGTTCCAGCAGGAACAGCGGAATGCCCTGCAGCGGCCAGAGCGCACCCTCGAAGCCGGCCAGGCCCACGACGGTGCCGACCACGGAGTAGCCCACCACCTTGGGCATGCCCATGTAGCGCTGCACCAGGTGGCCGGCCGCGGCCGCGGCCGCCAGCAGCAGCGACCACAGCACGGTGGGCAGGCCGGCGGACGGGCGGACCCAATCGGCCCAGAAACCGAGGATGTCGGCGGGAATGAAGGAAGTCATCGGGAAGGAATAAAAAAGCTCGCCGGCCGGCTGCGCACGCGCGCCCCGATCTGGTCGGCCGACAGCGTGACATGGCGCACGTCGAGCCCGAGGCCGAAGAAGGCGGCGAACGCCGGCACCAGGCCCAGCATCAGGCCCAGCGAGATGTTCGACGCGAAACCGGAGATGTGTGTGCGCATGAAGTCGGCCCATCGGCGGGCGCGTTCGGCGCCGAGCACGGCACCGATGCGGGGGTTGTAACGCATGGCGGAATCCAGGCGGTGCAGGACGAAGGCGTTTTCGGTCCAGCCCGCCACGATGCTGGCCGCGAACAATAACAGGCCGGTGAAACCGGTATGGAACAGCGTCGGGTCGAGCCGGGCGAGCAGGGTCGACAGATCGCGCGGGGCGCTCATCCGTGGCCGGCGTGCGGAACGTGTGAGGGCGCGCGCGTCAGTGCAGCACGCGCGAAGCCGGGGCGCCCTGGGCGTCGGCTTCCAGCAGGAACATCGGGACCGGCACGTCGAAGCGGTCGCCCGCCTCGCTCACGAAGAAATAGCTGCCGTGCATGGTGCCGCTGGCCGCCTGCAGGCGGCAGCCGCTGGTGTAGCGGAACGATTCGCCCGGCGCCAGCAGCGGCTGCTGGCCGATCACGCCCAGGCCCTTGACCTCCTGCGAGTGGCCGGACACATCGTTGATCAGCCAGTGCCGCGCAATCAGCTGCGCCGGCACCGTGCCCGTGTTGGTCACGGTGATGGTGTAGGCAAAGGTGTAGACGTGGTCCTCGGGGGAGGACTGGTCGGCGAGGTATCGCGGCTCGACGGCGACGTGCATGGCGGGCTGGGACATGCGGGGATGGTAACGGCTGCGCCCGGCGGCACGCTGCGACAATGGCCGCCATGAGCAGCCCCACCTACCGCATCGCGCCCTCCATCCTGTCCGCCGACTTCGCGCGCCTGGGCGCCGAAGTGACCGACGTGATCGCCGCCGGCGCCGACTGGATCCATTTCGACGTCATGGACAACCACTACGTGCCGAACCTCACCTTCGGCCCGATGGTCTGCCAGGCGCTCAAGCCGCATGCGAAGAAGGCCGACGGCACGCCGGTGCCGATCGACGTGCACCTGATGATCCAGCCGGTCGATGCGCTGGCCGCCGCCTTCGCGCAGGCCGGCGCCGACTACATCAGCTTCCACGCCGACGCATCGCCCCATGTGCACCGCAGCATCCAGGCGATCCGCGCCGCCGGCTGCAAGCCGGGGCTGGTGTTCAACCCCGGTGCCGGGCTCGAGGCGCTCGACTGGGCGATCGACGACATCGACCTGATCCTGATCATGAGCGTGAACCCGGGTTTCGGCGGCCAGAGCTTCATCGACTCGGCCCTGCGCAAGATCGAACTCGCACGCAGGCGCATCGAACAGAGCGGACGCGACATCCGTCTGGAAGTCGACGGCGGCATCAAGGCCGACAACATCGCCCGCGTGGCCGCCGCCGGTGCCGACACCTTCGTGGCGGGCAGCGCGATCTTCAACGCGGCCGACTACGCCGGCGTGGTCGCCGCGATGCGCGCCAATCTCGCGACCGTCAAGGCCTGAACTTGTCGTTGTAGACGCGGTCGGTCTCCACCCCCCGGCTGGTGTCGACCACGCCGCGTTCCACGTCGTCGTGGGCGCGCCTGCCCAGTTCGGTGGCCGAGCCGTCCTGGTTCTGCTGGCTGTCCGACGACTCGTCGCGTTCGTGCGGCAGCCGGGGCGCCGACTCGCCGCCTTGCTCGACCTTGGTTCTGCCGTCCTGCTCGGGGCGGGCGGCATCGGTGTTGCGCGGCTTGCCGCCGTTGGGTGCTTTGGGGGTGGCTTTGGGGGTGGACATGGCTTGCTCCTGGTAGTTTTCTCCTTGTGCCATGCAGGGCGGAGAAGCCCGGTAGGACCGGCGGGCCGGCCGCTGTAGGATCGTCGGCGATGGCTGACTCCCTTCTTCACGACACCCTGCGCATCCACAGTTTCGCGTCCACCGAGCCCGGCCCGCGGCTCATCGTGCTGGGCGGGGTGCACGGCAACGAGACCTGCGGCACCGTCGGCATCGAGCGCGCCGTCGCCGAACTCGACAGCGGCGCGCTGACGCTGTTGCGCGGCCAGCTCACGCTGGTGCCGGTGGCCAACCCGCTGGCGCGGCGCTTGATGCAGCGCGAGGGCGAGCGCAACCTCAACCGCTCGTTCCGCCCGAGCGCTGCGCCGGCCGATTACGAGGCCCGCATCGCCAACCTGCTGTGCCCGTTGCTCGATCGCCACGAGGTGCTGCTCGACCTGCATTCCTTCCAGAGTGCGGGGGAGGCCTTCGCGATGATCGGCCCGCGCGACAACACCGGCACGCTCGAGCCTTTCGCGCGGGCCACCGAGGAGGGCCGCCTGGCGCTGCACATCGGCACGCCGCGCGTGGTCGAAGGCTGGCTCGACATCTATGCGAGCGGCCTGGCGCAACGCGCAGGCGGTGCGCCGGCCGACGATGCGGCGCTGGCCTTCGGCTGGGGCACCAACGAGTACATGCGCAGCCGCGGGGGCTACGGCGTGACGCTCGAATGCGGGCAGCACAGCGACCCGGCCGCGCCCGAGGTGGCGCACGCGGCCATCCATGCGGCGCTGCGCCTGCTGGGCATGGTCGCCGGCGAAGCCGTCGCGCCGCCGCAGCCCGCGTTGCTGCGCCTGATGAGCGTGACCGACCGCGACGACGAGGAAGACCAGTTCGTGCGCGAATGGGCCACCTTCGACCCGGTGGCCAAGGGCGAGCCGATCGCCGTGCGCGCCGACGGCCGCGTGCTGCATGCCGAGCGCGACGGCTTCGTGATCTTCCCGAACACCGAGGCGCAGCCGGGGGCGGAGTGGTTCTATTTCGCGGTGCAGAGCGATCGGCGGCTTTAGGAGCCTGCTCTTGGGCCGACGGCGGGCGAGGCGGCGTTCCTACATCGGCAGGCAGGCGGGCGACTTAGCTTGAGAGGCTGGAGGTTTCCGCATGCCCGCTTCGCATTCACCCGCTCCCCGCGTCCTGTGGAAGGGCGCCATCAGCTTCGGCTTGGTGCACATCCCGGTCGCGCTCTATTCGGCCACGACCGACCACGGCATCGACTTCGACTGGCTCGACAAGCGCACGATGGACCCGGTCGGCTACAAGCGCATCAACAAGAAGACCGGTAAGGAAATCGCGCGCGAGCAGATCGTCAAGGGCATCGCCTACGAAGACGGGCAGTACGTGGTGCTGACCGACGCCGAGATTGCCGCCGCCTACCCGAAGACCACGCAGACCGTCGAGATCGAGACCTTCGTGCCGGCCGACAGCATCCCCTTCGTCTATCTGGAGCGGCCCTATTACGTCGCGCCGATCAACCGCGGCGCCAAGGTCTATGCGCTGCTGCGCGAGACGCTGCAGCGCACCGGCCGCGTGGGCGTGGCCCGTGTCGTGATCCAGACCAGGCAGCACCTCGCCGTGCTGGTGCCCTCCGGCCCGGGCCTGGTGCTGAACCTGCTGCGCTGGGGCGCGGACATCCGGCCCTGGAAAGACCTGCCGCTGCCGGCCGAGGGCGCCAAGGCCGCGGGCCTGTCGGAGCGCGAACTCAAGATGGCCGGCGAGCTGGTCGAGGACATGAGCTCCGAGTGGGACCCGGACGAGTTCAAGGACTCGTTCAAGGACGAGATCATGCGACTGGTCGACCAGAAGGTCGCGGCCGGCGACACCGAATCGGTGACCCAGCCCGAGCCGTCGGAGGAGGACGGCCGTGGCGGCGGCGCCAGGATCCTCGACCTGACCGAACTGTTGCAGCGCAGCCTGCGCAAGGGCGGCAGGCCGGCCGCGGAGGCCCCCGGCAAGACCGCTGCAAAGACCGCTGCAAAGACCGCTGCGAAGACCGTGGCGAAGGCCCGGAAGCCCCCCGCGCGCAAGACCGCGGCCGCCAAGGCGCCCGCGAAGCGGCGCGCCGCCTGAGGGGTCGCCCATGGGCGCGCGCGAGGCACTCGCTTCCTACCACCGCAAGCGCGACTTCGCCAAGACGCCGGAGCCGCACAGCGGCGGCAAGTCGGGCAAGGGCGTGCTGGCCTTCGTGGTCCAGAAGCACCATGCGAGCCACCTGCACTACGACTTCCGGCTCGAGTTGGGCGGCACGCTGGTGAGCTGGGCCGTGCCGAAGGGGCCGTGCCTCGATCCGCAGGTCAAGCGCATGGCGGTGCATGTCGAGGACCATCCGATTTCCTACGGCGGCTTCGAGGGCACGATCCCGCCCGGCCAGTACGGCGCCGGCACCGTGATCGTCTGGGACCGCGGCGAGTGGCGGCCGGACGGCGACGCGCGCAAGGCGCTGGCGGCGGGCAAGCTGAAGTTCGAGTTGCGTGGCGAGAAGCTGCGCGGCCACTGGACGCTGGTGCGCATGCGCGGCAAGGGCGAGAAGCAGGAGCCCTGGCTGTTGATCAAGGAGAAAGACGCCGAGGCGCGCGCGCTCGACGATTACGACGTGACCGAGGCGTTGCCGGACAGCGTGATTTCCGGCGCCGCCGTCGATGCGCCTCTGCAGGCGAAGAAACCGGATCCGGAGGCTGCGGCGCCGCCGTCCGCGCCGCGCAAACGAACGGGCCGCGCCGTGCCCTTGCCCGCCACCCTCTCGCCGCAGCTCGCGACCTTGGCCACCGCGCCGCCGGGCGACACCGCCGACTGGCTGTGGGAGCTGAAATTCGACGGCTACCGGCTGCTCACCCGCATCGAGAACGGCCAGGTGCGCTGCTTCACCCGCAACGGCCACGACTGGACCGACAAGCTCCCGGAGCTGGCGCGCGCGCTGGCGCGACTCGACGTGCGCTCGGCCTGGCTCGACGGCGAGATCGTGGTGCAGGGCCAGAACGATGCGCCCGACTTCCAGGCGCTGCAGAACGCCTTCGAGCGACGTGCCACCGCGTCGATCGTCTACTGGATCTTCGACCTGCTCTTCGTCGATGGCGAGGACCTGCGCGAGCAGCCGGTGGAGGTGCGGCGCGAACGCCTGGCCGCCTTGCTGACCGACGAGTTCGCACCGCGCCTGCGCTTGAGCGAGACCTTCGACGCGCCGCCGCGCGACCTGCTCGCCTCCGTCAGCGCCCTGGGCTTCGAGGGCCTGATCGGCAAGCGCAAGGGCTCGGCGTACGTGTCGCGCCGCTCGTCGGACTGGATCAAGCTCAAGAGCCATCAGCGGCAGGAATTCGTGATCGGCGGCTACACGGCGCCCAAGGGCTCGCGCGCCGGCTTCGGCGCCCTGCTGCTGGGTGTTTACGACGAACACGGCGCGCTGCACTACTGCGGCAACGTCGGCACCGGCTTCGACGGCGGCCGCCTGGCGGACATCAAGGCGCGTCTGGACAACCTGGCCATCGACCGTTCGCCCTTCACGGAGGGCGTCGAAGGCGATGCCGGCGTGCCGCGGTCCGTGAAGGCGCAATGGGTCAAGCCGCAACTGGTCGCGGAGGTGAGCTTCGGCGAATGGACCCGCGAGAACCGGGTGCGCCACAGCGTGTTCCAGGGCATGCGCACCGACAAGCCGGCGCGGCAGATCACCCGCGAGAAGGCGGTGGCTGTTGCCGAGACGGCCAAGTCCTCGGTTGCCTCCAGCAAGACTGTCACGAAGAAAGCCAAGCCGATGCCCACCTCCCGCATCACCCACGCCGACCGCGTGATCGACAAGGACAGCGGCGTCACCAAGGGTGAGGTCGTCGACTACTACGTGCAGGCCTCGGCGCTCATCCTGCCGCACCTCCAGGGTCGCCCGGTGTCGCTGGTGCGTGCGCCCGAAGGCATCGGCGGCGAGCTGTTCTTCCAGAAGCATGCCAAGGGCACGGACCTGCCGGGCATCACGCTGCTCGACCCGTCGCTCGACCCCGAGCACGAGCCGCTGCTGCAGATCGACAGCGCCGAGGGGCTGGTCTCCGCGGCGCAGATGAACGTGGTGGAACTGCACACCTGGAACGCCACCTCCAGCGCGATCGACCGGCCCGACCGCATGACCTTCGACCTGGACCCCGGCGAGACGCACATGCAGGAGGCCGCTCTGCTGATGCGCACCCTGCTCGACGAACTGGGCCTGGTCGGCTTTCTCAAGACCAGCGGCGGCAAGGGCCTGCACGTGCTGGTGCCGATCCGCCGCCACTATGGGTGGGACGACGTCAAGGGCTTCTCGCAGGCCGTGGTTCAGCACCTGGCGCAGACCATTCCGGAGCGCTTCGTCGCCAGGAGCGGCCCGCGCAACCGCATCGGCAGGATCTTCGTCGACTACCTGCGCAACGGCTTCGGCGCCACCACCGCCGCCGCCTGGTCGGTGCGTGCCCGGCCGGGGCTGGGCGTGTCGGTGCCGGTGGCGTGGGACGAACTGCCGTCGCTCACTTCCGGCGCGCACTGGACCCTGCAGACCGCGCCCGCACGTTTCACCGTCGGCAACAAGCCCTGGAGCGGCTGGGAGAAAGGGCGCAAGGGTCTGGCCAGGCCGATGAAGCTGGTGGGCTTCTCACCCGCCGGAAGCTGAGCCTCTCAGCCGTTCGTGACCTCGTTCGTCACCACCTCGAAGTGGTTCAGCGTGTTGGCGCCGAACACCATGGTGATCGGCACGTCGGCCGCGTCGCGCCCGCGCGCGATCACGATGCGGCCGATGCGCGGCGTGTTGTGGCGTGCGTCGAAGGTGTGCCAGCGGTCGCCCAGGTAGACCTCGAACCAGGCGCTGAAGTCCATCGGGGAGGGTACCGGCGGGATGCCGATGTCGCCGAGGTAGCCCGTGACATAGCGCGCCGGGATGTTCATGCAGCGGCACAGCGTGATCGCCAGGTGCGTGAAGTCGCGGCACACGCCCACGCGCTCGCGGAAGCCTTCGAGGGCGGTGCGCGTCGCGCGGGCCTGCTGGTAGTCGAAGCGCAGGTGGTTGTGCACGAAATCGCAGATCGCCTGCACCCGGTGCCAGCCCGGCGTGACGTTGCCGAACTGCGACCAGGCGAAGGCCAGCAGTTCGCTGTCGACCTCGCAGTAGCGGCTCGGCAGCACGAAAGGGAGCGTGGAAACCGGCAGATCGGCGGCCGCATGCTCGACGGCACCGTAGTCGACCGGGTCGTGCCAGCCGGTGTCGTACACGACGGCGTTGTTGCGCAGCCGGACGCTGCTCACGCCGAAGGGCACGTGCACGCGGGCGCAAAAGTTGTCGAAGCTGTCCTGGTAGTGGTCGGTCGGCAGCGGCGGGCTGATGGTGATGTTCTCGCCGGCGTGGATGTCGCCGCTGCGTGACGGGTGGACCCGAAGCATGTAGATGAGCGCGGTAGGCGCGGTGACGCCGATCTCGATGTCATAGCCGATCTGGATGAGCATGGCGTCGCTTCGCAAGAGTGAGGGGTAGAGGTAAAGCAGGTTCGGTGCCCGGTGCCCGTTGTGCTGTGGACGGCGTGCGGGCGAGGCCCCTGATCCTAGGCCTGCAACGGCGACACGGGCGCGTCACCGCGCCGCGAGCAGGCGTAGGCCGAGGCTGATGCGTCGGCCCGCTCCTACCGCGATCGGCCGCGCGCTCCCACACGCCCGAGCGCGTGACCACTACGGTATGCGTGTCGGTCACACCCTAGTCTCTCTGGGCGCCGCAACCAGGAGCACCTGGCCGACACCGCCGGCCATGCCGTTCTCACTCCCATCCTCCCGAAGGCCACCATGGATCTTTCCCCCTTGGTTAGTTTGCTGAACAGTCCCCTCATGGACGGGGTTCTGCTCTGGTCCGTGGCCGCGGTGGCGAGTGTCGTCGCCCTCGTGGGGCTGGTGAATGCGCTGGACATGTTCCTGGACACCGAGCCGAACTGAGTTATCCCCGGTGCCGTGGGCACCGTTTTATCGTTTCCAAGGACAAGAATGACCCCACGTAACAGGGCAGCGGCCGGACGCCGCCCGAAGGCCAGCGACGGCCCGAACAGCAAGCAACTGCAGCTGGCGGGCTTCACCCAGGAGACCACGTCGCAACTGACCACGAATCAGGGCCTGCACATCCCGGACAACCACAACTCGCTGAAGGCGGGCGTGCGCGGGCCGACGCTGCTCGAGGACTTCATCCTCCGCGAGAAGATCACCCACTTCGACCACGAGCGCATTCCCGAGCGCGCGGTGCATGCGCGCGGTGCGGCGGCGCACGGCTATTTCCAGGTCTACAAGTCGATGTCGCAGTTCACCTGTGCCGACTTCCTGCAGGACCCGGCACAGAAGACGCCCGTTTTCGTGCGCTTCTCGACCGTCGCCGGCTCGCGCGGCTCGGCCGACACGGTGCGCGACGTGCGCGGCTTCGCGGTCAAGTTCTACACGCAGCAGGGCAATTACGACCTGGTGGGCAACAACATGCCGGTGTTCTTCATCCAGGACGCGATGAAGTTCCCCGACCTGATCCATGCCGTCAAGCCCGAGCCCCACCACGAGATGCCGCAGGCCGCGAGCGCGCACGACACCTTCTGGGACTTCGCCTCGCTGATGCCCGAGAGCACCCACATGCTCATGTGGGCCATGAGCGACCGCGCCATCCCGCGCAGCTACCGGATGATGGAAGGCTTCGGCGTCCACACCTTCCGCTTCGTCAATGCGCGTGGCGAGTCGCACTTCGTCAAGTTCCACTGGAAGCCCAAGCTGGGCATTCACGGCCTGGCCTGGGACGAGGCGCAGAAGCTCGCGGGCAAGGACCCCGACTTCCACCGCCGCGACCTGTGGGAAGCCATCGAGAGCGGCGACTTCCCCGAGTGGGAGCTGGGCGTGCAGATGATTCCGCAGGACAAGGAGCATTCGCTCGGCTTCGACCTGCTCGACCCGACCAAGCTCATCCCGGAAGAGCTGGTGCCGGTGCAGCGCATCGGCAAGCTGGTGCTCGACCGCAACCCGGACAACTTCTTCGCCGAGACCGAGCAGGTCGCCTTCCACCCCGGCCATGTGGTGCCGGGCATCGACTTCAGCAACGACCCGCTGCTGCAGGGGCGGCTGTTCTCGTACACCGACACGCAGATCTCGCGACTCGGCGGCGCGAACTTCCACGAGCTGCCGATCAACAAGGGCGTGTGCCCCCTCCACAACTTCCAGCGCGACGGCATGCACCGCCAGACCATCGCGCGTGGCCAGGTCGCCTACGAACCGAACACGCTGGCCAATGGCGCGGAGTTCCGCGTCGACGGCGAAAGCGGCGGCTTCCAGTCCTTCCCCGAGCAGATCGAGCCGCCGAAGATGCGTCGCCGCAGTGCGTCCTTCGACGACCACTTCACGCAGGCGCGCCTGTTCTTCAACAGCCAGAGCATGGCGGAGAAGGAACACATCGTCGCGGCCTTCCGCTTCGAGCTGTCGAAGCTCGAGGTGCCGGCGATCCGCCAGCGCATGGTCGACAACCTGGCGCACGTCGACGAGAAGCTGGCACGCCGCGTGGCCGAGCCGCTGGGCATCGGCGCGCCCGACGCCAAGGCCGCGGCCGGGCGGCCGGGCTTCCGCGACCACCGCATGGCGTTGCCCATCGAGGAGTCGCCGGCGCTGCGCATGGCCGACACGGGCGATGGTTCCGTCAAGACGCGCAGGATCGCGATCCTGGTGGCCGACGGGGTCGATTCGGCATCGCTGAAGCCGATCCGCGACGCGCTCGAAGCGGCCGGTGCGCAATGCAAGGTCATCGGGCCGCGGCTGGGCACCGTGGCGAGCGCGTCGAAGCGGCAGATCGAGGTCGACGCGACCTTCGCGGCCATGCCCTCGATCATGTTCGACGCCGTGCTGATCCCGGCCGGCAAGGACGGTGCCGCGGCGCTGCGGCAGAACGGCGAGGCGCAGCACTTCGCGCTGGAGGCCTTCAAGCACTGCAAGGCGATCTGCACCGTGGGCGAGGGCGTCGAGCTGCTGTCGCTGGTGGGCGTGGGCCGCGGACGCGCCGGCGGGTGTGGTGGTGGCCGAGACACCGGTGACGAACCTGGGCGACACGACCGCCGCCACGGAGATCGCCACCGCCTTCATCGCGGCGATCGCCAGGCACCGGCACTGGGACCGCGCGAACATCGACGCCGTGCCTGCTTGAAGTCCACCCCCGATGCGGCGCACTACGTGTCGCCGCCTCCCCCTCAAGGGGGCGCACCCGGCGGCCTGGCCAAGCCAGTTCCGCGGGTGCCCTGGCCCGGGCCGTGCCGGTTTCATCGGCTGCGGGTGGCGTGCAGCGCTGTGGACAACTGAGCCACCGGGCGCAGGCCGTCAGGAGCGGGTGCGGAAGTCGAACTGCTGGTGAAAGTTCGCGCCGTTCGCCGTGCCCCGGAGGTCGACGCTGTAGCGTGCATCGGGCGCCAGCTTGTTCCGCGGGACCATGAAGAATTCGTGGCCGCTTTGCGGAACGGCATGGGTCCGCACGGGCACGAGGATGCCGGCGCTGTCCGTGAGCGTGTAGCTCGTCACCTGCAAGTCACCGCCCTCGTCGGTGCGCAGGTAGATCGGCGGACCCATCTGCACCGCGGGGTCGGTGATCCGCGGGAAAGGGTTGGGCTCTTCGGTGGCCGGCGCGAAGGCGTAGTCGATCCCGATGCTGCCCTCGCAGGGGTAGCTCGCCACCTTGCCGGCACCGAGCAGTTCCTGGCGGCCCACGAGCACGCCCAGGCGCTGGTTCACCACCAGCGTCGTCAGGCCGTCCGGCCCGGTCTTCCGGTCTTCCTTCGTGACCGCCGCCAGCCCGCCGACGCGCGCGGCGGTCATCGCGCCGCGCAGGTGCGCGACCGAGTTGAGCAGCGAACGCATGTCGCGCTCGCCGCGCTGCGCCGCCGTCGGCTGCAGCGGGGGCGCGGCCGAGACGTAGGTCTCGGTCGATGCGGTCAGCAGTTCGACGACGTAGGGGCCGTAGCCCGCGAATTGGGCGCGGTTGGTCGCCAGTGCGCCGGTGTAGAAGGGGTTGTTGAGGTTCGCCTCGGCGTGCCCGGTGGCATAGGTGCCATCGCTGCCTTCGGCCAGCAGGTATTGGCCGTGGGCTCGCGAGGCGGTGTCGAGCGCGACGTTCTGTTCGAGCGCGCCGAAGCCGCATTGCGTGCGTGCCGCCTGGAAATAGGTCCACGCCGCGAGCTCGCCCGAACCCGCGGGATAGCCGGACCGCGGCAGCGCGTCGACCGACGTCTGGACCGTGGTCTCGACCGCGGGTGCGGGCGGAGCAGCGTCCGGACTGCCCCCTCCGCCACCGCCGCAAGCACTCAGGCCGAGCAGCGTGCCGATCAGCACGGCAGGGGGGAGCGGTCGCGCGATCGACGCAAGGCGGAGACGATGGGAGAAGCGCATGAACATACGACGAAAGCAATCAGAAGCGGTCAGCGTGCCCGCCGCACGCGAACTGACTTGCTGGCGGTTCCCGCGTTGCCGTGTAGGCCAAGGCGCATCGCGTCGCTTCGCCGTCGCCCGGGGGCACGCGCGCCCGGCGGGAGGGGGTGATCAGTCGCGCTTGGGGATCAGCAGGCCGCGCGCCACGGCGGGCCGTTCGACGAAGGCCGCGAGCACCCGCGCCACGTTGGCGAAGTCGTCGAAGCCCACCAGTTCGCGCGCCTCGTAGAAGCCGACCAGATTGCGCACCCACGGAAAGATCGCGATGTCGGCGATGGAATACGCCGCGCCCATCATCCAGTCGCGGCCGGCCAGGTGCCTGTCCAGCACGCCGAGCAGCCGCTTCGACTCGGCCACGTAGCGGTCGCGTGGGCGCTTGTCCTCGTAGTCCTTGCCGGCGAACTTGTGGAAGAAGCCGAGCTGGCCGAACATCGGCCCGATGCCGCCCATCTGGAACATGACCCACTGCAGGCATTCGTAGCGCGCGGCGGCGTCCTGCGGAATGAA
>LNAP01003518.1_pt1 | contig 14951 bp, 11 predicted proteins | sample 602601 | NCBI WGS metagenome assembly LNAP01 (sample SAMN02440304, study PRJNA202911) | soil metagenome | biome: Subtropical and temperate rainforests or woodlands; isolation source: soil samples (1 kg each in a 20% v/v slurry with milli Q water) were... ...
ACCGTTCGACAAAGAAAGAAAAATATTAATCTGAAATACAATGACAAGTAGGACTTACGAATGGACTCGCTGCTTCAAAAGATCTGGCTAGATTGTTTTTCCGCTTTTTGCTGCTGCTGTGCTTGCGCAAATAACCTCTTTCCGCACGCTGCTTCTGAGAGATGGGCATTTGCTGCCCAAAAATATCTGTTTTGTTGTTAGACTCCCCGTCGGCATAATTCTCTGCCGCGGTGCTCATGTACGAGCCCAAGTTTAGATCTTCCGAATAAGCTGAATCGACACTGGCTTCCGTGAGGGCCGAGGTCAAGGTGTTGAGCTTGGTGGACGCGCCGACAACAGAAGAAGCAAACTTGACACTGCCGGTTTTGTGTTTTTGACTGGCGTTTGTGGGGGAGGTCACCGCCTGCAGGCCACTCTCGATACGCTTGGCAAAACCAAACAACTGTGGAAAGAAAAATGTGAGAAATATGAATATAAATTAAAAGAAGCTAAGAAGTCAAACAATCGTATATTCACGCCATAAATGTAAATGGCCTTCAACATATTGTCCACGAGCGGGAAAATTAAGAAAGCAAACTGAACAACCCACCTTCGGAGGCAAGGAGGGTGGGTCAGGCCGCGTCTGCAAGACTGCCGGTGCACCAAACAACGGCATGCGCAGACGTGCCGAGGCTGACTCTTTGTTGCTGCTGTTGTTGCGCAGGTTCTGCAGGCGCTGCTGCTCGAGCTCTTTGGCCCGGTCCGATGACTGCTTGCTGCTGTAGGACTCCTTGGGCGTGTCGCGAGGTGCACTCTCTGCAGACAGATCAAAACAATAGAAGGCGAGAATGCAATTTGAAAAAGAAAGGGAAAATAATCAATAAATGTGAAGACCTTGATATATTGTTCACACAAGAACTGCGAAAATTGTTTATTCAACTTACCTGCTAATCGCTCTCGTTGAATGAACTGATCCACCGGATCTTCTGTGTTGCTAGGCGGAGCCTTGGGGGTGACTTCTAAATTGACATTGTCCAAGGGCTCCGCCGTGAGAGGCTTGTCCTGTTCCTCAAAGTTTGATCCCCGGCGAGGTGGTGCCTGGTTGAGTTCACTTTCCAAGGTGTCCTGGGCCAGGTCGATAAGATTCAAGGAGCGCTGCGCTGCCCGCAACGTATCGTGCTGCGCGTTTAAATGATCATACTCACTCGACAACTGAGCAATCGTGGTCACGAGTCGGGTCTCCCGGGACTTGAAATCAGAATATTTGGAGGAATACTCGTCGGTGACGTGTTCAATGATTAGTTGCTGAATCTGTGGGTCGTGGTGGTCCAAGGTGAGGATCTTGGTGCGTCGGTAATCCAATCCTTGTTTTTCTTTCTCAATCAGGTGCACACTCGTCTTGAACGCGTCAATATCGCGCTGGTAGCGCTCCACGATTTCGCGAAAACTATCCACTTGATCGTTTGTGGCGCTGTTATCCTCCAAGATCGTGTTGTACTTCAATTTCAACCAGTTGATCTTCTTACGCAGCGGCCAGGTCATCGCGGTGACAATCGCAATGATGCGCTTCCGAGCCGCCAGCAATTCACGCATAATCTGCAGAAACGCTGGCTGCAACGCCTGCACCCGTGCGAGCCCGTTGATGGACCGAGACGCCGTCACCGTGCGCAGAGTGTTCACATGCGCCAGAATCTTGTACACCAGCACGTCTGGCAGAGGAATGGCCGCCATGGTGGGACTTTCGTCGTCTCTGGAAGACTGGTCGGAGGTGACAAAGGACGGCTCCCGCACCTTGGTCGTGGCACCTGCAGGTCGGATCAGGGAACTTACCTGGTCGCCCAGTCGTCGGAGATGTTGTTCTAGATCTTCTACCCACTGCACATGCACTTCGCGGGAGGTCTTGTAGCGGGTCACATGCAGTGGTGGGTACTGTTTTGACACCACGGTGGCGGCGGAGTCAGTACCGACCAGGCTCAGCGGATCGTGTGCAGGCACCTTGGCGTGGCGCGATGGCGGTGCCGCCGGGGCACGAGCATCGATGGCTGTCAATTCGGGCAACACGGTGCTGGCCGCCGTCGAGTCATGACTTAAATAAGAAGAGTTCGCAGAGACCGAGCCGTTCTGGCCGTTGGCGCGGCCGTGGCGCAGGCCCACATCAAACTGCGAGGAGAATTGCACCTTCAAAAACTGCAGATCGGATACATCTTTGTCGGAATTGGCGATCTTGTTTAGAAAGTGTACTCGACTGAATTCTTCCTCCAACAGTCTGCGCAGCAATTCGAGCACCAGCATGGCAGGGACCATTCCCGGGTGCATCTGCTGCAGCAAGATATCCACATCGCAAGGAATCACACTGGAGGCATCCGCGCGCACCAGGTTGTTTCCATCAATGATGCCCTTGTGTAAAGTGAGAATGGCTTCGTCCATGGAGGTTTCCTGGTTGCCCAGCGCCAGATACAGGAACAGCTGCAGACTAAACAACGCATGACGGTGTTTGAGAGTGAATTCCGCCGTTTCGACGCCTGAGTTGTGGATCGAAAATTCGTCCTCCTCGACAATGCGGGTAAAAACTTGCAGCAAATCGTGATAATTCACTGCTGCTTTTCTTGAACTGCCAAGCGATTTCCTGCTGGTGCTTTGATGTGCGTTGTTCGTGGGACTTATCTTCGTTTTTTCTTCGGGTTTTGAGTGGCGCACCAGCTCGGATGTTTGGGTTCTTAACAACGAAATGAAGCCAGCAGGCCCCGGCAGCGTTTCTGCAGTCTTTTTCACTCGAAATGTTTTGCTGGACGTGACGGCGGTCACTTGCCGCGTGTTGCCACCCAGCATGGCGCTGTTGTTTTCTACATCGCCTAAAGTGAGCGCCAGTTCCATCAAATGGGCGCAAATAAACTCCACGCGCTCTGTGGCAATGCCACCCTCACTCACCTCCGTGCCGGAAGATCGTGCTTTTGGACTCAACACACTGGGCTGCCAGAACATCAATGTGCAATTAAGAATCACGCCCAGCAATGCCAGCATGGTGGAGGAAATTTCCACAAAGTATTTGCGGTTGTTCTTTACTAACAACACTCGCGGCGCGCGGCTCATGGTCGTGTGAATTAGCGACACGCACAGAAAGTGCAATTGATAGCGCACTTCTTTCTCTTCTTCCGGTACATTCAACGCCTTGACGCGTCGCTCGAGCTCGGCGAGTTTTTCCAATGCGTCGGTGACAATGATCTTGTCGACGCAGCGGCAGTGCAGTAAAGAATCCAGCGCTTCTTTGATCACAATCACAGCTTCGCGGATAGAGAACTGAAACCGACTGTTATCCTTCACCAGCTCCGAGGGCTTTTTCTTGGCATCTTTCGAAGGGGACCGGCCGAGCTCGGAATAGTCATTATCACCTTCCGCCGTCTCCAACCGAGGATTTGCGCGCTTGAAGTTCAGATTGGGGAACTTTTTCAAATACCGGGAATACAAGGCCACATAACAAGCCGTGCTGGTTAAGCTATACACTTCTGTTGTTTTCTGTTTTCTGCTCTTGGCAGAACGCGAGCGGCCGCCTTCTTCGGGCCGTCCTGTCACGGCATCATCCCCGTCGCTGCCGCTGTTGGAGTCATTCTCTCCATCTGCCCAGAAACCCAGCGGGCTGTTGGAGGACCGTGGCCGCCCTGAGGAAGAGGCTCGGAACTTTACTTGCCCCTGTCCCTTGGGACTGCGGGGCGCGGAGTTGGTGCCGTGGGGCCACACCTCCACCTCTGGGGCCACTGCTGGTGGGGGGACCAAAGTCAGGGTCGGTGCGGCTTCATTGCCAGCGCTGTCGTCTGTGGCCACTTTTAAGTTGGGTTTCTTAGCGTGGCCCACAGAAGCCGCAGCGGGGTGGACCGAGGCGAGTATCTTGTGCGCCTTGGTTAAGAGGGCATTATCCGAGGCCTCGCTGCCGGTAATGTAACCTGGTGCCGGGCGAGGGATGTGATCACGCACCTCGGTCGAGATCTCTTGACGTTTTGTGTGCTCGTACGTAATCCCCAGCACGCCCTCGGTGTAGTCATCACACAAAGCCGCCACGCCGCGCAAACCGGTTTGTTTGATCCGAGACGATTGCTTTATTTTCTTGCTGCTGGACTGGGCTGTGCCTGGCCGCTCGGAACCCGAGGAGCTCGAAGAGTCATCCGAATTGCTGTCGCTCCCGGCACCACGCATCGAAGTAGGCGAAGTTGGGGACATAGCACCAGGATGCGCCTTCTGGGACCGCTTCGTGAAATTGGGCGAGGTTCCCCGACCGGAATGCACAGAATCGGAATCTGCAAACTCCTCGCCTGATTTGCCTTTTGTGGACTTGTTCGCAGTGAGCTGAATGCTTTCTCGGTGCTCGTAATGCACCTTGCGGCGCTCGTCTCGGGCCCGCTCGGACATCAGCTCTTCCAAAATGAGCAATTTATTGGACTGCTCCGTGTCCTTGGCGGTGAGGATCTTCGCTTTGTCCCGGTAGGACCCACGCTCTTCTTCGATGCGTTTCCGCTGCGCCGCAATCTCCTCTCTCAGAGTGTTTTCCTGGGCCAGGATGAGCCCCAGTTGTCGTTCTTTGTCGGTGCACACTTCGATGACTCGCTTCCATTGCTGGTAGCTGGACTGCATTTGCTCTTCTCGTTCTTCTTGCTCTTTGAGATCCTTTTCATTCAGATTCCGCAGCAATCCTTTCACCAAATTCTCGGCACGTCGGCGCAGGAAAGGGTCTGCAAAGAGCCGTTGCTTGCTAAGAGCCTCGCGCATCTCTTGCACCTCGGCAAAGCGCGTTTGAATGCTCGCATTTGCTTCAGTTTGCTCCACAATCTTGTCCTCAATCCCCTGGATGTGCGTTTTCAACTTGTGAATGGGCTCTGCGAATTTGACCTCTACAATCTTGCGAATCTCCGTGTCGTTTTCTTTCTGTCCTTTGATCACCATCACAGCGTCGTCGTTCTGGGCGTGAAGCAGGGCTATTTCGCTCTCCTGAGAACGGACGGTCTTCTGCTCGACCCGCAGGGAGACCTTGATTGCACGTTTCTTTTTCTCGATCATTTGATGCGTAACGTCGAGCACCTTCTGCTTGAATCGGTTACATCGGTCCATTACTTCCTCTGTTCAAGATAAAATGAACGCAAAAATGTGAGGTAAATTGTAAACATAATAGGCGTGTCAAATGGCCTTCTGACACGCAATGAAAATCAATGCTTACTTGAAATCTGAACGCCATTGCTACCACTAATAAAAGCCGCATCCATAAACTGTTTGATGATTTCGTTCAGTTCATTGATTTCCGCCGCGTTATAGGTACTGTAGTCAGCTTCAACTCCCACCATAGTCGGTCTTGATTGGGTCATAACGGAGTTACGTCGCACTTTTTTCGAATCGGATTCAACAGGTCGCATATCCTCGGCTGCTTCTACTGCAGGCGCTTTTAGTTCGGTGAGTTCTTTGTCGTGGATGCCCATCTCTGCCAGGGAATGTTTCCAATTCTTCGCAGTGTAGGTGATGCGTTCGTCCAACTCGATCATGTTCTTATGAACCTCTTCCGAATGCAAGTTGCGCATATAGAACTCCCCATTCAAGAGCGCTTGCGCCCGATAGCACTGATCGTCGATAAACTTCATTTGGTTCGAAACGACAGCATCGCCGATATCTGGTTCGGGATGCTGGTTGAGGTCAACGTTGTCCATGTCGCGGAGTCTGGCAGCGATTCGGGCCGTGCAATTCTCCATATCCAAGTAGTGTTTGTTTGCGTCACTCATGCGCTCATTTGCTTGAATGTCTTGATTTATATGCTCAATAACATGCTCAAGCTCTGACGGCTTTGGATTGGGTTTTTTCTTTTGGGGGTTCAGCGAAGCTTTCGCATCGGCAATGGACTGAAACGCATCAGCCAAGCCTCCTATACTACGATGCATGGTGAAACACGATAATAATGTGGTTTATCGATCAAAAATGACGGGTGGTCAATCGTTATCACGGTGCTGAAGTGAATCCAGCAGGGAATCTACTCTTTGAGCCTGCGGAAGATGCCGTTACGTCCAGAAAGGGTTAAACGGATCGGCGATTTGGAGTTGGTCATTTGATTTCCAGATTTGCAACTAATATTATCCATGCCGGTCAGATATCGCCGCGTAGCTCAAGCCGAAACAGGCGAGGAGGAGTCCAAAAAGATCAGGGCTGAAAGAGCAGACAGAATATCTGCAAAACTTCATGCCTTAGTGTGGGTTCTAGCCGCCATTGGGGTCATCTACTTCACCGACTTTTTCAACCTTGTCCATTCAGATAAACTGAACAGGTTGGTTCGCCTTTGATGTCACAGCGTTCATTTCCTTACAATTATGGTATAACAAAATATGTACTGCCTTTATCAATTGTTTCACAGATTCGCTTTAAATCTAGCCATAATATGCTTCTTCACAAACGTCGGCATCTTCCTATATTTGACGGTTTGGCTTCCATTGGTTTTAAAAGTTACTGCACCATGGGATGTGTATTGCCCGAACATGATACCCATATCGACCGGTTTGGGGGTCGCATTCTCACTATTGTTCATGATTGCGTTCTGGCCTGTGTGGGGCATCTTAACACCCTTATATGTTGCCATTTTGCTGATTGGTCTGATATTTTCCGCTCATTTTGTACCTTGGCCATGTTAGTCTTCTTTGACGTATGCTCTGCTCCTTGGAAGTTTGTCCTTATTTGTAAAACAAGGATGATACACCGAGATCTTAGTTGCACTATGTATTTTCGAGTGAAGCACCATGAGTAAGCTACCACTCCTGTTTGGATCTATCTTTGATGTCCCTGCTTTTTGTTTAGAATCGGTAGAAATACAAACAATGTTTTGCAGCTTCTACTTGTTGAAAACCATGAATTTGCATAACGGAGAATAATAGTAAATAAGCCCAAGAATCAGCAGTAGCCCAATGAACGCGCCGACTGCAATACCGATAATAGCTCCAGTCGACAGAGCCTTCTTGGCAGAATCCGCGCTGTTGGTAGTATCGTCGGTGATGGTGTATGTCTCAACGGTACTGCTGGTCGAGTTGAGCAGGTCCGTTGCGCCTGCTCGAGTGGCGGCGTCTTGCAGATAGTGGTTGAAGGTGCCATCGTTGACAGCCGCCTTGAGCTGCGCTTGCAGTTCTTCGGTGGTGTGCGTTGTTGACACGATTACATCGTAGTTCAGAACAATGGAACTGCTGTTAGCAGCCAGTGCAAAGGGGGAGCTGCGGAGAAAGAGTCTTCCGGTTGCAGATGGAGTACCAGAAGTGACAACAAACTTTTTGATGTTGTTTGTGGAGATACTAGGCATTGTTTTAGCGATCGCATCCTTCAAAGTGGCAGAGTTAAGACTGGGGTTGTTGTTATAGGACTCCAAGCTGATGCCAGAGACAGAATGCTTGGCATGGAAGGATACAACCGAAGGCTTGGTGATCACACTCTTGTCCAGGGTGACGGCAGCATTGCGGGCGAGGCATCTTCCTTTCACGGTAGCTCCATTGTTCACGGTGATGGCAGTGAGGGCAAGGATGTTTCCAATCATGGGGACACCGATCGCGAGAGTAGCTGAAGAACCAACCTGCCAATACACATAGTCAGGGTTGCCGATGCTGTTTTTGAAGATGATGCTGCTTCCTTCAGCAATAAGAAGAGAGCTGCCGATCTGAAATGTCCAGACGGCGGTAGGATCTCCTCTGGCATCCAGAGTAAGCATTCCGTTCATTGCAGCAGCTGCATCAAACTTGTAAACGCCAGGGAAAAGAGTCATTCCTCCGAGATCTTGATTAGAGAGAGTTGTATTGAATGCTTTACTAGCGAGCATATTGTAGGCGGTCGTCAGATCACCTTGGGCACCACCGGAGGCTCCGTTGGCAGCATCGATAGCGCCGTTGAGGACAGCGGGAGGGAAGCCAGTGATGGCAGATCCAGGAAAGATACCAATGTTTCCAGTCACCACAGTTCCCACTACACCGGTGCTGGTGACAGTGGTGCCGGCCAGGATGGCGTAAGGTTCAGCCAAACCAAGGTCAAGTGCCAACTCGCCTTTAACGAATGCGAAATGCAAAAAGATTGCCAAGTAAATAGCGACTCGTACGAGAGAGAGAATTGATGGATATCCCATTACGATTATTGTAAAGAAATATGAACAGATTGTTTAGGATTGGGACAGTTTTACTGTTGTTCAGTTGTAACTTACTTAATGGAAAACGAAGTGCGGACTGTCAGTTACAACGTCGCCAACTTCTATCTTTGGCTTGTTTCGATAATTTTGAATAATTTCAAAGCTTTTAGCATGATGCAGCAACAACCACTTGTATGATAAATATTGACTCAAATAGCATGAAGAAAATTCCCACGGTAAGAAAGAAGGTCCTCACTCATGAGTCAGTCCAGCAGAGGATTTCCCTGGAGATTCCAGGGATTGCGAATCAGAAACTTTTTGACCCACAGCAGCGAGACTGCAGAGCAGCACCTCAACACTATAATCGGTTATTTCTTACATGTCAGTCGACCACACAAAAACGAAACGGTTTTGATGATGTTTGCAGCAGGGTTTGTGATATTTATAATCTCGAAAGCAGAATTGCAATGTTGAGACCTCTGTCTTTTCCGGCTTTTATGGCAGCGCTAGCAGCCATTGGTGCACTTTTCTCAAGTGTTCGTGGAGAAATGCCACTTGATCTCGGCGGTACTGTTGGAACAACCGTAAATGGAAATGTTGGAATTTCCTCTGTTATCACCGAGCCATCAGCTGAACCGAGCGCACCCCCGACACTATCTCCGTCAAAGGTCCCTTCCGTGGTGCCTTCCAGGGCCCCTTCCGTGGCTGCCACAGCCCCGACTAGAGCTCCCACAAGGGTCCCCACAGCCATTCCCACGAAACCCGGTACTTTTGTTGGAAGAAGTGTGCTGCCCATCGACCTTGGCGTGGCTGAAGCATACGCTATCCTAGCTGGCTCAACTGTTACAAGCACGGGGACGGTTGGAACAGTAATCACCGGTAACATTGGAATCTTTCCTGGATCCGCGATCACCGGCTTCCCTCCCGCTGTGCTCAACGGTGCTCTCTCCTTGGCTACCGGAGATTCCGCAGGAGCTCAAATTGCGATGACCACCGCTTATATCTCTCTTGCATCAAGAGCCTTCAACACTACGCTGACCAACCAAAACCTCGGCGGTATGACCTTAATTCCTGGTGTGTACAAGTTTGTCGGCGGTGCTGCCATGAACGGCATTCTGACCCTCGACGCGCGCGGGGATGCGGCTGCGGTGTGGATTTTCCAAATTGGCAGCGTCTTGAATGTCGCTCAAGGCAGCAGTGTCGTCTTTAAGAATAATTTCGGTAACCCGGACTACGTGTACTGGCAGGTGGGAACCGCGGCCACGATTGGTATTGGCGTCCCCATGGTAGGGAATATCCTTGCGTTTGGGTCCATTATTCTCAACGACGGTGTGACCGTCAAGGGCAGATGTCTGGCGCGCAACGCAGCGGTAACGCTCGATAGAAGCGTCGTCACTTTGCCAGCTAAGATCTCCTTCAGAGTCACGCAGAACATCGTGGGTCTCAGTCTGGAACAGTACAATGCCAATGCCGTTCGCAACGCCGCCACCCTGAAGGAGGCGATTGCGGCATCGATGTCAGGCATCGTGCCTGCTGACATCAAGAACCTTGAAGTCAGCGCTGGGTCTACTACATCTGCCTCTGCAAGGGCTTTTAGAAGCTTCTCCGCGCGTGCTCTGGCCACCAATTCCATCGTGTTGGACTACGATGTCATCGCCTCCTCCACCGCGACGGCCCAGGAGCTGCAAAACCAGCTGAAGAGCGATGTGAGCGACGGCGGATTCAACACGCATTTGCACGCAGCTGCTGTGGAGTGGGGAGCCACTGATCTGCTATCCGCCACGAGCGACTCTGTTGACACGGAGACGAACGGCGAAGAGGACACCTCTGGTTCTAAGAGTGTGCTCTCTGATGGCGCCATTGTTGGTATCGCTATAGGCGGGTTCTTTGCGCTCGTATTGCTTGGGTCCATTATCTTCCATTGCAACAGAAAAAACAGCTCTACGGCCGTGGGAGTGTCCACACAGGAGGTATAACTAGGCAGCACGGTATGTACGAGTGCAATTTTAGAGTAAAACTACTAGTCCGGATTTATCAGCTGGTGCTGTAGGAAGTATAATATGAGGATGAAGATAATAAGAACTGTGTTTATGTTGGAATTCTTTATTGTAGCCATGGTTGCTAATATTAACAAGTCGCGAATCTTATTGGTTTTCGAAAATCCATTTTGTGTGCGTTATTTCTCGTTTGGTTTGCCAACGTTGTCAGTTGTAACTTACACAGAATAACCCTTTCCTACTGAACGACGTTGCAACTTCGATCGAAGTTGCAACGTGCAATGGAGAAGAATGTAAGTTACAACTGCATGGCCGGCCATCAGTTCTTCTCACAATTATTGCTAAGTAGCATCCAAAAAACATTTATAAAGATGAAATCAATATTACTCTCTGCTTTCGTATTGATCGCAATCCTTCTCTCCGTCGCCCAGGGAGAAACGCCATTGGAACTTGGGACTGCGGCCAACTTCGCTGTCCTGGCAGGAACTACAGTCACCAGTACCGGAACCGTTGGAACCGTTATTAACGGAAACATTGGTGTGTTTCCGGGATCTGCCACGACCGGCTTTCCTCCTGCCGTTTGCAACGGTGCCATCGTCGCCCACGGTGTGGCAGGAACTGCACAAAATGATTTGACCACAGCCTACAATGAGCTTGCTGGCAAGCCATTCAACACCACACTCTCCAACCAAGACCTGGGCGGGATGACCCTTCTTCCTCGCGTTTACAAATACAATGCTGGCGCCAACATGAACGGAATTCTGACTCTCGATGCAGGTGGAGATCCCTCTGCTATATGGGTTTTCCAAATTGGTAGTTTTCTGAACATCGCTGAAGGTAGTAGTATTCTCTTCAAAGACAGCATCGGTAATCCGGACTACGTTTACTGGCAGGTCGGAGAAACCGCTACCATTGCGAAAGGAGTCCCTATGATTGGAAACATTCTCGCCCTCACTGCCATCATTCTCAACGATGGTGTCACCGTTTTGGGCAGATGCCTCGCTCGCAATGCCGCCGTCAATCTCGACCGAACAGTCGTCACGATCACTTACGCTCCTTCGGCTGCTCCGACAATCACACCCTCGGCAAGTCCATCGGCATCTCCGTCCATCGACCCCTCGGCGGCACCCAGCGTTAATCCGAGCCAAGCTCCCTCCGCAAACCCGACCATCAACCCCAGTGCGGCGCCAAGCATCACTCCTACTATCGTCCCGTCCGCCAATCCTACCATCAATCCGTCAGTGTCTCCTTCCGCGGTTCCTACCCTGAACCCGTCCGTGTCCCCCTCTGTGGCTCCGAGCACGAACCCATCTGCGTCTCCAAGTACTGCGCCTTCCACAGCTCCCTCTGTGGTTCCGAGCACCAGTCCATCTGCATCTCCGAGCACAGCGCCATCCGCAGCTCCGTCAGCGGCTCCGAGCGCCAATCCGTCTGCATCTCCGAGCACAGCGCCATCCGCAGCTCCGTCAGCGGCTCCGAGCACCAGTCCGTCTGCATCTCCGAGCACAGCGCCATCCGCAGCTCCGTCAGCGGCTCCGAGCACCAGTCCGTCTGCATCTCCGAGTAAAGTGCCATCCGCAGCTCCGTCAGCGGCTCCGAGCGCCAATCCGTCTGCATCTCCGAGTAAAGTGCCATCCGCAGCTCCGTCAGCGGCTCCGAGCACCAGTCCGTCTGCATCTCCGAGCACAGTGCCATCCACGGCTCCATCTGCAGTGCCCAGTCTGAACCCAACGGTTTCTCCAAGCGCTACGCCGTCTGTTGGACCCTCTGCGACCCCCAGTATCAACCCAACTGTGTCCCCAAGCGCGGTGCCTTCCGTTGCTCCGTCTGCGGCCCCCAGTGTGACCCCATCTGCTTCCCCAAGTGCTATTCCATCGGTTGGACCTTCCGCTGACCCGACCGTGACCCCATCTTTGATGCCTTCTGTAGCCCCATCAGTAGAAGCGACAGCCGGTCCTACGTTCTTGAACCAGCCGACCGTGCCGCCAAGCTTGGCTCCGTCTGTGTCACCTTCTCGTGCTCCCACCCTGAATCCCTCAGCAGTCCCGAGCATTGTCCCGAGCATTGTCCCGAGCGTGGCTCCATCCGCGACTCCCTCGATGAGCCCAAGTCTGACGCCTAGTAGCGCCCCCACCCTGGTCCCATCTTCAGTGCCCACTATGAACCCTTCGGCTGCTCCCAGTGCAACCCCGACCGTAGTTCCGTCTGCATTGCCGAGTACTTCTCCGTCTGCTGCGCCGTCCACCAGTCCGACCGTTGGACCAACGGCTATACCAAGTGATACTCCCACAGAGGGACCCACAGAGTTGCCTTCCGTAACACCCAGCAATTCGCCCAGTGACATGCCGTCCACCGGACCTACTATGGCACCCACTTTCGACCCAACTGAAGCACCTACAGACCTGCCGTCTGAGTTGCCGACAGAAATTCCATCTGAGCAGCCGTCAGTACAGCCCGCTGTAGAAATGACACCTTTCCCATCGGAGCCTCCAACCGAGCTACCTTCGGTGATCAGCACTGCACAGCCAAGCGATCACCCGACGAATTCTCCCTCCACCTACTCACCCACGGTGGAGTTAACGGAGCAACCAAGCGTCGACCCCAGCGCGAAGCCAACTACAACTCCAAAGCCGACGAATAGTCCATCTACTTTGAATCCAACTGTGGCACCGACTGTACATCCCACTACCGCTCCTAGTGCAAACCCGTCTCGCGCGCCGACTCGCAAGCCGAGTGTGGCTCCCACGACTGACCCCAGTGCGGTTCCAACTCAGTCGCCCACTCTGCTGGTGGGACAGACAAGGAAGCCCACGGCCGGTCCCAGTGCTGCCCCGAGCTTCTCGCCCGAGTCCCTCTGGCGCAAGGCTCTGAGTGCCGTGCTCTCCAGCAGCGCGAGCTCTATGTCCGCTCAGACTGCACACCGCGCGACATACTTCGAGTTAGATGTAGGTACATCCAGTCCGGCGGCGGTGCACGGCAGCTGTGCAAGCTGGAGGAGTCTTCTGTCGGGAGACTTGAGCTCGTCACAGATGTTGTATGCTCCCTCGTCAATCCAACTAACCGTACAGTCAAGTCTTGATACGGCTCCTGCTGAGGTTAATTGCACCGACAAAGTGTCGGTAAAGTCCATTCTCAGTGCTTTGATCAGTATCTCTCCATCTTCTGTGGCGGTGTCTGTAGAATGTTCGAGTCGCCAGTGGGTGGTGAAGCAGTGTGCGGCGAATGTGCCTCAGTTGTGCGTGAACTGTGCCGACCCGTGCTCCACCACCGCACACTGCAGTGCCGCCTCCAGCAGTGCCTTCACCGTCTCTCCCTGTGTGACGCCCAGCTGCGGCGCTGGCAAGACTGTCGTGTCCTCACTGCGCCTGCTGTCGGTGACGTACAAGGACCTGGAGCCAGCGCCTGCCGTCTTGTCGACTGTGATTCAGCCTGCCAAGACTTCTTTGGCGGTCAGCGTTTCTCTCAGCGCGCGCGGTAGTGTGTACTGCGCCGCCTACCCTGTGGATGTTGTGCCAGGCTCGGTGTCGGCCATTCTTCTCCACAACTTTGTGGGAGCGTCGAATGCTCTCAACACGAGTGTTGTTACGATCACTGGCCTCAGCGCCGCCACTGATTATGAAGTCTACTGCATGGCGATGTCTCCAAGCGGCACCCAGACGTCCCTTGTCGGAGTCATCGCTCAATCCACCAGAACTACCACTGCATGCTGCATTGCATTGACTGTTCGGAGCGCGGCCACCGCGATCAAAGAGAGCGCGTCGATTGCCAATCTGCTGAGCCTCACTCTTGAGTCCCGTCCCGTGGATTCCGTCTCCTTCACGGTCAATGCGTACAAAGTGGTTGGAAGTTCTGCACAACGTGTCATACCCTCGCCGTTCTTCCCGTCCACATTCACATTGAACGCGCTGCAGCAACAGCATGGCGGCGCATCAACGACTTCGGTTGTATTTTCCTCGTCTCTCTCTGCTCTTACTGCTGGCAGTTACACCTACGATATGACCGTCTTCGGGGAGTCTGCTTCACAGTACTCCGTTGACTTTGCAGGTGCAGGTAATTCATTGACTGTTCTCCCAGCAGCGGCTCCCCTGCCTGCGCCTGTGCTGTCGTCCGCTCAGTTCACTGACGACGGATCCAGTGTGAAGATCTCATTTGACGGCAGCACTGACAAGGGAGGCAGCGGCGGCGCTGCATCCTTCCCCTGCAGCTCGCTGTTGAACTTCGCCTGTGCGTCCACTTCCTCTTGTCGTTGGTCCAGTGATGCTGATATTCTAGCTGTAATCAGTAGCACTGCTGGTTGTGCAACTATTAACAGCACGGTTACATTGGCAGCTTCTGAAGTGGTCAAGGCCAAGTGCCAGCAACAGGCTACCACTTGTGACACTTCGCAGTGGCCCAGTGCCTCTGTGTCCCGCGCTGTCCGCATCGCCAGCCCGAGCACTGCGGTCTCCCCTTTAGTGGTGATCTCAGCACCTGCATCGGTGGGAGAGTGCGATTCTCTGCTGTTGGATCTGTCCGGTTCTTCCGGCAATGGCGGTCGTGATTGGTTGAGCCGCAGTATTCAGGTGGAGACGCTGGCCACAGCGAACGTGTCAGACCTGCAGTACTTCCTCCGGTACTCGTATGAGCCCTCGCCACCCACGCCCATCCCAGCTGCTTTGTTGAGCAAAGGCTTTGCATATACGTTCCAGGTGACTTTGTGCAACTTCTTGGGCAAGTGCAGTCAGTCGAGCAAGCGTGTGCTGGTCCAGTCCAACATTATCCCTGTTGTGCGCCTGCCTGGCAGCTCCCTCAGGCGCGTGAAGCGCAGTGCCGCACTCAGTATCGGATCTGATGCCTACTATGCGCTGTGTCACTCT
>LNAP01003519.1_pt1 | contig 14951 bp, 16 predicted proteins | sample 602601 | NCBI WGS metagenome assembly LNAP01 (sample SAMN02440304, study PRJNA202911) | soil metagenome | biome: Subtropical and temperate rainforests or woodlands; isolation source: soil samples (1 kg each in a 20% v/v slurry with milli Q water) were... ...
TCATGGTGGACGCCCCTCTCGGTTCAAGTGGTTGATCAACGCTTCCACTTTGGCACAACGATGCCGCTACGGGGGGGCGTCCATCCCATTGGTCGGCGCCAACAGTCCACGCGCAAACCCATACCGGCGAACATGCCGGCCATGTAGGTCTGGGCGGAGTCCTCCTGTCCCAGCAGGGAGGGATGGGCCACGAGCTCCTGCAGCATGTCAACGGCCTGCGGTTGGGCGGCGGCAACCGCGTCGAGGATCTGTTGTTCGTTCAGGAGTACCTGTGTCATGTCTTTACTTTCTTGGACTTGGGGCTCTTGAGGGGTTGGGATGAATCGGCGGCTGGAAGCCACTGCTCTGGGGCGGCCCGCAACTGCTCGAGCCGCTGCTCCGCGCGGGCAGTCAGAACGTCAAGCGTGCGGCCGAACGCCTGCTGGTCGGCGTCGGACAACTCGGCAAACAACTCGCCCGTTGCCTGGAGAACGTCACCAGACGCCTGGCGTGCCACGCGGTCTCCGTTGCCTGTGAGCTGCAGTTGCACATGGCGTGCGTCCTGCGCGCCGACCAGGCGCTGCACCAGTCCGAGCTGCGTCAGCCGCGTGACTGCGCGCGACACAAGCGTCTTCTCCATGTAGGTCAGCGCCACCAGCTGGCTCATGGTCAGCCCGGGGTTGTGCAGGATCTGCAGGATCAGCCGCACCTCCCGCACGGAGAGCCCGAAGCGGCGCTGATGCGAGAGCTCGCCCATCTCCTTGAAGAGTCCGCTCAGGACGTCCAAGCGGAGCGTGATGTAGCGCGCCCCTTGGGGTGGATCAGCTACGTCGGTCGCAGAGGAGCTGCTGGGCCTTCTTACGTTCATTTTGGTGCATATTGAAATAGTTGCAATATGCACGCATTAAGCATGCCAATGAATCGGTTGACATCCCGGGTTACCCCGAGCCGGCCCAACAGATCGATGAAAGGAATGTCTTCTCGTGCCCTGATCGAGAAGCTCGAAGACAAGAGGCGTTCGATGCTGGCGAGGACTCGCCAGCTGTTCAGGCCATTTGCTGTGCGCCGCTTCGCCCGACCGCTTCACTTGCGTCGACTCCAAGCGCGGCCAAAAGGCCGCATGGCACGTCGAAACGAAGGGTTAACCCGAGCATTGCGCCGTCGCAGTCAGGCCTTTGGCAATTGCTCAGCCCCCGTCGCGATCTCTTGCGCAAGGCTTCTCAACAAAGGCACATAGCGCATAGCAAGGTCGCGTTCCGAGACCAAGCTTCCCTGCAGGATCAGGTTGATAGCTCCGATGGCGTGTCCCCCGACCACGATGGGGAAGGCCACGGCCGTGACGCTGGCCTCGGACAGCCATTCGCCCCGGTTGAAGCCATAGCCGCGCCGGCGCGTCTCTCGGATGATCCGCTTGACCAGGGCCGTGTCTCTGGCCATGTCGCCGATGCTGTCCTTGCGCTCGCGCAGCAGCGACAGCGTGGCCTCGCGTTCCTCGTAGGTGCACCATGCCAGCCATGCCCGCCCGAGTGCCGAGACCAGCATCGGGATGCGCAAACCGATCATCGCTCGGTGCTGCGACAGCAGGCTGGACCTGTGCGTCGACTCCCGCACGATCATGAACCCATTGTCCGGTGTGGCCAGGTCGCTCGGCCACGACAGCGACTTCAAGTGGTCGCGCATCGCCGGGGCGGCAACGCGGTCGATCCAGTCTGCGTCCACATAGCCCTCCGACAGGCGACGCACCTCGAAGCCCAGCGCGTACGACATGCCGTCGTCCTTGTGGTGCACCAAGCCCTCGGTCTTCAAGGTCTCCAGCAGCCGCTTGACGGTGGTGCGGTGCAGGCCCGTCACCCGCGCGAGTTCCATCACGCCGCCGATGCCGCCCGGCAGTGCATTGAGGGCGCGCAGCACGGCCAGGCCGCGGCTCAGCCCCCGGACCTCCTTGTACATCTGGGTGTCGGCTTCGGTGGAAACAGCAGGCATGCGGGAATTTTCGTAGGTGCACCAGGTGCACCGACTATACGGCGAAGGGACACGCTTGGACACTGCGCGCCAGTTCCAAGACGAACCGTACAACACCTCGAAACCAAGCCATCAGGAGACAAGATGCCCATCACCCGTCGCGGTTTCTGCGCTTGCACTGCGCTGAGCCTGCCGCTCGCCAATGCACGCGCCCAAGATGTCTCCAGCAGGCAGCCGATCCGGATCATCGTGCCCTATTCCGCAGGCGGCAATGCGGACTCCGCCGCACGCGCCGTCGCCGACCTAGCCTCCGCCAGCCTCAAGCAGACCATCATCGTCGACAACCGTCCGGGTGCGTCTTCCATCATCGGTACCGAAGCGCTCGCGCGTTCGCCCGCCGATGGCCTGACCCTGGGCGTGGTCTCCGATTCGCACGCCATCAACCATGTGATGGCCAGACTGCCCAAGGCCGCCGACATCCTCGGCGCCAAGGTGCCGTATGACGCGGTGCGCGATTTCGTGCCCGTGTCCGGGATGATCCTGGTCCCACTGGTTCTCGTCGTGCATCCGGCCTTGCCGGCCCGATCGGTCAAGGAGCTAGTCAACCTGTCCAGGACGAGCAGCAGGCAGGGCATGAACTTCGGCACCATGGGCAACGGCAGCCCCTGGTTCGTCCACATGCACCAGCTGCACAACCTCACACAGGGCATCTTCGTGGACGTGCCCTACAAGGGCCTGGCACCGGCCGCGACGGATCTCATCGCCGGTCAGATCGACACCATGCTGATGCCGGTCCACTACGCCCACCAGTACGTGAAGACCGGCAAGCTGGTGGCCCTCGCCACGCTGGGCGACCAGCGCCACCCGCTGCTGCCCGATGTGCCCACGTTGGCGGAGAGCGGCTATCCGGGCCTGACCATTTCCAACTGCCTGTACTTCGTCGCGCCGGCGGCAACGCCCAAGGCCGTCGTCGACCGCCTGAGCGAGGCCTTCATCGCCGCCTTGAAGGCCCCCTCCATGAAGGCCCGCCTGGGGGTGTCGGGCGACCCCTATCCCGCAGACCCGTCCGAACTGTCGGCGCGCCTGGTGCGCGACATCGACGCCTACGGCAAGGTCATCGAACAAACGCTTCGGTAGGCAGGAACCACCGTGCGCAAGTCTCAAGGATCTCCAATCGACGTTCTGGTGGTCGGTTCCGGCCCGATGGGGGCGACGACCGCCCTCGCGCTTGCCACCTACGGGGTGCGTGTGCATGTCGTGAACCGGCACAACTGGACCGCTAACACCCCGCGCGCGCACATCACCAACCAGCGTGCCATGGAAGTCCTGCGCGACCTGGGGGTCGAGGACCAGGCCCGCCTGGAGGCCACACCGTGGGCATGGATGGGCGACACTCTGTTCACCACCAGCCTGGCCGGCCCCGAGATCGCCCGGCTGCGCACCTGGGGCACCGGCGAGGCGCGCATCGGCGACTACCTGCAGGGCAGCCCCTGCACCATGCTCGACCTGCCCCAGGACAAGATGGAGCCCATGCTGGTGAAGAATGCGATGGCGCGCGGTGCGTCGTTCTCCTTCAACACCGAGTACCTGTGGCACACGCAAGACGCCGATGGCGTGACGGTCGGGCTGCGCGACCTCGCAGACGGCCGGGAATACACCGCGCGTGCACGCTACCTGGTTGGTGCCGACGGCGCCAAGTCCCAGGTCATGGACGACGCCGGCCTCCAGGTCGAGGGCCAGCTGGCCCGTGCCGGCACGGCCTATGTGCTGTTCAAGGCCGACCTCACGCGCTACGTGGCCCACCGCCCGAGCATTCTGTATTGGGTGGTGACCGATGACGCCGCGTTCGGCGAGATCGGCATGGGGTTGTTGCGCGCCATCGAGCCATGGAATTTGTGGATCGCCGGCTGGGGCTTCGACATGGCCAAGGGCGAGCCCAAGTTCACGCCGCAGGAAGTTGCCGAGAAGATCCGCTGCCTCGTGGGCGATCCGAACCTGGAGTTCGAGGTCCACAGCACCTCCGTCTGGTACGTCAACCAGGCGCATGCCCCGGTGTACGCCAAAGGCCGGGTCTTCTGCGGAGGCGACGCGGTGCACCGGCACCCGCCGTCGTCCGGCCTGGGCTCGAACACCTGCATGCAGGATGCGTTCAACCTGGCCTGGAAGCTGTCTTTCGTGCTCCAGGGATACGCGGCCCCTGGCCTGCTGGACTCGTACAGCCAGGAGCGTGCGCCGGTGGGCGCGCAGATCGTCCAGCGTGCCAACCAGTCGCGCGTCGACTACGGCCCCCTGAACAAATGCTTCCGCGACACGGGCGCGGACAAGCCCGTCGCCGCAGGACTGCGACTGCTGGCCGATCCAGGGCCTGAGGGCATTGCCCGTCGCGCGGCGCTTGCAGATGCGCTGAAAGTCAAGAACTTCGAGTTCAACGCCCAAGGCGTCGAGCTCAACCAGCGCTATGCCTCCGATGCCGTCATCCCCGATGCTGGTGCAGAGGCCGAAGTGTGGAAGCGCGATCCGCAACTGCATTTGCAAGCGACCACTCGGCCGGGTGCGAAGCTGCCGCATGCCTGGCTCGTGGGAGCGGACGGGCGGCGCGTGTCCATGCTGGACCTGGTCGGAAAGGGTAAGTTTTCGCTCGTGACAGGCATCGGCGGCACGCAGTGGGCTGCTGCGGCCCGCGCCATCGGGGCGCCCTTCCTGCGCACCGTCGTCGTCGGCGAGGCGGGCGCACAGGACCTGTACGGCAACTGGAGCGCGGTACGGGAGATCGAAGAGGTCGGCGCCATTCTCGTGCGCCCCGACGGGGTCGTCGCCTGGCGTTGTCACGCCAGCGTCGGCAACACAGCACAGGCCCAGGCCCTACTGGTCGGCGCGCTCGAGCTGCTGCTCGGGGTGCGCATCAAAGACAACATGCAGAAAACTGAGGAAATTGAACCGGCATGAGCGCGCAGAACGAAGCGACTCCGACGGGCGCGCGTGCCTTTCTGGGCATGTCGCACTCCCCCCTGATGGGCCTGAACCCGGTGACCGAGGCGGTTGAACAGCGGCTGCAGGCCGGCATTGCTGCCGCGCGTGCCCATGTGTTGGCGTTCGAGCCCGATCTGGTCGTTCTGGTCGCCCCCGACCACTACAACGGCTTCTTCAACGAGCTGATGCCGCCGTTCTGCATCGGCACCGAGGCGTACGCCGTGGGCGACTACCTCAGCCCCGCAGGCCCCATGAACATCGACGAACAGGCTGCGCTGCAGCTTGCCACGCACCTGATGGAGCAGGACTTCGATGCGGCCATCTCGCGCCGCATGAAGGTCGACCACGGGTTCTCGCAGGCCCTGCAGCTGCTGTGGGGCGGCCTGGACACACCGCCGCTCATCCCGGTCTTAGTCAACGCGGTGGCGCAGCCAGGCATCCCGCGCCTGCGCCGTTGCCGCGCCCTGGGCGAGGCCATCGGCCGCTTCCTGGACACGCTCGATCGCCGCGTCCTGCTGATCGGCTCGGGCGGCCTATCGCACGAGCCGCCGGTCCCGACGCTGGACCACCCCGACCCGGCCGTGCGCGAGCGCATCACAGTCAAGGCAGAGCCCACCGCCGCGGACCGCGATGCCAAGACCGAACGGGTCAAGGCGGCCGGCATGGCGCTGGCCCGCGGCAGCGACACCATCAAGCCGCTGAACCCGCAGTGGGACCAGGACTGGATGGACCTGCTGGCCGGCGGCCGCGCCGAGCTGGACCGCCTGTGCGCCCGCAGCGAGGACAGCATCGCGCACGATGCCGGCTTCTCCGCGCACGAGTCCAAGAGCTGGCTGGTCGCGCGCAGCGCCTTGTCGGCCGACCTGCCGCTGCACTGCGCCATGCGGCACTACCAAACCATCCCCGAGTACATCGCCGGCTTCGGCGTGATGCTGCTCCAAGACGCTTCGTGAAGGACCTTCCCATGCCAACCAACGTTCAACAGTGGGCTGAACGCCTGCGCAACGCCGAAACCACCCGCGAACCCATCGCCCCGCTGCGCGAGGAGATCGGCCCGGATGCCGATGGCGCCATCGCCTACGCCATCCAGCAGGCGAACACCGCCCATGCCGTGGCGCAGGGCCGGCGCATCATCGGCCGCAAGATCGGTCTGACGTCGCCGGCGGTGCAGAAGCAGCTGGGCGTGGACCAGCCGGACTTCGGCACGCTGTTCGCGGACATGGTCTACGGCGACGACGAGGAGATCCCCTGGTCGCGCACCATGCAGCCCAAGGTCGAGGCCGAGGTCGCGCTGGTCCTGGGCCGCGACCTGCCCGCGGCCGATACCACGCTGGTCGAGATGATCGGCGCTGTCGACCATGTGCTGCCCGCCATCGAGGTCGTGGGCAGCCGCATCGCGCAATGGAACATCCGCTTCACCGACACCGTCGCAGACAACGCCTCCAGCGGCCTGGTCGTGATCGGCGCGGTGCCGACTCGGCTCCAGGCCTTGGACCTCAAGCTCTGCGCCATGACCATGCGCCGCGGTGAAGAAGAGGTCTCCACCGGCCGGGGCGACGCCTGCCTGGGCCATCCGCTAAATGCCGCCGTGTGGCTGGCGCGCAAGCTCGCATGGCTGGGCCAACCGCTGCGGGCTGGCGACCTCGTGCTGACGGGCGCCCTTGGACCCATGGTCGCCGTGTCGCCCGGGCAGCGCTTCGAGGCCTCCATCGAAGGCGTCGGCTCGGTCCGCGCCCGTTTCGGCCAGGCCTGACGCGGCGCGTCGTTCCCTCATCCCCACCACTTCGGCTGCCACGCAGCAGGACCTCCCATGACCCAGAAGCTCAAAGCCGCCATCGTCGGCAGCGGCAACATCGGCACGGATCTGATGATCAAGATCCTCCGCCACGGCAAGTACATCGAGATGGGCGCCATGGTCGGCATCGACCCGGCCTCGGACGGCCTGGCGCGCGCCGCCCGCCTGGGCGTCGCGACCACGCACGAAGGCGTGCAAGGCCTCGTGGGCCTGCCCATCTTCTCCGACATCGACATCGTCTTCGATGCCACCTCGGCCGGCGCGCACGTCCAAAACGACGCCTTGCTGCGCCAGCACAAGCCGGGCATCCGTCTGATCGACCTCACGCCCGCGGCCATCGGTCCCTATTGCATTCCCGTGGTCAACGGCCGCGCGCACCTGGATGCGCTGAACGTGAACATGGTCACCTGCGGCGGGCAGGCGACCATCCCCATGGTGGCAGCCGTCTCGCGCGTGACCCGGGTCCACTATGCGGAGATCGTGGCCAGCATTGCCAGCAAGAGCGCCGGCCCAGGCACACGGGCCAACATCGACGAGTTCACCGAGACCACCTCCAAGGCCATCGAAGCCGTGGGCGGAGCCGCCAAAGGCAAGGCCATCATCATCATGAACCCGGCCGAGCCGCCGCTCATCATGCGCGACACGGTCTACACGCTGAGCGATGTCGCCGACGAGCAGGCCATCGCCGAATCGATCGCGCGGATGGTCGCCGACGTGCAGGCGTATGTCCCGGGCTATCGCCTCAAGCAGCAGGTGCAGTTCGACCGCATCGACCCGAAGAACCCCATCACCATCCCGGGTGTCGGTGAGCGTCTGCATGGTCTCAGGACAACGGTGTTCCTGGAGGTCGAAGGCGCTGCCCACTACCTGCCGGCCTACGCCGGCAACCTGGACATCATGACCAGCGCGGCCCTGAAGACCGCAGAGACCATGGCCGCGCAACAGCGCACGGCCGAGCTGGCCTGAAAGGAACGAGCATGACCACGCAAAAGAAGATCTACATCTCCGACGTGACGCTGCGCGATGGCAGCCACGCCATCCGCCACCAGTACACCGTCGAGCAGGCCCAGCGGATCGCCAGGGCGCTGGACGAGGCTCGGGTGGACTCCATCGAGGTCGCGCATGGCGACGGCCTGCAGGGCGGCAGCTTCAACTACGGCTTCGGCCGCCACACCGACGTTGAGTGGATCGCGGCCGTGGCCAGTGTTCTGCGCCACGCCAAGATCGCGACGCTGCTGATTCCCGGCATCGGCACGGTCCACGACTTGAAGGCTGCCTACGACGCCGGCGCGCGCATCGTGCGCGTGGCGACGCATTGCACCGAGGCGGACGTCTCCAAGCAACACATCGAGTACGCGCGGCACCTGGGCATGGAAGCCGTCGGCTTCCTGATGATGAGCCACATGACGCCGCCCGCAGCCCTTGCCCAGCAGGCCAAGCTGATGGAGAGCTACGGTGCGACCTGCTGCTACGTGGTGGACTCGGGCGGTGCCCTGAGCATGAACGACGTGCGCTACCGCTTCCGCGCGTTCAAGGACGTGCTCAAGCCTGAAACCCACACCGGCATGCACGCCCACCACAACCTGAGCCTGGGCGTGGCCAATTCCATCGTCGCGGTCGAGGAAGGATGCGACCGCGTGGACGCGAGCCTGGCCGGCATGGGCGCCGGCGCCGGCAATGCACCGCTGGAAGTCTTCGTCGCCGCGGCATCGCGCCTGGGCTGGGAGCACGGCACCGACCTCTACAAGCTCATGGACGCGGCCGACGACATCGTGCGCCCGCTGCAGGACCGGCCGGTGCGCGTGGACCGCGAGACCCTGGCCCTGGGCTATGCCGGCGTGTACTCCAGCTTTCTGCGGCACTCCGAGGCAGCGGCCAAGAAGTACGGCATCAAAACCGTGGACATCCTGGTCGAGCTCGGCAAGCGGCGCATGGTCGGCGGTCAGGAAGACATGATCGTGGACGTCGCGCTCGATCTGTTGAAGGCCGGTGCCGCCGCGGTCCCGGCCTCGCCGCCGGCTTCGGCGGCCCTGGCCAGTTCCTGAAACCCCTCCACCAATAGAGCAAGGCAATGAACACCACCAGCAGCGGCATCACCGAAGCCGCCACCAGCCGGTTCGCCCAGATCCAGGAAGGCGACCTGGACCTGAACATCCACTACAACGACGCCGGGACCGGAGAGCAGACCGTGGTGATGCTGCACGGCTCCGGCCCGGGCGCCTCGGGCTGGGCCAACTTCAGCCGCAACGTCGAGCCCTTCGTGCAGGCCGGCTACCGCGTCATCCTGATGGACAGCCCGGGCTGGGGCAAGAGCGACCCGATCGTGTCGACCGGCTCGCGCTCCGAGCTGAACGCCTGTGCCCTCAAGGGCCTGTTCGACGTACTGGGCATCGACAAAGCCCATCTGGTCGGCAACTCCATGGGCGGCCACAGCGCCGTCGCGTTCGCGCTGGCCCATCCCCAGCGGGTCGGCAAGCTGGTCCTGATGGGAGGCGGCACCGGCGGCGTCAGCGCGTTCGTGCCCATGGCCACCGAAGGTATCAAGCTGATCGGCGCGCTGTACCGCGACCCGACCATCGAGAACCTCAAGCGCATGATGAACGTGTTCGTCTACGACACGAGCGCGCTCACAGAAGCGCTGTTCCAGGCCCGCCTGGACAACATGCTCGCGCGCCGCGACCACCTGGAAAACTTCGTCAAGAGCGCCGCGGCCAATCCCAAGCAGTTCCCCGACGTGGGGCACCGGCTCGGCGAGATCGCCGCCCCATCGCTGGTGGTCTGGGGGCGCGACGACCGCTTCGTGCCGCTGGACACCGGCCTGCGCCTGCTGGCGGGCCTGCAGAACGCACGCCTGCACGTGTTCAGCCGCTGCGGGCACTGGGCGCAGTGGGAGCATGCGGACGCGTTCAACCGCCTGGTGTTCGACTTCCTGGCGAACGGCTGAGGGCAGCGGCATGGCCGCACCTGCCAGGTGCGGCCGACTTTTGTTACACAACCCTGGAGACAACCATGATCAGGTTCCCGCGCGCTGAGCGCCTGCCACTGGGAGCGGTCCACAACCGCCCGGTCGGCTTCGACAAAAACATCGCCACCATGCATTCAAGGAGGTCTGAAGCATGAGCACCCGTCGCATCGTCACCGGCCACGACACCAGGGGCCATTCGGTCTTCGCCCAGGACGGACCAGCACCCAGGGACACGCACTTCCAGCACGTGCCGGGCTTCCGGACCTGCCTGCTCTGGGGCACGGAGCCGGGCGGCAGCGTGCCCGCGCAGCCGCAGGATCCGACCTCGGAAACGTCCTCGTGGGTGCCAGCGCCTGGCGGTACCCGCTGCATGGTCATCACGTTCCCGCCCGATTCGGTGATGATGGCGCCGGACTTCGATGCCGCTGCGGCCGGCATGGAGTACCTGCACAAGCTCCCCGGACTCGCTGAGTGCTTCGAGGCAGACAGCCCGGGGATGCACACGACGGCCTCGGTGGACTATGGCGTGCTGCTGAGCGGCGAGCTCCACCTCGAACTGGACGCCGGCGCGACGCGAAAACTCGAACCGCACGATGTGGTCGTGCAGAACGGCACGCGCCATGCATGGCGCAACCGGAGCACGGCGCCGGCGACGATCATGTTTGTGCTCGTCGGAGTCCATCCACGCGCCTGACGCGGCGCTGCGGCGCCGGCCGGTCGGCGCAGGGGCGCTGCCTGCCACCGGAGGGCGGACGGCCCTCCGCGCGCGCACGGCCTGGCCGCTTCACAGCGATGGGTCGGTCCCGTTCGGATGGACGATGATCGACGTGAATCCGCCCGCCCGCTCCGATGCGGCCGCCAATGCCTGCCCGGTCTGTTCCAGGGAAAAGCCCTGGGCTTCGAAGTGGCGCAGGTCCAGGGTTCCCGCACCCGCCATGCGCGCTATGTCCTCGCCTTCCGCGACCGAGAACCACAGCGAGGTCAGCACCGACAGGCGCAGGGTCATGAGGCGGTAGATCGGCAGCGGCAGCGCCTCGGGCATCGCGCCGATCGACACGAATGCGCCACCGCGGCGCAGCGCCCAAATGCCGGCCATGGAGACGTCCGCGGTGGCGGTGTGGCTCAGGGCATCGAGGCAGACATCGACACCGAGGCCGCCGGTGTGCTCGCGCGCCCAGTCCGCGATCTGGACCGAGCCGAAGGCCGCCACCTTGATGCGGTTCGGTGCCAGCGCCCGCAGCCGTTCGAGCAAGGCCGTGTTGCGCGCGACACCCAGGATCGTGGTCGCCCCCATGGCGAGGGCCAGCAGCACGGCGCCGACACCCAACGTGCCGGTCGCGCCGAGGATCATCACCGTCGATCCCGCACGCACCTGGCCCTTCACCAGTCCCGCATACGAGGTGCCGAGGTAGCCGAAGCGCGATGCCTGGTCGAAGCTGACGTTGTCCGGAACGGCGATGACGCTGCTGACAGGCGCCTTGGCGTACTGGCAGAGGCCACCGTGCGGATAGTCGCGATGGGTCTCGACCGAGCCGGGGCCGAAGCCGAAGTAGCCCTGGAACGTGAAGTCCGGATCGCTCAGGGGGTCGCCAGTCCGCGAAGCCCAGGAGTCCGCCGTGGCACGGCCGGGACTCAGGTACACGCGGTCGCCGACGCGCAGATTGCGAACCCGGCGCCCCGTGGCGCTGATCACCCCGGCGATGTCCATGCCGAAGATCGCCGGCAACTCGGGCAGCGGCAGGAATGGCTTCTCCGCTGGGTAGGTCGAGATCACATTCCGCAGGTTCTGGACCAGGTTGGCCGACCTGACCTGGACAACGACGTCGTCGTCGCCCGGCGTCGGCGTCTCGACTTCATCGACACAGAAGTCGCCGCCGACCTTGTGCAGTCGGGCAGCCTTCATCAAAGGGGGGGTCATCGGCATCTCCAGTTTGGGATTTGGAACAAGGATTTCAGGTGTGTGCAACGAACTGCGGCCGCCACGTGGGCAGAGCGACTCAGCCGCCTTCGCGACGCGGGCACCGCATCGCTGCCAGGATTGTGCTGAGCGTCATGCGTGGAACAAAGCAGGTGCACGCAGTGCACCAATCCCTTGCGCGCCAATGTGCTTGTAAGGGCTTCTGCGTCCCAAGCGCGCGACCTGCCGACCACGCCGGAGAAATTTCAAGTGTTTCAGCAAATGTCAATGCGCTAGAACCCTGGATTTTGGCGCCCAGACGCTGGCATCAACCGCCCTACTCCCACTGAGGCACGTCGCCCTCACCGGCCATCGACAGAAACGCGGCACCGCACACGCGTTCGAAGCGCCCCGGCACCGCGCACCGGCGCGCCAGCGACTCAGCATCCAGCGTCTCGCTGCGTTGGTTGAAGTCCTCGTTCCCCTGCCAGCCACGGACAGACACGAACCGGGATCACATGGCCGCGATGTGTAGGTATACCTGTTAACCGGTCAATAGTACTTCTCTGCGGGTTTTCCTCGATCTGGCAACCCGCTAGGATCAAAGATCTGTCATTAAAACTTCGGCCGAGACGCCCATGAACACGACGGCAACCCGCCCCTCGACCGTACGCCCCCGCAGCACAGTGCAGGCCCAGCCGCCCCGGCTTCAGCCCGGGCCGGTCACGCTTTACGCGCAGCTCGCTGCGATCTTGCGAGACCGCATCCTGACCGGCGCCTGGAAGCTGGGTGACGACATCCCGACCCTGGACGAACTTGTTCGGGAGTTTTCTGTTGCTCGGGTCACTGCGCGCCAGGCGATCCAGACCTTGGTGGACGAGGGTCTGCTTTCCAGCCAACGCGGAAGGCGCACGTTTGTCACGTACGAGGCGCCACCAGTCGACGCCAACCCGCTCTACTCCTCAACTGGCTCGATCACGTCAGATGGGTCCAACTATTCGATCGAGATCATCCACAGCGAACGCTTCACAGGATTGCCAGCACAGTTCAGCGGGCCGGGAACTGCCGTTGGCGAATACATGCGCATACGCAAGGTGGACAGCCACGATGGCGTACCCTACGCCATCTCCGACAACTTCGTGGCCATGCCGATCTACAAGAACTTTGCTGCGCATGCCGAACGCAAAATCAAGCTGAGTCGTCTCGTGCGCGACCATGCCCGCCCCAAACTGGTGGAGGGATCGGAACTCATCAAGGTCGCGACATTGAACTACGAAGAAGCCGGGCTGCTTCAGACCTCCATTGGCAGCGCTGCTGCACACGTCACAAGAGTGTTCCTGGGAGCCGACGGCAAGGTCGCGTACTTCGGCCAGTTCCTCTACCGTGCAGATCGCTTTGCGATCCAGCGCGACATTACAGATCTGCTGACCAACAAGTCGCTTTGACCCTGACCTCGCGCGACATTACGCGTGAAAGCGCGCCACGAGCGCTCGCTCATTGGGTTGAGGTGGTGCTGCACCTGGACTACTGCCACAGCCGGCGATAGGCGGAGCATCCGAAACTGCTGGTCGGCGCCCAGCCCGATCCGGATGTTCGCCGCTGTACCAGTACGCCTTCGGCTGGCCGAGGCCGGGAGTTCCGATTCGCAGACCTGACGACTTGATCAGATCAGGACTTGCCCCAGAACGTCGTCATTGCCTTCATCCGCCGCTTCTCCTCGCTTCGCCGATCCCTTGCTGGCACCATGTGACCAAGTGCGGCACCATCTGTGCCCAGTTGGCCACAGGGATGGACCAAGCACGCAGCGTGCTGCGGGGGATTAAACGCAAGGCGGTGCCACGAAACCATTTCGGCAAGGAGGTGGAGGAGGCTGGTAGCCCGGCCTCGTCTGACGTGGCGTCGTCGTTGGTCTCGCCGACGAGCAGCCAGAACTCGTGAGCGCTATTGACGCGGTTGAATCGAACCCAGAAGTCGAGCGTACGCCGTGGGCTGCCATCGAGTGCTGCGGGGCGTTCGCAGAACGCTGCCACGGCAGGGTTGGCCTCCAGCGCAAGCCACAGCTGCCACGCTGCGTAGCTGGACAGGCTCAGGCGACGACCAAGCTTGGGACTGAAGACCTCGATCCCTTCCATCGACGCCCAGCTGCCGCGGGAGGCGCCGCCTAGATTCGGTCGATAACAACCACACCGAAGGCAAAGTCAAGCTGCAACCTGGTGGAGAGCGCGGCCGACTTTCCGGGCTCCAGGCGGCCATAGGTCGCTTCCAAAAGTCCTGCCGCGAACTGGGCCTCACCGGCGCAGACTACCCACTCAATCAGCAGGACAAGGCTGTGCGCTCCCTCGCCAGGACGTTGCGGGCATGGATCGACGACAACTTCGCCCTAGCCGCACGCACGTCAGGCACCCGTATCAAGCCCACCTCGGCGCTGCGCCAATGTGCGACACGCTCGGCTGCACCGCGGACTTCGGGTCGCTTGCTGCAGACCTTCGTCACGGTAGCGGCGGAGGGCAACGTATCGCGGGCCGCGGAAAAGCTGTTCCTCAGCCAGCCGGCCGTGAGCCAGCAGCTCAAGGAGCTGGCCCGCGTCACCGAGCTCGCGCTGTTCACCCGCAGCGCCACCGGGGTGGTTCTCACGCGCGAGGGCAGCGTCCTGCTGGCGCATGCCGAGCGCGTGCTAGACAACGCCGCCGACTTCTCGGTGGCCGCGCAACGGCTGGCGCACGGGGTCGGGGGACGGCTGCGCATCGGTACCATCCTCGATCCGGAATTTACCCGGCTGGGCGCCTTTCTGCGTGAGCTGGTGAACCACGCGCCCGAGATCGAGCCCGAGTTGCAGCACGGCACCAGCGGCGCCGTGCTGGCCAGGCTGCTGGCGCGCGAGATCGACGTGGCGTATTACGTCGGCGATGCGCCGGCGGATGCGACGCGCTTGCCGAAAGTCGGGCGGGCCGGCGCGGCCGTTCATGCCGAGGCCCTCACGCGCTTCACCTACCGCGTGATCGCCCCGCGCGGCTGGGGCCCGCGGGTGCTGGGCCGCGGCTGGGGCGAGCTGGTGCGGCTGCCCTGGATCCTGACGCCGCCGGACTCCGTGCACGCCCGCCTGCTGGCGGGCGTGCTGGCGCCGCTCTGCCTGAAGCAGCAACAGGTGGCGCTGGTCGACCAGGAGGCTTCGATGCTGGCCCTGGTTCGCTCCGGCGTGGGTTTGTCGCTGGCCCGTGACGCGATTGCCATCCGGGAAAGTCAGAGCGAAGGGCTGGTGGTCGCCGACCAGGTCCAACTGGAAACGACGGGGGTGCGGATAAAAACTTGGACTGGTTTTATGCCGCAAGTCCAAGGCTCACCCGGTATTCGATAGGGCTGAGAGAGCCAAGAGAGATCTTGAT
>LNAP01003520.1_pt1 | contig 14950 bp, 19 predicted proteins | sample 602601 | NCBI WGS metagenome assembly LNAP01 (sample SAMN02440304, study PRJNA202911) | soil metagenome | biome: Subtropical and temperate rainforests or woodlands; isolation source: soil samples (1 kg each in a 20% v/v slurry with milli Q water) were... ...
CATCGTCGGCCTGCCTAACGTCGGCAAGTCCACCCTGTTCAACGCCCTGACCAAATCCGGTATCGCGGCCGAGAACTTCCCCTTCTGCACCATCGAGCCGAACAGCGGCATCGTGCCGATGCCGGATCCGCGCCTGGATGCCCTGGCCGCCATCGTGGTGCCCGAGCGCGTGCTGCCGACCACCATGGAGTTCGTCGACATCGCCGGCCTGGTGGCGGGCGCCTCGAAAGGTGAAGGCCTGGGTAACAAGTTCCTGGCCAACATCCGCGAAACCGATGCCATCGCCCACGTGGTCCGCTGCTTCGAAGACGACAACGTGATCCACGTGTCCAACAGCGTCGACCCGAAACGCGACATCGAGATCATCGACCTGGAACTGATCTTCGCCGACCTCGACAGCTGCGAAAAGCAACTGCAGAAAGTCGCGCGCAACGCCAAGGGCGGTGACAAGGACGCCGTGGCGCAGAAAGCCCTGCTCGAGCAACTGATCGCGCACTTCACCGAAGGCAAGCCAGCGCGTAGCCTGATGAAGAACATGAGCGCCGACGAAAAAGCGGTGATCAAAGGCTTCCACCTGCTGACCACCAAGCCGGTCATGTACATCGCCAACGTTGCTGAAGACGGTTTCGAAAACAACCCGCACCTTGATGTGGTCAAGGCCATCGCCGAAGAAGAAGGCGCCGTGGTGGTGCCGGTCTGCAACAAGATCGAAGCGGAAATCGCCGAACTTGAAGACGGCGAAGAGAAAGACATGTTCCTCGAGGCCCTGGGCCTGGAAGAGCCTGGCCTGAACCGCGTGATCCGTGCGGGCTACGAAATGCTGCACCTGCAGACCTACTTCACCGCCGGCGTCGAAGAAGTACGTGCCTGGACCGTCAAGGTCGGCGCCACCGCGCCACAGGCTGCCGGTGTGATCCACACCGACTTCGAAAAAGGCTTTATCCGCGCGGAAGTGATCGCCTACAACGACTTTATCCAGTTCAAGGGTGAAGCCGGGGCCAAGGAAGCCGGTAAATGGCGCCTGGAAGGCAAGGAATATGTCGTCAAGGATGGCGATGTGATGCACTTCCGCTTCAACGTGTAAGCTGGCTGTACGATCCAAGCGGTAGAACAAAAAGCCGATGCTCTGCATCGGCTTTTTTGTGGGCGATGATTTCTGTTACCCATCACAACGAAACAATCACTTACCTTATAAATCAAAAGATTCAAATACAAATATTCCACTCCGCAGACAAAAAATCTTCTCAACAGAAAACTCACAGCTACTTGTAGACTATTCCTGCCGAGAATAAGCATATCCACACAACCAGACACTTGACTTATATAAAACCCCAGGCCACCAAGCCTTTCGCACAACAAAGCCGCCATTTACCATTTTTAACCACGATGACAATCCAGAAATTTTACTATCTACTTACCAACATATAACAAACTTTAGTCCCACAATAGTGAAGCGACACATTATTGGAGCAACAGCAATATGTCGACCTCCTATCAGTACGAGTTCGAGACTGACACATCGCTAACCGAGTGCCCGGATATCGAAAGCACAATCCACAATACCGCCACGCAGAACATCGATATATTGCTGTTGGGCGAAACAGGCACTGGTAAAGATACACTGGCGCAACGTGTGCACCGTTTATCTCATCGAAAAGGTAACTTTGTTGCCATCAATTGCGCAGCGATACCGGAAAGCCTTGCAGAAAGCCAACTGTTCGGAGTCAACAGTGGCGCCTATACCGGGGCCATACAATCACGTGCAGGATTTATTGAAGCCGCCCATCTGGGCACTTTATACCTGGATGAAATCGATAGCATGCCACTCACTTTGCAAGCGAAGTTGCTGCGTGTGCTGGAGGCTCGGGGTGTCGAGCGGCTGGGCTCTACGCGGTTTATCCCGCTGGACATACGCATCATAGCTTCAGCCCAACATTCGCTGCACGACATGGTGGAACAAGGTGCGTTCAGACGAGACCTGTACTTTCGCCTGAATGTCGTCAACATCACCCTCCCCCCCTTACGTGAACGCCCCGAGCGGATTATTCCGTTATTTTTTAACATGATCCGGCAAGAGGCAGAGTACTTTAAGTGCCCAGTTCCACAACCGCCCAGCACCCTCATTCAACAATTGCTGTGTCACCCATGGCGCGGTAACGTCCGAGAGTTGCGCTCAACCGCCAAGCGTTTCGTGCTGGGACTGCCTCCAACTTCAGTGCCTTTAATGAGCACCGAAGACAATAATTTGAACTTAAAAGAACGCTTGCAGCAAATAGAGAAACTTCTGATTGAAGAATCCCTGCGCCGCCATGTTTATAACGTGGACAGTGTGGCGACCGAACTGAATATCGCCAAACGCACGCTCTACCATCGAATGAAGCAACTGGGAATATCGCTGGAGTGAATGAAGACTGCTCAACAAGGACATATTTCGATACAGCTGCTCCCACAGGCTTTGGAACGACATGCTATTTGCAACCACATAGATAATGGCTACAGGCTTTGACTGCCCAACGTCAAGGGGCATTTGAAACACTGTCAGCAACCACCTTTTACGTTAATGATCATGGAGTAAACAAATATGGGTGTCAGTGGCGTTGGTAATAGTAATAGTGGCGGCTCTTCAAATTTTGGTTTTGGCGACGGAGATAACGCAGACCTGAAAGCACAACGTAGAGCCATCCAGCGTGAATCCCTGAAGGAAGGTAACGAATCCTTCAAGCTGAGTGAACAGAAAAAAAATATTGAAGCAATGCGATAACCCACTGCGTCCCCTGCCTCCTGGCAGGGGACGCAGCCTCACTGTCTGGCTTCGGGATTTTATATGCGTACAGAAGCGCTACAGGCGTTTTCATCAACCGATGAAAAGCGCCTGAAAACCTCCACAATGGCTACATCTCCTGTGTTCCAAAGCGAGGATGTGAACTTTTTCATCTCAAGCCTGGAGCACTCAGGCCAAGCTGCAATAGCCGTAGCCCCAACGGTTACACCGAACGCCCTCACGGACATGTCCAACCAGTTGCTCAAATCGTCAAACTATATGGGCAGAGCCCTGAAAGCGATGGGGAACGGCACGAGAGAAAACTTCTCGCTCGGCTACTCCACCCAACTGTCCACTACGGTGCTGGGAACACAGATGCTGGTCAAGGGCCTCTCAAAGGGTGCCCAGCTCATCGAAAAAATCAGCAACCTGCAGTAGGTAAACATGATTCGTCTCCTGGTCACCGGGTTGGTTTTATCTCTGACATTAGTGCTCACGGGGTGTAATGACAGTGTCGAACTCCATCGCCAGCTTTCCGAGCAGGAAGCCAATGAGGTGATTGCGGAACTGGCAGACAAACACATACGCGCCCAGAAAATCCCCGCCAAAGATGGTGTGGTTGTACGAGTGAACAGCGCCGATATCAGTCGTGCAGTGCGTACACTTGATGCCGTCGGTTTGCCCAAGATGGCCCGCGCCACAATGGGCGATACCTTTCGCAAGGAAGGCGTCATCTCCACCCCACTGGAGGAACGTGCCCGCTACATCTACGCCTTGTCCCAGGAGTTGGAGGCGACCTTGTCAAATATCGATGGGGTGATTGTCGCCCGGGTCCACGTAGTGTTGCCAGAACGCGTTGCACCTGGAGAACCAGTGCAACCTGCATCCGCTTCGGTCTTTATCAAACACGATCCGCGACTGGAGCCTGACAGTATCCACGGACGCGTCCGGCGGATGGTCGCCAGTAGCATTCCCGGCATGGCCACGGCCGTCGATAACTCACAAAAACTGACCGTGGTATTCGTACCCGCAACGGCTTACCAGGAGCAGCAACGCCTGAGCTATTTCGGCCCGTTTCTGATACCGGGCGATGACCTTGTTTTTTGGCGCAGCACCCTCGCGTTGATAGCCGCCGTCATAGTACTTGTACCGGCTGGCGCCCTGTTCTGGCATAGGCGTGGTCAACGCCTGCGGCGTGAGACACTCACCACGGCCACCCCGGCCCATGAGTGAGCAGTTGGAGTGGGCCCGATGGTGGGCTTTCCCGTGGAAGTTTTCACACAGCGACTGGGGCAACTTCGACGAATATCATGCACAGAGCGCCCTGTACCACCCACGGCACGTTTTCGTGAATACCCGGCTGGGTATCGAACCCTGCCTGCCGCCCACGCCCCACTCCACAATCCTTCGCTTGGCGCTGGCCCCCCAGGAGCAACTCGAGAGCATGCTGGCGCTGCTGGACAACGTTTGTCGCCCCGCCACCGATAGCCAGTTGAGCCAAGACCAATACGAGTGGTGTCAGCGCCTGTCCAAGGCACTACGCCCAGACACGCTGTTGTCCGGTAAAGAAGACCCACTGCAATTGCTACGTGCCTGGGTAACCCCAGCCATCTGGCAACGCCTTCGATTGCGGTTTGAGCGCCGTCGGACCCACCCCCCTGAAGAGCACACACCCGCACTCAATGACGCTCGAAACCGCCTGGACACGCTGTGGCAGGCCATAGTCTGGCGAGCAACCACCATGCCAAGCGAGCAATCCTTCACTTATCAAACTGAGCAGAGAACGGATGATGTTGAACATACGTAAAATCGAGTTGCGCACCGGTGCTCCAGGATTACCGCAAACCCTGATTTCCCAGGAAATGCTGGCGGATTGCCGCAGGGCCAGTCAATTGTTGAGCCGTGCCAAGGTCCAAGCCAAGGAACTGCTGCGCCAGGCAACCGAACACCGGGAAAAAGCCCTTGAAAAGCTCACACTGGAGTTCTGGCGGCGGGCCAATGCGCAACTCAAGGAATGGGAAAAACAACAGCACGTTATGTGCGACAACCTGGAGCAATATGCCACCTCTATTGCCAACCAGACCATCCTCTGCCTGCTTGAAGAGGCACCTGTGGCACAGCGCCTTAGCGCCTTGGTCAAGCAATTACTGGCGACTCAAGTTCCATCAGGCAAGGCAACACTCCTCTGTCACCCACTTGAGTGTGCCGAGGTAGAACGCTGTCTTTCCAGGCAGCACGCCACGTTTTGGACACTACGTCCTGATGACCGGGTCCGTCCTCAATCCCTGGTATTGGAAACGGAGGAAGGGGACTTCTGTATCAACTGGGCCAGCCTGTGCGAAACAGTACTGGTCCGTGACGTGCAAACACCAGGTGCCTGACGGGTCAGGGAGCGTTGCCGAACAGATGTATCAATAAACACCGAAACAAATGGAACTGAAATTTGAGGGGAACCACATAGCTCAGACACATCAGGAGAAAAATATATGGATTTCCACCACGACGTGAAAAAGAACCTGCTCAGACAACTGCAGAGCAGCATAAACAAGGCAGCCGATATAAACGAAGATTTTGCCAACACAGATTTCGATGAGTATTTGTTCGCTGAGTTGATGAAACAGGAGCGTTACTCGTTGATCGCCTACAACGAGGCCGTTCGCGCCAGCCATACCATTCTCAAAATAGTTGCTGACGGCGTGCAGTAAGGTGGATGCGCTGATTGCCCGCTGGATGAACGACCAAACTGAACACATCAGCCTGATGGAGGGCAACGATGAGATTGTCTTACGGCGCTCTGGCCCAGTGCTGCTGTTAAGTGTGCAACTGACTCAGGAACGGCCCGACAAATCCACCCTGCAAAACTGGATGCGATTGGGACGCGCCAGCCTGAACCACTTCCAAGGAGCGCTGGCCCAATCACCGGAAAGTGGTGCGCTCTGGCTGCGTCAACAATTGATCAGTGGGTGCAGTCCAGAACAGTTGTGCAACACACTCGAAACGCTGCTCAACCAGCGCGACACCTGGCGCGCAATGATCAAGCGTCTCGCAAAGCCAAACCTGAAACACAAGCCCCTGTCACTACGCTCGCTGCCGTACTAATCAGAGAGTTCCCCCATGTATAACAAGATCGACAAGCGCAATCGCTTGCGCGCCGTCTCGCCTGCAGGTCCGCGAAAAATAGCCGATTGGCGCTGCCTGCTAGCGTTACCCTGGTTGCTTATGCCCCTGCAAAGTACGCTCGCGGCTATCCCCAGTGAATGGAAAAACACCGCGTATGCCTATGAAGCCGAACATAAGCCGGTGCAAGAAGTCCTGGAGGATTTCGCCCAGACCTTTGGCACGCAATTGCAGATCGACGGCCTGCTGGAGGGCAACGTCAATGGCAAGATCCGCGCTGATACCCCCCAGTCACTGCTCGACAGGCTGGGAGTAGAACATCGTTTCCAGTGGTACATGTACAACAACACGCTGTACATCAGCACCCTGGACCAACAGGAGTCCGCGCGCCTGGAAGTCTCCTCCGAAACCGTGGCTGACTTGAAGCAGGCCTTGACCGACATTGGCCTGCTCGATAGCCGTTTCGGCTGGGGAGAATTACCTGACGATGGTGTGGTGCTGGTGTCGGGCCCCAAGCGTTATATCGACCAGATCAAGCATTTCAGCAGCCAGCGTAAATCTCCCGATGAAAAACAGAGTGTGCTGACGTTCCCGCTGAAGTTCGCCAACGCAGCAGACCGCCCGATTGATTATCGTGGCGAAAAGTTGGCCATCCCCGGGGTTGCCAGCATGTTGCGAGGCTTATTGGAACCTCGGGACACCTCAGTGCTTTCGTCGAGGACCTCACGTCCCGCCTCGTCATCGCAGCCCTCGCCTGTCACCCCGATCCTGCCCCGCCTGAGCAACCCGATGCTGGACCAGATGCTCGGCGCGCCAGCTCCCCTCGGGCAGATGAATCCAGGCATGCCGCTCACCACCAGAGCCCCGGTTGCAAGAGGCCGGATCCGCGTTGAAGCGGATGTGCGTAACAACGCCGTATTGATCTATGACCTGCCAGAGCGCCAGGCAATGTACCGCGAGCTGATCGCCCAGCTCGATGTGGCACGCAAGCTGGTGGAGATCGACGCGATCATTCTCGATATCGAGCGCACGCAGCTGCGTGAGTTCGGGGTCAACTGGGGTTTCCAGAACAGCCGCTTTCGTGGCGGGGTGAACATGGCGCCGGGTACCTCCGCACAGATGTCGATTGAAAACCGCGACCGCTTCTACGCCGATATCCGCGCCCTGGAGGCCAAGGGCCTGGCGACCATGGTGTCCAACCCTTCGGTGCTGACCCTGGAAAACCAGCCGGCGGTGATTGACTTCAATCGCACCCAGTACCTGACCGCTGGTGTCGAAAACGCGACCATCTTGCCCATCACCGTGGGCACCAGTTTCCAGGTGGTGCCACGGGTCATCACCTCGCGCGGCAGCCATCAGGTCCATCTGGCGGTGGATATTGAAGACGGCAACTTCGACGAAACCAACCCCGAACGCATCGGCCCCGATGTACGCCGCGGCAAGGTCAGCACCCAGGCGGTGATGGCGGAAAAACGCTCGCTGGTGGTCGGCGGCTTCCATGTCAGCGAAAGCGCCGATAGACGCAATAAAGTGCCGGTGCTGGGCGATATCCCCTTGCTGGGCAAGACGCTGTTCTCCTCCACCGAGCGCAAGAACAACCGCCGTGAACGCCTGTTTATCCTGACCCCGCGGGTGATCGGCGACCAGGCGGACCCGTCGCGCTATTTGCCCCAGGACGACCAGGCGGAACTGCAGGCCGCCCTCAAGCCTTTGGCCAGGCGCTATGCCGAGCATCAGCCCGTGATCAAGCGCAGCGATATCACCAGCGCCCTTGCACATCTGGTCACCGGTCAAGTGCCCCACACGTTCAAGGCTGAGCCTATGCCGCTAGGCCTGAACACCTTGTGCAGCACCCGTGATCTGCTGGCGCTCAACACCGAACGCAGCCAGTGGTACACCGGCCCGCAGTTCAACGTGGCGGTGGTCGTGCTGCGTAACCAGTTCAAGCGCAACGTGCGCATCGATGAGAAGGAATGCAGCAACTCCCAGACCCTGGCCGTCGGTGTCTGGCCGCGGGCCTGGCTCAAGCCGGGTGAAGAGGCCGAGGTATTCATCGCCATGCGCCCGGTGGTGAAGGATGAACATATCGGTTTGACCCGCCCCTCCCTGCTCACCCCAACACGGAAAACTGCGCCATGAAACAGCGAATCGCCTGCATCACCCTCCTCGGCCTGACGCTGCTGATGGAGGGGTGTACACCTACATGTCGAGGCGACTCCTGCTCCCGCCCCCAATCGAGCGCCGACAAACTGGTGGTGTGGTGGCCGCCGCAAATGCGTGTCGAACCCGGCCCCTCGGGGGAGCGCTCGGATTACCAGACAATCTCCCTGGAGCGATGACGGTCATGCCATTACCCGACGCTGGTTCGCATGACCTGGAGTTTCTGCAGAACCTGGTGAGCGGCCGTGTCGCTTACCACTCGCTGCACCCGGGCATTGGCCTGTGCCGTTTGAATCCCGGCTCGCAACCCGGCCTGGCCTTGCAGATTGCGCCTGAGGCGTTGCAGGTCGGCCAGTTGGAACGGGTGCTGGAGCGGCGCTTTGAACACGCATCGGCGTTCGATGGGTGCTTTGTGTTCCTCGATGCCAAGGGCAGCCTGGTGATCTGGCATGCACTGCCCTCCTGCGGCCACTCGCCCGCTGACACCCTCAGCCGCATGCTTTCCCTGGCCCGGCTCGAAGCGCTGGATGTACACCGCGCGCCCTAGCGGCGCGCAAGCTCCGGCAACTCCAGGGTCTGGCGCTTGGCTTCATCATCCAGTTCACGCAAGGTGCGATAGATCAGCGCCACTGCCTGCAGGGTCTCCCGGGGAATCGGCGCGCCCAGCTTGCGCTCATACAGCATGCGCGCCAACCACACACACTGGATCACCGGCACGTCGGCGGACTTGGCCCGTTCAATCAACTTACGGGCCAGGGCATCCGTGCCTTTGTCCACCAGCATCGGCAGCGGGGTTTTGCCGGGGCGGTAGTACAACGCCACGGCATAGTGCGTGGGGTTGACCACCAGCATGTCGGACTCTTCCAGCTTGGGTAGCTTGATCTTGGGTTCTTCCTGGGCGAGCTGGTAAGCCAGGGAACGCCGCTGCCCCTTGACGTGGGGGTCGCCCTCCATGTCCTTGTACTCCTTGACCACCTCCACCTGGGTCATGCGCATGCGCTTGGCAAAGAAGTGTTTCTGCATGGCCAGGTCGATCAGCGCGAGCACCAGCAGCAGCCCCAGGCAGGCATGCAGCAAGTGACGAAACAACGCGATCAGCGCCACGATATAGCTTTGCAGATCGCTGGTGGCCAGGTTGATCAACACCTGCAAAGAGGGGGTGATAACCACATACAGAATCAGCGAGAGCAGCAATGCCTTGCCCAGCCCCATCAACAGGTTGATCACCGACTGGGCGGAAAACATCTGCTTGAGCTGGTTCAGCGGATTGAGGCGATTGAAATCCGGCTTCAGGCTTTCCGGGGCAAACAGGAAGCCGAACTGCATCCAACTGCTGATCAGTTTCGTCGCGATCGCCACCGCGCACATCAACAGACCAAACGAGAAAAAAACGACCAGGCCATCGAGCAACACTTCTTCCAGGGCGCGAACAAACGGCTGGTCCAAGCGCGAAAACGGCAACACCATCAACTGCTGGAAGCGCTGCATGCTGGTTTCGGCGGTGAGCAACGCGATCTCGCTGATCGCGGTGAGCACCAGCAACTTGGGCACGTCCTGGCTTTGTGCAACCTGGCCTTTCTTGCGTTGGTCCTTGAGCTTCTTGGGCGTTGCCGCATGTTTTTTCTCGCCGGAATCGCTCATTGGTTCACGCCCCGGAACATCAGGCCAAGGGCATGCTTAAGGTCGCCCAGCAGACCCATGCGCCCTACGATCAGATCTTGCAGCAATGGAAAATACAGCAGTAAAAAGGCCAGTCCCGCCAGGCTCTTTGCCGGCATTGCCAGGGTACTGACCTGCAACTGTGGGCTGTACAACCCGAGTAAGGCGAAACCGAACTCCAGTAACAGCAGCACCGCGATAAAAGGCGCAGCGTAAAGCATCATGTGTGTGAAGGTTTCGCCAAGCAGTCCAACGAACACGCTGAAACCGTTGACGGCCACCACCGGCAGCCAATCCGTGGCGGGCCAGATCAGGTAGCTATCCCAGATAACCTGGGTCAATACGCCCAGCCCAAGGGTGGCAATCATCAGGAAAATCACCACCTGCTTGAATAAATGCCCCACGGGCGTGGCGTCCGGGCCGAGCGAGGGGTTCAGTTGCCCGCCCGCCAGGGCCCCACGCTGGTTATCCAGCAGCGCGCCTACCGACTCGAACATCCAGAATGGCATGGACAACAAGACACCCAGCAAAACCCCCAGGCCCACTTCCTTGAGCAATAGCCCACCGAGCATCAGCACCGAGTATTCGTTGCCCGCCAGCGCAGCATGGATCATCGGCGCCGGCATAAACGCCATGACCATCACAATGGTATGCCGGGGCATACCGCGTACATGTTGAAAACAGAAGGCCGGCACCAGGAACGCGCAAGGGTAGATGCGTGCCATGGCGATCACCAGGCTGACCAGGAAGTCGAGATAAGGCAGCACCGGTCGTACCTCAGTTCAAGGCCGAACGGGCGATCATGTCGAACATCAGGTTGATCAGTTGGATCAACTCCACGCCAATCCAGCGCCCCGTCAGGATCAGGGTAATGCCAACCGCCACCAGCTTGATGCCAAAGGGCAGCGTCTGGTCCTGTATCTGCATCAGGGCCTGTACCAGAGATGTCATCACGCCGACGATCACTGCCACGATCAACGGAGGTGCCGATAGCACCACCACCAGCAACATGCCCTGCTTGAAGAGTAGGATCGGTTCCATAGGCCACTCAGAGATAAGAAAAGAACAAGCTGTCGAGCAGGCGCGACCACCCGGACACCAGCACGAACAACAACAACTTGAGGGGTAAGGAAATGGTCATGGGTGAGACCATCTGCATGCCCAGCGCCAGTAACAGGTTGGAAACAATCAGATCGATGACGATAAAGGGCACATAGATCAGGAAGCCGATCTCGAACCCTGCCTGCAACTGCGAAAGCACAAAAGCCGGGATCAGCAGCAACAGGTCATCGCGATGGGCGTTTTGCGCCATCTCCGGCGGCCACATGCGCGCGGTGTTTTCCACCAAATGGGTCAGGACGTCCGGGTCGGTGTTGCGGCTCATAAAGGTGCGCAGCGGCTTTATCGCCTCTAGCCCCGTTTCTTGCAGGCGCTGCACGCTGCTCATGTCCACGGGGAATTGCTTGGCATTCTGTGCCATTTCATATCCCACGGGCGCCATGACAAACAGGGTTGCCGCCAGCGCTATGCCGTTCAACGCCATGCTGGGCGGCACCTGCTGCACGCCAATCGCGTTGCGGGTGATCATCAGCACAATGACGATTTTCAGAAAGGCCGTGCAGACAATCAACAACATAGGCATCAACGACAATGCCGCGAGAAACAACGCCAGGACAATGGGGTCGATCCCCTGAAAAGTCATCGCGCGAAAATCACACGGGACAACTGCAAGCCGAGGCGTCCATCCACCTCCACCAACTGGCCCTGACCAATCGGTCGATCGCCGTAGTAAAGCCCTGCCATGCCCGGGGCGTAGCCCGCGATGCTCAACACCGCGCCGGGGGCCAGATTGCGCAGCTCCCCGAGGGTCAGGTTCAGGGTCCCACAGCGCACATTCAAGGCCATGCTCAACTCATCGAAAGGCTCATGGCCAAAAACATCTACCACGGGTTCATCAAGATCATGCTCGTCATACCCTGAGTAATGTTGTGCTGAAAGATCCTCGTCCACAGACGTCTCCTCGATAGATATAAGTGTCAGGCACACAGACCCCGATTCATCATCAAGGCGTCCATGCACGCGATGCCTTCCCATCCGCAACCGACCATTGCCGTGCACATCGAAAAAGGCCTGCTCCAGCATCACCACATCACCGACACGCAGGCTGCGAACCTGGGTCAGGGGTAGCTGCAAGCGCCCCAGCGTCACGGCAATCGCCAGTTGAAACGAGGCCGGTAATGGCTGGGCCGTCGGCTGCCAGTGCCCCGCCTCGCACAGCGCCAACAGACTTTCAGGGGTCAGCAACAGATACCCCACCACCCTGGAGGGCCCCAGCGTCACCGTAAGCCGGCAACCGAAATTCAGTTTTCCAGGAGGCGTGCGAAGGCGCAGGTAACCGAACAGCGCTCGCACCTGAGGGCTCAAGTGGTGCTGGAACAGCTCCCAGAACCAGGAATCCGGATCATTGCCAGCCTCTGCCAGCGTCACCGGGCACTCCCCCAGCAGGCTGAACATCGGCCCCGGCTCGCTGAAGGCCAGCAGGCCGCAAGCACTGTCGAAATACAGGGGGGCAGCGCTTCTGGGGGCACGCCCGGGTTCCAGCAGCAACTCTCCCTGCTGGTCCTGGACCGTAAACCCCATGCGCAAGCCGCGCCCCAAACGAAGCCTCGCCGCCACCGTGCCGCTTTTGACCGATGGAATGACCAAGGTCGGCAGGATCATGCCGTCCCCACATGCACCAGATGCACATTGACCGGCTGGCCCAACCCTTCGGCCAAACGCTCCTCACAGCACTGGCGCACGCCCCCCAGCCAACGGGCGGTCAGCTCCTGTTCTGCCGCCAACTCGATGCTCCAGGCCCCCTGTTCACGACGCACACTGGCATTGATCCGGCCCAGGCGCGGCAGATACAGCAACGCCTGCAGGGGCCACTGCACTCCCCCACGGATCTGGGGGAGCAACTGGCCGGTCATGGCTTCAATCATCAAGATATCGGCGGACGCCGCAGCACCCGTGGCCGATGGGCCGTAACCGGCGCTCTCGTCGGTGTCGCCAAGCAGATGAGTAAACAACTGCCCCAGCTCCCTGGCCAAGCCGCCCACCATCACCGGCTCCCTGTCGTCCCGAGGCTCACGCAGACGCGGGCGTTCGGGTTTGCTTGCTGGAACTTGCGTCATATTTCTTCCTGTATTGCTTCCTGAGCCAACAAAACGGACAACTCCTGAAGTTTCTCGACCTCTTTAAGGCATTGGCTCACCTGTTGCTGCGCACTGGCGACCTGCACCACCTGCTCCTCACGCCGGCCATGCAGCTCATGCAACTGCCCTTCTTCGCGCCGGGTTCCGGCGGACAAAGTGCGCTCCTGGGTCCCCCAGGACTTGAGCTGGGACAGCGAGAGCACCTGCCCCTGGTGCTTCTCCAACAGCTCTGCGGTTTTCTGGATTTCCTCCAGGCGGGTCTGCTCAAGGGCTTGCTGGGCCTGCTGGATTTGCGCCAACAAGGCCTGCTGGTGCCGCTTGGCCTCACGCAACGCGCGCTCGGCGCGGTCGGCGCGATGCCTGCGCAGACGCCGCAAGGTGTCGAGTTCAGAAAGGGACATGGGTGGTCAGGCTCATCAATTGATCGAGGGTCATCGGCATCGGTGCCGGCTCGCGCAAGTCCTGGCGCAGGAAGCCATCCACCGCCTGGCGGCTGTCCACGGCCAGGTCCGTCAGGGCATCGTTGCCGGGCTGGTATTCCCCCAGCTTGAGCATCAGCTCGATCTGTTGGTACGCCGATAACAAGCGACGCAGTGCCGTCCCGGCCTGGATATGCGCGGGCTCGGCGACGTTGCTCAAAATCCGTGACAGGCTGGCCAGCACATCCACCGCCGGGTAGTGGCCGCGCTCGGCCAATTTGCGCGACAAGACGATATGGCCATCGAGCAGCGAGCGCACTTCATCGGCCACCGGATCGCTCATGGAGTCCTGCTCGATCAGCACCGTATAGATCGCCGTGATCACCCCCTCGCGGGTCAGCCCTGCGCGCTCTACCAGACGCGGCAGCAAGCTGTACACCGACGGCGGCAGGCCGCCACGCCCCAGCGGTTCGCCGGCGGCCAGGCCGATTTCGCGCTGGGCCCGGGCAAAACGGGTCAGGGAGTCGATCAGCAACAGGACCCGTTTGCCCTTGCGTCGGTAGCCTTCGGCCAGTGCCGTGGCGGTGAAGGCAGCCCGGGCGCGCTCCATGCTTGAACGGTCGGACGTCGCACACACCAGCACCGCCTTGGCCCGCAGTTGCTCATCCAGTTCATGATCGAGAAACTCGCGCAACTCGCGGCCCCGCTCGCCAATCAGGCCGAACACAATCACATCACAGTCGACGTTTCGGGCGATCTCCGCGAGCAACGTGGTCTTGCCACAGCCGGCCCCCGCGAACAGGCCAACGCGCTGGCCTTCACCCAGGGTCAGCAGGCCGTCGATCGAACGCACCCCGGTGGACAATGCGCGGTGGATCCGCGGCCGCTCGGTGGGCAACGGCGCCTCGCACAACACCAGGCTGGTATCGTGGGCGTGCGCTTCGACAAAGGCACTGGCCCCCTCCCCCGTAATCGGGCGGCCAAAGCCGTCCAACACCTGGCCCAACAGGTCATCGCCGACCCGCACCCGATGCGCAACCCCCAACTGCTCGACACTGGCCCCCACGCGCACGCCTTCCAGGTTGCCCAGGGCACTGAGCACCGCATCCTGCTGATCGAAACCGATAATCTCGGCCAGCATGTAGTCGCCCGTGGACTTTTCCACCTGGCACAAATCGCCAATACGCGCGTCGGGCAAGCGGCATTGCAGCAACATGCCGTTGACCCGCTGAATACGCCCACGTACCGAGACCGGCGCAAAATTGGCCAGGGCCTGTGATCGGTCCTGCTGCCAGGCCTCCAGGCGTGCCTGCAGCTCGCCACTCACCAGCGCACCTCATAGCGCTGCACGCCGTCGAACACCACCTTGCTGTTATCAATCAGGACTAGCCGCAAGCCATCCACTTCATCCCCGACAAACAGCCGGCTGCCTTCATCCAGGACCACATGCCCATTGGGCCCGCCGACGATCTGCAGGATCTTGAAAGGGAACACGGCGCTGCGCTCTTTGACCCGGCTGATCACCGGCACGGAGGTCTCGAACTGCTCGCCAAAACGACTGAGCATGCGCGACACCACTCCCACCTCGTCCAGGGAAACGTCACCGTCCAGAGCCACCAACAGAGACAGCAGCGCCG
>LNAP01003521.1_pt1 | contig 14945 bp, 10 predicted proteins | sample 602601 | NCBI WGS metagenome assembly LNAP01 (sample SAMN02440304, study PRJNA202911) | soil metagenome | biome: Subtropical and temperate rainforests or woodlands; isolation source: soil samples (1 kg each in a 20% v/v slurry with milli Q water) were... ...
CACCTTGATGCACATGATTCTGCGTGCGCCAGTGTTATCGGCCACGTCCAGCGTGGTCTGCATTTGGATCATGATTTTTCCTGTTCCAACTTAGCCGCATTGCCTTGCCATTATTGGCACGCCACACAACCAGTTTTGGTCCCGTCAGATTCGCCATTCACTCATCTTGCGCCGTAAACCGGATATACAAGCTGAACAAAACCGAACCCTAGGTTGAAATCTTGCGAAAAACAAAACGTGTATTACCTACCAAAGCTCAGTAGTCCGCAGGCTTTCGCCTTACTAGCAAAGCTCTTGCGCACCTACAAGGACAGGTAAGCATTAAATTCTATAACACACGTACAACTAAAGCAAGCTTTATTAACTACATGACCAGCATGGCGCAACGGCGTCGTGATATTGTGCCGTAACGATTACAATCCATGACCGTTCAGCCCTATTTGAAATCGGCGTATGGCGTCGAAGCTGTAGGTCGAAGCTGAAGATCGCCTTGCCACGATTTAAAGGCATATCGCAAGTAGACCATAAATCGACTCGGCGCGTAGTCCTTTCCATGCTGCAAATCGACGCCTCCTCCTACGATCCAGTGCCCGTCCAAACGACGCTCTGCAACGGCGCGCAACGCATACCCCATCCCGCTGCTTGACGACGCTCCGATGTTGTTCGTTGCGGCAAATGCCGCTCCAGTTACACCGGACCGTTCTAGCTGCCTTAAGGGAGTGCTTATTAGCGCAGGTAAGGGATAATAAGGTGCCCCCGTACTACGCGATGCGGACGCCGATATCGAACCTTCGACGACGAACGACCAATTTGGGTACCGTCTTGCGTAGCTGATGGGCAGAGACACAGAAGAGTAACGTTGGGGACTGTAATATCCACCTTGTCCCAAGCTGAATTCCCCGAGATCCTTTTTATAGCGCCAGTGCATCAGATTAACGCCGACTGTCAGACTCTCATGCGGCTGGTTGATAACGCGCCGGTAGTACCCGGCCATGATGCGGGTTCGCCGATTTTCTGCGACATTCCTTCCTGTCAGTTTATGATGGCTGACGTCTCCCCACCAACCATTTTCTTCGCCTTTGTCCAAGCTAAGGCCCAGACTCGCCCCTGTCGCCATGATGCCTCCCCAGGTCACACCGGTACGTGGATCGTGCGTTCCCGCGAACGACAGCAATGAATTCGACATTGGACGACGGGATGCTGTGGCCGTCCATCCCAAAGATCGTAGATCCCCCTTATAGCTTACGCCCCCGGTCCAGTTTGTAATTGCGAAACCTTGCGGTGTTCGCCCAAGGTCGAATGCCAGTCTCTCCCCCTGCCAGCCGACCGCCAGGCTTGTCCCTGACGCTTTCTGTTCAAATCCTCCGTCGCAACCCGGCAACGCATGCTCAATATCCGAGGCGTCGGCAGCACTGAGAAGGCAGGACCCGAATAGCGTATCGATTTCACCCTCCGAGTTAGTCTCGAAGCTTCCGGCATTCATTCTGACGTGGTCGGCTCGGAAAAACGCCTTTCCTCCGCGCAGGGGCGAATCCAACTGCACAATGGTCGTATCCGCGTTAAGTTGCGATAGGCCTGGGGTGCCGTCACGCCGTCCCCAGACATCGTTTGTAATACTCAAGGTCGGGTTACCTAGCTGATACACACCTGCCGCATCGCTTCGAATGCTACGACTCAGCCAATCGTCCGTCGGAGTGATGCGCATGGCACGGGTAAATTCATCGTTATTACGACCTTGCTTATCATCTCGGGGCGGCAACATATTGCTGTCAGTCATTGCCTTCTCATAGTGATCCAGCGCCTTGTCAGGGTCGTTGAGCGCGGTCAGTCGTGCCAAATCCCTGAAAAGTAGAGGGTTCGGCCCACTCGCTTGCAAAGCTGCGCGATTCAAAATGGCATATGCATGCTCGCGATGACCGATGGCATTCCATAGTGCGGCCACGCGAATGGCGGCCGAATCGCCTTCCAGTAGCTCGGACTCCCTGCTAGTCAGCCCCTGTCTGACTGCCTCGATTTTTCCTTGCGCAAGCCATGTGTCAAGCTGACCAAGTTTTGCACTGATATTCTTTGGGTCGTCCCGTAATATGGCCCCATAGTTGAACAGTGCCTTGGGATAGTGCCTATCAGACAAAGACCATGCGGCTATCTGAAGACGGCTTCGGACGCTTGGCGGGGCCGTCTCTAGTAGCGCAATCGCCGCCGATTTAGACCCGGCATCGTACAGACTGGTTGCTTGATCAATACGTTCTTCATCTTGCAGCCGGGCGTCCAGTGCAGTCATGTCGGCTGTCCAGTGCGCGGGAGCCACCTTATGCAGGGAGCTGCGTGCCGCAGCCCGATCGTCCAGCGATGCCAGTAGCAATGCGTACGCATACTGGCTGACCGGCTCGCCACCATGGCCATGCAGGTGCCGTTCAAAAGCGCGCATGCCATCCTCTTGCCGTCCAGCCTGTTGAAATGCCGTTGCCAGGCGATAGCTTAACCAAGGATCGTCTAAATCGATCCGCTGGGCCTCGGATAACGCAGAAATGACCTCGGACCACTGAGAACGTCCTTGAGCCTGTCCAGCACGCTGATCGAGCATAGCAAGTGTGACGCTGCGACGAATGGGCGCTAGGACGCCTTGCTCAGTCGCGGGCAGTCCATCTATCAGAAACAGGGCCCGCTCAGGCGTCTCGGTCGCCAAATAACGAGCCATGCCTCGTTGGCTTGCAGCATCTCGTGGCGCACGATTGATCGCCCGCCGGTAGAAACGCCACGCATCCTCTTTTTGCTGGCGTGCCAGTGCAACATCTCCCAGGCCGATCAAAGCGTGTATATCATCCGGGTCCAGACGATGCGCCCGGCGATATAAAGACTGTGCCTTCGCCCACTCTTCATGTGCAGCGGCATCAGCCGCGTCTTGCAAGAATAGCCAATATCGCGTCGATTTGATAAGGCTCGACCATTTGGATGTTTGGTCAGCACGAACCTCCTTGGCGCGTGCAAGTTCGAAATAGATCAGAGCCTTTGGTCGGTTTCCAGAACGAGAATAGGCTAGGCCAAGCGCCCCATGAAGATCAGCATCCTCAGGATAAGCTTTTACTGCTCTTAGCAGAGGGATTAAAGCTTTAGTGTTTTTACCCTGCTCCACCAGACGCAGACCTTCTTGCCCATAATTCCACATCGGATCCGCGATCAACGTTTCAATTTGAGTGACCGTCTGTCGCGCCCTCGATCCGACCGCGAGATCGCCATAGCGTTCGATAAAAGAGGCCCATGCCACAACGCTTGCATGATTCGGCGGCAAAGTAGACAAGTAATCATATTCTTCATTCGCCGCGAACTCACGATGGGCGGGCTGCTTCGCAAGGCTGTGCAGATGCTCCAGGGCCTTCTGAGGTTTGCCTTCTGCGATGTTGAAATCGGCCAGTGCGGCAAGTATGCCGGCATGCCGGGGGTAGCTCGCCAACAGTCCGGTCAGTTCCCCCATGGCAGCCGCCCGACCACTCGGTTCCCGCGCACGCAGTTGCCAATACTCCAGGGCGAGGTCCACCGAGGGATACTCCCCCTTGAACATCCCGTCATAGAGTTTGATCGCATCTCCAATTCTTCCGGCAGCGGCATAAAGCCGCGCCATTGCGAGTGTCTGGGCACCTTCAGGCGTCGACGAAAGAGTCATCAGGCTGAGACTATTTCGGTGAGCTCGCGAGCCCGGCGCAAGCTCACCGATTTGCTCCAGCAAACTCGCGGCTTTATCCAACTGGTCGTGTTTGACGGCCAGGCGCAATTCAGCAGCCATGCCCTCAGGGTGCTGTGGCGCGACACGATATAGCTTTTCCACCGCATCAAGAACTATATCGTCGCGATGCAAAGATTCGCCCATGCTGATTTGTTGCAGAAGACGGGCCTCAACCAGCCGCTGCGAATTGGTCGTTGCATGGACAGTGCCTGGGCCGCTGATGCTCAGCAAAAAAGAAAACATGCCGATAAGAATGCGCATCACGGGCAGCCTTTCCAATGCGGCGCCAGTGAGCCATCTGCGTTAAACCGAAATCGTCCTTGGTCCCAGCCTTCACCGAATAGGATCAGTGCCTGACTAAAGTAGCCCAGTGATTCATGCTGAGAAGAAGCTACCCGATCGCGTAAGTCCTGCGCAGCGCCGTGGCCATTAAAAAGAGGCAATAGAGATGCTGCAAATCCTGGGGGGCCGATTCCAGAAGCACGACCTTTGTAGATGTCCAAGCGCTCAGGCACCGACGCGTCCGGCCCAAAGTACGATTCAATTCCGCGAAAATGCTCTTTCAGAGCTATTGCACCGGGCGCCTCTGCGTTAAGCATGCCGACCCATAAATAAACCCGAATGGCATCGTAACTTCCTTCGTGCTCGGCGTCGGATAATGGCTCGAATCGAGTCCCAGTCCAATTAGTCCAATCAGGAGCTAGGCCTTTTGGAGAACTCGCGATGAGGAATCGATTTGTGTTGTCATACAGGCTAATCCATGGCTCCGCGGGCTGCGATCGTTTGAATGCTGCTATAAGTTGCGGAGGCATATAACTGGGGTTCAGACGCCACGACGCCTCATGCACGAATCCTGTTTTTCCTGGCAGCAGTACCGATCCAAAGCCAGGTAGCCTCACGACCTCTTCTTTTGCAATACGCTGCAGCAACAAGGTTCCGACGGCGGTATAACTATGTTCATTCCACAGTCGCCCCGCCTCGAGCAAACTGTAGGCGATCCACGAATCAGCGTCTGAAGCCGAGTTGGCGTCGAGCACATCCCAGTCTCCTGGCCGTCTCTCTCCCCATAGCCACGCCGGCAAGCGCGCGGTCAAATCGCCTAAAGCCAGGTGGCGCTCCGTCCAGCGCAACAGGCGTCTGAACAGTACTGGATCGTTGTCGACCAAAGCAAAGAACATGGCATAGCCCTGGCCCTCAGACGTCGTAATCCGCCTAGCATCGGAATGGTCTATTACCCGCCCTTCTGGGCTGATCCTCGCTTCGCGAAATTTTTTCCAGCTGTGCCAGGACTCCGGAACCCCACATCCGGCCGCACTGGACCATCCTGGCATGCTACTGGCCAGAGCCAGACATAGCACCGCTAAAACCTTACGCATCTCTTGATAACCTGCGACGAGCAACCCAACGTAAGACATTCCAAAGCAACAACGCGACAAGTAACACGGTAATGACCGCAGTTGTGGCGAGGACGACCGGTTTGTCGGACAATTTGAACCAAATATGTTGCCACCAGTGAAGTTCGCCAACGAAATACCGCGGCCCTACCAGCTCGCTCGCGACTCCAGACTCACGGATAATAGCCACTGAGCCGTACATGCTGTCTCGCTTACCCAGGTCTGCCAACGCTCCGCGAAGCAAGCCATAATCCTCATCGCTTGTTGCCAGCAGCCCGACCATACTCCGATGCGGAAAACGTTGAGATTGCATCCCGACGATTGCAGCTATCGGCGCCAACGCCGTTACACGGATTTCGGAAGCTGCATCGGTCTCCGACGCCGACGAGTATTGGGTTATACGGCCTGTTTCATTAGCTTTAAGCTCCTTTACAGGCCGCCGAAGCCTCGCTGTCGCATTCTCCAATAACAGATTGGCGTCGGGACGGTCGCGAAAGGTTTCCGGAGCCTCCCCTATCCATAGAAGGTCCGCATCCAGCTGAAGTGCTTTGGTCCAATCGTCCATTATGCGTACCTTCACAGCTGGGTAGCCAACTTGGGCGCCGATATGCGCGAACTCCTGGAAAAGGGTGGACGCTTGAAGCGGACTGGGACGAGCCGGTATAACGACCACGGTTTCCGATAAGTCCGCCATCCGACTGAAGGGAAAGCCGCTGCTTGCGAACGCTCTCAGGTCTGGCATCTCCAGATAATGCATATAACCCGAAAAGTCGATGACTGAATGGTCGTCAATAGCCGCATGGCTCTCGACCGGCATAATGGTTCGACAACCATCCTGTTGTGTGTTGCCAACGGTGCTCGCAAAAGAAAAGTTGAAGCGAATCTCGTTGCGAGCTCCGATTTTCAGCGCCGGTATCAACAAGCTCTCGTTGCTCGCAACCGTATCGTTTCCGAGGACCTGTAGACGCATACGAGTTAAAGAGCTTTTATGATCGCTCGCTTCGAGAAGATAGCTATCGAGGAACCTACCGTTCAAACTCAAAGTGAGTCGCGATTCATCACTGACTTTCGGCGCGGTATAGCGGTATCGCAGCTGCAATGGTATTCCGTTGTTTCGCCATACAAACAAATCGGGGGGAAGATTCAGAGGCATGTTTATCGCTGGCGGGCGTAACCCGGTAACTTCCAGCTGGCCCGGGTAGCTGACTAATTCGGAAAGAAATACGGGACGGTCAGTGGGTATCCAGTTCGGTGCATCATAAGGCTCCCGAGGCGCAAAAGTAGGCGTTTCCTCAATTCTTACACTTTGTCCGCGAAGCAGCGGGCCACCCGAAGCCAAGGCGGAGACAGCAGCATTGATATCTTCTTCGCCACGTCCCAGGATCAGCAACAGCTTTTGATAAGGATTGTCGGGCGCACTGATCATATCTACGGTCGGTCCGCTAACCTTCGGATAGCCAGATAAGAATGCCGGCCGCGCTTCATTAGTGGCGAATACCACTGCATTCTTAGGTGGTAGCTGGTCATAAAAGGTGGGAAAGCTCAGCTGCCTCCACTGAGCCTTCATGCCAAAGTAAGACGCCAATACCGCAGCAGCGCGCAGTTCTGCTATTGCAGGACTTGCGGAAAAAACAAAGGGCAAATGCTGCACCTGCATATCCTGCGTATCAAGAAACGGCTCGGGAAAATATGACAAATCATTGGCCAAGGGAAGCGTCTGCTGGTTGATCGTAATATTTGTCTTGCCACTGATGTCAAGCCACAGCGAACTATGCGCAAGGTTTTCGCAGGTTTCGGTATAGTGGCCAACAAATTCGATTCGAACCCGGTTGAAACTGGTCAGCAACGTTGGATCAAGAGGGAGGGAATGCTTTTGTGGCTTCCGGGACTGGTTATCATCCAACTGGACAACGCCCATCAATTCCTGGTTCAGATACACGCGCATGTGTGAGAGCTTTGGTAGCAAGGCCGGTGAAGGTGTAAACACAAGATTCAAGACGGCATCCATCACGAGTTGATCTCGGCGCAGTGAGAACTCCAGATGTTGTGTATTCCGAATTCCATAAAGCTTGAAGTCAACACCCGGAGCAAGCTGGGAAAGCCCCAACTCATATGACTGAACCGGGAGAGAGTCACCGTCATCAACACTGACAGAAGGGGTTCCACCCTGAACTGGCAGCAGGACCGCAAAATTAAGCAGTGCTAAGAAAAACCCAAGTACGATTGCTCGCCGAGATGGATACATACGCTTAAAGCCTGGTATTTGGAAGAATGGAAGCCGGCTGACGACGGGGGATAAAAGAAATTACCGATGAGGCGAGCGCGGTAATGCTGCGAAACACAACATTAAAGGGAAAAGGAACATGATTTGCCAGACGACGATATCCTCCGAATCCAACTAGAGCGATATCGCGCAAGCTTTGGAGTGGGCGGTCCGGCTTAAAATGGTCTTGCCAAGCCAACCAGGAATCCGCGCGGGCGAACGTACACTGGATCAGATCAATATGTTGTTGTCGCGTCATGGGAAGGAACCGGATCCCGATACTTCCGCCCATGCTGCGACTGATGTGTCCCGAAAAGCTGAACTGTCGGTCGCCTCGAGCCAGCAATAAGGTGATTGGATCGTCTATGGCGATATTCCGCCGCGCGAGCAAGTTTAGGCCGGCACCACCTTCGGAATAATCGCTTAAGATGGCCGGCGCCACGTGACCGTCCATAAACTGCACGGCAGCAGGTAGGGAGGCCGGCACGCGGTGATTGTGGCGTACTTGCTTCACCTCGGCTGCAACGGCGATTGCACCGCCGATGATGACCAGGTTGTAGACGACCCAAGCCATCGTAATCAATACCGTGACGATCTCGTCACCAGGTCCCACGCACAAGCGCCAGACCCCAAACGCAAATCCTGCGATGTTGGCCAGCGCCAGCCAGATGTAAGGATGCGAAATCGTCCAGTCAAAATAACCTTCCTCGACCAGTCCTCCTTTGGCCGTGACGTTGAAGGAGCCTTTACTGGGAGAAAACAGAGCCACGGTAGTTGGACGCGCGATATACCACGCCAGTACAGTCTCATAAATTTCAGCCCAGAAAGTGCGTCGATAGGAGCCTTGCAAATGCGAGTTTGTCAGATTCGCATGAGCCATGTGCGGTAATACATTCAACATGATCGCCACAGCGGGGGCATAGATAATATACGAATGAGCCAACAGAAAAGCCAATGGCGCCGTCAAGTAAATGATGCGCGGTATACCGGAGAGAAAGTGCAGCATGGCATTGACATAACAAAGCCGTTGAAAAAAAGATAGGCCTTTACCAAATAGTGGATTATCGGTACGAAATATCTGCACCATCCCACGAGCCCAACGGATTCTCTGCCCAATGTGGGCGGCAAGACTTTCCGTAGCGAGTCCGGCTGCCTGAGGTATTCGCAAATATGCAGAGTTATAACCGTTACGGTGCAGACGCAGGGCGGTATGTGCATCCTCCGTCACAGTCTCGACAGCGAAACCGCCGATGGCCTCGAGGGAGGAACGACGTAGCACGGCACAGGAACCGCAAAAGAAGGCCGCGTTCCAAAGGTCGTTCCCATCCTGCACCAATCCATAAAACAAGGTATTTTCATTGGGTTGATCGCCAAAATGTCCTAAATTCCGCTCAAAGGGATCCGGCGAGAAAAAGTGATGCGGAGTCTGAACCAATGCCAGCTTCGGATCCCTTAAGAACCACCCTATTGTCATTTGAAGGAAGGAGCGAGTCGGGATATGGTCACAATCGAATACGGCAATCAGTTCGCCGCCCGTTTCCGCCAATGCATGGTTCAAATTGCCCGCTTTCGCGTGTTTTCCGTTGGGTCGAACGACATAGTTAATGCCCACCTCTCTTGCGAATTCCCTGAATGACTCGCGTCGTCCATCGTCCAATAGGTGAATCCGCAACTTATGTTTGGGCCAATCCATGCCGAGAGCCGCATAAACGGTCGGCTCAACGATGCTCAAGTCTTCGTTGTAGGTTGGAATCATTAGATCCACGATCGGCCACAGTTCGGTATCTGCCGGCAAGGGTGCAGGACTGCGGTTCAACGGCCATGCCGTTTGCACATAACCCATCACCAAGACCACCCACGAGTACGTTTCGGCCATCAGCAGCAGCAAGCCAAGCGCGACATCCAAACGGCTGTTCCAATTGAGTGTGGACGTGTATCGCCACCACATATATCGGCCCGATATTGTCACCGATAATACGATCAACATGAGCGTTGAAAATCGCCCGGGTATACGTCTCAGCATCAGCGCAACACCCCACAATAGCGTCACGAAAATCAGCTGCGCATAGACATTAAAAGGCTGCGTGATCAGTAGCACGATCAAACCGGTCGCCGTTATTGCGGTCCAGGCGAAAACCGCCTTTCGGGTCGCCTTACTGCCGTGACTTAAGGCGTTACCCGTCGTTTTCAGTAAAGGACTGGCTTTCAGCGATATGGGCATTCGCACCAGATAGCCCAAGAGTTGTTGCCGCGAATTCCCTAAACGGAAGCGCAGTTGTTCACCCAGCCATTTGATTGCGCTCCACCACGGCGAAGATACCTTCTTCGGGGGCAAGGCAATCAGTATCCATAAGACCTGCAATCCATACCGCAGCGGATCTCCAAAGGAAAGCGGGCGAGCCGTCAAATGCGAGAACCAGGGAGCATATCGGACTCGCAAACGTTGCCAAGCGGGCCCTTCAAGACGTAGGACGATATAAGCCAGCACGAACAAAATCGTATAAGCTCCGGCCATGCGCCCGCTCAGCCCATGAACCTGCCTAGCGCCGTGGTCTATGCGTCGAAGACTCTCCAAGGCGCGAGAAGTCAGCAGAAGCGAGCGATCGGCGATCATGGAACCACTTTTCGTTGGGCCAAAAACCATGTCGCCAAGGAAAGCGCGTCACGATTTGCCACACTATTCGGATGGCATCGAGAAACCGGCATTTTCTCGGCTAGTGCCTCGTGGACGCTTTCATCCCGATGTATGAAGACAGGCAGCAGATGCTCCTTATAGCGATGTCTCCACTCAAGCAGTAAGTCGTTGCACAGCATACGGGCAGGATCATGACCGTTTATGAGGACGCGGGTCGTGGCGGCGATTTCATGCTGGAGCAGCAAAATATGGCAGCCGGCATCAACTGCGGTAACCATGACATCCACCGTGGAACTTGCTCTGAGCCTGGAATAGGCACCGCCACCTGCCGGCAGATCGAATAAGACCCAGGAGAATTGTCCTTCCAGCTGGTGCAGCACATCGCAATAGAATGCGTCAGATCGGTCCGGAGGGATTATTGGTGCTTTAGCCGCAATAAGTCCGAGTCTTCCGTACGGCAATAACCACATCCCGTCCTCAAGCAGGAAAGCTTCGTCTTGCCACGGAGTACCCTGCGCTAAGGCAAGCGCCCAGCCATTCTGATCGTCGTAAGGGACATTAAAGTGCAAGCGCAGGACATCGGAATGGTTCAAGTCGACCATAAGCACCGATTCGCCCATTGCGTGTAGGGCCTCACCCAGCATAGCCACAATGCTCGTGGTCCCGGAGCCGCCTCGCAGTCCCCATAAAGAGACTATTTTCACTTTGGAGATCTTACAAAGTGCACTTGCAGCCCAGCGTGCTGGTACCCCGCCTCGCGTTCGTTCAGATAGACACTAATTTCCGACAACAGCGGCCAACGACGATAGGCCCTGAGACGCGCTTGTTCGGCCGCCACATCGACATAGGCGAATGACTCGGTTTGCAAATATTGCTGCAACGCTATCACATCGTCTGTCGGTGCAAGGCGGGGGCTTGAGCTTACGGATCGTTTGGTCGTACTCGAATTCATTGCGGATACTCTATCCAGTTGCGATTGCCCATACGCACATAAGGCACCTCGTTATATTGCATCAGCACAGTGTCGTCGTTTTCTGACACAGCCGCCGTTTCAGGCAAACTCTTCGTAAGCTCGGCCCAGTCTATCCCCTCTTGGACGAATAGATCCGTTTCTATCAGGCGCGACACAAGTTCCGACAACGCCAAATAGCTGCTTGGACCAGTCACATGCACAGGTTTGGCATTTGCTTTTCCCTTGGCGCCTATTACGCGCAGGCCGACCGGGATCCTGGTGATGTCCGCCGTCGCAATCTCGCGCATGCCAGCGATTTGCATACGGTCACCTCGCAGGGCCGCCCCATGCTCAGGAATGAATACGATTACAACCTTCCGCCCGCTACGCTCGAGGTCAGCCATAAAGGCGTTGAGTCCATCCAGAAGCTTTTTGGCACGCGTTTCAAATGGCGCAGACCTACCACCGCCGTCGGCGGTGGCTTCTCTGTTCCCATCATGCAACGTTATCGTGTTGTACAACAGCGCAGTGCGGTCGGCGCCAGACTGCTTCCTCCTACTCGACCACTGGCTTAACGTATCGTAATCGTCCCAGATCGGAGAACCATCAAACGCCGTCAACTTGGGCCGCGTCGCCGCGGGAATAAAAGGCTGGGGGAAACGCCCTTGCACAGTCAGCTCGTCAAGGAATCCTTGGAACTGCCCATTATGGTTTAGCGCCGATTCCGTATCGAAACCAAGCTTCTTGAGATTCTCGAACAAGAAACATTGGTCGGGGGCTGGCTTATAAAGGTCCCCATGCGAACTTTGGCCGCAACTGGCCCGCAAAAGTCGCAACACGGCAGGCCCGCTATATCCAGTTGCTGAATTGAACTGATCAAACACGACATCCATACGGCTAAATAAACCATGGTCTTGCAGCTGACTCGCCTCTAAGTCAGAATTCGATAACGAGCAAATATTGATAAATAAAATATCGAAGGGCGCTGAGCCGGTCGCGGCCGGAAAACGTGTTTGTCGTTTCTTTTCATCGTGGTAAAAAGCATCGAGTGTCTCAGTTAGCTGCAAACTGCTCGGCTTACCTTGTATGGCTGTCGCCATCCGCACCTGTGCTTTCGAATCCGCACTGGGCGCGACATCGGCGGCCAGCAATGCCGGCGATAAGCCAGACGTCGGCTCCGTTGCAAACCAGGATGGAAGAGTCACTGAGCTGGCAAAAGCCGTGCATGCTAAAGCAGCCACACTGAAGACGGTCATGCGCAGCCATTGAGCAAGAAATAAATAGGCGACAAGCAGTACAAATCCGGCGCCTACGAGGTCCCAGTTGATAAATCGTCCAGCGAGTTCCAGGAGATAGTCCGGAGAAAAGTGAAGTAATTCGGGCTGTGCGAGCAAACGCTTGAAAGGAGGGAGCCAGGAATCGTAATAAAGTAGGGCTATCCCTGCCAATACCGCTATGCAGCATCGCAGACGATGTAGCCAGAGCGTCGGCAACGGGACAAGCAACGCCGCAGCGAACACCAGGTTATATAGAACGTGAAAGTTTAATGCTCCGCTCGAGTACAACAAAAGCTTCGCAATAAAGTACAAATTCCAAAGCCCGAATCCCCGCCAGGAACTAGCAACCATCATCGCGCCATCGGAAACGCTATCGATCCTACTTGTCATCACTGCTCAATTTTCCGGGTTGTACGCGTTTTCGTACGCCACATTCTTTCAAATGCCGTGCAGGGATCAGCCGTAAGTCCAACCACCTGAGCAATACCCCTATATAAGATCGTAAGATCCAGCCGAATCCGGCTGCCAGTATTAGTGTCAAGGCTAAAACCATAGGCTGGCCGATCTGCCCGGTCATCGAAAACTCTTGCTTGCGAGAGGCAAAGAAGCCTGCCTCGGGTGCAGCATGCTTGAAGTCCGTCGGTCGGTGGATATTGAGTGACTTGGCGCTTGCTGACCCTTGGCAACAATCGCGGACGTTCCTGCATTGTCATGGCCCACCACTCGACGCATGGTCGTCATTTCATCAATAATTTCATTTGCCGTGATGCATATGCGATGATCCGTAAATATCTCGTTAAAAGACAGGTAGAAAATATTTCGCAGCGCCACCTGTACCATACTGGGACGGCAATCAAACAAGAACACATAGACGATCCCTTCTAGTTCGCAAGCAATATCGCCTACGCGGCGCAAGTCTAATTGGCTCATGGCCTGCATTGCGGACAATCCGGGCACAGGATTCATGACGATGAGAACTCCGCCCCCCACCGGGTCGTTGTACTCCGGACATACCGAATCCAGAACGTTCAGAAATTGCATAGCGTCGAGAACTCCTCGTACTGGCAAAGGATTCAACAAGGCAATGAGCGCTTCCGGATCGGCCGCCAACTTCCTCGAAAAGGTCTGGCCTTGAATGCTTTCAAGCGCACTGAAGAATCGCGGCAACTGGGTGCCGGCCGGTATTATCAATGTTGTGCCGCAGTCTCTAAGAACTTGCTCATCTCGATACCGTAAAGTCCGCTGCATTTCTCTTACTACCAGCTTCAATGCCGGTCCCCGTTGCCGGCGAAGCGAATGCAACATTCGCGCCAAAGCGGGCACCTCACTATTGCTACACATTCCTAGAACCACCGTGGCTGCGGTGGCATGCATCGCTTGCTTGAATAGCTCAGATTGGCTTGCGAATACATGCCAGTCGTCCGCCATGAATAGAGCCACTCCCTCTAGCACCTGTGCTTCTAGAAGAAAACGATCGGAGTCGAGGTTCGTCACCGGCCGCGCCGGCCGCGCCTGTACGACGCTAAAGCCGCCGATCCGTTTCGCCAACGCCAACTCAGTTGCTCCAACGGAATCGAGTTTATTACGCCAATGAATTACCCGATACCGATACAGTGCTTCGCACTGCTCGAGCACCGCGAGACCTGACAAAATATTATTGAGCGCCGTCAAATCAGTGCCCAATTTAGGAGCTTGCGCACCGTGCACCACGATCAATAACGTGCATTCTCTATTGGTGAGCCAACCCTGCCATCGTGCAAGAGTTAGCGCCACACGGCTTAGCAATACGGCAAAACTGCTATCTGCCAAGACCAGTATCAACGTACGGCCACGAGGATTGAGAATCCGATCCAAATCTTTGGTAAGCGCTTCGAGCGCGCGTTGGATATTTCCGGTAAGTCGGTAACTACGAGCGTCTTGCGGTCCTTCGTCGGACTTCAGCTCGGTCCACAATAGAGAAGGATCGAAGGATGCAATCAGCGCCACTTTAGAGGATGGACCGGCATTTGCCAGCATTTGCTTGATCAACGAATACGCATCTGCCTCGTGTGAAGCGCCAAGCCAATACAAGCTGCGCCTGCGCATCTGCGCTAGTTCTATGGGCAGATCGTTTATTGCCACATGGCAGCCTAGTTCGGACTCGGAGGTCAATATAGGCATGGATAAAATCATGAAACTAATGAGGGGCTAGGACGCATAAGGCGAATATGGTCACTTTACCGACGACAAGTGGCCAACGCGTGTGTGCTTATAAAAATCGAGGAGCCGGGCGGCCAATGCACCGTACCCCTCCGCGTCGGACGAATTGAAATGCAATGTTATTAAGTACTTACAATCATTACGAACATAACTGATTGTATCCAGAAATTTTTAGTACGACGTAAGTCAATACGATGAAAAAGATGATTATTTGTAAGCAAGCTCAACAATATTCCAGTTCCCCCAATGGAAATTCGATTAAACGAATTCTCCGCAGTGCCGGCATCGCAGAACGCCGTTGTAAGTACACAACCTTCAACGCTAGAATCTAGCATGCTATAAAGCCTCGAGGCTTATCAACCCACTGGTTTCAAGCCATCCCACTTCCGATAGAGAGCGACGCACACTATGTACGAGACACTAGCCCTATATATAGACGGTGAATTTGTAAGCGGCGAAGGCCGCAAGACTGAAGAAGTCACCAACCCTTCGACCCTCGATGTC
>LNAP01003523.1_pt1 | contig 14944 bp, 17 predicted proteins | sample 602601 | NCBI WGS metagenome assembly LNAP01 (sample SAMN02440304, study PRJNA202911) | soil metagenome | biome: Subtropical and temperate rainforests or woodlands; isolation source: soil samples (1 kg each in a 20% v/v slurry with milli Q water) were... ...
CGGCGCGTCCGCGCGCGATCGGGTGCGACGGCGCCGGCGCCCCACAGGTTCCACTAGCCGCTTTGCCGCGATCACGATCGCCACGCCGGTGCTCGTCAACAGGCTGCGCTTCGGGCCCTGGGTGCTCTGGCTCTTCGCCACGGCTGATGTGGCCCTGCTCCTCCATTGCCTCGCCCATGCTTGCGGACGAGACGGCGCAGCCTCTGCAGCGGGCCTTGGAGACGCCCGTCGCCTTGCTCATCTTCGTGTTCCTCGCAGCGGCCGCCGTGCGGCACCGGCCGTTCCTCATCCTGGACACCGGCGGCTTGTTCATCGCGGGATGGCTGGCGATCTGGCTGTGGGCGGCCTACGTCGACGGCAGCCGCATACCCGGCACCATGACCGCCAATCTTGCGCGCCTGGCGGTCGTCGGCCTTACGGCTTACACGTTGTACGTCGCCGTGAAGCGCGCCCAACGGGCGTCGACAACCGCCATTACCGAGGCGCATCTGCGGGCGAATCTCTCGCGCTACTTCAGCCCCCGACTGGTCGACGAGATCGCCCAGACCGGCGACGCGGCACGCTCCTTTCGTCCGCAGAAGGTGGCGATCCTGTTCGTCGATCTGCGCGGCTTCACCGCCATGGCCGAACGAATGCCGGCAGACAAGGTCGCCGATTTCCTGAACGAGTACAGGCGCCGCATCGCCGAGCCGATCGCCCGGCATCACGGCACGATCGACAAGTTCATCGGCGACGGCGTGATGACGATCTTCGGCGTGCCGGAGCCGAGCGCCCACGATGCACGGAATGCCGTCGTGGCCGGCCTGGAGCTCGTCGGCGTGATCGACAGGTGGCGCAGCGAGCGGCTGCCGAGGGATTGCCGCCGGTGGAGATCGGCATCGGAATCCATTACGGCGACGTCATCGCCGGCGCCCTGGGCGATGAGAATCGGCTAGAATACACGGTGGTCGGCGACGCCGTTAACACGGCTGCGCGCGTCGAACGGCTTGCAGCCGATCTCGGTACGCCGCTTCTCATCTCCGCCGATGTCCTCGCTGCCGCTCCCGGCCTTGAAACGCGATTTGCGACTGTCGGCGCCTTCCAGCACGTCCTGCGGGGTCGCAGCCAGCCGATTCATCTCCATCAGCTCGCCCTCACCGGCGGTAGCGGACTGTCGGAGTCAGGTCCGGATGCTCGAGCGGCGCCAAGTTAATCTATTCGGCTCCTCGACATCGTCCGGCGCAACCAACTGAATCCGGCCAACGGGATGACTATCCATTGAGCAAGCGGCGCTGCCCCGGTGCCGATCCACGGAAGGCGCGGCATTGAATTGCCATAAGTCCAGCTGGCACGAATCTCGGTGTTCAGCCATTCGCTGTACACCGTGTAGGCAACGCCAGCAGCGATAGCCAGTGCCGCCGTCGGCCAATAGCGATCGGCAGGCCATGTCGGGACGCCGACCAGCAGCAATGCGCCGAGCAGCGTCAACGCGCCGATCAGCAGATCTCCCGCGGTGCAATGAAGGACTGCGAGAACGATCTGCTTTCTAGTGCCTTCGGTCCAAATCGTGTAGAGCGGTAGCTGCGCGATCTCCCAGATCAAGTTCGCCGCGGTAACAAAGAGGACGTAACGGCGGAAGCCACTCAGCCATGTCATTGTCCGACCAGATCACTCCGTGGCGAATACGAAAGGTGCGCTGCCGTCTTTGGTGACGGCATAGATCGTAAACGTCCCAGCCTTTGTTCCCGTCATGCCCGGAGAGCCGTCCGGCATGCCGGCAAGCGTGATCCCGGCAATGGCAGGTTTCTCGGACAAGAGCTTGCGGACGATGTTCACGGGAACGTGGCCATCGATCACGTAGCCGTCGATGAACATGCTGTGACACCCTTGCATCTCCGGCGGCACGCCGGCCTTGCGGCTGATCTCGGCGAGATCGTAGGTCGGCTTGACATCGACCTTGAAGTCATTGCGGTGCAGATAGGCGGCATAGGTCTCGCAACAGCCGCACTGCGGATGCTTGTAGAGGACCGCCTGAATGGAATCGGCGAAAGCGGGGGTCGAAAAGGCGAGCAGCGCTGCAAGGCCGGTAACGCGGAGGGTGCGATCCATGTCCATTCTCCTCTGGTAAGCGCCTGATCTTCAGGCAACGCGCAGAACTGTCATCATGCCGGTCATCTGATGGTCCATGACGTGGCAGTGCAGCATCCAGTCGCCTGGATTGTCGGCGACGAAGGCGACCTCGACGGTGTCCCTGGGCGCCATCAGGACAGTATCCTGCCATTGCCGATGCGGAACCGACATTCCGTTCCGATCGAGCACCAGAAAACTGTGTCCGTGGAAATGCATCGGATGCCACCAGGCGGTGTCGTTGCGCAACTTGAGAACGACGCTGCGGCCATGCCGGAAGGTGAGGGCAGGCTCCATGCCGGCATGGCCGTCGCCGGTCATGGACATGCCGTTGATCGACCAGGCAGGGCCTCCTCCCATCATTCCACCCATGTCCCTCCTCATGCCGCCCATCATGCCGCCCTCCAGCGTCAGCTCATGGCGTTCGGCGACTGCGAGATCGGGTTGCGGCAGCGGATTGCGCGGCAGGTCGAGAGCGCGGTCGAGTGGTTGGCGGCGGAGTCGCGTCTCGTTGCCATAGATGAGATTCGTCAGGACGTAGGAGTGACCGTCATAGAAATCGTCGGTCACGGAATAGCGCTGGCCCGGTTCGCCCTGCATGTCGAGCACGATGTCGATGCGCATGGCAGGGCCGAGCAGGATGCGTCCGCCTTCCGGCTCGTGCGGCGCACAAGGCTGGCCATCGATTGCTACGACCGCCGGACGGTGCCCTTCGAAGCGCAGCGCCATGATGCGGGCCAGCGCTGCGTTGACGAGGCGCAGACGGACCCGCTCGCCGGCCCTGACCGGCTCCTCGTTCGGCACGGCGCCGTTCAGCGTCACCACATTGCCGATGCGGCCGGCCATGGCGGCCTCCATGGCGTTGCCGAAGCCGGCGGCGATCTGCGCCTTCGAGGTGAAGCGCCAGTCCGAGAGCAGCCAGAGCAAGTCGCGGTCGACGGCGATGGGCGTTCGCTCCTCGACGATCAGCGCGCCGGCCAGGCCGCGGCCAAGCTGCTGCAGGCTGTTCGCATGCGGGTGGTACCAGAACGTGCCGGCATCCGGCGGCGTGAATTCATAGACGAAGGTCTCGCCCGGCTTGATCGGCGGCTGGGTCAGGCCCGGCACGCCGTCCATGGCATTGGGCAGGCGGATGCCGTGCCAGTGCACGGTAGTGTCCTCATCGAGCCGGTTCTCGACCACAAGGCGTGCCGGCTCGCCCTGGCGCAGGCGCACGACCGGCCCTGGCACGGTGTTGTTGTAAGCCCAGACTTCCGTCTCGGGACGGTCCGGGCCGACGAGCCGCGTCCGTCCAGGGGCAACCGTGATGCGGATGTCGCCGGAGGCACCCGCTTCACCCGCGCGCGCTGGCCAGGACTGAAGCCACGGTGTGAACGCCAAGCCGGCGCCGGCCAGCAGGAAGCCCCGACGCGATGTTGAAAGACTGAAAGCGCCGCTCATTCTTGGCCCTTCTCACTAACAACCGTCACATCGTGCTTCGAGCGGGCGCACCAACAGGAGCGCGACCGCCGCCGCAGTTTGACGGCAAGCGTGCCGGATTGGGCTCAGGTAACCTTGCCGCCCTTGCTCGTGCATTCGGCGGCGTCCTTGGTCGAGGTCCAGCCCTGGCCCTTGCAAGCGTTCATGCCCTTGCATTCCGAGGAGGCGGTTTTGCACGCAGACTGGCCCTTGCACGCATTGATGCCCGAACACTTCACGCCATCCTGCGCGTGTGTCACGGACGCAACTGACCCGACGGCGAACATTGCTGCAGCTGTGGCGGCGATCAACGCGGTTTTCTTTGACATGTGCAACTCCTTCTACAGGCCATCTGCGCAACACGTCCGGCCGTCCATGGGGCTTGGAATAGCCACCAAGCGACCCATCACAGCCAGGACGCATTGCTTCTCTCCGTGACTTCGGATCACGACACCGATCGGTTACATCATCACGCATTCGTGAGTTAGGCGGCGAAGCTGTCAACGTGCGCCGACTGGCTGCAGATGCCTTTGCCCTTCGTTGCTCTCCGGACACAGGACAGCGTTCTCGTTCCATCCTGCCCGGTAAAGCTGGATCCGTTGACGGCGCCCCCGGAGGAATTGCGTCGGAACCGGTGTCAACAGCAGATGCCGCTCCAGGTCGGGTGCCGCAGCGAGGACATCGCTGGATATGAGCAGCGACGTCCCGAGATGAGCCGTGAGCCGTTCAATGCGCGCGGCCGTGTTCACCGTGTCGCCGATGGCTGTGTATTCGAGCCGGTGCTCATCGCCCAGAACGCCCGCAATGACGTCGCCATAGTGGATACCGACGCCAATCTCCAGCGACGGGAGCCCCCCGGCGATCCGCTCGGCGCTCCATCTCCGAATGGCGGAGACGACGGCCAAACCACACTGCACAGCGTTTCGCGCATCGTCCGGTCGCGGTTCTGGCACGCCGAAGATCGCCATGACGCCATCGCCGATGAACTTGTCGATCGTGCCGTTGTGCTGCAAGATTGGTGCAGTCACGCGGCGCCGATATTCGTTCAGGAAGTCCGCAACCTTGTCGGCGGCCATCCCTTCGGCCAAGCTGGTGAAGCCCCGCAAATCAGCAAACAGGATAGCTGCCTTCTGCGGCTGGAAAGAGCGCGCAGCACTTCCGGTATGTGCAATCTCGTCGACGAGCCGGGGGCTGAAGTAGCGCGACAGATTTGCCCGCAGACCCGCTTCGGTGATCGAGGCTGTAAGTGTCCGCTGAGCCCGGGTCACGACGACGAACAACGCGTACGTCGCGAGTCCGACCACAGCCAAGCGGACCAATGGTGGCGTCAGCGTGGCCGGACTCCACGATCCCGTGCCGGCGTATTGTGCCAGCAACAATATCAGAAGCCAAACGGTCGCAAAAAGTCCGCCGGTGTAGAGAATCAGCAACGGTCGATGCCGCACTGCTGAGGCGGCAAGAAACACGAAAATCACCGAGGCGGCTGGCGTTTCGAGGGCTGACTGTAAGGGCTGACCGGCTGTGATCGCCAACATTGCGAGGCAGTGAATCAGCAAGACCACATCGAGAGTGGCAAATACCCACGGCACCCAGTGACGGAACAGGCTTGTACGGGAGATCACCAGGCCGGCAATGCTGATCAGGGAGAGCCCGCCCAGTGGCACTAGGGCCGCGTGGCGCGATTGCCCAATGCCGCTGAACCAGAAAGCCAGTCCCAGAACGAGTACGGCGAACAGCCGTAGCAAAGCAAGAACACGTTCGGTGTCCCGCTCGAGCTCGACAAAGGTCCGATGGGAAGCGTCCAAGTGGGCGCTCATCAATTGCTTTGTTCCGTTCACGGCGGAGCCTCGGCTAGCGAGATGTGGATCGCGCATGCTGCTTATTAGTAGTTCGGTCGGACACATCCGTCGGTTACATCACGCCTACGTGAAAGGCCGGTGCCGCACCACGCAAGGTCTGAAGAAAGACGGCGGGTCACCTACGACGTCGCCCATCACGCAACCAGGGGTCTAGGACTGCGTTGTCGGCCGTACGGCGGCACATCCGTCGCTCCGGCTCGCACCAGGCGGCGCCGTGGAAAAGTCCCTCTGCTAGGTTCATCGCCAAGACGGAACGAAGTTTGTTTGTTCATCGCAACGGCTGCGCGTTTGGGCAAAGCGACCGGAGTTTTCCATGTCTGAACGGCACGTCATCGTCATTACGGGAAGTAGCGGCTTCATCGGCTCCGCGCTGGTGAACAAATTCGCCCACCGGTTCTCGCTGGTCGGATTCGATCGGATGGCGTCTCATTCGCCGCCGCCGGCCGCCGAATGCGTTTGCATCGATCTGACGTCGGAACAAGGAGTGAAAGGCGCGTTCGAGCGTCTGCGCATCGCCTACGGAAACCGCATCGCGTCGGTCGTCCATCTCGCTGCCTATTACGATCTTTCGGGGGAGCCAAGCCAGCTCTACGAGCAGATCACGTTGCGCGGGACCGAACGGCTTCTGCAGCATCTTCACCTCTTCGAGGTCGAGCAGTTCATTTTCGCCAGCACGATGCTGGTTCATGCATCGTCGAAGCCGGGTCATCGGATTGACGAGAATTCGCCCATCGATCCGCGGTGGGCATATCCCCTTTCAAAGGTGGAAACAGAAGCGCTGATACGAAAGCAACACGGAGACATCCCGGTTGTTCTGCTGCGTCTGGCCGGCGTGTACGACGACAAATGCCACAATGCATTTCTTTCGCAGCAGATTGCGCGAATTCATGAACGGCAACTCCTGAGCCACTTCTATCCTGGCGACATTCGACGCGGTCAATCGTTCGTACACGTCGATGATGTCGCCGGAGCGATTATGCGGCTCGTCGAGAAGCGAAAGGATCTACCGCCGGAACTGCCATTGCTCATCGGAGAGCCCGAGACACTGAGCTATGACGAGATCCAGCGCATTGCCGGACGACTGCTGCACAGCGAGGACTGGGAAACGAAGGAAATCCCCAAAGCCCTGGCAAAGACCGGTGCCTGGATCGAAGACGAGGTACTTCAGGAAGAGCCGTTCATCAAGCCTTGGATGGTTGCCTCTGCCGATGACCACTACGAGCTGGACACGACGCAGGCACGCACCCTCTTGGGTTGGCAACCCAAGCGGTCGTTGCGAGCCAGCCTGCCCGTCATCGTCGATACGCTCAAGTCTGATCCTGTCGGCTGGTATCGCGACAACAAGCTCAACCCCGCGCTGGTCGCTGGAGAAGCAGCGTCTGCTCCCAACCATGCGTATGATGGCGCTTCACATGAAACCGCGGACGAAGTGCTGGCGCAGAAGCGCATGGTCCAAGAGCACGACGAGACGATGCTTGCCGACCATCGGCGGACATTGTGGGCGCATTTCGCCAATGTTGGCCTTGGCGCTTGGCTGGTCACCAGCCCGACGGTATTGGGCTTATTCGACGCCATGACAGCGAGCGAAGCCGTTCTCCGGGTGACAGCGGAGCGCGGCCTTGCCGCGCCGGAATGGCGCCATTGGGCCCTAGGCTGGAGCGACATCGGCGCGGGAATCCTTATAATTCTCTTCGGCCTGCTCTCTCTTTGGCGGCGCACCAGCTGGGCTCAATGGGCCAACGCTCTGATCGGGCTATGGCTGCTGTTCGCCCCCCTGGTGTTCTGGGCACCGAGCGCCGTTTCCTATGCGAATGATACGCTCGTCGGTGCGTTGGTGATCACGTTTGCCGTTCTGGTGCCCATGATGCCGGGCATGAGCATGGAAGCGATGATGGGTGGGCCGGATACCCCGCCGGGATGGACTTACTGCCCTTCAACGTGGGCACAGCGGCTTCCAATCATCGTCATGGGGGTAGTCGGATTTCTGATCGCGCGTCATCTCGCGGCCTATCAAATGGGCCACATCGATTCTGTTTGGGATCCATTCTTCAGCGGCACGGGCGGCCGCAACGGGACCGAGACGATCGTCACATCGGATGTTTCGAAAGCCTGGCCGATCCCGGACGGTGGCCTCGGAGCAATTGCCTACATGCTCGAAATCCTCATGGGTGCGATGGGTGACAAGCGCCGCTGGCGGACGATGCCGTGGATGGTGACCTTCTTCGGGATCCTCGTCGTTCCACTCGGGGTAGTCAGCATCTACTTCATCATTATCCAGCCGATCGTCATCGGGACGTGGTGCACGCTTTGTCTTGTGGCCGCGCTCGCGATGCTGATCATGATTCCGTTTGCGCTCGACGAGCTCGTGGCGATGGGTCAGTTCCTCGTCTGGAGCAGACGCGCTGGCGAGTCCCTGCTGCGCATGTTCTTCATGGGTGGAACTCTCAAAGGTGGGAGGGAAGACAAGAACGTCGATCTGGGTTCACTTCGATCCACCATTGATGCGATGCTGCAGGGAGTAACGTTGCCGCGGCCGCTTGTCGCCAGCACCGTATTGGGCATCTGGCTCATGCTCACGCGTCTGATCTTCGGCACGCTTCCGCCAATGGCGAACAGCGATCATCTTGTCGGAGCGTTGGTGATAACGACGGCGGTCATCGCCACGGCGGAAGTGGCGCGGCCCGTGCGGTTCGTCAATGTGCTGTTCGGCGCTTGGCTCATCATCGCGGCATGGTTTCTCGACGGTGCGTCCCCGATCGCGCAGTGGTCGAATGTTGCCGTGGGCGTTGCGCTGATAGCCTTGAGTTTGCCACGCGGCACACGCAGCCAGCACCATTACGCGGGCTGGGACCGGCTCGTGGTCTGACGATGGACGAAACGGCCGCTTTTGACGCCGGTAGGCCGTTGCAAGGGCAGAAGGCGCTGATCACCGGCGCGAGTTCGGGCATCGGCGAAGCCATTGCCAGGCGATTCGCCGTGGCCGGCGCAGCCGTCGGGGTAAATTATCACACCGGTGCCGAGGCGGCGCGCAGGATCGTCGAGGAGATTCGTGCCGGAGGTGCTGAAGCGATACCCTTGGAGGGGGACGTGACCAGCGAAGACGAAGTACGGTCGATGTTCCGTACCTTTCATGACGCCTTCGGCCGCGTTGACATCTTGCTGGCAAATTCAGGAATCCAACTGGACGCGGCAGCTGGTGAGATGACGCTCGCACAGTGGCGACGCGTCATCGACGTCAATCTGACCGGGCAGTTTCTCTGCGCACGAGAGGCGATCCGTTGCTTCTCGCAACAGGGCAAAAGTGCTTTTTCGAAAGCTGTCGGCAAGATCATTTGCATGAGTTCGGTACACCAGGTCATTCCCTGGAAGGGTCATGTCAACTATGCGGCTTCAAAGGGCGGCGTCCTGATGATGGTGAAAACCCTGGCGCAGGAAGTGGCGGAGAAGCGCATCCGCGTGAATGCCATCGCCCCGGGTGCGATCAGGACGCCGATCAATCGAGCGGCATGGGAGACACCGGAGGCGCAAAAGAAGCTTTTGCAGCTCATTCCCTATGGGCGCATTGGGGAGCCGGCGGACGTTGCCGAGGCAGCTGTCTGGCTGGCGTCGGATCAATCCGACTACGTGACCGGCACCACATTGGTAGTGGACGGAGGTATGACGCTTTATCCCGCCTTCCGAGAAGGTGGTTAGCGCCAGGTCTTGGCGGGAGCATACATGGCCAGTCGTATCGAAGATTATGCGCTTATCGGTGACTGCAGGAGCGCGGCGCTGATCGGGCGCGATGGGTCGATCGATTGGCTCTGTTGGCCGCGATTCGATTCACAGGCTTGCTTTGCCGCACTTCTCGGAACGCCGGAGCATGGCCGCTGGCTCCTGAGGCCCGCGGCTTGCGGAACCGCTACCCGTCGCCGCTATCGCGGCAAGACGTTCGTGCTCGAGACGGACTTCGATACGAGCGATGGCGCCGTGACGTTGATCGATTTCATGTCCATGAACGGAGCAGGCCAGGCTCTGATCCGCTTGGTCGTGGCGAAGAGGGGCCGGGTTGCCATGCGATCGGAACTGGCTATCCGGTTCGGATACGGCGACGTCGTGCCCTGGGTGAATCGCCTGGAGGACGGGACCGTGCGGGCAATCGCAGGTCCGGACCAGCTTGCGCTGCGCACGACGGCTCCCCTTCGTGGAGAGGCCTTCAAAACGGTTTCCGAATTCTCGATCATGGAGGGCGAGACAGTACCCTTTGTGTTGAGCTACGCGGCGTCACATCTTCCGTTGCCCAAGCCCGTTGATTGTTGCGCGGCGCTTGCCGCCACAGAGGCGTTCTGGACGGCGTGGGCTGACCGCTGTCGTTACGAGGGTCCTTGGGCAGACGCCGTCGTTCGCTCGCATCTTGTCCTCAAGGCGCTCACTTATGCTCCGACCGGAGGCATTGTCGCAGCACCGACGACCTCGTTGCCGGAGCTGCCGCGCGGCTCGCGTAACTGGGACTATCGTTTTTGCTGGTTGCGCGATTCCACTTTTTCGCTTCTCTCGCTGATGAACGCGGGATACTTCGATGAGGCCCAGGCGTGGCGCGATTGGTTGTTGCGCGCCGTTGCCGGCAGCCCGGACCGGCTTCAGATCATGTATGGAGTTGCCGGCGAGCGCGATCTGACGGAACGAGAGCTTGCGTGGCTTCCGGGCTACGAATGCTCGCTGCCCGTGCGAATCGGCAACGCAGCGCATGGCCAGCTTCAGCTGGATGTCTACGGGGAAGTCATGGACACCCTCCATCAGGCCAGGCGAGGCGGACTGGAATACAGCGAAGTGAGCTGGGCGTTGCAGCGCGCGCTCGTTTCGCATTTGGAGACGATTTGGCAACAACCGGACGAGGGCATCTGGGAAGTGCGTAGCGGCCGGCAGCACTTTACACATTCAAAGGTAATGGCATGGGTGGCGCTGGACCGCGCGATCCGTAGTGCGGAGGAGTTTCGTCTCGAGGCTCCTCTGAAGCAGTGGCGCGTGCTACGCGGCCAAATTCACGAGGAGGTCTGTCGGAGAGGATACAATGCCGACCTTGGCTCGTTCGTGCGGTGCTACGATGGCCAAACTCTGGACGCCAGCCTGCTCCTTATCCCTCTTGTCGGATTTCTCCCGGCTGACGACTCTCGAGTTCGAGGCACCGTTCGGGCCGTCGAGCAGCGGCTGATGGTCGATGGCTTGGTTCTTCGTTACGACACTCAACATACGAAGGACGGACTACCACCTGGCGAGGGCGCATTTCTCGCGTGCAGCTTCTGGCTCGCCGACAATTTTGTCCTACTTGGACGTCATGACGACGCTCGAAAACTGTTCGAGCGCCTGCTTGAGACATGTAATGACGTTGGTCTGCTGGCAGAAGAATACGATCCGCGCAGCCGACGTCAGCTAGGGAACTTCCCACACGTATTCAGTCATGTGGCGCTCGCCGATACCGCGCGGAACCTGACAGCGGCAGCGAAGCCCGCGCGTCAACGTTCGGATTGACCCGGAATGCACACTGGCACGAGAACCGCGAAGCACCCCGAGATACATCTGTCGGTAGAATCACCCGTGACAGAGCAAGCGTCGGACGACTCCCAATCTTGCGGGCAAGCCGTTGGCTCCGCTACCAGCGCAACAGCCGTGGTCCAAGGACGGCGCCAGCCAGCGTGCACAGCATGATGGTTCCGCTGTACCAAATGGCGACGAAAGGCAGCGAATCGGCGGTACAGTGCAAGGCGTAGCCGGCAGCACTCAGGCCTCCTGAGACGAGGCCAGCGAGCGCGCCGGCTCGCCTGAGGTGCGTCGGCGCAGCCTGGCGCACCGCCCAAATCACCAGCGCGAAGGGAACGATGGCGATGACTGGTACGGACACCAGGCATTCGAGCCACTCGTCGCCCATGAGCATCATCTGCCAATGCGTCGTCGGCGCGTTGACCAGGCCGATGGAAGCTAGGCCGATGATGCCGGCGAACGGCAGCAGCACGAAGGCCACCGAGCCACGGTGGCGACCACTTGGCCGTGCCGATCCGATCAAACAGAAGAAGGCCAACGCCGTGACCGTCATCGCGAATGTGAGTTTGATAACGGTGAAACCGAGCGGTGCGGTAACCCTAACGTCGGTCCGACCACCAAGGACGATCAGCCCGGCACCGAGTGCGATCAAGGCACCCAATGCAACAGCACCAGCCAGGGTGCGCGCCATCTGCCGCCGATCGACTGCTTCGATATTAGTGCTCAGCATGGCGATCAAGTCGTCCGTTTTCATGGTCTGTCCCCTGGCCTGATAGCGGCCGACAACACCTTGAGTCCGCGGTGGATGTTGATCTTTATGGCCGCCTCAGTCATGCCTGACCGACGTGCCGCCTCGGCAACGCTCAGCCCATCGAGCTTCACATATTGGATGGCGCGCCTCATCTTGACCGGCAGCCGAGCCATGAGCCGCCCCAGATCGATCGAACTGTCCACGCCATCATGATCGGCTCGCGCCGTGAGTTCGTCGGCGTCATCGATTGGCACGTCGGTTCGCGAGGCGTTGGTGCGGCGGAGGTAGTCTATGAGCTTGTAGCGCGCAATGGCGTGCATCCATGGCGTGAACAACTCGGCCCGGTCATAGGTATGTCGTCTGGTGTGGATCGCCAGCAACGCATCCTGCACTAGGTCCTCCGCATCAGATGGCACCCTTCCGGCGCGCTCAAGCCGCCCTCGATAGTAGCTGCGCAAGTGCGGGCTCAGCCGTTCGAGCAGCATACGATAGGCGGCGCCGTCGCCATCGAGGCCGGCCGTCATGAGTGACTTAAGCTCTTGCTCGTTTGTCGTCATACGGCCGCTGTTTGCTATTTCGGGCGAAACGCCGTGCCGGTTACACAGCCTTCCCAAAAAATCGCTCCAGCCTGCACTGCGCCCGAACGCGCATCACGTCAACGTGAGCCTGTATCCAATGCGCCCTCAACTTCGAACTCACGTAGGAGGCTGTTGATGAGCCTCGCGAGGAGAAGACGATCATGACGAAATCAGGTGAATGGCTTGTTGCCGCATCGGTTCTGGCACTTACTTTGGCGCTGTCCGTGACCGCACGAGCTCAAAACGCCGAAAACGCTGCACTGACCGGTAACCCCGACTCGGCACACTGCTTGGCACTCGCAAAGCAGTACAACCGGTATCTCAAGGAGACAATCGGCCAGGGTGAGGCGCCAACGAGCCTTGATGGACGCGTGGCGAGTGAACAGTGCTCAGGAGGCAACGCGAAGGCCAGCATCCTGGTGCTCGAACGGAAGCTCGTTAACGCGAAGATCAACCTCCCGCAGCACTAGGGAGTGTGGTCGGTAGGCAAAGCGAGCTCCGCGGCGCGGACAAAATGCTGCAATCGTGAAGAACCGCGCGCAAGCAAGTAGCCGATTGCAGTGCTCGTAGGCAATGACCTGCAGAGCGCCGTAGCCGGTGGGACGCCGACGCCCCCAAGTCCCGTCGTGTGCGGCGCACGCGCTCGCGATGTCGCGGCTTGGTCGACGCCTTCCCTCTGTCTGACCGCGCGTGGATACGATCACGATGTCGTGGCCTGCGTCGCCGCGACGCCGGACAGCGCGGAGTGCCAGCTGAACTCCGCCGTGTCCGCGATTGCCGTCGATACGTTGCCCGTCCCGCAACATCGAACAGCACATGATGATCGTGCCAGCCCTTAACTGCGATATTATGTACTTCCATGAAGCGTTTTCGCGACCTTGCCGTCCTGGCGAAGGCTTCCAGCGGTGCCGACAGAACGCGATCGGCGAGGCGCTCCAATGCAACGGATGCGAGCGACACTGTGTGCCCGAAGCCGGCGGCGACCAGCCTACAAAGCACCATCAATACGGGAAGCGGACACTGGCCATGGTGACCCTACAACTGATCGGAGATGATGCTGCCAAGAGTCGCTAGGCACTGCGCACGACCTTTCTGGACGGTTGGACCCGCGTGACTGATGCTTCGTCAGCCGCTCAAGCCAGCGCGTCCACGCATGCATTGAACGCCTTCGCAGTAGCCGGTGTTCGTCGGCGTCCTCGATCTGCATGCCATCCCCAGGCGTTGGTTCGGCGGAGGTAGGCTATGAACGGCTCGGCCTATCCCCGACGCATCGTCCTCCGCATCGGACGGCACCCGTCCGGCGCGCTCAAGGCACCCTCGGTAGTAGCTGCGCAAATCGAGCATACGATAGGCGGCAGTGCCATCATCTGTGCAATTGGGGCCCCATCACGTCAACGTGAGCCTGTATCCAATGCACTCTCCACGACGAACTCCTGCATATGACTAGGAGTTCACCATGAACCAGTTAATTCGCAAGGATGTGCTCCGCACTACGGGTCTGGCCGCAGGCGTTGCTGTGTTTGCGGCCGCGGTAGCGATCATGACGTCAGACCCCGCTTTTGCCGCTTCTCAAGACTATCGCTTCGAGGTGACGCAGGTCGCCTCAGCTGGCGCCGGCCAGTCCGACGTCACCATCCGCTTGGTGCGAGCGGCCGACGGTACCCTGGTTCCGGAGGCGGTCCTTTCGGCCGATGGCGCTGTCGGCGCGATGACCGAGCGAGCCGGCTATCGCCGGTTTCGGGTGGAGGCGGCGATGGCAGGGCCTCACACGCTGCAAGTCTCCGCCAAGGTCCCGGGAGCCACACGGATCGAGCGGACTTTCAATACGTCCATCAAGGCGATGCTGACCAGAACGGTCCGCGGCGGGGACAAGGTGGTCGCCGGCACTGTCGTCTTTGACGCCAAGTGACTTCCGGGTTGGAAGGCAAGCATGATCCGCAGGAACATCCTCACGGCGCTCGTGGCGATGGCGGCCACGAACGCAGCAGCGTTGGCGTTGGCGTGGGACACCGTGCGCTCCACCGACGAAGTGCTGCCAATCGGTCGCGTCGTCAAAGTCGACGCCGACGCCGGCACTATCACGATCAATCATAGGCCGATCTGGCGCCTGTACATGGAAGCCATGACCATGACCTTCAAAGTAGCGGACCCCGCCATGCTCACCGGACTGACGCCCGGGGACAGGATCCGTTTCAAAGTTGACCGGGCCGACGACGGATTCATCGTCACCAGGATAGAAAACTCGATCCAATGACTTCACGCGAGCCGGCCACGGCCCGGCCATATCTTTGCCCGCGCGATGCCGTCGGTTCACGATTTTCCCCTGCGCTATCGAACCGCACGTGACGGGCTTATGATTGGCCGCCCCGTAGCAGTGCGATAGACATATGCACCATGAAGCGCCTCCGCGCCCTCGCCGCCCTTCTGGGCTGCCTCGCCGTTCTGGCGGGCGGTTTCACGACCGTCGTAGCGGCGGCGGCGGCGTCGCCAAAGATGTCCCTGACGGAACAGAGCACGATTGGGGCACCGTCCTGCGACCACTGCGAGAATTGTGGCAGCGTGCCTTGTCCGGCGTCGACGACAACCTGTGGGCAGGCCTGCGCCAGCGTCGCGCCGTCCCTGGCGGCGGCCGCCTTCCGCCAGCCGGCGATCGACGCCAACCACACACCCTGGTC
>LNAP01003524.1_pt1 | contig 14944 bp, 17 predicted proteins | sample 602601 | NCBI WGS metagenome assembly LNAP01 (sample SAMN02440304, study PRJNA202911) | soil metagenome | biome: Subtropical and temperate rainforests or woodlands; isolation source: soil samples (1 kg each in a 20% v/v slurry with milli Q water) were... ...
TAGTAGCTAAATTCACCCATGCTGGTGCTCCATTTGACCTGCGGGAAACCTGGAGGTTTGCCGGACAAATCGCTAAATTCGGTGAACATAAAGGCAAACGCACAGCTCTCGCCAGTTTGCAAAAGCTTCAAATGTTCCGCCAGCGCCAGATCACTCAATACTAGGGTATTTCCGGATGCAGGTTTGGGTGGTTGCAACGCGGCAATAGGAATACACGACGAGGTTCGACTGGTTGGTATATAGGACAGCTGTGCATTTCAAATAAAAAAGAAGGAATTGTCAAATCAAGATGAGGTCAGACATGCACGAAATGAGAGTCGATTTACCTCGTCAATATAAATGGGTGATTTGGTAGCATTTGTAACCTCACACTGCACCATGGGCTTTCCGTTCAGCTCCACGTAGCTGGATTGAATCACCAGGGGCTGTAACACATTGAAACGATAAAATTTTCGCAGTGTCTTGACTTCGCTCGTGGGTGTGAGGAGGTACTGCACGGATACACGCAGTGTATGTATGCCAAGCTCATTCAGGGTTTGTGCTACAATCATATCAAATGTCTCGTTACAGCTCAGCGTTTTGCTCGAGCTTGCATCTGCTTGAATCCGCGTGTCCGCCAAGTCAATGACGGTCGTAGAAGTCTGAAGACGCACTGCCAGCGTGACTTGGTAGAAGGGAACTTGTGCAAATCCGTTGACCACTGCGATATACGCAGAAAACTTCTCACCAGCATAAATGTCTCCAAAACTATCCGGAAGCAAGAGGTAAGGTGACAACGTAAAATCTGGGCCTCCTGCTTTCTTGAAGTCAACCGCGCTATCAGCAAGAGACTGAGGCATGTGAGGGAAAGATTGCACAAGATGGAAACCAGGTTTGTACCTAAAATTGAGGATCGTGAAGTGGTGTTACATATCGTGAACAATGTCGTCAAGAAGGACAATTAACTTACAGGCGCATAACCCGCACAGTGGGTTGAAAGGAGTCGATCAAAGCGGGAGCTTGCACAGAAGCATTAGGGGTATTGGAGTTCGACATAACTGTGAAAGTTTTGGAGGTCAGTATCTGCCAAGTCCAGAAGTATGATTCTGTAAAGTTGCTAAACTCCGCGATTGAAATCTTTTTGTCAGTGTAAAAAAGTGGGTGCCGACCGGGAATTATTTTATGTATCGTAATGATGTTCATTGTGTTGCTGTGAAGAGGCTTGCTAAAACGAACGAGGTTGAGACAATTCATTGCTTGACACACTCGAACAGGTCACATTTCTCACAAATCAATCTTCTTGGTCCCAATATCGAGACATGCAAAGCAACGTCTACCTTCTTCAAAGGTACACTCTTTCAACAATCCGATCTGGTGAGACATTTGACTAATTGAAACCTAATTTTTCTCATCTATTTCCACAGGGAGTCCGATTTCATTACCTCAACCGAGACTTGCTTTGAGAGCGTAAGTAAACACAGCATTGTTTCAAATCTCCGCATGTTTATGTAGCTTATTATGCCACAAATAACGTTATTTTGATGTTAGTATCTGGAGTTTCTGAAGTCATCCGAGGACAATGTTCAGAAGACAACAAGCGCACAAAAGATAGAAAAAGATCTGCAAGCAGTCGATGCCGAAGTTGTCGCATTGAATGAACGACTCCGGGCAGCAAAAGCGGCAAAAGCGGAACTTCAAATTCAACGCTCACAGTTTGCGCTTCAGGTGCACAACTCCCGTGTCCTGCAAGAGCAACTGAACTCGAAAGTAAACGATTTGCAGAACGAATATAACGAGTATTTGGACCAAATCGCCTCGATGGACGACAACATGAAGATTGCCGTGGCAAGCTATGACCGCTTCAAACAGATCAATACACTAAATGATGCATTTTATGTGTGGTACACTGGTCCGTTCGCCACGATCAATGCGTTCAAGCTGGGCAATCTCGTGAACAAACCAGTTGAATCCACTGAAATCAACGCCGCACTGGGCCAAGCTGCACTGGTGCTGAATATCATCACCTCCCGGTGTGGCATTGAGTTCAAACAGTTCCACATCGTTCCCATGGGCAGCTTTGCGAAAATTTTGAAAGCCGACGATCGACGTACTTCGTATCCGTTATTCATCGATGCTGGTTCGTTCAGTTTCTTTCCGAAACGAAACTTCAACTTGGCCTTGTCCGGTTTCATGCAGTGCATACACGAGCTGGGAGAGTACATATCAGCGTACGATCCGACTCTCTCCGTGCCCTACAAGATTGAAGTCAGCGAGAGCAAAATAGCGGACAAGAGTTTTGTGTACGGAGGGGACGAAGAAGTGTGGACGCATGCGCTCAAGCACATGCTGGCCAACATCAAGTGGATTATTGCCTGGTATTGTAAACATGGAAATTACTAAGCGGGCTTATGTTTTGATAGCCACTATTTAAATTGAACAATCGCCAGTGCTCTTTTTCAACACTTTTTTTTTTTCGTTCAAATTACATCTACAAAATACAAAAACTTGCTTGATCTAATAATTATGTGACTCGCGCATTGCAGCAAAAGCCTTTTGCGCTTCTCTCAACCGTTCCTGCAATGCGTTGCTTGTACTAGAACTGCTATGACCAAGCCCACTATTGCCCAGACTGAGGGTGCCGGCAGAGCTTCGGCTCACATGCAACAACGGACTCTGACCATAGCTCACGGCACTCCCACGACTTTCCCGTGGCCGGCTGGAGGCTCTTGCCGTCACTGCACTGCGTGACGCGCCGAGATCGTCAGTACTATGGCTGGTGACGCCCACGGTGCGTCGTGTGGCCACATCCGCACTGGGGCTGCGCACATTGCGATCGTACTGCACTCGACTCACTACCGGCGAAGGTAGACGACGCACACCTGATGATGCCAGCTCGGCGCTTTCCGCCATGAAGCGCTGCGAGGCGGGGCTCATTCGGGCACGAATGTTGTTTCGGGTGTTATTATTGTCACTGCTGGACTCCACTTCCGGCGAGCTTGAAGGCGACTTCTTTTTGCCCTCACTCTTCTTGGTTTTCACTGGCAGCGATGGACTGAGCGACTTGCCCACACTGGTGGGGTAGTGCATTCCATCCAACACACTGCCCGTGCGGCTGCGCAGAATCTCTGCATTGTAGTGCAGGAGGTCCACGAGCTTGCAGCTGTCCGGCGGGGCGGCGATCTTCACGCGCTGGCTATATTCCTGCAACGAGGCCAGCAGGCGGGTGCGGAAAGAGTCCTCGCGCTGCTGGAGCGCGGTGAGTTGAGCAGTGCGTAGCTGGCGGTCCCGGTGGAGCTTTTCAATCTGTATTTACGACACACATAAATATTTTGGAAAATCAGAGTAATGAACTAAGATGCTGGTGTGACTGGATGATTTGAAGAAAACAACGATGTAACACAACAACCAAAGCACAGTAAATAACACGCACCTTTGCTTCGAGTGTCATGGTGAGTGCGTTTTGCTTCTCAGCCAGCTCTGTGGCGCCGTCAACTTTCTCGAAACACTCTCGCTGCATCGCCTCCAGGCGCCGCTCGCTGCTACTGAGCTTCTCCTGTTGGTCATGAATCAAGTTGTCGTACTCGATCTGCATCCTCGACAGCGCTGCGTATTCTTCCGTCATCTGTGCATGCTCATGTTCCAGCTTGTGTAACTTTTCCTTCAAAGTGCCCACTTCAATGACAGACGAAGCGTTGTGCATCAGGGCGCGACCGATCAGCTCGGGCAGAGCCAAATCAGAAATCTAGTTTCGCAAAAAGAGAGAAAGGAAATGAATGAATAAATTACCAGTGTCCATTTGCAAAGCATGAAAAAGAAAGAGTTATTACCTTGCTGAGCAGCGCTTCCATCGCTTCCTTCGTGCCACTGTGTCCGTACCCACCCAGCGATGACGATGACAAAGCAAAGTCTCTGCCGTGCTCGATGCGCTTGCTCTCACTGTAGAACGAGTCGCCAGAGCCATCGTGCCCCGCCGCAGCATTGTAGTGACTGCCCATCAGGTCATGAACCTTCAGATCCGCGAAATTACCCGGATAGGATGCCAGCACGGAGCGGATCTGATCCACAGTGATGCGGTTATTGCGCAGTGCAGACAGCTCCTTCTCGGTGCTCTGCACAAGCTCGCGCATGCGTTGGATGGTCTGGGAGGAGTCTTCTTGTTGTCTTGAGAGTTGCTGCCACTGGTGCTCGTTGGACCGGGTGGTTGTCTCCATCTCGGTGGTGACGTGATGCAACTTGGCCACCAGCTCGCTGCAGTGGAGTTCCTTGGAATGCAAATCCTGTGCCAGTCGACGAATGTTCTCGTAGAGCGTGGAATTGAGAGCGCGCAGGCCGGGCAGACCCACCCACAAGGAATGACGCTGACTGAGGGATACCCCCTGGTCATACAATGTCTTGCTGGGGCTGGCGGAGGCACCGAACTCGACACTGTTCGCAGTGGCCTTCTCGGACAGTTCGTTGAGCTGGGCGAGCTCTGTGGTGAGTTCTGACAATATGCGTCCGACAGGCCGCAATCTGCTGAGCTCCGCGTCCATTTCCAGGCGCTCGCTGTGCCACGAATCTCGCTCCCCACGCAGCGCGTTCAGCTCAGGCTCCAGGCGCGCTAACTTCGGCTCCATCACGTTCACACTATCGCGCAAAATGTTCACTTCATCTGTGGCGAATTTGAGACGTTCGCGCAGGCGCTGGTTGTCAGACTCAATGTCCGGAGCAGAAATCTGAATCTCTCGTAGACGACTCCGCAGCTGAATGAGCTCATCGTTCTTCTTGTGCAACTCTTCGTCCTTGCCCTGGTTCTGAACAAACAAGTTCATCTGGATCTTGTTAAGCTCGTCGGATTCGGTGCTTTTTCGGTCCAGCTGCTTGCTTAAAGCGGCTTTTTCTGCCTCGAGCAGCTGCACGATGCGCTGTAGCTCCTTCACCTGACCCACCAGGCCGTTGTGTTGCTCTTCCAGACGCTTGTTCTTGCTCGACTCTGCGTCCAGGGCATTGCTTAATCTGGCAGTGGTCTCTTCAACTGAGGTCTCTGCACGGCGGGCGGAACGCAGTTCGGACTCCAGGTGCTCCACCTGCCTGGCCAGTGAGGTACTCTTCTGCATGTCGCTCTGCACAAAATGCAGCAACTTGTCCCGCTCCGACTCGGCTTGCTTGAGCATCTCTCCAACGTCTCCATTCTGCAGACGGTAGATGTCCTGCTGGGATTGCGACAAGCGCTGCTGCAGCTGCACTACGTGGCGTTGCAGCGCCTCGTGACGCGAGTTGGCGTCGCTGCTGCTGTCCTGAATCTCATTGATCTTCTGGTGCTTGTTGGTCAGTTCCGTTTTCAGAGCAGTCACCTCACCACGGAGCTTGGCCACCTTCGCAAGCAAATCAGCATGACCTGCCAGACCGATCTCTTCTGATCTAAATTCCAGTGCTTCCTCCAATACTTTAATGCGCATCCGATATTGCGACTCGCGTTCTTTGCTAGCTTCCACGTCTTTCAATGCCTGCTCCAATCGAGATTGTATCAGCTTCAGTTCGTCACAAGTCTTGTAGTACGTAATGCTGTCGACACTCTTCAGTGGCTGCTTCACGCCTTTGGTCTTTGCTGTGATGCTGGTCATTTTCAGCGTTTGCTCCACCTGATGACGCAATTGCTGATTCTCAATTTGAAGATCTTGACACTTTTTCACGTAGAACGCCGATTCTCTTCCTTTTGAATCCAGATCTTGCATAAGTTTCTTCTTTGACTTAATATGCTCGGATAATTTCGACTCGGTGATTTCTAGCTGCCGTTGCAACGCAGTCATTTGCAAGTTGTGGTCCTTTTCAAGCCTACGCTGCACCGCAGAACCACTTGAGGTTGCATTCAAAGTGGACTTTAGAGTATCTCCTGCCTCTGTGGGCGATCTACCCTGCACCGCATATGCCTCTTCCACTAACATCTGTCTGCTCATTTCGAGCTGTGAGCTGAGCTCCCCCAGCTCAAGCGCTTGCTCTGATACCTTGGCAATAAGCCTGGATATTATCTCTGGTTCGGATCCACTATATGTTTCCATCATCTCTTCACTGACGAGAGGTCAATCTTGAGAAATACTGAAAATAGTCTCTCATTGCATGAAGTGAGCCGAAATCTCAACGGTCGAATGAAAATATTTGGTACAAATTGGCGTATTTTGTTTTCTTTTCAATGGATCGACGCAAAATAGCTATAACATGGGACTTATCGCTTCGTGTGCTGGATACAGAAAGAAGTATCTCATTATTACAGAAGATCTTTTTACTCTATTTACGTGTGACTTACTCATACTGTACACCACTGTGTCTTAAACGCTATATACACAGACACAGCAGTGGTCTCAAATAAACAGCAGGGAAATTATATACATTCGCATCTAAATCCTTGCAGACTTGATAGTAGGACCTTGAAACTATTCGTAATATATAGCACATTCAACACAACCACCCACTTACATTTGCCACTTTATTATGAGCAAAAGAAGGATTTCCTATCAAGACTGATACTAACATATCTTTTTTTACCGTCGATACGAGTCCGGCGGGGTGGCGGCGATGGAAGCTATACCACTGTTGACGGCAGTGGTGAACGCGGTACGTACTTTGGTAGACACCGTGTCCCTGCCTTCTCTATTTTCCCTCTCTCGCTCTCTGTCTCGTTCCCTGTTATCTCTGCTGTCTTTTCCTTCCCGACCGGAAGCACCGGACGGTGAGACATGGGGAGGATGTGCACTGTTACTGTTGGTGGTGAAGGACGGGCGCGTGTGGGGCAGGGCCTCTTTGCGGACTTTCGTGGAGCCCACGCTGCTGCTGATACTGCTGGTGTGTTTGCGCGAGCCGTTGGTGGTCAATGCGGTGGCGGGGCTGGCGGTCGGGGCGGGCGGATTGACCACACTGGGTGACGGATCGAGCGTGATGTTGCGCCAATTGGATGTACCAAGGGAATCGTCATCGTCATCATAGTCGCCGTAGATAGAACCCGCCCGTCTTCCAGTAATCGGCCGACTCCCAGCAGGAGTCACGCCGGCAGACGCCGCGTCGGAGGTGCTGTAGCTGCGAACCTTGCACGCTCCGGGCGAACTAAAATCCGAATTGTCCGAATTACGAGATTCGTTGGTGACTTGCCGCCGCAATGGGACGAGCTTGAAGGCCTTGTTGCTGACGGTGGAGGGAGCAAAGGGTTCGTCTACCTGGGCCGAAAAGGGGCTGGGACTGAGCATACTGCGTGGTGTTGTGGGGTCTGCACTAAGATCCAGAGAGGCATTGCTGATGGCCTTTTCTAGTCCCGACGGGGTGGCATCCCGCGAAGGCGACAACAACATAGACAAACGAGCATGCGAGTGCCTTCTGCCAGACATGGGCGGCGAGCCAGCGTTCATCAAGGGAGCCTCTGCGGCGGCCACCAGGGCCTCCAGGGCAATGAGGTCGGCGGAAGAGGAAGCAGCAGATTTGGTGGAGCAGAAGGAAGACGAGGACCGCCCGAGACCAGACATGCTGCTGGAGATACCCCCGGCACTGAAACTACTGCGATGCCTTCCTTGCTGTGAATAAAATGACGGGATTAAAAGAAGAAGAGAAAAATTTGTGAGTGTGGAGTAATTGTCAAGTATATTGCGAAGATGATGGTACCTTTGAAATATTATAGGCGGGCAGCGAGTCTGCTCGCTCCAAGGGCGGTATCGCATCTGCCTCTTCCTCTTCAAATATTTTCACCGACTTTCCAGTTACCTGCGGTGTGCCGGTGCCAGTGCCGGTCTCTGGGGTGCTGGGAAGCAATCGACTGGATTGATTCGCCGCCAGACTGGGAGGACTCTGCATCGTAATAATGTCTGGCAGACAGCCCCCCACGGCGGTGCGCATCCACACATGGTTAAAGATCTCTGGGATGGAGGCGCGCTCGCTGGGGTCAACTTGCAGCATCCGACGGACCAGATCTTTGACCTCGGGACCCAAGTGGTCGTCGATTTTGTACTGACACTTCATAATCCGAGACTTGATAATCTGCTCGCGCGGCCGTTTTGTGCCGATGAGATCTTGCCCTTCAAAAGGCAGCCGACCGCACAGCATGGTAAACAGTATCACACCTAAAGACCACACATCTAAGGGTGGGCCTGCGTTGGAGGTGCCTTTGAACACTTCGGGAGCGAGAAAGGACAACGTACCACATGTGCTTTTCATGGTGGCACCTGGCCGGTAGAAATCGGACAACCCAAAGTCGGCGATCTTCACAATTGACAAAGAATTGTCTTTTAACCTGTAATTGTAACATGATTTGGAAGTTGGAAAAAATGTCAAAGGACTGGGATAGGAAGGGATGAGATAAAAGTGGCTTACAATATGTTTTCCAGTTTCAAATCGCGATGACAAATGTATTGGTTGTGCGCGTAGCTGATGGCGCTGACCACTTGATAAAACGTGTATCGGGCCTCGTCTTCCGACAACGTGCACCGGCTTTGCGGGTAGGTCTCATCGGCTGTGGTGGATGCTGGGGCAGCAGGAGCCACCTTCGCTGAGGCACTGCTGTTGGTGGGGCTAACCCCGCCTCGCCGCAGCAGAAACTTCATCAAATCGCCTCCTTCCATCAACTCAAAGATCAGAATGACGTGGTTGGCTGTTTCCAAATGCTGAAATAATAGAAAAAGAGGTGTCAGCGCCACAGCTTGTACCGCCAATAAAAAGGAACTGCCCACTAACCTGTATCATTTTGATAATATTCATGTGTTTGAGCGTCGCTAAACATTGTATTTCCGTATTTGTACGTTCGGCTGCACCCAGACTATGAATTTCAGCCTTGCGCAGGAACTTCAAGGCTACTTTCTCGCCCGTTAACTGATGTTCTCCTAGTCGGACCTCTGCAAACCCGCCTTTCCCAAGAAGTTCGCCCACTTTGTACCCACCCACTGAATTGGGAAGTCTTTCTGATTCACGGCCTCCTTGGGAGGGACCATCGCTTGCTAATGACTCTGGTGCAATGAAGTCTTCGGCCTTTGAGAAAAATAAGATGTCGTCGTCCACAATCATCATGCAATCGTCTATTTCAGAGCCTTGCGTTAATGTGAGTAAAGATGGAAGGTAATGAGTCAAGACACACACTATCTACATCTGTATGCTAATAGTTTATTTACCATCTGCATTGAAGACTCGTTTCGCCGCCGGGACCATGTCCATCCTCTGACTTGCAGCATTTAGCAAATCCAAACAGTCCCACTCCGGCTCCATATACAAAGCTAAAAAAGAGTTTTGAATGAAACTGATAAGGAGCCATAATGCACGAATATATGGATTGTCTGAGCTTACTTTTTCCTTGATCGAAAACACCATTTCGATTGATCTGTACACATTTCTTGTTTGCATGACCGACGAACTCCTCTTTCCACTTCTGCATTTTTTGAGCTGACCTATTTTTTTATAGTGTAAGCGGTTTAGATAAATCGATGACAGAGGAACCGGATAGAGCCCAGTGCATCGCGTTTGCTGTGTCTAAGTCTCCTGATTCTGCTGCTGATCAATCTCAAACCCACCTCATTGCTTTCGGAGGGGGCTGCATCAGAAACGGTCCTATAAAATCTGGTCGGATCGCGGGTTTTAACAAAAAAACAATATTCCATTAATGGACTTTTTAACATGTCGGTTACCACTACCTCAGAAGAAGTTGGTCAAGTTGGTAGAAAGCAAAATGAAAAAACGAATTATACATGCATGTTATACGGAAAATCATAGACAATGGGGGAAAAGGATGTACCCAGAACTGTATAAAAACACTACGACGTATACTTCGCGGAAATGCAGGAAAAGTTTCAGTTTCCTACTCGTCGCAGGACACCATCAGAGGCGTGATACCAGTACTGGTTTGTTTGTGGGCCTCACTAGCGGGCGCAGTGTACTCCCCCAGCACCACCTGACCATCCGCCGCATACAGCACGCCCTCACCGACAATCTGACCGTTTTCAAACGTACCGACATACACCTCTCCGGTCGCATACGTGTACTTGCCCTGGCCGTGCTTCACGCCGTTCTTCCACTGCCCTTCGTAACGGTCTCCGATGACATAGTCGAACTGACCGTAGCCGTGCTTGCGGTTGCAGAAGTACTCCCCCTGGTAGCGACTGCCTTCTTCGTAGACCATCAGTCCGCGGCCGTGCTTCTCGCCGCGCCGAAACTGGCCGAAGTATTCATTCCCGGAGAGATACTTGTACGTACCAGTACCGTGGATCACCCCATCCTTCCACTGTCCTTCGTAGAAGGTGCCTTTGACGGATCGAAAGGTACCCAGACCGTCCCACTTACCATCCGCAAAGCGTCCCCGGTAGACATCGCCGTTTGCGAAGGTATACACGCCCTGGCCGTGCTTTAAGTCGCGCACCCACTCCCCATCGTACACATCGCCACCCCGGAAGTGAAGCACCCCGTGGCCTTCTTTCTTGCCCATGACAAAGTCGCCTTCGTACAGAGTACCGTCGACGAAGCGGTAGGAGCCATGGCCGTGCATGTGATTCATACTGTGGTTGCCCACGTAAATATCCCCGTTTGGGTGGCGGTATTCACCCAGTCCGCAGCGCATGCCCTGCACAAAGATGCCCGTGTACACCGCCCCACTGACAAACCGATAGCATCCATGGCCGTGCTCGAGGTTGTGCGCGAACTCACCAGTGTAGGTGGACCCGAAGTGATAGTGGAGAGTCCCACGTCCGTGCATCTTGCCATCCACGTACGCACCATCGTACCAGCTACCATCGTCAAACGTCAGTATTCCATTGCCAGACAAAGAATCAAACACAGTGGTGACCTCTTGGATGTGAACTGGCGCCAGCTCGCGTCTTTGTGGGGAGTGAGGCTGGACAACCGTTGCAGATCCGATCGGCGACAGTTGGACACCATCTAAATACACACAGTAATGGATTTAGGTCTAAAAATCATCAAGCTTTTTGGTGATAAAGAATTGCTCACCAACTTCAGTGGACACTTCTGCCCATTCAAACTGACGGTTTCGTGGAATGTGCTCCGCATGAGTGAAAATTTCTGCATCGGCTTCGATACTATCGGTTCGCACTGCGCAAAATGAAGCGGCTGATCTAGAACAGGAAGGTGACGGACCCATAGTTAAAGTCAACTGTGTATTATAGTGATATCTGGATAACGAATTGGCTCACATTGAATCCTTTTTCAATTGTATCCGCAGTGGATGGTTCACCCGCGCTATTTATGAAAGGTATCGCCGGTTTCGCGAAGCGAATGCTCGACAATACCACGTTTAAGAGAAGCTGTCCTCTCTCGAGGCTTGAAATACCGCTGACAATGCCTCTGCCTCTACATGCTTTGGGAGATCAGTGACCTTAACGAGTAAAAACGAAGTGATACTTTCATTTTGACGCTCAAAGTTGAAAAATCAATAATGAATGTGCACATATCAGCCATGACAAGCAAGAGCATCTCCAAGATTTCGAAAAGATGCATGCGGAGAGAGATCCAAGGGAGATCCAATCTCTCTCCGCATATTCTCAGGCCAGCTGTTCTTATTTTTACAAAAATGACTTTGATTATTCAAGATTTTGTCAGAGCTCTTCCCAAGGCGGAACTGCATCTACATTTGGAGGGGACCGTGAACGCCACAACTCTTGTGGAGTTGAGCCGAAGGGTAGACACTACGCCTATGACGCTGGAGGAAGCTGAGGCCGTTTACACTTATACCGATTTTACTGGCTTTCTTAATGCATTTCATATCGTAGCTAAAAAGATAGCTGGTCCTGGTGAGTATGAGTTGGTTACTACCCGCATGATTGAACAGCTGGCAGTTGCAGGCGTTGTGCATGCGGAAGTATACCTGTCCGTCGGAGACCTTTTTCGTGCCAGACAGACGACCCGCGAAACGGATGGAGAGGTATTTTTGAAAACAATGGACGCTATTGAGCGTGCTAGAATTCAAGGCGAGCGCGAACATGGTGTTTCTATCTACTGGCTCCTGGACTCGTCCAGGCATGAGGGACTGCAGGAAGCGGAGAGAGTATTTCACACAGCGGACAAGTTTCGCACCCGTTACCCTAGTATCATTGGTATAGGTCTTGGGGGAGACGAGCGTGTTCATGCTTCGGAACCATTTCGTGGCTTGTACGCCGAGGCTGGTAGGGCGGGATTGCGGCTGACCAACCACGCCGGCGAGAACACACCGGCCAGCTTCATTTGAGAGGCGCTGTCCATCGGCTCTGAGAGACTGGGCCACGTGTGCTCCGCGATCGAGGATCCTGCTCTGCTGGAAGAGTTGGCGCAGCGTCAGATCCCCGTGGAACTGAATCCCACATCCAACGTGCGTTTGGGCAATTGCACGGCCTTCAAGGACCACCCCCTGCGCAAACTCTTCGACATGGGAATCCTTGTGACGCTCAACTCAGACGACCCAGGTTTCTTTGGATCGAGTGTGGCAAACGAGTACTGCCTAGCACACACAGAGCAGCACTTCACCAGAGAAGAGTTAAAGAAACTCGCCTGCAACTCCTTCATCGGTAGCTTTCTGCCGAGTGATGCCAAGGCCAAGTGGATCAATGCGATTGAGGCTGTGTAACGTGCTTGTTGTGCCAGGAGTGGTGGTACACCAGTGCTGTTTGTGTTTCCAAGATTAGACTTGTATTTCGTCAATGTATTTCGTACCAGTATGCATAAAAAAGAGGCTGTAGCAAGTTCAAAGCAATAAAACCAAGCTTTATTATGCATTACGATTGGTGAACGAAAAAAATGTCGGTCAATATCCCTCCGCAGGTCACACGTTGCTTTCAAAAATAGACCAGACCTTCGCCTCCATATACTAGGACCAAAAGACAATCCTGTTTTAGCCAATGCAATGCATGAGAAAACTAACTCAAAAAGAATATACTCATTAATTTTTATATTTACGTATAAATCAACTAAAGTTAAAAGAAAAGCAACACGCGCAAAATGCCAAGTCAGTTTGTTGCATCGAGTACACCACCGCGGTCAACTTCAATATGAAACAAACTATGCAAAAAAATATCCGCGATTAAATTGAACGCGCTGCCTTAAAATGCAGAAAAGTCACCAACTAATGGTCATTCTACAAATTGCAACCCCAAAACAAAAGAACAGCATATCAATACATTATATCCGAAATGTGTACATAATTAATTACAATCGGCGACCTCGGCATACCAAATTTATAAAGTTAGAATAATAAGACAAAAGTTCTGCACCGGTACGCGCGTCGCAGTAATCCTTCTTTTAATCAATCTTTTGTTTCTCCTTTTCCCGCAAGTCTTTCTTCGCTCGCTCCACATTCAGTGTATATGAGTCTAAGCTCAGCATTTCAAGGAACGTATCAGACAACTGACCTGCCACTTCGCCAGCCTGCGATTTCAGATGCACTAGGATCGACATGGTGTACCCTGCCCAGGTCATAACATGCACATCTTCCTGCTTCTCGTAGTAGGTGAGAGTTCCCAATTTTTCTTCCAGCAAGAAGAGTTCCTCCAAGTCATTCAACAAGGTCTGAAACTGAACCGTATCACCGCCTTTTTTATCTGGATGACATGCTACTTTTAGCTTCTTGGCAATCTTTTCCATTTGTTGGTGAGATTTCAGATCTTTGTCGATGTCGTACTTTCCACGCAGTTCCGCAACGCGCTTGATATCGTTTTCTTTCTCACGTTTGTGCTTTTTAGTATCTTCAACGTTCTTCAGGTAAGCATTCTCCGACAGTAGGTCCACAGCCAAAAGCACTGCCTCTCTCCCCTCTTGCTTCTTAATGTGTGCGAGCACAGTTACCATGTAGCCCAGCCAGGTCATCACCTCAAATCCATCCTCCTGCTTGCAGAATGTACATGCACCGACCTTTTCCACTTTTAGGTACAGCTCCTCCAGTTCTTTCCGCGCCTCATCAAACTCTTTCTTACCATCAACAGAGGTTGAATAACGGTCTTTCAAAATGCGTGCCACATCGTCCATCTGATTTTCACTGGTTCTGTCAATGTCGTATTTCCTGCACAAAACTTCGATACGGCTACTGTGTGCCCACTTCCACAGCCAGTGGGTCAAAAAACGACCAGCATAAAACGCCGCAGCACTGAATGCGATCGCTCCCGCCACTACGATGCCAATACCGGTCGCCGAAGTTACGACTGCTGCTGTCCCCAATGCAGACGCCAAAGCCGAGCTGACACCCCACGATACCAGTCCACCCGCTACAATACCACCAGCATTAGATGCCATGACAATGGACCCGGTTGTCGAGTCAACCTTGCCGCGCGCCATTTGATACCCAACCTTTGCCACATCCACCACCATAGGGATTGCCATGATCACACCCCCGCCCACTGTCGAGCCCAGCATGGTAATAACCCCTATAGAACTGCTCGCCGCTACAGCCTGCATGGTGGAGGTAGCAATACTGGCAGCGGCGGTGACAGCCATCATTTCGCCGTCCAAGTCATACCGAACATCGTAGTACAACTTAACGCTCAGAACGGCGCCGGCAACTTTTACATACTGCATTCCCCCCACATCTTCCTGCTGCAAATCATATTGTTCCTCCCTCACCACAGCAATAACGGTTCCTGTCGGCTTCTTTTTAGCATCGTTCTCATCCGCCACCTCAACTCTGCTACCCTCGACAAGCTCCACCACAGTGCTTTCAAGCGTTCGCACCCTCTCTGCAGGAATTCTCTTTTCAACCGGACCTCCTTGGTACAAATCTAGGCCAACTCGAGCCACAGCAGCCACCGCTCCAATTCCACCAATGATTCCCAGACCTGATGACATATTGCGAGTCACCTCCATGACAGCGTTTTCATTGCCAATAAAAAATGCCTCTGTACCTGAGATGAGTACGTTACCCACGGAGTGAACACTTGGCGTTGTACCATCATGCACATACGCCAAGCTCAAGTTCATCGCGCCTCCTGCCACGGCACCAGCGCATCGCGTTGTACCAGCACTTACCGCACTTGTCTTTAGGGATGTGTGC
>LNAP01003491.1_pt1 | contig 14942 bp, 12 predicted proteins | sample 602601 | NCBI WGS metagenome assembly LNAP01 (sample SAMN02440304, study PRJNA202911) | soil metagenome | biome: Subtropical and temperate rainforests or woodlands; isolation source: soil samples (1 kg each in a 20% v/v slurry with milli Q water) were... ...
GCCACTCCTTCGCCAGCCATGTGCTGCAGTCGAGCAGCGACCTGCGCGCGGTGCAGGAACTGCTCGGCCACGCCAACATCACGACCACGCAGGTCTACACGCGGCTGGATTTCCAGCACCTGGCCAAGGCCTACGATGCCGCGCATCCACGGGCCAAGGCAAAGAGCGAAAAATGACGGCGACCACAACACTATGAGCATTCCGAAAGCTGGCGCAATCGAGCGCCCTTTGCTTCGAGCTATCCGCAATGGCGAGCCGCGCAGGCTGCGCGATGTTATTGCTGAATTGGCCGTGCACTTCGAGCTGTCTCCTGAAGACTTGGCTGAGCGGCATGCAACAGGGGCGCTGAAGTTTGAGAATCTAACCAGGTGGGCACGTCAACGCCTTAAAGACGATGGCGATTTGATCGCGCCGGAGCGGGGCACCGTTCAAATTACATCCAAGGGCTTGCGGTCCTTGGAGCTTGACGAGCAGGTGCCGGTGCCCGCTCTACCACTCCTGGTCTCTTCGGTCGATCCAGTACCAGAAGAGTCGCTTGATTCGGCAATGGCGCAACTATTCGACAAGGTGCGCGATGCGCTGTTGGAGCGTCTGAAGGACGTGAGTCCGCAGCATTTCGAGCGAATCGTTGTTGATCTGCTGCTCGCAATGGGCTATGGCTTTGATCGGCTGTCTGCAGGCCGTACCACGGCGTATACCGCAGATGGCGGGATTGACGGCCTGGTACATGAGGACAAGTTGGGATTGAGCACCATATATGTTCAAGCGAAACGTTACACGACGCAGAATGTTGGCCGGCCAGAGGTTCAACAATTCGTCGGTGCATTGACTGGTGCCGGGGCAAGCAAAGGCGTATTTCTGACGAGCGCAGGGTTCAGCAGCGAGGCTAAGCAGTTTGCCGAGCGTCTTCAGAACCAAAAGGTGGTTTTGATCGACGGCGCACGACTTGCGCAACTGATGATTGAGCATGATGTCGGAGTGACTACCGTCAAGACAATCGCCGTGAAGCAACTTGACAGCGACTACTTTGATTTGGGATAGCTACATTGAAAACACTCCGCCTCAAGCCCGGCAAGGAAAAGTCGCTGCTGCGCCGCCACCCATGGATTTTCGAATCCGCCATTGCGCGCGGCGGCGCCGATCCCGGCGAAACGGTGCGCGTGGAGTCGCACGACGGCCAATTCCTCGCGTGGGCGGCGTTCAGCCCGAGTTCGCAGATCCGCGCACGCGCCTGGAGCTTCGTCGAGACACAGCGCATCGACGCGGCGTTCCTGGCATCGCTGTGCGTCCGCGCCGTCGGCGCCCGCAGCTATTTCGATCTGCAAAGCGACGGCATCCGCCTCGTGCATGGCGAGGCCGACGGGCTGCCGGGCCTGATCGTCGACCGCTACGGCGACACGCTGGTCGCGCAGTTCGGCTCGGCCGGCGTCGAACGCTGGAAGGACGTGCTGGCCGATGCGCTGCTGGCGGCCACCGGGCTCGCCAAGCTCTACGAGCGCTCCGATGCGAGCGGCCGCGAGCGCGAAGGGCTCAAGCCGGCCACGGGCTGGCTGCGCGGGGAGGGTGCCACCGAGCAGGTGATCCGCGAGCACGACTGGCGCCTGTCGCTCGACATCGCGACCGGCCACAAGACCGGCTTCTACCTCGACCAGCGCGACAGCCGGCAGCGCTTCGCCGAGATCGCGAAATACCGCCGGTTCCGCCGCGTGCTCAACTGCTTCTGCTACACGGGCGGCTTCACCGTGGCGGCGCTGGCTGGGTTGAAAGCGGCGAATGCGGTCGAAGGCGCCGAGTTGACGTCGATCGACTCGTCGCAGCCGGCACTGGAGCGGGCCCGTGCCAACCTGGCGCTCAACGGCTTCGAGGGCGCCAACGCGACGTTCCTCGATGCCGACGTGAACGCTTCGCTGCGCCGCTTCATCGAGGAAGGCCGCCGCTTCGACGCCATCGTGCTCGATCCGCCCAAGTTCGCGCCCACGGTGGCCCATGCCGAGCGCGCCGCGCGGGCCTACAAGGACATCAACCGGCTGGCGCTCAAGCTGCTCGAGCCAGGCGGCGTGCTGCTGACCTTCTCGTGCTCGGGCGGCATCAGCGCCGACCTGTTCCACAAGATCGTGGCCTCGGCCGGCCTGGACGCGGGGGTGGACGGGTACATCAGCGAACGCCTGGGTGCCGCGCCCGACCACCCGATGACCATCGAGTTTCCCGAAGGGGAGTACTTGAAAGGCCTCGTGGTGGTGCGCAAGTAGCCTTTGACCCTGCCGAAGCGCCCGCCGGGCCGCGTCGCTAAACTTTCCGCCTTTCCCGTTCTCGGAGTCCCGCTATGGCCCTCATTCCCGCCACCATCCTCACCGGCTTTCTCGGCTCCGGCAAGACCACGTTGCTCAAGCGCATCCTCTCCGAGGCGCACGGCCAGAAGATCGCCGTGATCGAGAACGAGTTCGGCGAAGAGAACATCGACAGCGACATCCTCGTGACCGAGTCGAAGGAGCAGATCGTGCAGATGAGCAACGGCTGCGTCTGCTGCACCATCCGCGAAGACCTGCGCGAAGCGCTGCAGTTGCTGGCGGCCAAGAAGCGCCAGGGCCTGCTCGACTTCGACCGCGTGGTGATCGAAACCACCGGCCTGGCCGACCCCGGCCCGGTGGCGCAGACCTTCTTCATGGACGACGAGATCGCCGAGAGCTACTTGCTCGATTCGATTCTGACGCTGGTCGACGCCAAGCATGCGCCGCAGCAGCTCAACGACCGCCAGGAAGCGCGCCGCCAGGTCGGCTTCGCCGACCAGATCTTCATCAGCAAGAGCGAACTCGTCTCCGAGGCGGAAACCGAGGCGCTGATCCATCGCCTGAAGCACATGAACCCGCGCGCGCCCCAGCAGAAGGCGCATTTCGGCGACGTGCCTCTCAAGGACATCTTCGATCTGCGCGGCTTCAACCTGAACGCCAAGCTCGACATCGACCCGGACTTCCTTTCGGCCGACGAGCACGAGCATCACGACCATGACCACGCGCATGGCGAGCATTGCGACCACCCGTCGCATGCGCACGAAGGCCATGGCCACCATCACCACACGGACGACGATGTCAAGAGCTTCGTCTACAAGGCCGACCGTGCCTTCGACCCGGCCAGGCTGGAAGACTTTCTGGGCGCCATCGTCAACATCTACGGCCCGAAGATGCTGCGCTACAAGGGCGTGCTGAACATGAAGGGCACCGACCGCAAGGTGATCTTCCAGGGCGTGCACCAGCTGATGGGCAGCGACCTGGGCCCGGAGTGGGGCGCCGACGAAGTCCGCCAGAGCCGGATGGTGTTCATCGGCATCGAGCTGCCGCGCGAGATTCTCGAGCAAGGCCTCGAGCAGTGCCTGGTCTGACGACAACGGTCCGCTGATTCAAGAAAAAAAGGCGCGGCCCCCGACAGGGCCGCGCCTTTTTGCTTCGGCTTTCCGCCTCGCGGTGTGTTGCGTGGCTTACTTGCCCATGCCGCCCATTGGCTGGCCGTTGACCTTCAGGCTGCCTCCGCTGAACTCGATCTGGGCGGTGACGTGCTCGCCATCGCGCTTGACGAAGCCCTTTTCCTCGCCTTGCTCGACCAGCCCGGCCACCATTTCGGGCGGCGGCGTCTGGCCGCTTTCGGCGCCGGTGGCGGCAATCTGCTCGATCCATTGCATCGGCAGCCGCACGCTGGCCTTGAGCACGCCGCGCTTCATCAAGAGCGCCATGCCGGGGTCTTTCAGGTCTTCGTCGGTGACGCCGACCATGCCGGTCGTGTAGCTGATTTCGCCGCGCTTGCCGCCGATTTCGACCACCATCTTGTCCAGGCCGAGCTCGGGGTTGTACTTGGCCATGGCCTTGAGGTCGGGGGCCAGTTGCTCCATCAGTGCCCGCATGGCAGCTTGAGAGGTCTTATGGCCGCCCTTGCCGCAGCCGTTGATGGCGGCCGACTGCATCCAGGCATCGGCCAGCTTCTTGTAGCCGGTGGCGTGAATGCGGCGCCCGCCGCTGCTCATTTCGAACGTGTCGATCTTCGTTTCGCCGATCTTGCCGGCGCCCTTGATGGTGCCGACCGATTCGTAGAGGCCGTCCTTGATGTTGGCATCGGCAATCATGTCGATGTTCTGCAGCAGCACCTTCACCGGCTTGTGTGCGCCGGCCGGCGCGTCGACATCGGCGCTGCCGCCGAGGCCCTTGGTGGCGACGAACTCGAAGGCGTCAAGGCGGGCGTTGGACTTGCCGGTGGCCAGGATCCAGCCTGCGCTGTTGTCCATGTCGGCCTTGGCCGTGAACTTGCCCATTTTCATCTGCAGGCCCTTGGCTGCGTCGTTGAAGTCCAGGCCAGGCATCGTCATCTCGTAGCGCGCCTTGGTGCGCGCGCCGTTCACCTCGACGCGGGCCTGTGCGCCTTGCCACGCGAGCTGGCCCTTGCCGTCTTCGGCCAGTTTGGCGGGCGCGATAGTGAAGTCGCTGGCGTAGGCGCCGTCGAAGCCGATCTTGGTGTGTGCGATCAGGGGCTTGGCCTTGCCGAACAGCTTTTCGGCCTCGGCCTGCTCCTTGCCGTCGAGCGCCAACTCGCTGTCGATGGTGGCGGTCGCCAGCGTGCCGCCGGCCAGCGGGCCGTGGCGGATGGTGTCTTTCACGGTGATCCGAAGAGGCTTCGGTGGCTTGCTGTCGGCCTCGTCCTTGTCTTCGTCGTCTTCCTCGCCGTCCGCGGGCTTGGCGTCGGGCGCCGGCGCGGCGGCGGTGGCATCAGCCGCACAGCCGATTTCCAGCGTCACGGTGCTGACGGCGCCGAGGAAACCGCGGTCGTACTTGCGTTCGACCACGCGCACGAGCGCGGTCTGCTTCGGCAGCTCGTCGAAGGCGGTGTCGTAGACCGACTTGACTTTCGAACCGGCGAACCAGGTGCTGCCTCCATACGCGACGGCGATGGCCGCGGCCAGGACTCCCAAAACTGCTTTCTTGCTCAAGGCTTGCTTTCTTTTCTCGAATGATCAGATTGGCTCGCCCCGCGTCATGGGCGAACCTGCGTCGCCCTCCCTCCGACAACGCGGGGCGATCCTAGCGGGGTTGAACGCCTGTTCAGAGAGCCATGCGCCATCCCGATGGACGAGATGTGACTTCCGGCACGGGGTGCCGCGCGAGATTCTCGAGCAAGGCCTCGAGCAGTGCCTGGTCTGACCGCCGGCTTCATATCTATATACAATCGCGCGCCTGTTCCGCAGCCGCCCCGGGTCTTCAGAAGACCAGGGTGTGACTTCCGGCATAGGAGGGCGTGCGTTCCTGGCGTGCTTTCAAGGGTATAACCCCGAGGGCTTGCCACCGGTGGGCACCTGACAGTGTGGGTCGTGAGGTCGAAGAACCGCACGGCTTTCAGGGGGAGAGCCAGTGAAAGCGCATTCGAGTTCGTCGAAGGAGCCAACCACCGTGAAGAAACCTGCCGCGAAGGCCCAACCTGTCTTGAAGCCGGTCGTCCCGAAGACGCCGGCGGCCAAGTCGGCAGCGTCGTCGGCGAAAAAGGCTTCCACCCCGGCGGCTCCAGCCAAGAAAGTCAGCGTGGCATCGGCAAAGACCGTCCGCGCCGTGAAAGCCGCTCCACCCGCTCCGGCCCGCAAGGCTGTGGCGAAAAGCACATCGAAGGCAGCCTCCGTGGCTGCCGCGTCGTCCAAACCCACCGGCCGCAGTGCCGAACCACCTGCTCCTTCGCTCCCCATGAAAAAAACGGCTGCCGCCTCCACTTCCGCCCCGGCGACAACTCCCGTCACCTCGATCCCCGCCGCGCCTGCTCCGGCCACGCGCGGTGGCCGGGTGTCGCGCCTGTCGCAATTGACCGTGCCCTCGATGGCGCAGTCGGTCGCCTCGACGGCGGCCAAGTCCAGCTTCACGCAGAGCGCCTCGCCCGCACTGGTGCCGCCGCCTCCGATGGCGGTCAAGAAAGACCCGAAGCTCGCCAACAACTGGAAGACCAAGTCCGCCGAGGAACTGAGCGACGCCGAAGTCATCGCCATGCCCGACAGCGAGTACATGAACGAGAAGCAGATGGCCTTCTTCCGCCTGAAGCTGATCGAACTCAAGCGCGGCATCCTCGAGAACGCCGGTGAGACCACCGAGCACCTGCGCGAAGACACCGTGGTGGTGCCTGACCCGGCCGACCGCGCCACCATCGAGGAAGAGCATGCGCTGGAACTGCGCACGCGCGACCGCGAGCGCAAGCTGCTCAAGAAGATCGAGCAGTCGATCCAGCGCATCGACGCCGGCGACTATGGCTACTGCGACGAGACCGGCGAGCCGATCGGCGTGGGCCGCCTGCTGGCCCGCCCGACCGCCACGCTGTCGCTCGAGGCGCAGCAACGCCGGGAACTCAAGCAGAAGATGTTCGGAGACTAGGCGCCTTGTCTTCCTCGACATGACCTCTCCATCGATGCCCTGAGTTCCGTACCTCCGCATGTCCAAGGAAGAACAGTCCGGTCGCCTGCTCTCGAAAGTGGCAAAGTTCGTGCGCAATCCGCTGAAGGATTGGGCCGAACTGGATGCGCAGGATTCGGCCGCGACCGAGAACGGCTACAGCCGCGAGATGCTCAAGGAGATGATCGAGCGGCGCCAGCGCAACGATTTCGTGCGCCGCCGGGAGTTCGACATGCTGCGCAAGCTGCGCCAGCGCGAGGCGGCCGGCGCGCGCGACCCGGGGCAACCGTCGTCGCTGAACCTCAGCAGTACCTCGGGCAAGACCGAGGGGCGCGCCCTGACGCTCAAGAAGATCGACGAGATCGAGGCGCAGATGTCCAAGCAGTGGTGGAAGGGCGCACCCGCCACCACGACGACCACCACCACCGACGACGAACCGTCGATCAACCCCGAACTCCTGGCGGCTCAGCGTGCCCGGGCTTACGCCGACACGGCGCCCCAGGCCGCTGACAGCACCGTGCCGGCGATCGCCGAAGCGCCGGCCGGCGCCGCCGGGGCGACCAGTGCAGCCGTGCCGCTGCTGGTGTACGACAGTGCGCTCGACGAAGCCGCGATCCGCTTTGCGCATGGCGACGATGCCGGCGCCGAGTCGATCCTGCTGCAGAGCCTGCTGTCCGACGCGACCCAGAACGACCACAACGACATCTGGCTGGCGCTGCTCGACCTGTACCGCGCCATCGGTGACGCCGAGAAGTTCGTGGCGGCCAGCACCCGCTATGCCCAGCGCATGAGGCGCAATGGCCCCGAGTGGGTGTCCTTGCGCGCCCTGGCGCGCGGGGTGCAGACCAGCGTCGCGGCCACGGGCCAGCATTCGGCCGACTGGCGCAGCCCGGGGCAGCTCAACCGTGAGGGCCTGGTCGAGCTCACGCGTGCGCTGGGCGGCGCGGGTTCGGTGTGGACGCTCGATTGGCGCCTGCTCGGCGGCATCGATCTTGCCGCGGCCGGGCCGCTGAAGTCGCTGTTCGCGCACTGGTCGGCATCGCCGGTCGACGTGCGCTTCGTCGGCGCCGGGCGCCTGCTGGCCGTGCTCGAGAAGGCCACGCCTGCCAACGAGCGCAACACCGACGAGGCCTGGTGGCAATTGCGCATGGCTGCGCTGCGGCTCATGAACGAGGTCGACCTCTTCGAGCTGGTCGCGCTCAACTACTGCATCACCTACGAAGTCTCGCCGCCGCCCTGGGAAGAGCCGGTGGGCCGCTATGTCGCCGTGGAGTCGACGGGGACGAGCCGGCCGGCTGGCTTGTCCATGGCCATGAGCCTCGACGGCCAGGCGCAGGCGTCGTCGACCGGTTCACCGGAGATCCTGGGCGCGACGCTGGCCGGTGATCTGAGCGGTGAGTCGGCGTCGACCTGGCGCCGTCTCGATGCCGAGATCGCCGACGCCGAGATCGCCGACCCGACGGCGCCGGCGACCATTCACTGCACGGCGCTCGTGCGCCTGGACCTCGCCGCGGCCGGCACGCTGCTGCACTGGGTGACCGAGCGCGACGCCAATGGCCAGCGCGTGCAGTTCGTCGATGCGCACCGCCTGATCGCCGCCTTCTTCAAGGTGGTGGGCATCGCGGACCACGCGCTGGTGCGGGTGCGCGAAAACTAGCCGTGACGCCGTGCCGTGAGGGCTGAGGGCCTGGCGGTCCCTTGCATTGGTCCGGGCCATCCCCAGATGGCTTCGATGGAACAGTTTCACGGAACCACGATCATCAGCGTGCGCCGCAAGACCCCCGGAGGCGACCAGGTCGCCATCGGCGGGGACGGGCAGGTCACACTCGGCAACATCGTCATCAAGGGCTCGGCGCGCAAGGTGCGCCGCTTGCATCACGGCAAGGTGCTCGCCGGCTTCGCCGGCGCCACGGCCGATGCCTTCACCCTCTTCGAGCGCTTCGAGGCCAAGCTCGAGAAGCACCAGGGGCATCTGACCCGCGCAGCGGTCGAGCTCACCAAGGACTGGCGCACCGACCGCGTGCTGCGCCGCCTGGAGGCGATGCTCGCGGTGGCCGACGCCACCACCTCGCTGATCATCACCGGCAACGGCGACGTGCTCGAGCCCGAAGACGGCGTCGTCGCCATCGGTTCCGGCGGCGCCTACGCGCAGGCCGCCGCCAAGGCGCTGCTCGACCACAGCGACCTCACGGCCGAGCAGATCGTGAAGCGATCGCTGGAGATCGCCGGCGAAATCTGCATCTACACGAACATGAACCACACCGTGGAGACGCTCTGAAAATGAAATACCACCCCCGAAGCGCCTGCGGCGCCTCCCCCTCGAGGGGGCGATACCAGCGGCCCGGCAAAGCCGGTTCCGCGGTATTCCTGGACTCTGGCTGCGCTCGGTTTCTCGAATGTGGGCAGGGCAAGCTTGCGGGAGAACTGGCATGTCGATGACGCCCCAAGAGATCGTCTCCGAACTCGACAACCATATCGTCGGCCAGCCCGACGCCAAGCGCGCCGTGGCCATTGCCTTGCGCAACCGCTGGCGGCGCCAGCAGGTGGACGCGGCGTTGCGCCAGGAGATCACGCCGAAGAACATCCTCATGATCGGCCCCACGGGTGTCGGCAAGACCGAGATCGCCCGCCGCCTGGCGCGCCTGGCCGACGCACCCTTCATCAAGGTCGAGGCCACCAAGTTCACCGAGGTGGGCTACGTGGGCAAGGACGTCGATGCGATCATCCGCGACCTGGCCGAGATCGCCGTCAAGCAGACCCGCGAGAAGGAGAGCGCCAAGGTGCGCATGCGCGCCGAGGACGCCGCGGAAGATCGCATTCTCGACGTGCTGCTTCCGCCGGCGCGCACCGGTGCCGAGGGCGCCGCGGTCGCCGACAGCGGCAACGCCACGCGTCAGGCCTTTCGCAAGAAGCTGCGTGAAGGCGCACTCGACGACAAGGAGATCGAGCTCGACCTCGCGGAAACGCGCGCGCCGCTCGAGATCATGGGGCCGGCCGGCATGGAAGAGATGACCGAGCAGCTCAGGGGTATGTTCGGCCAGCTCGGCCAGGCCAAGCGCAAGACCCGCAAGCTCAAGATCGCCGAGGCCATGCGGCTGTTGATCGACGAGGAAGCCGGCAAGCTGGTCAACGAGGAAGAAATCCGCACGCAGGCCATCCACAACGCCGAGCAGAACGGCATCGTCTTCATCGACGAGATCGACAAGGTGGCCACGCGCACCGACGCGCAGGGCGCCGACGTGTCGCGCCAGGGCGTGCAGCGCGACCTGCTGCCGCTGGTCGAGGGCACGGCCGTCAGTACCAAGTACGGCGTGGTGCGCACCGACCACATCCTGTTCATCGCGAGCGGCGCCTTCCACCTGAGCCGGCCGAGCGACCTGATTCCCGAACTGCAGGGGCGCTTTCCCATCCGCGTGGAGCTGCAATCGCTCTCCGTGGCCGATTTCGAGGCGATCCTCACGCAGACCCGCGCCTCGCTGGTCAAGCAGTACCAGGCGCTGCTCGCCACCGAGGGCGTCACGCTCGATTTCACCCCCGACGGCATCACCCGCCTGGCCGGCATCGCCTTCGAGGTGAACGAGCGCACGGAGAACATCGGCGCGCGTCGTCTGTCGACCGTGATGGAGCGCCTGCTCGACGAGGTGAGCTTCGATGCCGCACGGCTGGGCGGACAGTCGGTGCGCATCGATGCGGCCTATGTCGAGCAACGGCTCGCGGCACTAAGTCACGACGAAGATCTTTCGCGCTTCATCCTTTGACGGGCCGCCGTCTCGGCGTCGGCGCTTCACGCAACACATTCACTGCGTGAGCTAAGTGCTTCATTTGCAACGGAATTCGCGGTTTCCGGGGGTTCGGAAACCGCGCTAAGTCGTTGATTCCATTACAAAAAATAGACAACGGCTCTTGCTGTCGTACCTTGGTTTCCTGCTACAGTGCAAAAAAGTGCAGTTAAGTGGGAAAAAGTGTCGGATAGCGTCTCGTCGAGGTGCCTGACCGTTCCCACCACAGGGGTTCGTGGCCGTGTTTCAAGGCGCTTCATCGCTGAGTCTGGATGCGAAGGGTCGGCTTTCAGTGCCGACCCGGCATCGTGACGTGCTGGCTGCCACGGCCGGCGGTCAGCTCACGATCACGCGCCACCCTCACGGCTGCCTGATGATTTTCCCGCGCCCCGCGTGGGAGCAGTTCCGCGAGCGCATCGCATCCATGCCGCTCAAGGACCAGTGGCTCAAGCGCCTGTTCCTCGGCAATGCGATGGATGTCGACATGGACGGCACCGGCCGCATTCTGGTGTCGCCGGAACTGCGCGCCGCCGCGAACATCGCGCGCGACACGTTGCTGCTCGGCATGGGCAGCCACTTCGAGCTCTGGGACAAGGCCACGCACGACGCCAAGGAAGCCGAAGCGATCCAGGCCGGCCTGCAGTCCGAAGCGCTCCAGGATCTCGCCTTTTGACGAGCGCCGCCTTGGACACGTCCTTCACCCACACCACCGTCCTTCGCGAGGAGGCGGTCGATGCGCTGCTCGCCGGCCGGCCGCAGCCGCTCGCCGGCACCTACGTCGATGCGACCTTCGGGCGCGGTGGCCACAGCCGGCTGTTGCTGGAAAGGCTGGCGCCGGAGGCCCGGCTCATCGCGTTCGACAAGGACGCGGAAGCGGTGGCCGAAGCAGCGCGCATCACCGATGCGCGTTTTTCCATCCGGCACCAGGGCTTCAAGGATCTGGGGGAGTTGCCGCCGGGCAGCGTGACGGGGCTCCTGATGGACCTCGGTATCAGCTCCCCGCAGATCGACAACCCCGCACGGGGTTTTTCTTTTCGTTTCGACGGCCCGCTCGACATGCGCATGGACACCACGCGCGGCGAGAGCGTGGCCGACTGGCTGGCAACGGCCGAAACCCAGCAGATTGCAGAGGTGATCCGTGACTATGGCGAAGAACGGTTTGCTGTTCAGATTGCAAAGGCGATTGATGCTCGCCGACAAGAACGGGGCCCAATTTCAACCACCACCGAGCTGGCCGAGCTCGTGGCTGGCGCGGTCAAAACCCGCGAGCAGGGCCAGAACCCTGCAACGCGCACATTTCAGGCTCTTCGGATTTTCATCAACGCCGAGCTTGAAGAGCTGCAACAGGCGCTAGACGCGAGCCTGACCGTGCTGCAACCCGGTGGCCGGCTGGCGGTGATCGCCTTCCATTCCCTGGAAGACCGCATCGTCAAGCAGTTCATCGCCACGCACTCGAAAGAGGTCTACGACCGACGTGCGCCCTTCGCCGCGCCGAAGGTGATGAAACTGCGCGCCCTGGGCCGCATCCGCCCGTCGGACGCCGAGGTGGCCGCCAACCCGCGCGCGCGCAGCGCGATCCTGCGTGTGGCCGAGAGGACCGACGCATGACGCGCCTGAACGTCCTGCTGCTGCTGGCGGTGATGGCCACGGCGATGTTCCTGGTGCACACGCAGTACCGCTCGCGCCTGCTCTACACCGAACTCGATCGCGCCAACACCGAGGCGCGCCGCCTCGAAGTCGAGGGCGACCGCCTGCAGGTCGACAAGCGCGCGCAGGCCACGCCGCTGCGGGTCGAGAAGCTGGCCAAGGAGCAGCTCAAGATGCGCACCACCACGCCGGCCATCACGCAGTACGTGCGGCCCGACGGTACGGTGATCCCACCGATCCCGGCGCCGGCGGCGTCTGCACCGGCGAAACCAGGCACATCGGGCACAGCGCGGAGGACGGGTTGATGGTCCGCCGCAGCCGCAGCGTGCAGTACACGACCAGCCCCTTGCTCGCGAGCAAGACGCCGGTCTGGCGCAGCAAGTTCATCGTCGCCGCGATCGCGCTGGGCTTCGTCGTGCTGGCCGCGCGTGCGGCTTACGTGCAGGTGATCGACAACGAGTTCTTCCAGCGTCAGGGCGAGGTGCGCTTCGCACGCACGCTGGAGCTGCCCGCCAACCGCGGCCGCATCCTCGACCGCAACGGGCTTCTGCTCGCCTCCAGCGTGGTGGCGCCCAGCATCTGGGCCATCCCGGAGGACATCGAGCGCAACGACCCGGACGTGAAGGCCAAGCTCAGGCAGGTCGCCAAGCTGCTGGGCATGGCGCAGAAGGACTTCGACAAGAAGCTCGAGGACGAGGACAAGACCTTCGTCTGGATCCAGCGACAGGTCGATGCGCCCATCGCCAAGCAGGTCGCCGACCTCAACATCAAGGGCATCTACCAGCGCAAGGAATACAAGCGTCAGTACCCCGAGGGCGAAGCGGCGGCGCATGTGGTGGGCTTCACCAACGTGGAAGACCACGGCCAGGAAGGCATCGAGCTGGCCTTCGACAAGGATCTGGCCGGCAAGGCCGGGTCGCGCCGCGTCATCAAGGACCGCCTGGGCCGCGTGGTCGAAGGCGTCGGCGAGACGGTGCCGCCGGTCGACGGCAAGGACATCCAGCTGTCGGTCGACAGCAAGGTGCAGTTCTTCGCCTACCAGAAGCTGCGCGACGCGGTGATCGCGCGCCGTGCCAAGGCCGGCAGCGTGGTGGTGCTCGACAGCACCACCGGCGAAGTGCTCGCGCTTGCGAACTACCCGAGCTACGTGCCCGACAGGCGCCAGAACCTCACCGGCGAGCAGTTGCGCAACCGCGCGCTCACCGACACCTTCGAGCCCGGCTCGACCATGAAGCCCATCACCGTGGCGATGGCGCTCGAGGCCGGCCGCGTGAAGCCCTCGACATTGATCGAAACCGGCCCCGGCCGCTTCCAGATCGGCGGCTTCACCATCAGCGACACCCACAACTACGGCACGCTGACGGTCGAGGGCGTGATCCAGAAGTCGAGCAACGTCGGTGCGCTCAAGATCGCCCAGAAGATGACGCCGCACGAGATGTGGGACACCTACACCGCGCTCGGCTACGGCCAGAAGCCGCAGGTGCAGTTCCCCGGCGCCGTCACCGGCCGGCTGCGCCCGTGGAAGAACTGGAAGCCGGTCGAGCAGGCCACCATGGCCTACGGCTACGGCCTGTCGGCGTCGCTGTTTCAAATGGCGCATTCGTACACAGCCTTCGCGCACGACGGCAGCATCATCCCGGTGACGATGCTCAAGAGTTCCGACGCGGCGGTCGGCGTGCGCGTGTTCTCGGCCGAGAACGCGCATGCGGTGCGCAAGATGCTGCAGATGGCCGCCGGCCCCGGCGGCACCGGCCAGCTCGCGCAGACCGTGGGCTACTCGGTGGGCGGCAAGTCCGGCACGGCGCACAAGCAGGTCGGCAAGGGCTACGCCAGCAACAAGTACCGCGCCTGGTTCACCGGCATGGCGCCGATCGAGAAGCCGCGCATCATCGTCGGCGTGATGATCGACGAGCCGAGCGACGGCCAGTACTTCGGCGGCATCGCGGCGGCACCCGTCTTCAGCGAAGTCGTGCAGCAGACGCTGCGCATGATGAACGTGGCGCCCGACTTGGCGGTCAAACCGCTGGTCATCACGCAAGGCGTGGACGAGAGCTTCTGATGGACGACCTGAACCTGCGCACCCCCAACGAAGCCGCGCACTGGCTGCGCTCCTGCGTGGGCGGCGACCTGCACGCCGACAGCCGGCAGGTCGGCGACGGCGATGGCTTCATCGCCTGGCCGGGCGCCGCGACCGACGGGCGCGCGCATGTGGCATCCGCGCTGGCGCAGGGCGCTTCGGTATGCCTGGTCGAGCGCGAGGGCGTCGAGGCCTTCGGCTTCGATGCGCGTCAGCCGATCGCCAGCTATGCCGGCCTGAAGGCCGCAACCGGGCCGATCGCCGCGTCGTTCTACGGCCAGCCGTCGAGCCAGATCCCGCTGATCGCGGTGACCGGCACCAACGGCAAGACCTCGACCGCCTGGTGGCTGGCCGAGGCGCTGTCCAAGCGTCCGGGGCACGGCCCGTGCGCGCTGATCGGTACGCTCGGCATCGGCGTGCCGCCGGAGCTGCGCTACACCGGCCTCACCACGCCCGACCCGGTGATGCTGCAGCGCGAACTGCGCGGCTTCGTGCGGCAGGGCTTTGGCGCCTGCGCCATCGAGGCCTCGTCGATCGGCATCGCCGAGCGCCGGCTCGACGGCTGCGAGATCCGTGTCGCGGTCTTCACCAACTTCACGCAGGACCACCTCGACTACCACGGCAGCATGGACGCCTACTGGGAGGCCAAGGCCGAGCTGTTCCGCTGGCCCGGCCTCGCTGCGGCGGTGGTCAACATCGACGACCTGCACGGCGCGACGCTGGTCGCGAACCTGATCGACCGCGGCACCGGCGCGCTCGACGTCTGGACCGTGTCGGCCGGCGGCGGCGCCGCGCGCCTGATGGCGCAGGACGTCCGCCACGACGCCGAGGGCCTGCGCTTCGACGTGGTCGAGCAGGGGGCCGGCGCGCAGACGCTGTCGACCCGGCTCATCGGCCAGTACAACGTGGCCAACCTGCTCGGCGTGATCGGCGCGCTGCGCGCCCTGGGGATGACGTTGGCCGATGCGGTCGATGCCTGCCGCGATCTGCAGAGCGTGCCGGGCCGCATGGAGCGCGTCGCAGTGTCAGGCCGGC
>LNAP01003525.1_pt1 | contig 14940 bp, 11 predicted proteins | sample 602601 | NCBI WGS metagenome assembly LNAP01 (sample SAMN02440304, study PRJNA202911) | soil metagenome | biome: Subtropical and temperate rainforests or woodlands; isolation source: soil samples (1 kg each in a 20% v/v slurry with milli Q water) were... ...
GCTTTCGCCTTGGCCATGCCGCACTTCGTCCAGTTTTACGTTGGACATTGCCCCATACGAAGGGAACGACTTTACACGAAAGAACACGGAATTATTAGATACATAGGCATGTTCTGTCTCGACGAGTTCTTTGACCATGTTGTTGATTACAGGTATGTACTCTGTTGCTTTCGGATAAGCTCGTGCGGGAATGATGTTCAGCACAGAGAGATCGTTAAAGAAGGAGTCGATGTATCGCTGGGTAATATCTCTCAACGCTTTTCTCTCCAACAGCATCTTCGCAATTATCTTGTCATCTACGTCCGTAAGGTTGCAAACGTGGTCGACATTATAGCCACAATACTGAAGCCATCGTTTGATTGTGTCGTACATAAGAAATGCACGAAAGTTTCCGATATGAGCATATTCATATACAGTCGGGCCACAACTATTGAGGGGAAACGAATAAGGGTTAGATGAAGAACTATCATGCTAATATTGCAAAGAGCACCTGTAAAATGATACACGGTTGGGCTGGATAGGAACAAAATGGTCCTTTCGCCGACTCAATGAATTAAAAATCGTGAAATCTTGCTGCAACGTTTCTATGCTTTTCCCAGCAACACATAATTGTGGAGAGCGTCTTAATCGATGTAACCCACGAAGTGGGAAAATAACATAAGCCATAACACTGTTCAATATAAGCAATGCAACCAAGATGCTCGACATTGGCCGCATAGCAAGTGACTCAAACTTATTAAGTTTCTGGCAATGAGAGACGAAGTGAATGCGAAAGGGTTACGATTCTTCAATAATTTTAATAGACGTTTTTCTTATGCACACCAACGATGCCATGCGCATGTTAATGACGAATGTTCGATGAAGTAAAACGTCTCGCACACTGTTTCAAACACAAGTTGCTCATTTATTCGCCATGCCCATCACTGCTGCTTATACTTGGAGTGAGAAGAAGGACACCATAAAGGTGTTGATACCTCTCAAGGGCGTTTCTGCTTCGAAAGCTGACGTTTCAGGTATGTAGTATGATCCTAATGACTCTCCATTGAACCAAACACAATTTATTTCCATACTACTCTTCACTTTGCAGTCTCTTCATCGACCCTAAAGGTTAATTTTACGCCGTATATATTGGATTTGGTCTTATACAAGGAGATCGACTCGGTTAAACACAAGGCAACTGTGAAAGATGGCGTGCTTAACATTACTTTGTGCAAGAAGGAGATCGGCATGTGGGGTGCACTGATCAAGGATGTGAGTAAAGAAGATACCGAGATAATCAAGAGAGAAGCAACCGCGCAATTGTCTGCACTTAATGATGATCTAAATGCTCAGCGCCACGAGAGAAAATTAGCCGAAGAAAAGAACTCACTTCGCAAGCAAATGAAGCTGGAAGAGATGGAACGAACTCGAGTGGAGAATATGAAATTAGAAGAAAAAACTTCTGCCGAAAAGGAAGTATATGATGTCTTTGCTAAGATGCAGATGAGTAACGCAACGGCACCCGCAGCAACAAAAGCCGACAGCAAGGTGGCGGCCGTAGCGCCCAGCAAGAAAAGCGTGTCTTTCGGCAACGAGAAAAGTGCCGCCACAATCGATTCCTTCCTCGAGGCGGATGATATCGACGAAGTTCACCCCACACCGGTGACTTTTAAGCAAAAGAACCCCACCCAAAGTGAAAGTGCTTCTCTGGAAGATATTGACGAGGATTATCCGGACGAACCCTTCCCGCAATCGTCGAACGACATTTTCAGTGACGAGGTTGCTGACATGCAGTTCACCGAAGAAGAGGAAGAAGTGCGTTACGTGCCGCCACCGCGGTCCAGCGGCTTGTCCGCCAATGCAGACCAGAAGATTGGCATTTCCTTCACGCCCAGAGTGTTTCCCACGCCTATGCGCGAGTCCAAGGCGGCGGAAGAGGAAGACTGGGTGGCGAAAAACCGGAGACATATCAAGAAGCATGGTGTGCTGGGAAAACGTAAGTAATCTTTTTACACAAGGTTCATTGCCGCAATGTGTAATTCTTGTCCTAATCCTATCCATTCTGTATCTTTTCAGACAATGCGGATATCAGTGAAGAGGATCCAGTGTGGCTCAAGGCCAAAGGTGACGACTTTTTTCGGTCTGGGGACATGCGCTCGGCGCTCAATGCGTACAGCGCGGCGCTGGAGACCGACCCACGCATGCTGCCTTGTCTGGCGAACCGCTCGGTGTGTCTGCTGCGCTGTGGCCAGCCTGCCGAATGCCGCACGGACTGCACGAATGCCTTGCAGCTCATCGCGGAGGAGACTGAAGTCAACACGACCGCAGGAGCCAGCGCAGAGGCAGCTACAAGCCACGCAGCGATGAGCGCGGCGCAGACGAAGAACGCCGTGATGGTAGTGAAGCTTTTGATGCGTCGCGGCGCAGCAGCGTGCCAGATGGGGTTGTTCACTGAGGCCCTGACGGATTTTCTCCAAGCGAACGTAAAGTTCCAGAAGCTATCCGGCCAGCAGGCTTCCTCGCTCACGGGTGTGAGTATTGAGTCATTGGCGGGAGACGTGTCCCGTCTGCGTTTGCTGGTGGATGCGGAGGCATTGAAGAAAGAAGGTGATGCCTTGTTTGCCGAGCGCAACACCACTGAGGCGCTGCTCAAGTATAACGCGGCGTTGGCGCTAATTCCCGTCCATGTGAGCTGCTTGTCGAACCGCGCGGCCTGCAAGATGGCCCAACAGGACCTGCCGGGGTGCATTGCCGACTGCACCACCGCCATTGCGTTGCTACAGAGTGACAGCGAGGGGAAATACGCCCCCGACGGTGCTGATTCTGCTCCCAGCAAAAAGGAACTCCGCTTTGACACTGCCAACAATGTATTGCACCAGGAGCAAATCAAGACCATGCTGTTCACCATCTTGCCTCCGGTGGGGAGCACCAAGCGCAGCGCCTGGATCCTCAAGACCTTGCTGCGACGCGGGGTTGCCCTAGCACAGCTAAATCAATTCGACGCAGCGGTGGAAGACTATCAGCGCGCGGTGGCGCTGGACCCCACCAACGAAGCGGTAAAATCGGATTTATTGCAGATTGTCGCAGCGCGGGACCGGGTTGCGGCTGCGGAAGCCAATTCCATTCAATAAAGAAACTTGGTTTTATTTTTTCTTAATTAGAAGTGAAAAGATTTTTTTGCACAAGACGAAACGCTTCTGTCCTGAGCACGGATTTCTAACATTTCAAACACAACAATTCGAGTCACAATTACAATTATATTCACCACAAAGGATACCATTCTCTCGACGTGCGCACGAAAAGAACATTCGTATGCACCAAAAAAACGCGACGAAAAGCTTCTCCAACAAATTGGGAACTTGTTATGTACATATCGAGTGAATACAATTTTGCCACACACTTACCGCAAGACACACAAATACTGGTAGAATAACATAGATGGCTTATATACAATATTTGCGCGATTATTGTGACGCTTCACATTCGGTGTTTCCCACCGCGGGATACTGTGCCAAGGCAGAGCCCATCCATTGTTCGATTAAATTGGTCGCCAGGTGGCTGCACTGCCCGCGCATTAGCGCCTTTTCACTGCCTTGGCGACTGCTGCTGCCTCCAACATCATTTACGGTAATAACCCGCACGGAGGACCCGACCCGACTCAGCGGCGGGCGTTCACAGTTTCGCTCTGAGGCTGTGCATTCCAACCGACCCTCTATGGAGGCGTTGTTGTTAGCTACCATCAGGTCTTGCGTGAATGGACCGGAGTGATCCTCTTGGAACAGCCGATTTCCACCAGCTCCGGCATCTTCGTCGGGGTGATACAGACTGAATTGCATTTGTCCCGGTGTGTCGGGCTCCAACCGCATCCGAGGGGAGCGGAAAATGGGTGTTTCATCGCCCGCCCCGTGCACCATGGCAATGCCTGGCATGACGTTGTGTTCGACCAGATACGCCGGCGAGAGAGGGTCGTCCAGCTGCACCATCTCACTGTTATGGGTGCCATCGTCGCTGATGGTTTTGATGATTTGAAAGCTCTTGTACGGAATCATTTTCCGTTTGAGATCTTCGAAGGTTTCGCCCACTCGGAGTGGGGAGTACGCAGCGATGCCTCGGTCTTGCGGCGCAACATTGTTGATCTGGTAATCTCGTACAGCTTCCTCGAAACTCACGCCGATGGGGTGGAAGCCACTCACTTGGCAGTGGGGGCAGTAAATTGAGTTGGGAGAAATGAAACGGTCTTCAATGTGAGTCACTCCTTCATGGGGTGCCAGGTGGACACCCTTTCGCTCCACATAATCTTTGCAGCACTGTACACACATGTAGTTTCCACAACACTTCATTTTCATGATTTGCTTGAAGTACTGCATGCAAAGCGGGCAGTAATATTTGAATATGCTGGCTTCTTCGCCATGAGGAGTGTACGGCACACCGGAGAAGGAATTACTGCCAGAAGACTTTTCGAACTCTCGAGGCGTCATGGCGATCGCCAAACCGACTTCTCCTTCCATTGGTACAACGTGTTCATGGTTTGCATGTCTTGGCGGGTATTCAATTTCTTCTGGGATTGGACTAAATTCCCCTGCGTGTCTATCGTTTTCCGGGACTGGTGTCTAAATTATAAAGAGAACCGTTAACAAACGACCGACCGAGATTATATTTAGTGAAACTGCAAAATACCTCATATTGTGGGTTACAAACAGCGGCAGGCCCAGCGGGTGTGTCGTCCAGTCTGACCGTTGTAACGTCCGTAACGTTCGCTGCTGACTTCCTACTCGCGCTGATTCCGCTTCCCATTTTCTATCAAGTTTTAGAACCCTTAATAAGCAAACTTTTAAACTGCAGATGCGGGTTATTAATGCGACATCTCACGTCTCAGACATGACATTACTGTAGTCATGCTCTGCTGACAAACTTTGAAGACATCTGTGTGCGTTTTCTACGGCACAAACCCTTGTTTATAAAAACATTACGCATTTGAAGCAATATAAAAGTGTGCAAATATAAGCACTTACGACTAACCCTTCGCGAAACCGTTTCCATGCTTCAGCAACTCTACGGTAGTTGAAAACCCTCATTCTACCAGTGTTGTTGTTCCAACACAACCTGAATCATCAGTAGCCCTGTACATTCGCATACATGGAAGATCCAGTTACCACTCCTATCAAAAAAGAGCTTTCGATAACGATTCCCGCTGGCCCAAGCAAGTCTTCCAGCCCTGCTCCGGTCTATTGCACTAGCTCCCCATTCAAGAAAAAAGAACGCGTTCGCTGCGTGTTTTGTGGTGGAGATCAGTGTAAACGATGTAGCCCAACCGCTTATCTTGCACTCGAAAGCCCAGCCATCCCGATGCTACACTCCTCGTGGATAAACGAAAGTATTGTCGCTATGCAGCGACCTAGCGACATATTGTTTGACCGAGGAGCCTTAGAGGGACTAGTGGCAGCTCGTATCACCGCAGTATTCAATCTTACTGAACCAGGAGAGCACCCATACTGTGGGACGGGGATTCTCGAAGACACTGGCTTCCCTTATTCACCCGAACGGCTGATGAAGGCAGGAAGTAAGTTACCGTATCCAACACAGCAATTACAATGTTTTCACACCATCACCATTCTTATTCGCATCACAGTCAAGCACTTTAATTTCCACTGGCAAGATATGACCGCGCCGTCAGTGGCGAAAATGATGGAAATCGCACACATCGGAGCAAATGAAATCAACAGTGGTGGCAAGGTCAACATTGATCTGAACAAAGCCCATATTATTCATGCTTTTAAAATCAGTATTTATATGTTGTTTGTTAGATCGCGGTGCATTGTCACGCCGGCTATGGTCGCACTGGCATGGCGATTGCTTGTATTCTTATTTTCAAAGATCAAGTTGAAAGTGCCCAAGTCATTCAATTTATCCGCAACCGCCGGTACATCAACTCATTATGCAACGCATTGTACCAATTGTGCAACTCATTATGTTTTGTGTTCCATTATCTCGTATATGTTATACTACAGGCCGGGTTCGATTCAAACGGTTGTCCAGGAGCGATTTATCAACAAATTCGAACGCGCACATCGCTTTTTGATGCAAGTCTTCCCCACTAAGGAATCCTGGGAACTGTCCGGTTTTACCGATCTAAACAAGGCCACCACCCTCACGGGTACGGTGAGTTCCCCCACGGTTCCGACGTACTCTAGCGCCACCTCGCTCTACCTCAAAACACTACATCACAGCCTCAAGGACCAGCAGTACTTACTCACTATTTCCGAAGTGAACAACCGGCAATTCTTATGGACACACAAACTAGTATACTATACGACCGCGTCGTTGCAGTGCTTGTGTCGCGAAATGGTTCAATTGGCTTATTTGGGGATCACGGGACTCAACAAGCTGGTACCGAAGGAAAACAACTCACACAAATTTACGTCGAATATTTCTAAGGGAAACATGAATTTTCTCATCGGTGCGCCGTCTTACATGGTTGCTACTAATTCTATGTCACAAAAGCTCGAAGAAACATTGTTAACCGACATCAAAATGGAGATAAATGTGAACAAATGGACACGCTTTCTGGCCGTGGCAGAGGTGGTGTCTATTTCCTTGCAGATTGGGCACGAGAGTGTGAAAAGGCTGACCAAAGTAGCATCGCATTTGGAGGAGAAAAGCCCCCCGCAGAGCCTACACGGAGTGTCACTGACCTCGATCCCCTCGGGCGTAAGTTTACACAATGGGGCTAGCAATCACAATATCGTGAACTCTGAAACAGCGGGCAGTGTGGAAGCCAGTGCCGGTAATAATAATAACAACATTAACAACACAGACGCTGATCGTTACCCAGAATTGTCGTTTGTGGGAGAATCTCCCAGCTCCACTCCTGGCGGTGGCTCAACGGCGCGGGATGGCATTTACGGCGCGGGCGGCGTGGGTTCGATTCCCAACCCCTTCGAGAACCGCACTCGCAGTACGAAAAGCGCCTCGTTTCGGTCGAATTCGATGAAGGAAAACAACAGCGAAGCAGAGTACAACAAGAGCAAGCGTGTGAGTGCCAACATTATGAGTCAATTGTTGCTGGATTGGCTCGAAACACGGTAAGACCGCACGCATGCCGCTGTGTTTTTGCTCCATTTTTTTTATGGTTTTTTCTATTACGCATTGAGTGGAGTTAATTGGTACACACGTTTTCTGTGCATATAGCAGCGTTATTTTGTGCACATGTTGGTTATTTATGGTATTTCGCACTGTACCAGCTGTTCTATTATTGATTTTTTTACACTGCAACTCGACCTCTGTACAGACAAAATGCCGTGTTTGAGGTCACGCATATGAATAACATAACGACCGTTTGGCAAAAGCATTATCCAAACTTTGGAAGTAAGCATTATTATCATATCGTTGTAAAGTGCTCTGCTGAATGATTTCAGCAATCGAATCTATTCTTATACTGTACAGTAGTTATTTGTACGTTATATATTTTTATTTACTGTAGATCTTGGGTGGGCCACTCCTGCGTGGAAAGATGTGAAGAACCGCACACGTGCATTCACCAACTTCCATACCGACTTGCTTCACGTGCTGCGTGCTAATCTCGACAGGTATGAATTAGTTGCTTTTTTCTGATATGTTTGTATTGTTTTGAAGTATTTAAAGGTACCCCTGGACGTGTCGTCTTGTTGTACATCTTAGATCTTTTTCGCATCATGTTATAAATTCGATTGTTTAAATTATGACCATAACTGGATTGCGTTGTTCAGATGCAAGTTGGAGGTGCTCAGTAGCCTGGTTCAAATGTATCGCGTCATTCACATCGTTGGTAAGTATGTTCTTTATGTCCATATATTCAGTTCTGTCTTGCGCAAGTGCACCAATCATTCGCGGAAACACTCATTAGTATTTGCAGTTATTTTAAACTTACGACGTGTTGTGTGTTCTTCCTTCCATACAGGGGTAAGCCACAACAACGAAGAAGGAGACTCAGAAGCTCCATCTTTTGATACTTTAGTAGCCTTGCGTCTAGCGATTGCGTTGATGCATGGAAGGAAGCTAAACCATTCCATGGTTCGCAACAGGTACTGCTGCTTTATTTTGCTCCTAACATGTTTCTTGCCTTAAAACGTATGTGTAAATGCTCGTTCACCACTGTCATATTGTGAACTTTCATTCATAATACCATTTTCAATTAACAATATGGTCTATTACACTGTACTCTTTATTCCAAAGATCCTTAAGTATGGAGCTAGTCAAGCTATTTATGCTGAAACATGCCGACGCCGAGCCGGTGATAATCAACAACATTACCTTTGCCGCGGAGCACGCTACCGCAGCCCAACAAGCACTAGGATCATCATTGGTAGAACACCTGGAAGTACTGGTACGCACGCTATTGGTCTTGCAAGAGGTGAGATATACCAGTGTATATACATTTTTATTGACTCTCTATATGTGTCGTGGTATCTCATATATTTATATGTTTCTGGGTTTGATACGTGGTGTACAGGTGAACTGGAGCCTAGCCGGCAGCGCTAAAGAGATCATTCACTGGCGGGAGAGTGCCATAGAAAACTATGTTTCTCCCTTTGAGGCACCTCAACTGACAGAGCATAGCGATCGTAAATAGATTACAATTTAAAAGATGTATTCTGGTTACTCAACTACTTAACTGTATTTTTTTGTTCGAATGATATGGTCGTAATTTCTAAGAGTTCCAATGAACCGAATTTTATTATCCGGATTTCCTTCTTTGCTCGTCGTTGCATTCTCATCAAAGGACACCTGCTGTGGACGATTGTCGAAAGACTACTGCAAAAAATGACAACCGTACTGCGATCCTTACTTATATCCGTATTCGTTGCGCTGGTTGCGGGAGCGAGAACCAAGTTACGACATGATTGGGGTGCTGGTACCCTCTTCACGCCACTCGCCAAGGAAATACGTGACAATCAACATAATTGCACTGCAAAGGTTCATTATCACCGCCAGAATAACTGGGGCATGGGGAGTGATATCCATACTTGGTCTCAGGCTCTATGTAATTCTATGCAAGTAGGTGCAACCTTGCTTCAGCTCAAGGAAGAGTGGATTTGGAACGACAAAGAATTTTGCACGCCCGCCCCACTGCATCCACTTCAATGCTATTTTAACCTCAAAACTCACTGCCCCAAGGCTAAAGGCAGCAACCCGCTCATAATACCATTCAAGAACGACTACGCTCGGTGTCCAAAGTATATTACAGACGACAAATCCAGACAAGAGTTTCGAGCAGCGGCGATGGAATTCCTCTTCTCAAATATCAACAAGAAACTCATCAAGGAGGCCGAACATGCCGTGAACGCAGTCTTTGGTAAAGAAGGTATCCCAGACGATATGATTACGGTGCATTTGCGTTGGGGTGATAAGAACCTTGAGATGAAACTTGTCTCACAAGAAGAATTCGTCGCAGCGATTGACAGCATGGTCAAGAACCACTCGATTGCCCAGCCACGAGTGTTTGTCACGACGGAGAGCAACCACGCACTGACGTCGATTCAGTCGTACGTGCAAGAGCACCGCAAGCACTGGACGTTGTACCACTATGCCCCCTCGGTGTACGAGACGCGCTTTCGCTTCGAGCCCGCCACCAACACCACCATCCATCACAACCCGATGAATGTTGCGCGTCACACGGGGGGAAGTATTGGTCGAGCCTCCATTGTGTCTCTCATGCTGGCCCTGGAAGCAAAATATTACATTCTGACGAGCGGGAGCAACTGGTCGCGACTCATTGATGAACTCAGAAAGAATGTAGTCAACCAGCTGTGCAACAATTGTACCGTGATGACTGACCTCAGAGAAGCCTTTCGAGACCATAATTGGCGCCACCGAGCTTAGATTTGCATCATAGGTGGCATGCAGTACATCTTATGTTGTCACTAACCCTATTGTGCGCATTTGAAATCTGTAAATGTTATCAATAATTCGCTTTTGAGAACTTTTTGCAACCAGTAATTGTTTTTCTCTTTTTAAAAGTATAAAGTTTATCACATTAGAATATCAGTCGGAAGGGGCTCATGTACAGAAAAAAGACGTTGGGACGCAATGGATTACTCATTTGTAGCGTAAAATCAAGGCACAATCTTTTTGCATCCCAACCCTTTTATAGTTGATTCGCGCCTGCTATTCATCCAGAAATGGCTCGTAAGATCTCAATGTCGTCGGAGAGAGCAAGGAAGAATTTGATTTGGACGACAAAGCTTCCCGGGAAGACTCCAAGAACAGTTCAGAAGGTTTGCTTGCTACAATGAACTGCATGGATGACTTGAGCAAAAACGATGGTGAGGATATTTGACACGAACTACGGTACATGCTTCGTTCTGATATTTATATTTAATGTAGTGGAGATTAGAGACTTCTTTGAGTCCGGAGGACCAGAGGAGTTTATGGTCGAACCAAATGTGAATCATGTTGCTAGTTCAGAGCAAAACAATAGTCACTACGACGGCACCATGCACCAAGAAAACCTGAACAACCCCATAGATGGTACTATCTTATTAGCAACCTCTGATAATGCACTGGGGCCTGTTCATGGGTCACTGGTGCTGGACAGCGGATCCGTGCGCACTAGTGGCACTGTGTCCGCTTTGACAACCAGCGCGCATAACAGCAATGACAACTACTCACTGGTGAGCTCGGTCTCGACTCCAGGTGCTGCGTTAGCCAAATTGGCAGACTTGAAGTTACGTAGATACTATGTTCAATTTAAGCGCCGCCTCGCAGAAAATGGTTTCCAAAGCGGGGCCAATGATTACGCAGCACTTTATCGTCTGCGTACCCCAATAGGAGACCGCACCAAGCTGATCGTGGAGGCCTACTCTGCTTCAGGAGAGGCGTTGGATGCCCTTGTGTTCGATATCCCTTTTACACACGGCCACCTCAAGCGTGCCTATTTTATATTTGATCTCTTAGGCTACTGTGTGCCTCAATTGCAAGAATACCTGCGACAGTTCCCTAACAATGACTCTGTGCTGGTAGCCGACGATATGCTGTCAGATGGAGACTTAGCTGGTATGGCTGAGTCGGATATCTACGAGTGTGAATTGTCCTATCCGCCTAGCCCTGCAATTTCTGGCGCTGTAAGTTCTGGCCATGCAGCTGCAGCCGACCGCGCGGCAGCACCGGTAGTGGTGGTGGAGGAAGGGCAGGCAGCTCAGGAACCACCGCGCATGGACGCTGCTGGGTGCTGCATCATGATGTAAGCACTTTGATTCAACGAGTCACTTGTCGTATTGTTTGTGTTTTAACACAACGACATGGTGCACTTGTTGTAGTACCGGTAGTATCTCGTTGGCGCGATGACTTGTTTAAGGCGTTTCTTTTTGCTGGTGAAAGTACATATATTGACGTAAATAGATATATATTCGTGGTGAAAGTACATAGTCGTGGTTAGTGTATGTAGATTGTGGATTTATTGTGTGGATGTTATTTTTGGCCCAATTAACTAGCAATGATTTTTGGATACAAATATACCTTTTTATCACACATGTTGCCAAAATCGGTCATTTTTACACCTCACTTTGCCTCGACATTTCCTACACCCTGTTGCTGAAATAAAAATTTCGCCTCTGTTTTCAAATGATAGATTCTTGGAATTCTGCTACAAAGCTGTTGGCTTCTGCCTTCTCTGATATCGACGTGCATCGCGGGGATGGGGAATCGGAAATCAAGAGCGATTCTGGTATCATCTTCTCCCACCAAGACCACCACCAGGTACGGGAAGAACGTTGGTTAAAAAGATGGAAAGATGGAAACAAATCAAGCGTGAAGGACCGTCTTGTGGCGAGAAAAGTACCTCCCAACCGAGACGGGCGTTTAATGAGACAAAATTTTACCGATATAAGCCTGGAAGATTACGTTACCGAAGAAAACGCACCGAAGGATGTCTATTTTGTCACACTAAACGCGCCAAATGGCGTAGGAATGAATTTATTTGTCTCTTATGAAGGACTGGTGTTGGTACAAGGACTGTACAAGCTTCGCAATGGGTCCAGCAGCCCTGCTCAGAACTGTGGGGTAATTGCGGTCGGCGATCAACTCGTGCAGCTGAACGACATTAACATTGAATCCCTGAGCTTCTACGAGACTACGGACCTACTTAAAGATCTTGACCTTCTTGCCAAGGTATGTATCTACAATGATTGTCAAGTGTCAGATATTCTATTTTTTACAATCGATTATACTTACTTGCAGGACAAGATAATTACACTTGGTTTTCGGTACATGGATGCTCCTGTCTTTTTACCCCCTGAAACTGAAGAGTCCTCAATAGAATCCAATCATGTATTATCCCACACAAGTGCACCATCACATCAACTGGAGCAAAGCCCAGAGCAGCGCGTACCTGGTGACAGTAACTTGCAGAACATTCAGAATGTAATGTCTCTGCGCCAGTCACCGATGGTTGAAGATGCCTTTTTGGCTCTGTTTGCACTGGACGAAACAGACGGGGTTGGTATGCTATCGTCAATCAGGACAGGTGAGTACATGAGTATACTGGAGTGAATGTTTGTGTATTTTGTTATTACTGACGGTGTGCGTTAATTAATGTTTCAGATGCAAGGGCACGGCCTGACCCCACGCCGTTTACATCAGAACTGGATACTTTGCAACAACAAATGCGGCAACGGTAAGCACACTTTAAATTTGTATTTTCATACAATTATGATTGTAACCCTATTTTTTTTGTCGCTGTCGTATGTTTGTATACAGGCACATGTACCCTGCCGCTGCCCGGGTCTCAGCTCTGTCTGGCACCACGCACCCCGCTGCACTACTGCACGAAGTGGCCGAGGAGGTGTACGAGTGGCGCCCCGTACAGTTGTGTCGCCAGTACGCCGGTTACTACACCCCGCGCGCTGTATCAGATGTTAACTCCGCGTTCGGTGCCGTATTGTCGGGACTGATCGTGTCTCCTCAAGATACAGCTGTATACCAAAACACTCAGCAACTTGTGTGGTGCGAAGAAAAGCACTGCTATGTCGAGCCGCTTTCATTGCTGATGGCGGTACCTTTGACATTTGTTGACACTGCGGATTGTATGAAAGATGTGTTGCAATCAATAGAATCGGAATACCTGCAGAGAGTGTCTAATGAGAATCTGTACATCAGTGATCTACGGAATACAGCGCGTATTGCAGATGGCACTGCCGCATCCTCTACTAGTACGAAAATAACTCCGTCTGTTATAATAGGAACTGTTAGTGCAGTGCAGTCTGCTTATGTCGGAGACAAAGGACAAAGCAGAATGATTATGCACGGTACCAGCATTAACACTGATACTGTATCTCGTAAGTGTATTGTAAAGCCTACTGTGTACAATACGTCTTCCGCTGTGCCTGCGAAGAAGCAGCCATACTACTATCTCAAGCAATCGGACTTTATATCCAAAGAACATTCTGCCGTCCAGCAACTGCTTTCGCTGCCCTCTATCGCTCTATTAACCCAACTAAGCCCAATAGTAGATAGTGCTATCGATAACATCTCCTCTATGAACACTACCCAAAGTACTACTAACACTGACAATCCGTTCCACAACGCAAAGTATTACGAAACACACACGGAAATCAGCATTCCACCGATGCTGTTGACGTATCAGCTACTCTACTCCGCCCAGCATCTAAAACCTGTATTGCTACAAAACGAGACATTTTTGACCATTTTAGAGCGCTGGGCAGCTACATTTGATCCAAAGGGCATACTACACGCGCTGCAAGCACAATCACAACGTAAAAATGCTACTGAACAGGTCAGTAGGCGCCCTTTATCGCCGGCTGGTGCAAGTGGCTCGCGTGCCGCGCACGATGTCCACAAGAAGAAAGAATTTTTGGTATATTTCAACAACGATCCCCACACCGTGCGTAATTTACAACCTTTTGTGGACGTGATTAGAGAGTTGTTGACGTTTTTACTAGTGTGTCGGGTATCTCCGAGTATTGTTCGGGTAACCAAGACGAAAAGTGGTTCGGGTGGGTTGATGGAATACACCACCACTACTGGTGACAGCAGTAGTAATACGTCGGTGCTAGGCAAGAGCTTCCGCTTATTGCCCGTGACGATGGACCTTTTATCAACTCCTACAATCAAAGCCACTGAAGGAACAGATACCTGTACCAGCGTATATCCTGATACCGTAGCGGCCAGCTGTGTACGAAAGTTCGGTTTATTGTTGTATCTCGACACTGTCGCTGTCAGTGCGAGCAATGCACAGTACCAGCGCACTTTGCAAGCAGCGATTGACACAGCAGGCGTTGATGGTGTCTATTCAGGCTGTACACAGATAATACAGCAGCTTGTGGGAAAGTCTGTTGGTACAATGCTGAGTGCACAGCAACTAATCGACCAATTGAGCGGAAGCCAAATTCAAAAATCGGATTCCTTAACGCCTAAAACCAGTAGTTCAAGTTCAAGCACAACGCTAAGCTGTCCGTATTTACTGTGTTTGTTGCTGCAACATTTGGAGACTATTTTTGCACAGAACACGCAGCTCGCGCTGGACCTGACCACTTTGCTCTATCCCCTCATCTCAACGTGGAACGTGCAACACACGTTGTTTCCACCAGAAGAACTTGAAAGTGCCGATTATAATGAAGACTTAATGGAGCGCGGGGCCCAGAGAACAATCAATACATTAAATAGTGCGATGTCAAGACAGTTGCAAGGAATGGGCGTCTCCAGCAGTGTGAATACCAGCACCGCGACGTCTCTCTCCTCTTCGACGGTCCCATCCCCGGCAGCCTCACCGCACATCACCAGCACACACAAACTAGACAAACAAGAGCCATTGTTACATGTGCCACTACCACCACTGCCTCCCTTGCCGCCGCTGCAGTCACCACCATTAGTAACATCGCCATCACAGAGAACAGGAAGTTTGACTAAAGTCAAACCTTCCCCTGAGTCCCAGAAAATACTGTTATCGAGTCAGACAGAACGTGAATT
>LNAP01009721.1_pt1 | contig 14937 bp, 15 predicted proteins | sample 602601 | NCBI WGS metagenome assembly LNAP01 (sample SAMN02440304, study PRJNA202911) | soil metagenome | biome: Subtropical and temperate rainforests or woodlands; isolation source: soil samples (1 kg each in a 20% v/v slurry with milli Q water) were... ...
CGGACAGTTCGCTCCTACAGGCGCCCACCGGCACTGCCGCCGACGAAAGCCAGGCGGCACGGGCTTCCCTGGCAACTTCCATGTGCCAAAGCGAGCAATCGCACACCACTCCACGCCCACCGGAAAAGGGGTTCCAGCTATGAGCCGCCTCAACGGGACAAAGGGCCAGCGCCTGATCGAGCTGTTCAACGCCCTGCAGCGTCGGGAGACCACCTTCGGACAGATCTATGCAATGTCGGCTTCGTGCGGGATCGACGCTCGCCGGGTGCTGGCTGACCACTTTCAGCGAGGTGCAAGCCATGAACAATAAGCCGATCTTCGACGGCGCAAAGCTGGCGTTGCTTCGGGCGCGGGCGGGCACCACCCAACGTGACCTTGCTGAAAATGTTGGGACGACTGCGACGATGATCTGCCGGTATGAGGCGGGCACTTGTCAGCCAAGGCTGAAGGCGGCGCTCCGATTGGAGGACGCATTTTGCGTGGAGCGCGGAGGCCTGTACGTGAAGGTCGCGACACCATCCACGGATAACGAAAACGTGTCGCGACACGAGGTTTAAAAGTGACTCAGAGTCACAATTGAAAGGAGGTAGGTATGTTTCTGACAGCAGAGGAAGTTGCCGACCTGACCGGCTATAAGAAGCCAGGGGCGCAGATAAAGTGGCTGACCGCCGAACGCTACGGGTTCGCGGTAGGTGGTGAAGTGCGTTTACTTCAAGCACGGCAGCTACTACCTCGTTAAGCAAGGCAAGTGGCACTTCCTGACTAAGGATGTCGATCAGATCAGCAACCAGTTGCAACTCAGGTTTGGGTTCGCAGATGGCAAGGTTCCGCACGGATGGAAGGAGCCGATGGCGCGATCCGCCCTGGAAACTCATCTGCTTTCTGTTCTTGGTCGAGCCAGGCAAAACGCCAAAGGCCGAAAGATTAAAGAGTTCGAGATCGATCAGGACTACGTGCTCGGCCTGCTGAAAGAGTGCGGTTACCGGTGCTCCGTCACTAACACTCCGTTCTCGCTCGAGGTGATTTCTCACGACGGGCGCAAGCCATTTGCCCCAAGTATCGACCGGATCGACAGCACTTCCGGGTACGTCGAGGGCAACTGCCGTATCGTCTGTTTGGCTGCAAATATCGCGATGAACACATGGGGAGACAGCATCCTCCTGACCATGCTCAAATACGCCCGCAAGCGGACGAGTATTGGACAACGTCAAATACTCTAATACTTTTTATTAGATGAGCAATCGTAAGCACCTGAATGGAAAGCCTTTCTAGCCACACTCCGATGATGCAGCAGTACTGGCGCCTGAAAAACCAGCACCCTGATCAGTTGATGTTCTATCGCATGGGCGATTTCTACGAGATCTTCTACGAAGACGCGAAGAAAGCCGCCAAGTTGCTGGACATCACCCTGACCGCGCGTGGGCAGTCGGCGGGGCAGTCGATTCCGATGTGTGGGATTCCTTACCATTCGTTGGAAGGCTACCTCGTCAAGCTGGTGAAGCTGGGCGAGTCGGTGGTGATCTGCGAGCAGATCGGCGACCCGGCCACCAGCAAAGGGCCGGTTGAGCGTCAGGTGGTGCGTATTATTACGCCGGGGACGGTGAGTGATGAGGCGCTGCTCGATGAGCGTCGCGATAACCTGATCGCTGCGGTGCTCGGCGACGAGCGCTTGTTCGGCCTGGCGGTGCTGGATATCACCAGCGGCAACTTCAGCGTGATGGAGACCAAAGGCTGGGAGAACCTGCTGGCGGAGCTGGAGCGTATCAATCCGGTGGAGCTGATGATCCCGGATGATTGGCCAAAGGACCTGCCGGCGGAACGTCGTCGTGGGACCAAGCGTCGCGCGCCGTGGGATTTCGAGCGTGATTCGGCGCTGAAAAGTCTGTGCCAGCAGTTCGCCGTGCAGGACCTCAAGGGCTTCGGTTGCGAAACCCTGACCCTGGCCATCGGCGCCGCCGGTTGCCTGCTCAGCTACGCCAAGGAAACCCAGCGCACCGCCCTGCCGCACTTGCGCAGCCTGCGCCATGAGCGCCTGGACGATACCGTGGTGCTCGACGGCGCCAGCCGTCGCAACCTGGAGCTGGACACCAACCTGGCGGGCGGGCGCGACAACACGCTGCAATCGGTGGTCGACCGTTGCCAGACCGCCATGGGCAGCCGCTTGCTGACGCGCTGGCTGAACCGTCCGCTGCGCGACCTGACGGTGCTGCAAGCGCGGCAGACGTCGATTACCTGCCTGCTCGACGGCTATCGCTTCGAAAAGCTGCAGCCGCAGTTGAAAGAAATCGGCGATATCGAGCGCATCCTCGCGCGGATCGGCCTGCGCAACGCACGCCCGCGCGACCTGGCGCGCCTGCGCGATGCCCTCGGCGCCCTGCCGCAGTTGCAAGCGGCGATGACCGAACTGGACACGCCGCACCTGCAACAGCTGGCCGTCACCACCGGCACCTACCCGGACCTCGCGGCCCTGCTGGAAAAAGCCATTATCGACAACCCGCCGGCGATCATCCGCGACGGCGGCGTGCTCAAGACCGGTTACGACAGCGAACTGGATGAACTGCAGTCCCTGAGCGAAAACGCCGGGCAGTTCCTGATCGACCTGGAAGCCCGCGAAAAAGCCCGCACCGGGCTGGCCAACCTGAAGGTCGGCTACAACCGTGTGCATGGCTACTTCATCGAGTTGCCGAGCAAGCAGGCCGAGCAGGCGCCCATCGACTATCAACGTCGTCAAACCCTTAAAGGTGCCGAACGCTTCATCACCCCCGAGCTGAAAGCGTTCGAAGATAAAGCGCTGTCGGCCAAGAGCCGTGCCTTGGCGCGGGAAAAGATGCTGTATGAAGCACTGCTCGAAGACTTGATCAGCCGCCTCGCGCCACTGCAAGACACCGCCGCCGCCCTGGCCGAGCTGGATGTGCTGAGCAACCTGGCCGAGCGTGCGCTGAACCTTGACTTGAACTGCCCGCGGTTTGTCAGCGAACCCTGCATGCGTATCGTGCAGGGGCGCCACCCGGTGGTGGAGCAGGTATTGACCACGCCGTTTGTCGCTAACGATCTGTCGCTGGATGACGAAACCCGCATGCTGGTGATCACCGGTCCGAATATGGGCGGTAAATCCACCTACATGCGCCAGACCGCATTGATCGTGTTGCTCGCGCATATCGGCAGCTTTGTGCCAGCGGCCAGTTGCGAGCTGTCCCTGGTGGACCGCATCTTCACGCGGATCGGTTCCAGCGATGACCTCGCCGGCGGCCGCTCGACCTTTATGGTGGAGATGAGCGAAACCGCGAACATCCTGCACAACGCCACCGAGCGCAGCCTGGTGCTGATGGACGAAGTCGGTCGCGGCACCAGCACGTTCGACGGCCTGTCCCTGGCCTGGGCGGCGGCCGAGCGCCTGGCGCATCTGCGCGCCTATACGCTGTTCGCCACCCACTACTTCGAGCTGACCGTGCTGCCGGAAAGCGAGCCGCTGGTGGCCAACGTGCATCTCAATGCCACCGAGCACAACGAACGTATCGTGTTCCTGCACCATGTGCTGCCAGGGCCGGCCAGCCAGAGTTACGGCCTGGCCGTGGCGCAGTTGGCCGGTGTGCCGAACGACGTGATCACCCGCGCCCGCGAGCACCTCAGCCGCCTGGAAGCCACCGCCCTGCCCCACGACACCGTGGTCGCCAGCCCGAAGAAGAGCAACAGCAAATCCAACGCGCCACACCAGAGCGATATGTTCGCCAGCCTGCCCCATCCGGTGCTGGATGAATTGGCAAAACTTGACCTGGACGACTTGACACCGCGAAAAGCGCTGGAAATGCTCTATACACTGAAGACACAGATCTAACGCAGACGCTTGCAAGCTGATATTATCTCGCGCGGTTTGGGATGCTGCGGGCTTTTAGCCTGGCTCGCAGATTATCGCTCTCAAACCTCGCGGGCCCCACCATAAGGGGTTTCGCTGCCGCCGCCTGAGGAGAAAATTAGAAATGACCTTCGTCGTCACCGACAACTGCATCAAGTGCAAATACACCGACTGCGTAGAAGTCTGTCCGGTGGACTGCTTCTACGAAGGCCCGAATTTCCTGGTGATCCACCCGGATGAGTGCATTGACTGCGCCCTGTGTGAACCTGAATGCCCGGCCGTCGCTATTTTCTCCGAGGACGAGGTCCCGGAAGATATGCAGGAATTTATCCAGTTGAACGTCGAACTGGCGGAAATCTGGCCGAACATCACGGAGAAGAAAGAGTCGCTGCCGGATGCGGAAGAGTGGGATGGCGTAAAAGGCAAGATCAAGGATCTCGAGCGCTGACAGCGCCGCAGCCCAACAAAAAAGGCCCCTTGCGGGCCTTTTTTGCGTTCAGGGGCAGGCATTTCACTTTTCTGCAGGCGAAAAAAGGGGCGGTATGACCCGCCCACATTTTTTCCCTAGTCCCTGTATTCCTTTTTCATCATCCTGATGAATCGCATCCTGCGACGTTCCTTCAAACCATCGTTCCTTGATGGCTGTGTCAATCCGTGGACACAGGACTGATAGTAACCAGTTCCCAGGGAAGTACAACGCAACCCAACCCGTCGCCTGCCGAGCTTTCGCTCTCGCGAGCCAATAAATAATTGTTATATTTCAATTGATTAGAAATATGACCAGACAATTTGAGACGTCCGGAAGCGCAAAAAAAACCAAACACTTACGCGAGAGTAAGCAAATGCTTACACGAGCAACTGCGTAAGAGCCTGGCAAGCGATACCTGGCCGTTCGGCGGACAAGAAAAAGCCCCGACAATAGCGGGGCTTGTTTCCTACGAATGACTCAGTCGTCGCTGACTGTAATCGTCGGCATGGCCGGTGAAGCCGCTTCTTGCAGGACAATCCGCGCGCCCACGTGACGCGCCAGTTCCTGATAAACCATGGCGATCTGGCCATCAGGCTCGGCCGCCACTGTCGGTTTGCCACCATCGGCCTGTTCGCGAATCACCATCGCCAGCGGCAGCGAGGCCAGCAGTTCGACGCCGTACTGGGTCGCCAACTTCTCGCCGCCCCCCTCACCGAACAGGTGCTCGGCATGGCCACAGTTGGAGCAGATGTGAACCGCCATGTTTTCCACGACGCCCAGCACCGGGATGTTGACCTTGCGGAACATTTCCACGCCTTTCTTCGCGTCCAGCAACGCCAGGTCCTGCGGCGTGGTCACGATCACCGCACCGGCCACCGGGACTTTTTGCGCCAGGGTCAGCTGGATGTCGCCGGTGCCTGGCGGCATGTCGATCACCAGGTAGTCCAAATCGCCCCAGGCGGTCTGGGTCACCAGTTGCAGCAAGGCGCCGGAAACCATCGGCCCGCGCCACACCATCGGCGTGTTGTCGTCGGTCAGGAACGCCATGGACATCACTTCCACACCCAGCGACTCGATGGGCACGAACCACTTCTGGTCCTTGATTTTCGGGCGGGTGCCCTCGGCAATGCCGAACATCACGCCCTGGCTCGGGCCGTAGATATCCGCGTCGAGAATCCCCACGCGGGCGCCTTCGCGCGCCAGCGCCAGCGCCAGGTTGGCCGCCGTGGTGGATTTGCCCACGCCGCCCTTGCCGGAGGCCACGGCCACCACATTCTTCACGTTGGCCAGGCCGGGGATCTGCGCCTGGGCCTTGTGCGGCGCGATCACGCACTGAATGTCGACCTTGGCGGAACGCACGCCCTCGAGGCCTTCGATGGCCATTTGCAGCATCTGCGCCCAGCCGCTCTTGAACAGACCGGCGGCATAGCCCAGCTCCATCCGGACCGACACCTGGTCACCCTGGATCTCGATGGCGCGGACACAACCGGCACTGACCGGATCCTGGTTCAAATAGGGGTCGGTGTACTGGCGAAGAACGGCTTCCACCGCTGCGCGATTAACGGCGCTCATGGGCTACTCCCGAAAAAGACTGACTGAAACAGGCGGCTATCCTAACCGTTCCAGCGGCTTAACGGCATGCTTTCGCAGGTTGGGAAGATGCTGAAACAGCGCCACGGGGTGAAATATATTTGCCGGCGCTTTATAGTGGCCGACCTCCGTTTCATCGAGTAGCCGAGCCCCATGTCCGAGCCACGCAAGATCCTCGTCACCAGCGCCCTGCCCTATGCCAATGGTTCAATCCATCTTGGCCATATGCTTGAGTACATCCAGACCGACATGTGGGTGCGCTTCCAGAAGCATCGCGGCAATCAATGCATCTATGTCTGCGCGGACGACGCCCACGGTTCGGCCATCATGTTGCGCGCCGAAAAGGAAGGCATCACCCCGGAACAACTGATCGCCAATGTGCAGGCTGAACACAGCGCCGACTTTGCCGAGTTCCTGGTCGACTTCGACAACTTCCATTCGACCCACGCCGACGAAAACCGCGAGCTGTCGAGCCAGATCTACCTGCGGTTGAAGGACGCCGGGCACATTGCCACGCGTTTCGACCCGGAAAAGAAAATGTTCCTGGCCGACCGCTTCATCAAGGGCACCTGCCCGAAATGCGGCACCGAGGACCAGTACGGCGACAACTGCGAAAAATGCGGTGCCACCTACGCCCCCACCGACCTGAAGAACCCCAAGTCGGCGATCTCCGGCGCCACCCCGGTGCTCAAGGATTCCCAGCACTTCTTCTTCAAGCTCCCGGATTTCCAGCAGATGCTGCAAACCTGGACGCGCAGCGGCACCCTGCAGGACGCCGTCGCCAACAAGATCGCCGAATGGCTGGATGCCGGGCTGCAACAGTGGGACATTTCCCGCGATGCGCCGTACTTCGGCTTTGAGATCCCAGGCGAGCCGGGCAAGTATTTCTACGTGTGGCTGGACGCCCCGATCGGCTACATGGCCAGCTTCAAGAACCTGTGCAAGCGCACGCCGGAGCTGGACTTCGATGCGTTCTGGGGCAAGGACTCCACCGCCGAGCTGTACCATTTCATCGGCAAGGACATCGTCAACTTCCACGCCCTGTTCTGGCCGGCGATGCTCGAAGGTGCGGGCTACCGCAAGCCGACCGGCATCAACGTACACGGCTACCTGACCGTCAACGGCCAGAAGATGTCCAAGTCCCGTGGCACCTTTATCAAGGCGCGCACCTACCTGGATCACCTGTCGCCGGAATACCTGCGCTACTACTATGCGTCCAAGCTGGGCCGTGGCGTCGACGACCTCGACCTGAACCTGGAAGACTTCGTACAGAAGGTCAACTCGGACCTCGTCGGCAAAGTCGTCAACATCGCCAGCCGTTGCGCCGGTTTCATCCACAAGGGCAACGCCGGTGTGCTGGTGGCCGAGAATGCCGCGCCGGAACTGACCGACGCGTTCCTGGCCGCCGCGCCAAGCATCGCCGACGCCTATGAAGCCCGCGACTTTGCCCGCGCCATGCGCGAGATCATGGGCCTGGCCGACCGCGCCAACGCGTGGATCGCCGCACCGTGGTCGCTGAACAAGCAGGAAGGCAAGCAGGCGGAAGTCCAGGCCATCTGCGCCACCGGCGTCAACCTGTTCCGCCAGTTGGTGATCTTCCTCAAGCCGGTGCTGCCGTTGCTGGCCGCGGATGCCGAGGCGTTCCTCAACGTCGCGCCGCTGACCTGGAACGACCACGCCAGCTTGCTCAGCAACCATCAATTGAACGAGTTCAAACCATTGATGACCCGTATCGACCCGGTAAAAGTCCAGGCCATGAGCGACGCGTCGAAAGAAGACCTGGTCGCCAGCCCGACCGACACCGGCGAATCGAACCCGGCCGGCAACGGTGAACTGGTCAAGGACCCGCTGTCCCCGGAGATCGAGTTCGACGCCTTTGCCGCCGTCGACCTGCGGGTTGCGCTGATTCTCAAGGCCGAAGCCGTGGAAGGTGCCGACAAGCTGCTGCGCCTGACCCTCGATATCGGCGACGAGCAACGCAACGTGTTCTCCGGGATCAAGAGCGCTTATCCGGACCCGTCCAAGCTCAATGGTCGCCTGACCATGATGATCGCCAACCTCAAGCCGCGGAAAATGAAGTTCGGTATTTCCGAAGGCATGGTGATGGCGGCCGGCCCCGGCGGCGAAGAAATCTACCTGCTGAGCCCTGACAGCGGCGCCAAGCCGGGTCAACGCATCAAGTAAGCCCTGCAAAACAGCCCTGTCGTCGCGGCGACAGGGCTTTTCAGCTAGTACCCCCTTCTCGCTTGCCGGATAATCAGGCCCTGTTCGCTTAACCGGCATGCCCATGACCGATATGCTCCTCACCCTTGTCAGCGCCGCCCTGATCAACAACCTCGTGTTGCAGATGCCGTTGGCCGTCGACCCGATATTGGCCGCGCATTCACGCTCGCGGGTGCATGCATTGGGGATTGCCACCACCGTGTTGATGGCAGTGAGCGGCGTGCTGGCCTATTTGCTGGATCACTACGTGCTGCAACCGTTGGGGTTGACTGCCCTGCGGCTGTGGGTGTTTTTACCGCTGACCGCGCTGCTGATCCGCCCCGTGCTCGGCGCGCTCACGCGCCTGCGCCCTACGCTGCCGACGGAAGGGTTATGGCCGCTGCTGCTGGGCAACGCCGGGGTACTGGGCGTGGTGTTGCTGGGCATTGAAGACGATGAGGGGCTGGCGCACATGGCGGCACTGAGCGTGGGCGCCGGGCTCGGCTTCTGGCTGGTGCTGAGCCTGTTCAGCGACTTGCGCCAGCGCATCGCCGACAACGACATCCCGCTGCCCTTCCGCGGCCTGCCGGTCGAACTGATCAGCGCCGGGCTGATGGCGGTGGCTTTTCTGGGTTTCAACGCAATGATCAAAGCATGAGCCTGATTCAACGTATCGACGCGCTGCTCCCGCAAACCCAATGCGGCAAGTGCGGGCACCCGGGCTGCAAGCCCTACGCCGAAGGGATCGCCCAAGGCGAAGCCATCAATAAATGCCCGCCCGGCGGGCAGGAAACGATCGGCGCGCTCGCGCAGTTGCTGAACGTGCCGGTACTGGCACTGGACACCAGCCGCGGCGAAGCGCCACCACAGATTGCCTACATCCGTGAGGCCGAATGCATCGGCTGTACCAAATGTATCCAGGCCTGCCCGGTGGATGCAATTGTCGGCGCGGCCAAATGGATGCACACCGTGATCATCGACGAATGCACCGGCTGCGACCTGTGCGTCGCGCCCTGCCCGGTCGATTGCATCGAGATGCGCCCGCTAGTGGCGGTACTGCCGATTGTCGGCGGCCTGGCGACCAACGACCACCAGCGCCGCGCACGCGGCTTGAAGCGAGACCGCGCACGGCGACGCTTTGAGCAACGCAACGCGCGCCTGCAACGGGAAGAAGAACACAAGCAGGCCGAACGCCTGGCCCGCGCCAAGCGAGCCGCGCCGTTGGCCGCCGTGCCGATTGATGCAGCGCAGGCAGCCCAGGACGCCGCGATCAAGAAAGCCAAGATCAACCTGGCGATGAGCCGTGCACAGTTGCATAAATCCTTGAAGGCATTCGGGCATCCGCCCACCTTTGAACAGCAGTCGCAACTGATCGTGCTGCAACAACAGTTCGAAGCCGCGGAGCAGGCATTGGCCGCTCTGGAGGTGAACCCCGCGCCTGCAACGCCGGCCCCCGCCAACACCGCCGATCTAAAGCGCGCCAAGATCCAACTGGCAATGCGGCGCGCCGAATTGAAGAAAGCCCAGGATCGGAACGCCGACCCACAGCAACTGGCCGAGGCACACGCCAATCTCGACGCAGCACAGCGCCAGGTGGATGCCCATGGCCACGCTTGAGCCTCAACAGGCCCTGCAACGGGTGTTGCTGGCGACACTGCCGGGTGGGCTGGCAATGTTCTGGCTGTTCGGTTGGGGCGTGTTGATCAATCTGTTGCTGGCGACGGGCTGCGCACTGCTGGTCGATGCGGGCGTGCAACGCCTGCGGGGGGCGCGTGGCGGCGATCTGAGCAGCCTGGTCAGCGCGACCCTGCTCGCCCTGGCACTGCCGCCCTATTGCCCCTGGTGGCTGTGCGTGGCGGCCGTGGCCAGTGGACTGCTGCTGGGCAAGCACCTGTACGGCGGCCAGCGCAACCCCTTCAACCCGGCGATGGTCGGGTATGCGTCGATGCTGGTGGCCTTTCCGCAACTCATGACGCACTGGCCGACCACCCACGGCATGGACCTGCTGGCCGGCGCACAACAGGTATTCGGCCTGCACCGCGACGCGCCCGATGCCTGGGCCCAGGCCACGGCACTGGACGCCCTGCGACTGAACAAAAGCCTGACCATCGATGAACTGTTCGCGCGCAACCCGGCATTTGGGCATGTCGGCGGCAAGGGCAGCGAGTGGGTGAACCTGGCGTTTCTGGCCGGCGGTCTGTGGCTGTTGCGCCAGCGGGTATTCAGTTGGCACGCGCCCTTGGGCATGTTGGGTAGCCTGTTTGTGATCAGCCTGCTGTGCTGGAATGGCTCGGGCTCTGACTCCCACGGCTCGCCGCTGTTTCATCTGCTGACGGGCGCCACGCTTCTCGGCGCATTTTTTATCGTCACCGAGCCGGTCTCCGGCCCGAAAAGCCCCAGGGCCCGGCTGCTGTTCGGGGTGGGCGTGGGCCTGCTGACGTATCTGATTCGCACGTGGGGCGGTTACCCGGACGGTGTAGCCTTTGCGGTGCTGCTGATGAACCTGGCCGTGCCGGCGCTGGAACGCCTGGTGGCCGCGAAACAGCCGGCGGTCAGCCTATGAAGTCGCGCAGAGGCGTACTGCTGGCGTTGCTGATCGCTATCGGCGGCGGCACGCTGATCCTGACCCTTCAGCACCTGACTGCCGATCACGCCGCGCGCCAGGCCCTGGCCCTGAAGCGCCAGGCGTTGCTCGACCTGCTACCCGCCGACCGTTATGACAATCAGCCGCTGGAGCAACCGCTGCCGATCGCTGTGCAGCCGCTGGAGGAGAGCCAACTGCTGGGTGGCTATCGGGTCAGCCTGTCGGGCCAACCCAGCGCGGTGCTGCTGCGGTTGAGCACCAGCGGCTATGCCGGCCCGATCGAACTGCTGATCGCCATTGACCGCGACGGCAAGCTGCTGGGCATCAAGACCCTGGCGCAATCGGAAACCCCAAGCCTGGGCGGGCTTATCAGCCAGCCCGGCAACCCTTGGCTGGCTTCATTCAAGGGGCGTTCGCGCACGGACATGCAAGACTCGACCGTCGATCAAATAGCCGGTGCCACCCTCACCTCTCGAGCGGTGATCAGCGCCACCCATGACGCTTTGCGCTATTTCGACGAGCACCGCTCATCCCTGCTGGAGCCCGACGCCCATGACTAGAGCCGTTGGCCTGGCCAATGCAGCGATGCTGGCACCGTTGCTCGGGGTGACTGACACCCTGCCCAAAGCCCTGAGTTTCCTGGCGTTGTCGGCGCTGACCGTGACGCTCTACGGCCTGGTCATGCGCGCGGTGCGCTCGCGCCTGAGCGCGTCCCTGCGGCTGGGTGCCAGCTTGATGGTCGCCGCGACACTGGTCAGTTGTGTGCAGCTACTGTTGCAGGCATTTGCGCTGCCGCTGTATCAGCAGTTGGGCATCTACCTCGCGCTGATCAGCGTGCAATGCGTCGTCCTGGAACACCATGGTTTCTTTGAGGCGGGCCAGCGCAAGGCGCAGCTACGGTTGGTCGGCCTGTTCGCCGCGCTCATGCTCGTCATGGGGTTGTTACGCGCCAGTGCCGCCACCACATTGATGCCGGCCGGGTTTATCCTGCTCGGGTTATTGCTCGCTGGGTTGCAAGCCTGGGCCCATTTTTCACAATCACGCTGACCGCCAGCAAGGAATCGCCTGCCCCATGAACGCCGCAAAACGCCTGGAAATTTTCCGCAGGCTCCACGAAGACAATCCGGAACCCAAAACCGAACTGGCCTACTCCACGCCGTTTGAGTTGCTGATTGCGGTGATTCTCTCGGCCCAATCCACAGACGTCGGCGTCAACAAGGCCACGGCCAAACTGTATCCCGTGGCGAACACGCCGGCAGCGATCCATGCCTTGGGCGTGGAAGGTTTGTCCGAATACATCAAGACCATCGGCTTGTACAACAGCAAGGCGAAAAATGTCATCGAGACCTGCCGCCTACTGGTGGAGCGGCATGGCGGCGAAGTGCCGCAAACCCGCGAAGCGCTGGAGGCTTTGCCAGGCGTGGGCCGCAAAACGGCAAACGTTGTGCTCAATACGGCGTTCCGGCAACTGACCATGGCCGTGGACACTCACATTTTCCGGGTGAGCAACCGCACCGGCATTGCCCGCGGCAAGAATGTGGTGGAAGTGGAAAAACAACTGATGAAGTTTGTCCCCAAGCCGTATCTGCTCGATTCGCACCACTGGCTGATCCTTCACGGGCGCTACGTTTGCCAGGCCCGCAAGCCGCGCTGCGGCAGCTGTCGCATCGAAGACCTGTGCGAATACAAGGACAAGACGTCGGACGATTGAGGGATCATAGGTTTTTCGATCTATCGATTGAAAAAATCTTTTTTACCCGCTCATGGAATATCGTTATAAGGAGCGCCAACGGCAGTCTTAGCCCGGAGTTAACGTTATGAGCACTGGCAAAGAACAACTGGAAGTGGACGATGACCTTGTCGAGTCGGATGACGATGGGCAGGAAGCACCTGTAGAGGTGGCCAAGACCAATCTAAGCAAACGCCGCACCATCGACAACCTTCTGGAAGAGCGACGCTTGCAAAAACAGCTGGCCGATTACGATTTCGACCTCTGATCAGCCGAGAACGGCCGGAAGCCTCCCTCACGGAGGCTTTTTTCTGCCGATTCGCCTGGCTATCCAGCCATGGGGTGGCGCCCTCCTCTAGACCAGGCCATTGCGTTGAGCCAACTCGATCAGATCGACCAGTGAGCGGGCATTGAGCTTGAGCAGCAAGCGTGTCTTATAGGTGCTGACGGTTTTGTTGCTGAGGAACATGCCGTCAGCGATCTCCTTGTTGGTTTTGCCGCGCGCCAGTTGCTGCAACACCATCATCTCGCGTCCCGAAAGGCGCTCGACCATGTCGGCCTCGCTGGCGTTGCCCATGGTGGAACGCACCGAATTCAGCGCCTGGTTGGGAAAGTAGCTGTAGCCGGACAGCACCGCCTTGATGGCACTCAGCAATTCCGTCAGGTCCTGCTGCTTGCACACGTACCCGGCCGCCCCCGCCTGCATGCAGCGCATGGAGAAATGACCCGGCGCCTGGGAAGTCAGGACCAGCACCTTGAACGGTGTGGCCTGTTTGGTGGACGACAGCCGGCAGATAACTTCCAGGCCATCGAGTTTGGGAATTCCAATATCCAGTATGACAATGTCCGGCATATGTTCCCGTGCAAGTTGCAACGCATCGACACCGTTATCGGTCTCGGCAACGACCTCATAACCATGACGCTCCATTAGCATGCGCACAGCAAGACGAATGACGGGATGATCATCCACGATCAGCACTTTATTCATGAGAAAGTCCAATTTCGCTGTTCGAATTATTCAGAGCAAGCACAATAGCCTAGTCGTTTCCTAGTTGGCATAGCGTTCCACCCCAAGCAACAGCAAGCAGAGACCCAACCCACAACGAGATAGGAATTAACCTACAAAAAAACACCAACTCAGATGTTTCGAGTTTTATGGAGCCTTTCAGACCTTTCCGGGCTCGCACATATTTTGAGAGAAATATCCGGTGAATAGGGGGGCAACCGTAAACGCAGCGCACACCCGTTTCAGGAAATGCCCCTTGCATGTCGCGACCGCATGGGCCGACAGGTAAAAAAAGCCTGATGATTTCAGTTCCATTCAACATATTTATTTACACCATAAATTTCCTACAGAACTTTCCGCGACTTACATCTACGCCGCACTTTTGTGAGTGAATTTTCTGTAAGACATAGTTCCTACTCAGGTGTAAATAATTCATTCCTCGGCGGGCCAGGCATCAAACTTTCTGAAACGACGAACCTCGATAGACTTTAAACAAACCTAAACAACTTTAAACATCAGGATCGCCGCGCCTTTTTTACAGGCAAAAAAAATGGCCCCTGAACAAGGGGCCACTTTTCATTTCGACGGGAACACTCAGAACAACTTGCGACCCTTGTTGGCCGCAATACGCATGCGCAGTGCATTCAACTTGATGAAGCCTGCTGCGTCCGCCTGGTTGTAGGCGCCGCCATCTTCTTCGAAGGTGGCGATGTTGGCGTCGAACAGCGACTCATCGGACTTGCGACCGGTGACGATCACGTTGCCCTTGTACAGCTTCAGGCGCACAACGCCGTTCACGTGAGCCTGGGAAGCGTCGATCATCTGTTGCAGCATCAGACGCTCAGGGCTCCACCAGTAGCCGGTGTAGATCAGGCTGGCGTACTTGGGCATCAACTCGTCTTTGAGGTGAGCCACTTCGCGGTCCAGGGTGATCGACTCGATCGCGCGGTGGGCGCGCAGCATGATGGTGCCGCCTGGGGTTTCGTAGCAGCCACGGGACTTCATGCCCACGTAACGGTTCTCGACGATGTCGAGACGGCCGATACCGTGTTCGCCGCCGATACGGTTCAGGGTCGCCAGTACGGTGGCCGGGGTCATCTCGACGCCGTCCAGCGCGACGATGTCGCCGTTGCGGTAGGTCAGTTCCAGGTACTGCGGCTTGTCGGGAGCGTTCTCCGGGGAGACGGTCCAACGCCACATGTCTTCTTCGTGCTCGGTCCAGGTGTCTTCCAGCACGCCGCCTTCATAAGAGATGTGCAGCAGGTTGGCGTCCATCGAGTACGGGGACTTCTTCTTGCCATGACGCTCGATCGGGATGCCATGCTTTTCAGCGTAATCCATCAGCTTTTCACGGGACAGCAAGTCCCATTCACGCCAAGGGGCAATCACTTTCACGCCCGGCTTGAGGGCATAGGCGCCCAGTTCGAAACGCACCTGGTCGTTGCCTTTGCCGGTGGCGCCATGGGAAATGGCGTCAGCGCCGGTTTCGTTGGCGATTTCGATC
>LNAP01003528.1_pt1 | contig 14936 bp, 8 predicted proteins | sample 602601 | NCBI WGS metagenome assembly LNAP01 (sample SAMN02440304, study PRJNA202911) | soil metagenome | biome: Subtropical and temperate rainforests or woodlands; isolation source: soil samples (1 kg each in a 20% v/v slurry with milli Q water) were... ...
GTCGCGGACTCGATGATCGCAACATCGCCATCAGAGCGATCTGGGACTGAATGCAGGGAGACCGCCTATTCCAATGTCGCGCTTCGCTCGATCACTACTACATAATAGGCCGAGATTGAGGGGGGCCGAACTGATGGAACCTTACCCGGAATCTCTTCGTTCTGGATCGTTCGGAGATTCAGGTTCAGGTTCAGGTTCAGGTTCAGGTTCAGGGTGAGTCTCTGCCGGTATTGATTACTAAGGAATTACTGAAATGCGCAAGGTTCGGCACCTCACTTCGAGCTTAAATGGGAATCTAGTTTTCGATATTGGATTTGCCAGTTGTTTCGGCCTTTACTCAAGATTCGCTATGCCCGGCGAAAACGATTGTCGGTTTGATAGCCCCCTTCCGTCGAAGCGAATTCGTTGAGCTATGCTGAGAGTCACCGAAAGCGATGTATTTGCTTCAGTTACTGGCCACCAGGGATGGAACCTGTATGTATTCAGTTCTTTATATCCAAAACTTAAGTGAAATGGCCGGATGAGCAGTCTGGTCACTTGTGTTAATCGGCGCATCTTGATCGTTGACGACACATCGTCAATTCATGACGATTTCCGCAAGACTCTCGGCCCGACAGCGGATCCCGAAAATGCCTGGGCGTCTGCTGAAGAAGCCCTGTTTGGCAGTACCGCCGCCGCGCTGCAAGACTTCGAACTCGACTCCGCCTTTCAGGGCCTCGAAGCCTTGGGCAAGGTCGAAGAGGCCCTGGCCAAGGACCTGCCCTATGCCATGGCTTTCATCAACATGCGCATGCCCCCCGGCTGGGACGGCCTGGAAACCATCGAACGGCTCTGGCAGGTCGACCCCAAGCTGCAAGTCGTACTCTGCACCGCATACTCCGACTACTCCTGGGAAAACATCGCCGAACGCCTGGAACTGGGTGATCGCCTGCTGATCCTGAAAAAGCCTTTCGATGCCATCGAGATCCGTCAGATGGCCAGTACGCTGACGGTCAAATGGCAGATGACCGAAGACGCTGCCCTTAAAATGAACCTGCTGGAACAGGCTGTCGAAGAAAGAACCCGCGAGCTTTCCGACGCTAACATCATTGTGCAGAACAGCCCGACCATTCTGTATCGGCTGCTTGGGGAGCCATCGTTCCCCTTGACGTATATCTCTCACAACATCACCAAGTTCGGTCATGTCGCGGCCAATCTGGTGGCATCTGCCAACTGGGCTCGGGAGCTGATTCATTCCGAAGATCTGGGAAAACTTGACGCAGCCATGGCCCAGGTTCTGGACCGGCATGCCGCTGGTGCATCCATCGAGTTCCGCCTACGTACCGGTGATGGCCTGTGGCGCTGGGTGGAAAATCGCTATGTACCGGTACGCGATGACGACGGGCGTTTGCTCGAGGTTGAAGGAATCATCATCGACATCACCGAACGCAAGCAGGCCGAGGAGAACATTACTCAGCAGGCACGCACCGATGCGCTGACGGGGATGGCCAACCGCGCGACATTCAACGAACGCCTGCAACAAGCCTTCGCCGCCACCCGCCGTGGCGCGACGGAGTTTGCGGTGTTCTATCTGGACCTGGATCACTTCAAACGGATCAACGACAGCTTCGGCCACACAGTGGGGGATTTGCTGCTGCAGGAGGTTGCCCGACGCATCAAGGCTTGTGTGCGAGAAAACGACGTGGTGGCACGCATGGGCGGTGACGAATTCACGATTCTTCAGCTCGATGTCAGCGACCCGACACAGGCGGCGACCCTGGCCGCCAAGGTTCTCGATACGTTGGGGCATCCCTATGCGCTCGACGGCAACAACCTGCGGATCTCGGTCAGCATCGGCATCAGCCTCTACACCAGCAGCAGTGGCGTCAGTGCCGACAGCCTGCTGGACCAGGCCGACATGGCGCTGTACCGCTCTAAGGACCAGGGCCGCAACCAATACAACTTTCATTCCAAGGAGATCGACCAGGAAGTACTTGACCGGTTCACCATCGCCAACGAGTTGAAACTGGCCATCGAGCGGAACGAACTCGAATTGCACTACCTGCCCGAGGTGGACCTGAGTTCAGGCAGGATTCTGGGTATGGAGGCCCAAGTGCGCTGGAACCACCCTCAGCGAGGGCGGCTGAGTGCTGACACCTTCCTCCCCGCCGCGGAAAAAACCGGTGCCATCATCGCCCTGGGACATTGGGTGTTGGACCGGGCCTGCCAGCAGATGCGGCAGTGGCGGGACCAAGACATGGCGCCGCCGGTGATCGCGATCAACCTGTCCCTGGCCCAACTAAAAAGCGGCCCGGAACTCATTTATGACGTGCTGCGCACCACCGTCCACTGGAACCTTTGTCCCTGGGATCTGCGGTTCGACGTGACCGAAGCGACCCTGGCGCAGACCAAGTGGAGCCACAACGATGTGCTTCCGCGTTTATGCGCGCTGGGGGTGAAAGTCGCCATCGACGACTTCGGCACCGAATACTCGTCGTTCGACTACCTCAAGACTTATAAAATCAACCACATCAAGATCGCCCAGAACTTCATCGACAACGCGATCCGTGACCCGGCCGGCGCCACGACCCTACGCGCGATCATCAACTTCGCCCGTGAAATGGGGATCGGGGTCATCGTCGAAGGCGTGGAAACTCAGGAACAATGTGACTCATTGATTTCTACAGGCTCGCCTATAACGGCGCAGGGCTTTTATTTCAGTAAAGCCGTTAGCCCCCGTCAAGCCAGCGAGCTCTTGCAGATCGGCAGTATTGATCCGGATGGAAGCAGTCAGACTGCCAGCCCCTCATCCGAGGGCCCGAAATGAATATGTCTGATAGTGCTGCTAACCGGCGAATTCTGATCATCGACGATACGGCCTCAATTCATCAGGACTTTCGAAAGTTTCTCCGCCAAGAGCAGGGTGATGAGATACCCGTAGCCTCCATCGAAAACGTGTTGTTCGGAGCCGCTCGGTCTGAACGGCAGACCTTCGAAATCGACTCGGCTTATCAGGGGCGCGAAGCGCTAAACTTAGTGAATACATTTTGTTCTCCACCCTGAATTGAGTTCGGGGACATCAATGAGACGAATTGTTATTTTCTAGTCTTCTCGGGGGCAGACTGTACCGACACATGGAGGTCCGGCGCATGAAGTACAGACAGCCTGGGTATACAGCGATTGCTTTGGTCATTGATGATGATCCCTTCATCCGGCTGCTCGCTCGCGACGCCTTGGAAAAGATCGATTTGAAGGTAGAGGAGGCGGGCGATGGGGCATCAGGTCTGTCCGCCATTGCTGCACTGGCGCCCGATATTATCCTGCTCGACGTCATGATGCCCGATATGGATGGCTTTGCAGTGTGCCGCCAGGCGCTCCTGATCCCTGGCGCCGAGCTCACCCCCGTCCTGATGCTCACCGCCCTTGAGGACACAGACTCAATCAATCAAGCCTATGAAGCTGGCGCCACCGATTTCATCAGTAAACCTATCAATTGGTCGATACTGGGGCATCGGGTGCGCTACATGTTGAAAGCGAGCGCCTTGTTGCGCAATGTCATCAAGAGTGACTTGCAGTTGGCGAAAGCCCAGCATATGACCTCAGTTGGGAGTTGGGAGTGGAGTATCGAAGCCGACATCACTTCCTGGTCGGAGGAAATGTATCGGATCTGCGGGGGCATATCCGGGACGTTTGATCAAAGCTATCAAAGTTTCCTTGCGCTGGTGTATCCGGCAGATCGGCAACAGGTCGAAACGGCGATGCGCAATGCGCTCGAACAGGTGAGTGCTTACGATGTCGAGCATCGCTTGCTGCGCCCGGACGGCACGGAGCGCATCGTCCATGGGAAAGCGGAAGTCATCTGCGACGCCAATGGCAAGCCCGTTTTGATGTCCGGAACGCTGCAAGACATCACATTACGCAAGCAGGCGGAGTTACACATCAGTCATCTTGCCAACTACGATACGCTAACCGATCTTCCCAACCGGAATCTGTTGCATGACTGCATGGCGCAGTCGATCTTGCTGGCCCGTCGGACCGGGCAACAGTTGGTCATGCTATGTCTGGACCTGGATGGATTCAAGTTCATTAACGACGGCTTCGGCCATGCTGTCGGGGACACCTTGCTCAAGATGGTCGCCATCCGGCTTCAGGGGGCGATCCGTAAGTGCGACACGGTGGCGCGCCTGGGCGGGGACGAATTCGTGCTCATCTTGCTCGGCCTGACCGACGACGGCAGGGACCTGGGGTCCATGCCGCAAAGAGTACTGGACACGTTTGCGCAGCCCTTCATCGCCGACACTCATGAACTGCACGTGACCGCGAGTATTGGCGTGAGCGTCTTCCCCGGCGATGGCGACACCAGTGACACCTTGCTCAAGAACGCTGATGTGGCCATGTATAGTGCCAAGGAGAAAGGACGCAATTGCTTCCAGTTTTACGCGCGAGACATGAGTCTGCGCGCTGAGCGTCGTGTGGAGTTGGAAAATGCGCTTCGCGCGGCGCTCGAACGACAGCAATTCGAACTCCATTATCAGCCCAAAGTCGATCTGCGCAGTGGCAGGATAAGCGGAGTGGAAGCGCTATTGCGCTGGAACCGCCCGGGTCACGGCATGGTGCCGCCAGACAGCTTCATTGGCCTGGCAGAAGAGACGCGGCTGATCGTCCCGATCGGCGAGTGGGTCTTGCGCACGGCCTGTGCCCAGGCGAGAAAGTGGCACGATATGGGCTTCGACGGTTTATCCGTCGCAGTCAATTTGTCGGCACGCCAGTTCGCCCACCAAGACATCGTGCAACTAGTGCGACAGGTGCTTGCAGAGACGGAACTGCCGGCCTGCTACGTTGAGCTCGAGCTCACCGAGAGCGTGCTCATGAGCGACAGCGCTGCCATGCTCAAAGTACTGCGCGAAATCAAGGAAGTCGGGGTCGTGCTCACGCTCGATGACTTCGGTACCGGCTATTCTAGCCTGGCTTACCTCAGGCGTTTCCCGATCGATGTACTCAAGATCGACCGCAGCTTTATCCACAACGTTACCACCGACGTCGACGATGCCTTGCTGGCCAAGAGCATTCTCTTGTTGGCCCAGTCCTTGAAATTGAAAACCGTTGCTGAGGGCGTGGAAACGCAGGGGCAGCTGGATTTTTTAAGCGCCAATAAATGCGATTCAGTGCAAGGCTTTTACTTCAGTCGGCCGGTTACGGCGGAAGCGCTGACGGCGATGCTGAGCAGTGATCTTAGCCTGCCTGTGATGCCGCAGGTGGCTGGGCGCGAACGCACCGTGCTGCTACTTGACGATGACCCAGATGTACTTAACGCACTCGCGTGCCTGTTTCGCAAGGACGGTTATCAAATTCTTCAGACCACGACGGCGGCCGAAGGCTTCGAACTGCTAGCCACGCATAAGGTGCAAGTGATCATCAGCGATCAGCACATCACCTCGATGAACGGCACCGCTTTCTTGGGCAAGGTGAAGGAACTGTATCCCGATACAATCCGCATTATTCTGTCCGGCTATACGGAGCCGAAGTCGGTCATCGACGCGATCAACGGCGGCGCCGTGTATCGCTTCTTGACCAAACCGTGGGACGACCATGTCTTGCGCGATCAGTTGCGGGAAGCGTTTGAACACCACTGGCTGATCTACGGAAAACCAATCCAGGACGATCAGACCCAGGCCTGCTGAGCGGCACGCCGGCGCCGGACCAACATGGAAGGAGAGAGTTATGTTTTTGCTGTCGAAACGGTATTTGGCGGCCTTGCTCTTACTGTGCGCAGCGGGCTTGACCTTGGCCCAGGAACCCAGCGAGAGAGTGCTGGTTGTCGGCAGCGAAGAAGAGTTCCCGCCGTTTTCCACAGGAACCACGAGTGCCACAGCTGGCGGCTTTACAGTGGAATTGTGGAAGGCTGTGGCTAAGGAGAGCCTCCTGAACTATACGATCCGGGTCGGCCCCTTCAGTCAGATTCTTCAGGAATTCAAAGACGGGAAAATCGATGTCCTAATCAACCTGGCACAGTCCGAGCCGAGGCGCCAGTTCGCCGATTTCACTGTGCCGCATGTGACGGTCAATGGTGCCATTTTCGTGCGCAAGGGCGAGTCCGGTATCGGCGCCGAATCGGATCTGGCGGGCAAGTCGATCATCGTGGTGCAATCTGATCTGGCCCATGACTACGCGATCTCGAAAGGCTGGCAGAAGCAACTCGTGGTAGCACCGACAACAGCGGACTGCTTCAGACTGCTCGCCGCTGGCAAACATGACGCGGTCCTGATCAGCAAACTGGTCGGCATGCAGACTCTGCAGACGCTCAAGATCGACAATGTCCGGCCCCTGAACATCAAAGCCGGCTTTGCACAAAAATTCTCGTTTGCCGTACACAAAGGTAACGCCGATTTGCTGGCCAGCATCAATGAGGGTATGGCGATAACCAAGCTGGACGGCACTTATGATGCGATTCACAACAAGTGGTTTGGCATCTATGAAGAGCGTAGCGTCTCGCTACGCGACACGCTTCCGTATTTGCTGCCGATGATGCTGACGCTGCTGATTCTGGTGGCCTATATGCTCCATCGGCGTCGCACTGAAAACGCCCTGCGCCACGCCAATGAACGCCTCGAAGAGCGGGTTGCGCTGCGCACGAGCGAACTGGAACAGGCGAAGAACGTGGCCGAGTCGTCGAGCCGCGCCAAAGGTGATTTCCTCGCCAACATGAGTCATGAAATTCGCACACCGATGAATGCGATCATCGGCATGTTGTACCTCACACTCAAGACAGAACTCAATCCGAAACAACGCAATTATCTCGAAAAAATCGACATCTCCAGCAAACATCTGCTCGGCGTCATCCATGATATTCTCGACTTCTCCAAGATTGATGCGGGTAAACTGGACTTGGAGTTGATCGATTTCGACCTGAAAGCCGTACTCCAGAACGTAGTCGATCAGGTGTCATTCAGGGCGTTCGAAAAGAGCCTCCGGCTGCGCCTCGAGATCGATCCTGGTGTGCCGCGTTACTTGCGCGGCGACCCGCTGCGCCTGACCCAGGTATTGCTCAATTTCGCCAACAACGCCGTAAAGTTCGCCTCCAGCGGTGACATCGTCATCAGCGCTTTGGAGGCCGAAGCCGGTAGCAACGACAGTCTGATTCGTTTTGAAGTACAAGATAGCGGGGTTGGCATGAGCGCCGCACAGCAAGAGACGCTGTTCCAGGCATTCCAGCAGGCCGACACCACGACCACGCGCCGCTACGGCGGCACCGGTCTCGGGCTTATCATCAGCAAGCAGTTGGTGACGATGATGGGGGGCGAGGTGGGCATGCAGAGTCAACTGGGTCAGGGCAGCACGTTCTGGTGTGCGATCCGCTTCGTTTTTGGCCGCGCCCCGCTTGGGCTCGACGACCCGCAGACATTGGCGCGGCCGACCTGGTTGCGAGGCGCACGTATCTTGCTCGCTGAAGATAACCTGTTCAACCAGCAAGTGTCGATCGACTTACTGGAGGATGCCGGAGCCGTAGTGTTGCTGGCTAATAACGGAAGCGAAGCGCTTGACCTGTTGGGCCACGAGCGCGTTGACTGCGTGCTGATGGATATCCAGATGCCAGAGATGGATGGGCTTGAAGCGGCCCGGCGCATCCGTTCCGAGCCGTCCTTTGACGGATTACCGGTGATTGCATTGACAGCCAATGCGCGCAAAGAGGATCGCGAGCAGTATATCGCCGCTGGCATGGATGATTTTGTCAGCAAACCGATCGAGCCAGAAGTGCTGTACGCAACGCTTCGAAAATGGCTGCCGGCGCAGGTGCCAGAGAATCGGACGGCCGCTGCACACCAGCTCCAACGGTCCATGGACGCCATGCCGCAGACCGGGTCGGAGGGTATCGATCTGTCTGTGCTAGCCAAACTCTGCGTCAATAACCCGGAACGTATTGCGCGCTATGTCGACGTGTTCATGGACTCGGTGCAGCAGGCCGGGGACGAGATCGAATCCGCACTGCAGCGCGAAGACCTCGCGGCATTGAGCGCCTTAGGGCATAGAATCAAGTCCTCGGCCAGCGCCGCAGGTGCGATGGGGCTGGCCGACCTGGGGCGGACGCTTGAGACGGTGCAGACGGACAGCAGCCTGGAGCAGGCCCGGTATCTGATCGCTCGACTGCCATTTGTTCTAGAGAAAATCAGGGGGCAGGTGGCAGCGTATACAAGAAAGCGCTGACGGCATCGCCGCGGCCTCGGCGCCGCGAGCGGGCGCCGCAAAGCGACGTCTAGACGATTACCCACAGTGATGGCTTTCGCGAGAATGTTCTTGAATTAACGTAAAGGTGAGCGGACGGCAGCTCCGATAATGGATACCGAAATGAGACTTGCATCGGCATCGGCATTTGTGAGCGTGCTTTGAAGAGCGCCAAAAAACGGAGGTGATTCCTCCTCGACATTGGTTACAGTTGAACAACCGCTGTCGGCCCAGAGTATGTAAAAACGCTAAATCTCGTTTCAGTTTTCGAGGCTGAGAGCCAGCCAAGCTTCGCGGCCTGATCAAAGGGACGATGCTTTCTTGGTGACCTTAACTGGCCCAGCGGCCAGATGTTCGTCGACCGCTTCCTCAGCACGCCGATGTTCTATCCCCCGCTTCACGTTTGAACCGTGCTAGCAGGTCAGACCGGAGGCGAGCGCCAACGCTGGTGTTGACCCGAAGGTCGGCCTTCTGTACTTGTGTCGTCATTGCGTTTGTCGGCGGACGCCCGGCAATGATCTCCGCTGCGACAGGTGCTATGGCGCTGCTCATAGTAAAGCTAGTTATGGTGCACGGCTTGCAGTTCCTGCTGGCGGCCGGACGTACTTCTGAATCTGGATACCTTGCTTATCATCCTGCCATACTCGGCGGGCTTAGTCGTCGTCGGCCTCCTCGAGTCGATGATGACCGCAACCATTGTCGACGACCTCACTGACACGATCAGCGACAAGAACCGCGAGTGCTAGGACCAAGGGATCGCGAATATTACTGCGGGCCTGCTCGGGGTTATGGCGGGGTGCGCGATGATCGGCCTATGCTCAACGTAAAATCAGGAGGCAGGACGCGCCTCTCCACCCTAAGCGCGGGCGTATTGCTCCAGGATGCTGTTCATGGGCGACTGCCTGGCAAGCATTCCCATGGCAGCGTTGGGCGCGGTGATGATTATGGTATCCATCACTACCTTCAGTTGGCAGTTCATTCGCAACCTGAAGCAATACAACTTCTGGGACATAACCACGGTAGCTGCGTTGGACAAAGTGGTGCTGAAGCTTCGCCGCAACGCTATAGAGGTGGACGTGATCGGCACGAACCGGGCGATAACCACCCTGATAGTCAGAGGCCCATAGCTGGTCGGTGCTGGCTTCTGACTCACGAGGGCGATATGAATAAGCGTCATCTAGACTATGCCGCGGCGCACATTCAGCACATGCAAAAGCTCACCCTCGCATCCGGCTGTCGTATCAGTGGCGGCCAGATACTTCCGGCAAATACCCGTAAGACCAAAAATCGAGTGACCGCCCACCTGCGGTTAGCAGCGGTAACGGTCGGAAGAACGAACACCGCACTGGGTGCATTCTATCGGCGTCTCACGGTTCGAATTGGCAAAGCCAAGACGGTCACGGCTACCGCTCGAAAGATTGCGATCCTGTTCTAAAACGCCATGCGCTTCGGGATGAATTATCGAGACCCCGGAGCCAATCACTATGAGCAAAAATATCGGGAACGAGAGGTGAAAGGAGTGTAACGACACGCCGCTGAATTGGGCTGACGCTGCAACCGGTGGATGGTGTTTCTTAGGGAGGCCGCCGCGTTATTTGCCAAGGAGTGCGGCTGAAGTACGCCTTTATTAAGCGGCTAGCGGGTGACTACTCCATTCGACGACTTTGCCTGACGCTGAAGGTTCATCCCAGCGGCTACTACGCGGGGCTGTCCGAACCTAAATCTGCACGAGCCAAAGATGATCAGCGACTGCTCGGTTTGATCAAGCATTCCTGGTTGGAGAGCGATGGTGTTTATGGTTATCGCAAGATCCATGAAGACCTGTGCGAGGTTGGCGAGAACTGTGGCCTCCATCGGGTGACCAGGTTGATGCGCGTTGTAGGTTTGCGCTCTCAGACGGGATACCGACGGCGATCGGGAAAATCATCAAGATGTTTTACAACCCAAAACCGACGTCATGGTTTCAACAATCAGCTATCACCGGTAGAGTTTGAAAAGCGTTACACCGCGAGCTTGGAGAGTGTCTAGAAAACCCGAGGCGATTCAAGTCGATCATCCAGGTGTCCAGATAAATCAGGTTGTCCTGGTTAGGTTTGAGGTGCAAGCGTTCCAGAACAGGTGGGAAGTGCCGTTATCGCGCCAGTCACGGAAGCGACAACATTGACCAAGGCCCGAACCGATCAGGCATGTCGCGCCATGCCCCCCAGAGCACAGAATCCAGAGGATGCCGTTAAGCATGAGTCGACCGTCGAATTGATGATTAGTGGGCACAGTGAAGAACGGTGGTATTGCTTGCACTTCCTCTAATGGGTGTGAAATCATTTTGACATCAAACCGGAAATCCGGAAATCGCAAGAGGCTAGATCGACGCCTAACGAGGTAAGTGAAAACTCTCAAAGGCCATTTTTTCAAGGCTAAAGCGGCAACCATTCTTTTAGAAACCACGGCGCATCCAAATGGGTGCACAATAACTTATATAACGGACAGCGGTAAGTGAACCACTCACCGTCCTGCAGATTCGCTTTTGCAGTTGAAGGATCTAAATGGCTGACCTCAACCTTTTCAACGCTCTCAAGACACCCTGTGGCTCCAGTACCGGTTTTGCTCGCCGAACCATGATGCCGTTCGCTGCCCTATTGCTGCTGGTATTCACATTGGCGGCAGTCATACTGGTCAAGACCGCCCACGACCAAAATGACCAGGCCCGCGACCGAAGTCTGTTCTTCGCCGAAAAGGCGCTGAAAATTCGCCAGGACAAACTGCAACAGTCTATTGGTGATTATGCCTTCTGGGGCGATGCCTACCAGAATCTGCACGTTCATATCGATTTGGAGTGGGCCTATACAAGAGGCAATGTGGGAGCGACTCTGTTTGAGAATTTTGGCTATGAAGGGGTATTTGTCGTCGCGCCAGACAATCGCACAGTCTACGCGATGATTGACGGGCAGTTGCAGCCAACGGAAATCCAACAATGGCTGCAAGGAGATGTCACCGAGTTACTGGAGGAAGCCAAAGCTCGGGCGGCCGATGAGCAAAGCGTTGTGAAGGTTTTTCAAGTCGCGGGGCGACCTGCCTTGGTCGTTGCCGCAAGCCTCACACCGGGCACTGATCCGTCAGTGCGGAAAGTGCCCGGTCCCCCTTCGGTGCTGTTGTTCGTAGACGTCCTCCGTCCGGACAAGCTTCTGAGTTTGGGCCAGGACTATGCCTTGACGCAGCTGCGTGTAGCCCGCGATGAAGAGGATGCAGCGCTCGAGCCCAGCCTTAGTATACCCACGGCTGACGAATCGTCCTTTCTGCTTCGCTGGGATCCCGTACGGCCGGGCAGCCCGCTGCTTACCTTCTTATTACCCGTGCTTGGTATCGCCGGTCTGATCATTGGCGCTCTGAGCTGGCTGGTGATGCGCCATGCGATGGCTACCGCGAGGCTGCTGGATGACAGCTACGCCTCACTCGTTGTAAGCGAGGCACGCTTCCAGGATATCGCGCAAGCGAGCTCCGACTGGCTTTGGGAAACGGATGCGGAGCAACGTTTCCGTTACTTGTCCGGGCGATTCGAGGAAATTACCGGGCATTCGCCCGAAGTCTGGTTGGGTAGGCCGTTAAGTGATTTTCTGAAATTTGAGTCAGATTCGCTGGCCAGCTGGGTGACCGATCCCAAGATAAAGGCTTCGCCCTACACGCCTCTTCCATGCAGCTATCAGTCAGCCAGCGGAAAGTACTGTCTGTGTAATCTGGTTGTGCGTGCGATAAGCAGCCCTGCTGATTTGCACGGTTACCGGGGAACCGCACGTGATATTACAGCAGAGCTAGAAAACCGAGCACGCATTCAGCAATTGCAGCAATATGACGCTCTGACTGGTCTGCCCAATCGTAAACATCTGCAAGAGCGGCTTGAAACGCGGATAAAAAGTGAGCACAACAGTTCTATTGCAGTTCTAAACATAAGTCTTGAGCAATTCAAGCATGTCAATGATAGTTTTGGCCTTTCGGTTGGAGACCAAGTGCTTGTAGAGCTCTCGCATCGCCTGGAAGGTTTTCTGCGCACCGAGGATTTACTAGCACGTCATGCCGGTGACGAGTTCATCGTGTTGCTTGATGGTGGGTTTGCCCTTAATGAGTACATTGAAGGACTTTGCAGCCGACTCATCGAATGTGTGGAGCGCCCATTCTGGGTTGTACATCAGCAGGTCTTCATCAGTGCCAGGATCGGCATAGCGATCTCCCACAAGGATAAGGACGCCACACACGACCTTCTTCGGTCTGCCGAGATCGCGCTGTATCGCGCCAGACGCCAGATTAAAAGCAAATGGTGTTTCTTTACCCCCGAGATAGATCGCCAAATTAGCGAAGAGAAGCAGTTGGAGAGCGATCTGTACTTTGCCATCAGTAACGATCAACTATGCTTACACTTCCAACCGCGATATCGCACCAATGATCGACATCTGAGCGGAGTAGAAGCCCTGGTGCGCTGGCAGCATCCACAGCGAGGACTGCTCAGCCCCGGTGATTTCATTGTGCTAGCCGAGCAAAGCGGATTGATCATCCCTCTAGGTGGCTGGGTTTTGCGTCAGGCCTGTATTCAAGCGATGAGCTTTCCAGAACCTATTTTTGTCTCGGTGAACCTCTCGCCTAAGCAATTTCGTACCCCCGGCTTGGTTGCACAGGTTCAAAACATTCTGGATGAATCCGGCCTACCCGCCGCTCGTTTGGAACTGGAAATAACCGAAAGCATGATGTTCGAGGACGCCGAAGGCGCTCTTGCCACCCTGAATGAACTCAAGGCTCTCGGGATTCGAATGTCTATGGACGACTTTGGTACCGGATATTCCTCGCTCAGTTACTTGCACAGGTATCCTTTCGACATCCTGAAAATCGACCGTAGTTTTACCGCCCGCCTCGATGATGCCGAAGGCGGTCTGGCAGTCGTCCTAGCCATCGTTTGGCTTGGGCATGCCTTGTCAATGCAGGTAACGGCTGAAGGAGTGGAGAGCGAAGAGCAACTGAGCCTACTTAACGATATGGGCTGTGATGAAGTCCAGGGGTTCCACCTCAGTCGTCCGATTTCTATGGAGCAGCTCTGTGCACTACTGACGCAGGCCCACACGAACACTATCGAAACCTGAGGCAGGTATTACGGCCAGCGACAATGCTTTTTTACTCGACGTATAAGCAAGAACACTATCACCCAACATTGGCATAGACATATTCGACTTTGTACAAGACGACTGTGTCACACATCTTGCCGCCACACAGCAAGATCGGCGTTTTTCAAGGTAGTTGCCGCCCCCCATTTTCTCTTGGGCTTGAAATGCAAAAAAAAGCCCACACTTAGTGTAGGTGGCACCTTGCCATGAGCCTTAACGGAGCCAAACTCCAGGAGAAAATAATGACACAGGAAAACGCTCAACACGGCCAAGGTGTAGGGTACAAGCCTTCGACCGCCAACATAATCGTCAACGCTCGCCCCAGGCATGTCGAAGGCACTGAAATCACCTACGCTACGGTTGTTCAACTGGCCTTCGGCGAAAACAATTTGGAGATCATCTACACGGTCTCCTACACAGCACCGAAGATGCCGGATGGGACTCTGGTTGAGGGGCAATCAGTCGCCATCGAGAACGGGATGAAGTTTGATGTCAAACGCACCAACCGCTCCTAATCCGTCCATTGCACGACTGATCGCTGAAGGTTTTGAAATCGATATTCTGCACCAGCATCTGCTGGTGTATTCGATCCCGTACCTTGACCAGCAGTGCAATTTGAAGCTTGGTACCCTGGTTTGTCCCTACGTCGAACTAGGTGATCAAGACACCCGTCCGGCTGATCACACCATGTGGCTACAAGGGGGCCTCCCTCATATGGCCGATGGCAGGCCGATGAGTCAGGTGGTTAACCATTCGAATACTCACACCTTGTTCGACCAGTTTCAGGTCCAACATTACCTGTCCAACAAAAATGGCGAGCCTGACTTCCCCACGAACTTTTACGACAAAGTGGCCCACTACTACATCCTGTTTGTGAGCCAGGCGCGCGTCCACTATCCAAACGCAGACGGCCGAACCGGGATCGTTCACCCGCAGCGGGATCCAAATTCAGTTTTCAGATACCCAGATACGGCTTCGGCCCGAGCTGGCATCACAGCAGTGACCCAGCGACTTGCGGCCGAGCGTGTTGCGATCGTTGGGACTGGTGGTACCGGCAGCTACATCCTGGATCTACTTGCCAAAACACCCATCAAAGAAGTCCACCTGTTCGACGGGGATGACTTCGAACCTCACAACGCCTTCCGCACGCCAGGAGCGGCCTCGCTCGAAAACTTGCAGGCAAGACCCAAGAAGGTTGACTACTTGCTTGAAGCCTACGACCCCATGCGTCGGGGGATCATTCCTCACGCATATCACCTTGAGCAGCGTAATGTCAACGAGCTGGCCGGCTTCAACTTTGTCTTTGTGGCGGTAGACAACGGCCCGTCACGCAAGCTCATCGCAGATTACCTGGTAGCCGAAGGCATCCCGTTCATCGACGTGGGCATGGGGGTGGAGCAGGAGACCGAAGACGGTGGAGTCGTATCACTATCCGGTACCTGCCGGGTGACCCTGGCCACCTCCGACAAGCATGACCATCTACAGCAACGCATGGATTTCCGTGAAGACAAAGAAGAGGTGCTCTATCGGAGCAACATCCAGGTCGCAGACCTAAATGCCCTCAACGCCACCATGGCGGTCCTGCGCTGGAAG
>LNAP01006855.1_pt3 | contig 14936 bp, 16 predicted proteins | sample 602601 | NCBI WGS metagenome assembly LNAP01 (sample SAMN02440304, study PRJNA202911) | soil metagenome | biome: Subtropical and temperate rainforests or woodlands; isolation source: soil samples (1 kg each in a 20% v/v slurry with milli Q water) were... ...
GGCTATCTCAACCGCATCCAGTCGAGCCGACGTTTGGAGCGAGAAGCCCAGCGAAACGTCGAACTGATGTGGTTGACCGGGCGTTTGATGCCGGACTTCAAGACCATCGCCAACTTCCGAAAAGACAACAGCAAAGCCATCAAAGGCGTCAAAGGCGTCTGTCGCCAGTTCGTTGTGCTGTGCCAGCAGTTGGGACTGTTTGGAGAGAATCTGGTCGCCATCGACGGCAGCAAATTCAAAGCAGTCAACAACCGCGACCGCAATTTCACCAGCGCCAAACTGAAGCGGCGAATGGAAGAAATCGAATCGAGCATCAACCGTTACCTGACGGCACTCGATGCTGCCGATCGGCAAGAACCCACAGCTTCAGAGCCCAGTGCCATGCGGCTGGAAGAGAAAATCGCCAAGCTCAAAACTCAAATGAAGGAGCTTCAGGCGATCGAAATCCAGCTCAATGAATCGCCGGATAAACAGGTCTCACTGACCGATCCAGACGCCCGCTCCATGATGACGCTCGGCAAGGGAATCGTCGGCTACAACGTGCAGACAGCGGTCGATACTCAGCACCATTTGATCGTTGCGCACGAGGTGACCAACGTCGGTTCCGACCGCGATCAACTCAGCTCGATGGCCAAGCAGGCCCGCGAGGCGATGGCGTCAGATACGTTGTCGGTGGTGGCTGATCGAGGTTACTTCAAAAGCGAACAAAACCTCGCTTGTCACGATGCAGGCATCACCGCCTATGTGCCCAAGCCGATGACCTGTGGAGCCAGGGCTGACGGGCGGTTCAACAACGATGCCTTCGTCTATGACGCGGTAAAAAAACGAATACATTTGCCCGGCTGGAGAGGCGCTGATCTGGCACTACTCCTACTTTGAAAAAGGCCTGAAGCTGCATCGTTACTGGAGTTCGAAATGCCAGGGCTGCGCGTTGAAATTGCAGTGCACACCGAGCACGGAACGACGAGTTCGACGCTGGGAGCATGAATACGTATTGGAGGAGATGCAGCTTCGGCTGAGCAAAGCACCAGAGATGATGCGAGTCCGAAAACGGACGGTTGAGCATCCCTTCGGGACGCTCAAACAATGGATGGGTGCAACGCACTTCCTGACGCGGGTGCGGAGATGAGTTTAAATGTGCTCGCCTACAACATGAAACGGGTCATAAAAATAATCGGTGCTAACGGTTTGATGAAGGCGCTGTCGGCCTAAAAAAGGCTAATTTTGCCCATCCCAGAGGCTGTAAAAACAACATTGACGTGTTCCAAGTCGCGACTGATGCGACACGCAGCATTTGCCTTGCGATCGTTCAGCCACGAACTTCGATGATCCAAGACGATGAGGCTATGAGCGTTTTTACACACTCTGGGCCGTTTTCTGCCTGTCGTGAAGGGCAGAAATCTGATTTGAGCGGCACGCGTGCAACCATGAACGGCAGAGAACGACACAAAGCTGACGGTTACGAAAGTCAGAAATCGATCCAGGCTGTGTGAAAATGCCCTAAATACTGTCGGGAGTTTCTTGCATGGCACTGGGAGGTCTCAGCGGTACCCGGCAGCAGCGTGCCGAGAGGGGCGGGGCGGGAAAGGGCAACCATCGACGGCGCTGGAGCCATCGGTGACGTATCACCTGCAGAGGCCGAAGCGGCCTGCAATCGATAGTTCGACTATTCTTCCATGGCGGCGAAACTCACCCCAAAAAGCCTGCGCAATTCCCGGGGCGGTTCCTGATGAAAAGCTGCGACGTAGAAACCAATGTCCGTAGTAGCTACGGATTACGAGGCGCGTCAGCGAAGATTGGTAAAGCTCAGTTGATGAGGTTACGCGATGCATCGCATGGTGAGACACGTTCTCTCAGCAACGGCCGTCGCAGCGGCGCTCGCTGGCTGCGCCTCTCAGCCTCCGCCAACGGCGAGCCTTGACTACAAGAGCCGCGCCGTGACGCGCAGCGATGGTGGCTTGCGCGTGTCGACCGCCGTACTCTCGGCCGCCGAAAGCGAGGCGGTCTACGGCGTGCCTCTGGCGAATAGATCGATACAGCCGGTCTGGGTCGAAGTCAAAAATCAGGAAGACCGCGCCTACTATCTGCTTTCGCCGGGCCTCGATCCAAATTTCTTCCCCGCATCCGAGGCGGCCGAAGCATTTTTCTCAGGGGCCCCGCAGGACGAGCGGACTGCGCTCGACCGGCACTTTCGTCGGCTGGCCTTTCGCAACCCTGTCGCATCTGGCGCGACAACCTCGGGCTTCGTGTTGACCAATCTCGACGAGGGGTTCAAGTTCGTTAACCTCGATCTGGTGGCAGACGGGCGGTCGAGGCATTTCTCTGTCCTGGCCATCGTTCCGGGCCTGCGCACCGATTACCACATCAGTGAAGTGTTCAGGCAGGGCATCTATCCGCCCCAGGACATTGTGAACTACACGGATGACGCCAGCTTCCAGGCGGCGCTGGAGGCTCTGCCGTGCTGCGTCACCAACGAGGAGGGTTCCAGGAACGGCGATCCGCTGAACCTCGTGATCGTCGGCGGGCTCGATGATGCCTTTCCCGCATTCGCACGTCGCGGCTGGCGTGGGACCGAGGAGAAGTGGTCGGGGTCGATCATGAAAGTGGTCAATTCGGCGCTTTCCGGCGAGCGCTATCCCTATGCGCCGGTGAGCGATCTCTATCTGTTCGGGCGGGCTCAGGACCTTGCCTTGCAAAAGGCGCGTGACAACGTCCACCAGCGCAATCACCTGAGGCTGTGGCTGAGTCCGATGCAATATCACGGCAAGCAGGTGTGGGTCGGACAGATCAGCCGTGATATCGGCAGCCGGATGACCGTGCATACCGCGACGCTGACCACGCACAAGATCGACCCTGACGTCGACGAAGCGCGCAGTGCGCTGACACAGGATATGGCGTATTCGGTGACGCTGGCCAAATTCGGGTTTGTGAAGGGGGTGGTGGCCGCGCCCCAGAGCGCGCCGCGCGAGAACCTGACGACCGATCCTTACTACACGGATGGGTTGCGCTGTGTCCTGGTATTCGATCACACGCACACCTCCCTGGCGCAAATCGAATTCTTTCTATCACAGGGCATCTACGAGAATGGCGGACAACCACCGGGGCGGGTCAAGCCATGAGCCGCTTGCCATTCGCGCCTCGCGCCAGGGGTACTCTGCGATGTGCAATACGCTGCTTCTGCACCCTGAGTTGTGCAGCGACTCTTGCGCTCGCCGTTGCTTGTTCGACCTGGCAGGCGCCTGCCGATTTCAGTACCTCCGGATTGCGTGAACGTGCGCAGACGGCCACCAGTCACGAGATACGCGTCAGCGCCGCCGTGCTCAGTGCCGAAGACAGGCGGCAAATGCTGGGGGTAGAGTTGGACAAGACGCGCGTGCAGCCCGTGTGGGTCGAAGTTCAGAACCGGACTGCCGAGCCGCTCATGTTGCTGCGGCCGGGAACCGATCCCGATTATTTCTCGCCACTCGAAGTCGCCTGGTCCATGCACGGGATATTCGCCCCGGCAGCGAACGAGCGCATCAATGCACACCTGGACCAACTCGGGTTCAAGAACCCCGTCCTGCCAGGCGAAACGAAAGCGGGCTTGCTGTTCATCAACCCGGAGCGCGCTACGCGGCTGCTGAATATCGATCTGCTGCAGAGAAAGACGCTGATTCCTTTCTCTCTCGTCTTGCGGGTGCCGGACGATGCCGGGGAAAAATGGTTTGCCGAAGGCTTGTTCCAGCCTCACGGTTCCGAGATCAAGGACTATGACGATCTGGCCGCGTTGCGTTCCGCGCTGGAGCGCCTTCCCTGCTGCGCCGCTGACGCGAACGGCAGGGCGAACGGCGATCCGTTCAATGCGATTCTCGTCGGCGAGTTCGCCGATATCGCCACCGCCTTTGTGCGTCGCGGCTACCGGCGTTCCACGCACCCCGCGGATGCGGTCGAGCGTGCATTCGGCCGCATGCCCGATGCCGTGGTGCGCAAGCAATCGCAAGCCGGAGCGCCGGCGACCTGGGTGCGTGTGTGGATCACGCCAATGCGCTTCGACGGTCACTCCGTCTATCTCGCGCAGGTCGCACGACCGACCGGCGGACGCTTTGCACCGCGCGAGGCGCAAAACCTTGTCTTGCATGAGGACGTCGATGAGGCGAGGAATTTCCTGATCCAGGACATGATGTATTCGGCCGGTCTGGACACGCTCGGGTTCGTCACCGGCGTCGGTCCCGTATCCCAGGCACAACCGCGAACGACGTTCAGCGGAGCCCATTACTTCAGCGACGGTCTGCGTGCGGTCATGTTCTTTGCGACGCGGCCGCTCAGCCTGTCGCAGGTGCAGATGCTCGATTGGGAACCGTATCTGGACTGGCTGCACGCAAGGAGATCGACGATGCCCGCAAGTAACCTGTTCGGCCGGCAGGATGACTCGGCCGGTTGTTTGCGCGGTGCCCACCCGTTGTTGCGCAGCGCTGGCATGGCATGGCTGATGATCGCTGGCTGCCATGCACTCACCGCCTGCGCACCCGCGCCGCTGATGGCCTACTCGACGGACACACCGCCGCTGGTGCTGGTCCCTGCGTCGCAGACCGGCGTGCAGGACAAGCGGGGGCGCTTTCGCGAGATTTTTTGCTCGATCCTCAATACGCGAGGAAGCGAACTTCCCGATAGCCGCCCTTGCGAGGAGGCATTGACGCGCGTCGGTAGCGAACCGGGTGGCACTGGCAAACCCGTCGAACTCGGTCAATCGAAACGCCGTCTGATCGGCGCTGTGGTGGCCGGCGTCGGCTACGAATGCTTCGAGCAATGGCTGCAAGCGCCCGGCAGCGTAGGTATTCATCTGCGTCAGTTCGGCTATGACCTGGTGCAGATGAAGGTCGACGCCTTATCGAGTTCCGCAAAGAACGCTCGGCAAATACGCGACGCGATCATGGCGATGCCAGCCGAAGCCGGACCGCCGCGCCTCGTCCTGATCGGTTATTCGAAGGGCGCGCCCGACATTCTCGAAGCGATGGTGAATTACCCGGAAATCCGCGGCCGCGTGGCGGCAGTGGTCAGCGCCGCCGGCTCGGTCGGCGGCTCGGCGCTGGCCAACGATGCCGAGCAGTACCAGGCGGACCTGTTGCGACACTTTCCCGGTGCGACCTGCGATTCGGGCGACGGTGGCGCGATCGACAGCCTGCGACCCGCAACGCGCAAGAACCGGCTGCCGTCCGAACTGAACTACTATTCGCTCGTTACCTTCCCGCAGCCGGATCACATCTCGGCCATACTGAAATCGAGCTACAACAAGCTGGCGAGCATCGATGCGCGCAACGACAGCCAGGTGATCTTCTACGATCAGATAGTCCCTGGTAGCCGCCTGATGGGCTATATCAACGCCGATCATTGGGCCCTGGCAGTGCCGATCGCCCGAACGCATTCGACCCTGGGTTCTCTATTGGTGACACAGAATGCCTATCCGCGCGAGGCGCTGGCGGAGGCGATGCTGCGCTTCGTCGAAGAGGATCTGGCGGCATCTTCGCGCTGATCCGTTCTCTCACAAACGACCGTATATGGACTCCTCCTCATTGCAAGCCCCGTTGCTTTGGCTCCCGTGCCGACTGCACACGTATATTCGGCCTCTAAATACGGCATCGTTTCGATGCAGGGCCATGATGGGCTATTCGCGCGCCGGCTCCCAATCGCTTTTTCGTGCTTTTCGCACTTGGACATTCGAGGGTTTTGCCGACGCCGGTTCGACCGGTTTGCCATCGTTCAGGTTGATTCGCAATCGTGGTTAAGAATTGTTTCTCTCGTAGAACACGTCGGGTAAATAGATCAGGCCGCTGCCTGATTCGGTTGGTAATCAGTGCCGTGACGCAGCATCGCCCAAGCCATGCGTGCAGTTTTGTTGGCCAGCGCAATAGCGGCCACATTGGGATGCGATCGCTCGGCTAAACGAACGGCCCACTGGTTAAGTCGATCCTCTTTGGATTTGGCTGTGCGTAGCGCCGAGCGTGCGCCATGCACCATCAATGTTCGCAGATACGCATCACCGCGCTTGCTGATACCGAGTAGTCGATCCTTACCACCAGAACTGTGTTGCCTCGGTGTCAGTCCCAGCTGTCGGCCATTGGCAAACTGACGGGCATGACCGAGAGCGACGACGAGCGCTGTGGCGATCATTGGGCCGACGCCGCGCAGCTGTTGAAGACGGACGGCGGACGGCTCGCTTGTCGCGATCGCCGTGATCTCGCCGTCGAGTTTGCATACTCGTTCATCCAGCGCACGAAGGTCGCCCCACAAACCATCCAGCAGACGACGAAAGCGTGCCGTCAAACCGTTATCCGCCTCTTCTAGCCAGCACGGTATCGCACGACGCAGCATCAGTAATTCCTTCGGTGCAACGAGGCCGTACTCGGCAACCAGCCCACGGATCTGATTGGCTTTGGCCGTCCGCTGTTCGATTAAGCCGGCCCGGATGCGATGCGTCGCCTGGATATCCTGTTGTTCGATGGTCTTGACGGCGACGAAGCGCATGCTGGGGCGACTCATCGCTTCGCAGATTGCCTCGGCATCGTTGGCGTCGTTCTTGTTGCTCTTGACGTACGGTTTGACGAACTGCGGCGCGATCAGCTTCACCCGAAATCCGCGTGCTTGTAGTTGCCGGGCCCAGTGATGCGCACCACCGCAACTTTCCATGCCTATCTCACAGCCAGGTTCGATCTTCTCCAACACCGTTTGCAGCCAGCGGTCACGCGGCAGACGCTGCCGCCAGACGGGTAGCTCATGACAATCCACGCCGTGGATCTGAAACACGTTCTTGGCCAGGTCGACCCCAATGCGCATAAGCTTCATGTGTGGACTCCTTCTCACGGTTGACTGTGGTTCGCACTTTCAGTCTGGCACTCAAGATGCCGAAGTGAGGAGGAGTCCATCCCATTGCTTTTGGCCGTTCTCAGCCCTTCGTTCGTTTTGTTAATCTGGTCCAGCCCAGGAAAGACGTGATGTTTAAGTCGGGTGCAAATAGGTGGTCAGAACGAATGCAAATTCATGGTCAGGTCCATGCAGTTTCGCAACCAGCAAGCGGACATCGGTCCACCCGGCACAAGGTCGACTGACCGAGATCTCCTCTTAAAGTAAGTTGCTTTGAGAACCCTTTACGTTGATGACCATTTGTTGACCATGCGTGCTAAAAATTCGTGTGAGGCCTTGATCAGCAAATAAAAAAAAGGCGCCACAAGGGCGCCTAAGCCGCCTCCCACCAAAGGAATAACAAGGAGACGGGGTGTACCTGTGAGCGAGCTTGCTACTGCTCGATTTAGAGAATTTGCAGCGGGTACTCCACAATCAGACGAACTTCATTCAAATCAGATTCGAAGGCGGTAGCCCGAGTCGTCGCTTGGCGCACACGGAAGGACATGTCTTTCAGAGAGCCGGTTTGAATGATGTACTTGGCTTCGATGTCACGCTCCCAACGCTTCTGGTCCTGCAGTGGGGCGCCATCAGCTCCTCGGCGCATATAGACGCTGTTCGCATTCGAGTAGTCAGCATCCCAGCCCTTTGCGTAACGAGTCATGAAGCTCAGGCCAGGAATGCCAAAGGGTTGCATATTCAAGTCATAGCGTAGCTGCAAGGATTGCTCTTTCGGGGAGTTGAAGTCGCTATATTGGATAGAGTTATCCAGGAAAATCGAATCAGATTGGCGCAGGTAATCAAAATCGTCATCCCCATTGCTGCGCTGGTAGCCAACGCTCAGGGTGTGGGCGCCAAACTGGACACCGGTCTTACCGCTCCAGATGTTGTTATCGAAGCTGCCCAGCAGTTTCTTCCCCTCGTCGACTGCTCGGTAGTAGTTCAGGCCACCAATTAGCGCGACATTCTCGGAAAGTGGGTAGCTTAACGTAGTGCCTGCATAGTACTGGTTCCACACATCTTTGAAGCGGCTGGTATAGAGACTCACACCGACATTTTTGTTGACGGCGTAATCGCCACCCAGGTAGGCGATCCAAGGCGCGTCTACAGATCCTGCATAGAACGTAGCAAAACCGTCGCGCATGCTACTTGAATTCGGTTGGCTCATCGCATGCAGGCGACCACCCTGCATGGTCAGGCCTTCAATGCTGGTGTTGGCAAACGTGGTGCCACGAAAGCTCTCAGGCAGCAGTCGTGAGTCCCCATACGCCACAACAGGCGTGGAAGGAAACACGTCCCCAACCTTGACGACCGTATCTAGCAAGCGAAGCTTGGCTGCTCCACCGACTTTTGAGTAAGTATCCTCCGGTTGACCTTTGCTGTTGTAGGGCATGATGTCTACTGTGCCACCGGCTCCAGAACGGCCATCACCCGAGTCAAGCTTGATCCCTTGCATTGCGAATGCATCAATGCCGAGGCCCACAGTGCCCTGGGTGAAGCCTGACTCAAAACGTCCGATAATTCCGTGAGCCCACTCTTCCGAGTAGCCGTTCCCCGTTCGACTGGATTGACCGTTGCGAAAGTCGCGATTGAAGTAGAGATTGCGGTTGAGAATGTTAAAGCTGCTCCCCTCAATGAACCCCTCTGGTTTTTGCTCAACGGCCACTGCAACCTGCCCCATACTCATGCCAAGGGCAATGAGGGAAAGCCCATAAAAGCTTTTATTATTCATGTAGCACTCCAGGCTATAGCTTGGCAGAGTTTCTATGTGAAATATTTTTATGATTATGGGAGTGCAGGTAATTTACCCTGCGTTCCGTCGTCGATAATTCCACATGGAATATAACTGTAGCGTGACCTGAAAATTACTTTTTTGTCAGCAAAAAGTAAGGCGTTGTTGGATTTTCAGTGAGTTTTTTTACACATTCCTGTGTTTGGCTGGTAAGCGATCAACCGCCATGAGGGCAGTTGCTTCCCAACACTTGGTATTCGATAGTGTTGAGCTTGCCACTCGAGTCTTCGTAGGTCATACGCGAAGGGACCAACCCACAATACTTAGCGGCTGTTGGAGTCACGCTAACCACTTTTGCGATATCGAGGTCCAACCCATACTTATAGTGGACAATTTCAGGCACGGCTTTACCGTTTTTGCTGGCATATTGCTCCATTGCTTGCTGATTCTCTTGCAACATCCGACCGTAGACCCGATCCCCTCCGCCTTCAGCCAAGGCCGCGGAAGAAGCTGCCAATATTGCAATAGCGATGCCTGCATTCAATATTTTCATGATTTTCTCCGTGCTCTAACTAATTTATAGTCAAATAGTAGTCCGCGATACCTGTCAGAAGGCTGCCGCTAACATTACTAATCTGTCAGGTATGATCTTTGCTCTGTTAATGGCATTCCGAGCGGTGCACCTATTGTGGTTAACGCTTCGTCAGCCAATAGGCTTCGGATGGTGTTAAATACCCATGCGCGACGAAATGCTAATCGACTAGAAGCTGACAGAAATGTAATGTTAATTTCTATCGCCTGTCCGCCGAGCGTGGTCTAGGGTGAAATGTGAGCCATTGGACATGCACTAACTTGAATGCTATGAAACAGCATTTTGCGTGCATTACGCGTGGTGTTTGTCTGCAGTATCCTCATCCGCGTTCAGTCCAAAATGATCAGCTGTTTTTAATAATGATTGTCGAATGCCGCTGCTCCCAGTACCACTGCTAGCGTTGTCTTTCCTTGGATGCGATGGAGAACATAGCTATGACCAACACCCCGATGCCCCCTCGCATGAGCACTCACCAACACCTGCTGCCTTGTGTTGAGGCGTGTAGCCACTGCCACAAAATTTGCCTGAATACAGCGATGACCCATTGCCTTGCGGCAGGGGGCAAACACCTTGAGGCCGAGATTTTCGGCTGATGATCAATTGCGCCGAAATCTGTCAGACGTCGGCTGACTTCTTATTGAGTGGCTCCACCTTCCACCACCTCGTTTGCGGGGTTTGCGCCGAGATCTGTGAGGCCTGTGCCAAGAGCTGCGAGCAGGTCGGTGATACATGGTGCCAGTGTCGATCGTGAAGCCTCCCGTCACGCAGTCCAGCCCCATTGCGGTTTCCTTCTCCAGCGATTTCCTGCCCGTTCAAGCCCTTTCCGGGGTATGGCGACCTCCGCGCGTTTGATTCCTGTACCAACTGAGTTTCATCCCGCACCGCCTGGATGGCTTGCCTGCATGCGCTAGAGCGCTGCGCAGTGGATCATCGCAGCAATCGTGAACATACACCCCAAACGCTATTGCACAGGCTGGCCCGTCGTGGCTGCCCTGGCGGTAACCGTGCAGGCATTGCCCAACCACCGCCTCTGACACTCAATGAAGCCTTATGGTTGGCCGAAGATAATGCCCCTTCGCTGACCGTCCAGGCGGCCAAACTGGAGATCGGGATGCCGCCGGCGCTGATTGCCCAGGTGGAACGCAGCGGTAAGATTCAGCCGATCCTAACCCTCACCAGCCCCATACCTGAAGAGCGCCTGGTCCGAACATGAAGATGCTGGCGACTGTGCTGAGCGCGGCCTGGTCGCCGCGATTCGTGAAGGCGCCGTGCAGCGTGTTCGACCCAAGGCCATGACAGTGGTGATCATTGCCGGCCTGCAGCCGATTCTCTGGGGCAGCGGTGCGGGTTCCAAAGTGATGAAGCGGATCGCCGCACCGATGGTGGGAGGGATGATCACCGCTCCACTGTTGTCGATGCTGGTGTTGCCGGCGGCCTATTGGTTGCTGCGACGCAAAGGGAGGAAATCAGCGTCCGGCACAGAAAGGTAACTGGACTGCCAGGAACCCGGGTAACTTGGCGATGAGCACGGGTTGCCCAGTCATTTCGGCACTTAATTCTTATCTACAGCTATTAAGAAAAGCTTCTTACACCCTGCAATTACGAAAATGTAATTTTCGCTTCATTTTAATGACAGGTTCGCACGTTTATACTTTTATCAAGTGAGCGGAGGAATTGAACGTGAGTATCTTAAAAGCAGTACTGGCAGTTTCGGTTATTTCCGCCTCGTCCTTGGTAATGGCCGAAGGCGGCGGCGACCGTGTCTATGGTCGCATGATTCAGGACAACGAAAAGGCGATGCAGGAGTACGCTGTATCCCGCGACAAGAACCCGCCCGAGGTAACCCACTATCGGTACGGCATGAAGCTGGACATCGCCAAGCTCGTGCATATAACCTCTACCGGTTCCAGCTGCGAGGTTATGCCGGCCCAAATGACCTATGAGGACTCCAACGGCAATCTGCAGATTCTTGAGTATCGCGTAATGGGGACAGCTTGTCGGAATCAAAACTGAACTTCAGATTGAACTTACAGAACGCTGACTGAAAAGTAACTTAAAGTCACTCTGCCGTTATTTGGCGTGTGTGAATATGGTGTGAGCACACGGACGATGCCCTGCGCACTATGGCAATTACTACAAGAAACTTGACAGAGATCACACTGCCAGAAAACATAGGAGCGTTACATGAATAGTGAAGCCCTGTTGGGTCTATCACTGATTGCTCTCAGAGTCAGTGCCGGACAGGTCACAATGGCTACTGAAGAGAAACCAAAAGGTTTCGTCGAGGGCTGCGGCCTCACCATTTTGAACCGCAATCTCTACTTCAATCGCGATTTCCGCAAAGGGCAGGCGAGCCGCACAGGCAACGGCTACTCGGAAGAATGGCCTCATGGGATCATAGGAGGATTTGTGTCTATCTTCACCGAGGGCGCTGTGGGCTTTGGGGACGACGCCTTTGCGATGCTGGGCCTGAACTCGACTTTGGCGACGGGCAATCCGGTAGTGGCGGCTCCTGCCTGAAAGCTTTTGCGGTATCACTATGGCCAACACCAGTATCGATGGCTTGGCCCTTCAGGGTGGCCGCCTCCATTCAATGAGCGAGCCCAATTTCAGCAGCATGCGCGATGGCCTCACTACGTTCTACGCAGGCACCGTCGACTCCCCCTAGATCGCTTATTTTGGCAGCGATTATACGGTCAACGACAACGTCGGCATCAGTCTCTATACAAGCCGACTCAAGGATACCTGGAATCAGTACTACGCCGGCACCACGTTGAGCTATCTGCTCTCAGATGATGTCGCCCTGATCGGTGGACTCAACTACTACAACGCCGTCGATGAAGGGAAACAACAGTTGGGTAGCTTCGATAACAACATCTGGAGCGGTAAGGTCGGGGGTACAGTTCGGTGCTCATACCCGGGTTGGATTGCGCTTCCATCAGTTCTGATTGCAGCTGCTGCATCGAGCTGTGTATGCGGGCGGTTTCCTCGGCACGAATTCGATCGGCGTCTGGTTCGTACTCGAACTGGAGCAGGAAGTCTTTCAGCAAGAATTCATGGGTGCCATGGCTCACATAGGTTGACCGAGTTGAGCCATCGGGCTGCGGGATTTCAATTTCCTCGCGAGTACCAAATTTTGACGGGTGCGCTCGCATGACAATGGTGTGCGCGGTGTCATCGACCCACTTAATCGATTGCAGCAGCAGGACTGAATCGAGGGTGATGCCCTTTTGCGGGATCGCCGAAGTGGCTCGCCAGTATTGGCCGGCCTGAAGAGACTGGAATTTCTCCACACGCTCAAAGTCCTCGAGTGGGCGGCGGGTGGTTAGGGTGCCCCACGTGCTCTCAGGAGAGTACTCGCTGTACTAGAAAGCAGACTGGGGGTTCAGAAGATTCTTTATGCCATGGGCAGGCCAAGAGGGGAGGCTGAGCGGACATAAGCAGAATGCTCAGCGCGACAGGGGGCTGCCCGTCAGAGATGGCCGGATTTTGTCGGCGGGTTAAAGCAGTAACCGCCCGAGGTCCCATCTATCAGTAATGGCTCGGAGTGGAGCTGGGCTCGCGACAACTCCGCCCATTGCTCGGCTGCTTGACCAAGGTTAGTAAGACAACCTGGGCCACTACCGTTCTGCCCATAGAGTGCAGCCGGTATTGTCCCGGCCATCATTCCGGTGCTGATTGTCGCGGCAAACCCAAGCGCCAATAGCGCAGCAATGCCCAACCCGGTTACGATCGTTTTTAGTAATCATGACGGCGGCCTCGTCGAATCTTCATCGTCGAGGCTACCCATTCGGCCTGGCGGTAGCAGCTCAATCTGAGCCATATCAGGGGCATCGGTCGTCAGTTATGAGGCGTGGTGTCGGCTTACGAAATAAATGCAACTTTTTGCAGATAGCTTCGACCGTTTGTCATGGTGATTTTTCTTGATCAGTAGGCCAGTTCGTTGCCGATAGCAGCAACGCGTCTGTGAAAGTCGTTCGTGGCTGAAAATCGCAAAGCAACGCGGGTCGCCAAAGCCGATAAACGTGTGTGCCTGGAACGGCTGACCCCAACAAAAGCATCCGCCAGTTCTGGAATCTTGCGCATGTCGAAAGCGATTTTCTTGCCATCGGCCAAGACGGTGCTAACGATGTAAGCCATGTCAATTTCAGCTTTCAACACTGTCCCTACCGATACGGTAGCGGGGGCCTGAGGGCCTGTGCGATATTCGTTTGCCATCATCCGCATGTGCATTTCCGTTAATGGATGGTTTGCGACTCGTACTCTGGCAAACAACACATGCCGAGGATGCTAGGTCGCGACCTAACTGGCTGGCCGGTCATCAGCCGTTTTTGGAGGTTTGGCTCGTCTGGCCAGCAACCATGAACCATGTTGAATATTCGCATCAGGTAATCGTCCTGAGTTGCCATGTGCTTTACATGCCATGGTTGATCGGAGAAAAGCGACATTGATCCTTCAATTGACTCGACCAGCTCGCGGTGTTCATCGAGCCGTTTGTTCACCGAGTTTCCGAACTGAAGAAGTGTTATCGCTTCATCGTTCAACTGTGTACGCATATGGTTCTTTCCCCTGCGAACGCGCTTGTACTCGGGCTTTGATTACCGGTTGCTTCTGGCGCTCCTGAGTCATTCGCCAGAGACCTGCTACCCCCCAAGGCCAAGACCATCCTGCCAAACAAAACAACAGGAGGTTTACGCTTACGTCTGGCAGCAGCTCCAGCGGCTCGCCGTGACCGACCCCGTAGACCCAGCACCATAGTGCGGTCCAGAGAATAACGACCCAAATTTTGAGGGCTTTAGCCTGTACTTTTGTCATGCTCGTTTCCGTTAATTCGCGGCGCATGCCGTTGAGGTGGTTTCTTGGGCTTCATCCGGTGGCCAAGTCAAATATGCCGTTGCCGCTCCAGACGCTATCAACCCAGCCAGCCAGATCCAAACCTTCACGGCTGCAAGATCAGCCGACGACTGAGTGACTATCTCCACCCACGGAGCCCAAAAAAGGCTAAAAAAAACCATGGAGGCGAGCACCGCTATACAAGTAATCCCTACGTTTTTCATAGCTTTTCCTCATCATGAAGGCCGTACCAAAGAACCGCTTGCGCGCCGAGACCAGCAACACCCACAACAGCGCCAAGAGTGATCAGCGTGCCTGAAGAATGCCAAAGGCCGAGCAAAGCTAACACCGCGCCGAAAGCACCAATCAACATCGGTACCCTGCGTGCCCAACGCGTCTGATGTTTGACCCGGGCGATCACTTGCTGCTTCAACTTCTTCAAATCCTCATTGCTCATCCCTGTTCGACTCCTGAGTCAGCGGACGCGAAAACCGCGCCCTGGTACTGCATTTATGCCGACCAAATTATGTAAACAAACCTTGTTAGACAGCGAAAATAAGGCCCTTGGAGAGTCAAGGTTTCTAAAAAGTGGAAATTAATACTCGAGATTCGGCGAGGTGTTTACAAAACTCAGAAATCGCCCCAGCCCCCTCATATGCCATCGGGTGAATCGTGGCGGGAATCCGGGGCGAATCAGTGAACAGCATTACAGCAAGAACGGGATTTTTATGAGGACCATCACGAATATCACGAATCGGCGACTAAAAATGTTTACTTATGATTGTGAATGATTATTATTAGCGCGCATCCACCCTGAAGGATATGCGTCAGTGATACGAACCTCTCCGGTGTTTTCCCGGTTACAAGCAGGGAACAACGTCTACGGCTTGCTCAATTCTCTAC
>LNAP01003529.1_pt1 | contig 14935 bp, 20 predicted proteins | sample 602601 | NCBI WGS metagenome assembly LNAP01 (sample SAMN02440304, study PRJNA202911) | soil metagenome | biome: Subtropical and temperate rainforests or woodlands; isolation source: soil samples (1 kg each in a 20% v/v slurry with milli Q water) were... ...
GACAAAGCCCTGAATAATCAGGGCTTTGTCGTATAAAGATGGCGGAGGCGATGGGATTCGAACTCATGGACCTGTTACAGTCGACGGTTTTCAAGTCCGAGATACAAACGTCCGAAATTCGTGGCCTGTAGCTTGATTTCGTTCTAATACGAACATTTTTTGGCTCCGCTGCAGGCCGCATTCTACAAGGGGTGGTACTAGGGTTTTGTAACACTTTTGTGGCTATTTTGAGGGCTTAGCAATGGCGCCTACACGACGGTAAACGCGCTCGGTAATGTCGCCTTTGGTATGTCCTAGCAGCAAGCTTGCCTCACCAATATCTGTGATCTCTGATGCCGCTTTAGGTCGGATGTCTCGGAATTGAAACTCTGCAATCCGGCTCGCCAAGAGCGTGTCACCATCGTCACATGCTGCCTGCTTCGCCTTCTCTCTTGCCTCATCCCATCGCTTACGCAGCATGGTAGCGGTCATCCGTTTTCCTCTTTGACTAACAATCAGATAACTCGACAGATGCAGCGCATTACGCTTGGCGATCTGGGCGATCAGCAAGCCCAGGCTGTTTGCAGAGCCGTCAGTGGTAGTCTGAATTCGAAGTTTTTTACTGGTTTTGTTTTGCTGAACCATCAGGAATCCTCCCTCAAGGTCATCCTTGCGCATTACCAGCACGTCCGCTGGCCGTTGACCGGTCAGGTAAGCCAAGTCCATGGCATCTTTCAGCTCTTGACCTGCCTTCTGGTACACCGCATTCCAGACCGCATCGTTTGCGTAGTAATCGCGTGGGGTTTCTTTGTTTTTACGGACTCCTTGGCAAGGGTTTTCCTTTGTGGTTAGACCCCATTCTCGTGCCATGTTGAATACGTGGGAGAGGGTGGCGATTTCGCGATTTGCCCGTACTTTTGCCGAGCGTGCATCCCTGTAACCGGCAATTGCTGCAGGTGTTATGGCATCGATAGGTGCACTGTCGAACATTGGTCGTAGTTGCTTGATCTCTGAGAGGTTGTCCTTCTGAGTGCGTGCCGCTTTTTTGGGGACAATATCGCGAATGTACCTATCGAAGATGCCCTTCATGGTTCGAAGATCGATAGGCGCCTCCTTGGCTTCGAGTTCAGCCCATTTGATCCTGGCCTTGTCCAGGTCTTTGCCTAGCGGTATCGCCTTTCCCGACATATCCAAGTAGTAGTATGCAATCCAGGTTTTTCCGCTTTTCCGGGGACGTATCCACTGATACATCCTTGGCGGTAAGTTGCGTGTTTCGGCATTGCGGGGGCGCATATCAGTTTACTCGTGAGAAGTCTGGCGTCCATGCTGGCGCCGCGGGAGTGGGGGGCGAGTTGAGAGCGGTAGGTGACACCATGCCCAACTTCATGCGGACATAGTGCCGACCAACCAACGGGCGCTTGCCTCGGCTTTCGATGAAGACCCATTGGTGGTCGATCAGCCAGCGTCGCTGGGATGCCCTGGCCTTGTAGCCAGTGATAATCGCCAGTTCTTCGTCCGAAAGAATTTCGGATTCCATGTAATGCTCCATGCCGCACGTGGCGGCAGAAGGTGGTTTAACTTGATTGCGTTTTAAACGGAGCCAAGGAGGCGAGGATTGGTATGTGTGCCGGGTTGCCCGGGAGGTGGCGGGCGGTGAATTGGTAGTCAGGCAATCGCATATAGCTCGAGAATGTCATTGGCACTCGTGGATAGGGCCAAGCAGTGCTTGATTTTACGGAGCGCCCGCTCGAGTTTCTTTCGTTGATGTGATTGTCGGCCATAGGGGGGCTCGCCGGCTGGCGTGATTCGTTGAAGTGGGGTATTTGTGATTGTCCCGACATGGGTTGATTAGGGAAGAGAAAATGAATTCAAGAATTCAGAAGTTTTTAATAGTGGTATTTGTATTGGTTATAGTGTTGATAGTAGTTGTTACTCTAGTTTATGTGTTGTCGTTCACAACTTCGATTTCTCCAAGTCAAGAGGTCTGGGGGCAGTTCGGCGATTACTTTGGTGGGGTGTTGAATCCTCTTTTGTCATTTTTCGCGTTTTCTGCCCTGTTATATACAGTTTTTTTACAAGTTAGATTTGCTGATGAAAACGACAAAAAACACGCTGAGCAAGTTTTTGATGCGAGATTGTTTCAGTTATTTTCTGCAAATGTTGAAGTTGGAAAGTCTTTATATCTTGAGGATACGATTAGTTATAAGTTAACCGTTTTCGAGGGCGTTAGAGCTGTAAATTACACGTGGCACACGTTTTACAATAAAATGAGAGCGGATTTGCCCGTTGATAGGGTACCTGATAGCTTGTACGAATTTGTTAAGGTTAGGTATTCTGTCGTTAAGGCTAAATACGGAACTTATGTGTTTACGTACTTTTCCTCTATAGTATTTATTTTGAATTATATTCATCTGTACAGTAAAACTAATGATCAAGGCATTTTTGCCTTGAGTGCGTTGCGCTCACAACTAAGTGTTGGCGCACGAGCAATGTTGTTTTATTACCTTCTTTGCTCTGAGGAGAATTGCAAACACATTCCATTATTGTTAGCAAATGGTTTTTGGGACGATGCGATCGAGGATCCTTTGCATCATATTAGAGGCGAAGTCTTTAAAGCAGCGGCGGAGTATCATCAATCGTAGATAATCAGATAAATCGATCACCTCAGGTGCCGCCCTCCATAACCGGATACGATAGAATGGGCTTGGTGGTAGTCTTTTGATTAAAGTGTTTTTTAAATTGGGTAGGAAATTTGTGCACATCTATAGATATAAGTACCTAAAAGATGGTGAAGGACTCAGAGCAGTCATTAGGGACAGAACCATGAGGTTTACGCATCCTCAGGAGTTCAACGACCCGTTTGACTGTATGCCTGCTTTTGAGGTGCGTATGAGCCGGGATATTGAAAAGATTCACCAAAAATTTCGAAATGTTTTAAACCTTGATAGCCTCGACTCTAGCGAAAGGGATCGCACACTGTTGCGGGTTGAAGATCAAATGAGGCTTGCGTTTGCAAGTGGCGAATTCCTTTCAAATATGCTGTCCGGATGTTCTGTGCTTTCACTAACTAAAATTCCTGATAGTACATTAATGTGGTCTCACTACGCAAAAGATCATAAAGGTGCTGTTGTGGAATTTAAGATAGATGTATCAAAGAGGCCTTTTTCGATAGATACGTCGTATGCCGATTTCATTTGTCAGGATATTATTTATTCAAAGGAGCGCCCTGTAATGGTGTTTGACGGAAGTTCGGCAGATCCAGGTACGATTCTCGATGAGCTTATTTTGACTAAGGCGGATGTTTGGTCGTATGAACAAGAAAGTAGGGTGGTCAAAAGTAGTGGAGGGGGTGGAAACCTTAAATATAATGACTCTCTACTTAATGCGGTAATTCTTGGCGCTCGAAATGAGTCTGCGGATGAAATTAGGGAATTGGTTTTCTCTGTAGGGAGTGAGTTGCAAAGGGATATACCTGTTTATCAGGCTCAGTTCTGTAATCGTACTTACAGATTGGATATTCCTGGTTTTCAATATCGATATGAGTGTGGGGATATCCAGTCAGCTCACCCTTTGGATCGATAACATCGTCGCCAGGATCCCGCTTAAGCACCGCCAAACTCTCACTCCGAAACATCCGCGCCACGTTTTCACTTATAAGTACTTTGTGGTGCGGACTCTGAATCGCCTGATATGACAGCGTTGACCCAAGCGCATGAGCGTTCAGAATCAGATTCTGTATCGCCTCGCTCATTTCCTCGATACAGTTCCAGGCCATGAGCGCCTCCAGCTTTTGCCGCATGCCAACCCGGCAACGGTGACGAAGCTCTTTCTCGTCGTACTCGACCCTCTTCAGCGCAGCTATGGCGGATCGTTCTTGTCCAGTCTTGGCCATGGCCTGTCTCTTCAATTCCGTGGACTGGTAGATTCAGCCATGTCTGTCGTCGGCGCTGGCGCACCTGGTTGCTGATTCGTCTCATGCTGCCCTCTGCGGACTCCAGACACCCACGGCATCGAACACCCGGGCGGCCTGCTCTTCAGTCAGCGAGATTTCGGTGGGAATGGCGATCCAGCCCGAAGCGACCCGATGATTCGGATTGCTCTCGGCGACCAGGTCTTTGTAGGTTTCCTCGATTACCTCCTCGAGGTGCGCGGCCAGATAATTACCTTGAGGGGCGACCTCTACCGATTTGGTGTAGCGGTGGCCGCGCTGATCGCGGCACTGGACGCTGACATAGATCGTCCAGCGATGGGCAACGTCGCAGACTGCTTCGGCCATGCGTTGTCCTGGCGGGATGCTCTTGCAGTTCTTTCTGTTGATCATCCCTTGGCGTCCGCTGGGGTCGATGTGGACCACGGCAACGTGATTGGCGTTGAGCAGTGCCCGGCTCGCTCGCTCTATCCGGGTACGCATGTTGTTGGGCTTTCGCTTTTTCATAGCGTCACTGCAACTTGGCGATTGACCTTTGCTTCAAACTGCATGGCAAGGTCGTGAGCTGCCTTGTAGTCGTTACGGAAGGCGCGAGTCTTGCCAGTGGTGAGGTCTTTAATCTGATACATGCCGAAGCTTCCGCCGGCGACTTGGTAACGCACTGGTTTGGCTGGGGCTCGTCGATCAATACGACTGTAGAACCCGGAGCGGGCGGCCTTTGTTCGTTGCAGCAGTTCACCGACTTCATCGATGCGTTCTTGAAATGATGGATGCATGGTTGATCCCTCGGAGTAGGTTAGGTGTATTCATCAGCACTCTGACCACCTGCTGGTGGCCATTGGGCAGGGAAGGGGGCTGATTGATAAACTGCAGGCGTAAAAAAGCCCGATCGGAACCGGGCCATTGTTTGCGTCACAAAGACCTGCTTAAGTGATCGCAAGTGTTGCCATCGCGGACTTCGACCAACCCGCCTGAATGCGCTGGGTGATTTCTTCTCGATGCACCTGGACATCCTTTGGTGCGCTAGTTCCGATACGTACCTGTTTGCCGCTAACACCCAGCACTGTGATCGTGATGTTGTTGCCTATGTTGATGCTTTCGCCTTCTTTGCGAGTCAAAATCAGCATTGTCCATTTCCTTGCGTGAGTAGGTTTCCCAATGCCGCCTTGTAAGAAGCGGCATCAGTGAAACGTCACTGCGTTACGCGGATTTCATTGCGTGGGAACCACGCCCCGTCAACCAGAACCATGCAGCCAACAAAGGCGGCGTAGCGGGTGTCTCGGTCAGTCTGGAAGCCGTAGTAGGAGCAAGTGGCCCGAGAGGCTACGTTGCTCAGCAACATGCAGCCGACGATCAGTGCCAGCAGGATCAGCAGAACCTTTGTCGCGTACTTCACGCCTCGATACCGTAGTCAGCCAGGCGCAGACCGAAGTGCATGCCTATTTCCTTCAGCACGACCAACTCTGCTGGCTCGATCTGACCATCAGCCTGGGCAACGGCAAGAATGTTGACGAAGGCTTCCTCCGCGTCCGTTGGAACATTTTTGATGTCGGCCAGTTCCCGTTTGATCGCCAATCGACCTACTTGAAAGTTGGCGTTCAACTGGCCTGTAAAACGATTGATGGTTTCGGTGATCTCGCTGCCGAAGTGCGTCAAATTCGGGTTAGAGCGAATCAACTCATCCAGCTTGGAAACCTCGCTGGCTTCTATCTCACCATCAGCCGCAGCGACCAATAGGCCGCCACCGACAATCGCCTGCATCAAGTCGCGGTTAACGACCTTCTTCATTTCGGCCTGGGCGTTGCCGACTTGTTTTCCGAAGAGTTTTTTCATTCCGAACATAGTGTTTCCTCTGGTGGGATTACATCCCGATGCACCCTGTCGCCAAGGTGCAGCAGTGATGCTGTCCGTCCTATTGCCGCCGGAGGAGCGGGACGCATTGCTTGCCAGGTCATTCCACGGTTCTGTCGTTTCACCATCGAGCAGCCGCACAGGTTGTTCCTGTCGTGGGCAGGCTTTCGGGCCTGTCTGCTCGCCGCTCGTCGGCAGAGGCAATGCGGACTGTTGTTTGTTGCGCTGACTGTTAAAGAGCGGCGCGGCTTTCGCTGCTGAGTCGATTATGTGTCGATATGGATAAAATATAGGTGTGCACATATTTTGTGTCAATGGGTAAACCCATAATATTTATAATCGGCGATAAAAAGCCCGCAAATCGCGGGCTTCGGTTATAGGTCGACGTATGTCTGCCAGCCAATTCTCACGCTGTCGTCTTCTAACCGCTCGACAGTTATCCCACCTGTTTCCTCAAACTCTTGGATGACGCGCTCCCATGCATCGGGTGACTCGTCTTCACGCATGGCGATCGTAATTGTCTGAACCTTTTGCACGTTTGGATCGGACACCATGCGTTGAATGCGTCGGCCGACTTGTTCATAGGTGTTCAACGTGAGGGAGTTGCAGCCATTGCTCATCTGTCTTCCTTTGTTTTTTTCTGTGTGGATAGACAGTATTTTGTTGAAGGGAAAGCAACAATCCGGAAAGAGCACGCTTGTACTCTTTTGAGTCGAAGCAAAAAAAGCCCGCTTCGTGCGGGCTGGTTTATCACATGAATGGGGGTGCATGAGTGTCGCTCTAAAGCTTTCCGGTCATACGTACTGCTACGCCAATGATGCGGCAATTTTCATCACACTCGACCATTTTATAAGCTGGGTTCAGCGGCTTCAGATAACGTACACCGCCATCCTCCACCAGTTTCTTAAAAGTCGCCTCGTTGCTCGCGGGCAGTTTGGCAATAACCAACTTGCCGGGTTTCACATCTGCCTCGGTGTCTACTAGGATCATCATCCCTTCAGGGACGCTTACGCCTGCAGGTGCGGTCATCGAATCACCTTTAACCTCAAGCCAAAACGCAGGTCCTTTAGAGTCGTAGTCAGATATTTCATACCTGTCAGAAAAACCGTCCGGGTAAGGCTGAACAGCTTCCTCCCAGGAACCCGCTGATACCCAGCTGATCACTGGATATCGATAAAGCATCTGAGGCTGGACAGCATCCTTTACGTTGGACTGTTCGGTGGTTTCTGAAGCCATCGGGCCAGACCCACTCTCAATCCATATGGCCGAAACTCCACACGCTTTCGCAATGGAGGCGTTATAGGAGGAGCGCTGTGATCTGCCTCTCTCAAGGTCAGAAATAGACGCTTGATCGATGCCAACAAGCTTCGCTAGTTGGGCCTGAGTAAATCCGGCGTGTCGTCGAGCGGCCTTGATTCGTTCTTTATATTCCATCTTCCGATTATTACTGGCGAACCCATATCGTTGCAAAGTGGTATGCCTATGATCTACGATATGGGTATTCACATAATCAGGGGCGATATGAACACCATCTTTAAAGACCTTGTTGCTTTCTTCGGGACGCAGGAGGCCACCGCAGAGAAGCTCAAGGTGGATCAAAGCACCGTTTCCGGTTGGGTTCGTGAAAAGCACGGGATGTCTCCGGTGGTTGCCAAACGGGCTGAAGCCTTGACCAGCGGTGTATTCAAGAAAGAAACCCTTTGTCCTTCATTTCCTTGGGCCGAGCTGAGTACCTAAGGGACATCACAGCGACTAACTGAAGCCATTTTTACCGTAACGGCGCCGAGAGAAAACTAGACCATGAAAGTTTCAGTACTAGACACCCGCCGATTAGTGATGGTTGAGGTGGCAAAAAATTTCCCGGGTGGGCAACCATGCGCAGCGGCCCGTCTCGCGATCGATACAAAGCGATTGAAAAACCAGATATACGAATCTGCAGGTTGCAGGTCACTCAGTGACGAGCAGATACAGGTTCTGGAAAGCGAGCAGGGCACCACGCACCTACCAGACTACATCTGCGCGATGTACGGCGGGGTATTCGTCCGCTTGCCTGAGTCTGGTGAGCTGGACAATGTGGACATGCACCACCGTTCTCTACATACGGCAGTGAAGCGGGGCCGGGTTGACCAGCTTATTGCCCTGGCACTGGAGGATGGCGAAATCACTGCAGTGGAAGCATCGGAGATTTTGGCCTTGCATGCCAAACACTTGGCTGCCCGGCACGAGGAGGTGACGGCACTGATCGAATTGCACAAGTCGACGCACCCAGCCCGACCGCTAGGCGGGAAGGGGTGATATGCAGTTCACCATCACGATCAACCAAGTGAAAGCGCTGGAGTGGGGGTTGAATTCCCAGCAGGCGCAGTTGTTTTCCTTCGTCTACGAATGTCCTAGCTGGGCCAAACCAATCAAGACCGATAAGGGGATTTTCTTTGTCTTGACCAAGGCAAAGATCATTGAGGAGTTGCCCCTGCTCACCGACAAACCTGATACCGCCTATCGACTTCTCAAGGGGCTCGAACGGGCAGGTCTCGTGGAGTTATCCAGCACTGCAAACGTCTCGTTGTTTCGCTTGACCGAGAAGGCAAAAGAGTGGAATCGCAAGCTGGATGGGTCGGAAAAATATCCGATCTCTGAGGCGTTTGAGGGTCGGAAAAAAATCCGATCAACCTCGGAAGAAACTCCGAGCAAGGTCGGAGAAAAATCCGAGCAGGGTCGGAAAAATATCCGAGGAGGGTCGGAAAAATCTCCGACAAATCAGGGTACCAGTAATCAGGGTACCAATCAGGTAACCAGTAATCAGGAAAAGCAGGGCGCTAACGCGCCAGGCAAGTCGTCAAAATTCAACCCGCTGACCGCCAAACCGGAAAACGTCAGCGCCGAGGTTTGGGGCGATTGGTGCCAGCACCGCAAGGAAATCCACAAACCCCTCACCGCCAAAAGCTGCGAACAACAGGCCAAGGCCTTGGCGAACCATCCAGCCCCCGATTCCGTTCTGGCCCTTTCGATCAGCAACGGATGGACGGGGATCTTCCCCGACAAAACAGTCATCCCTGCACCCATTCCGACCAGTCGCCATTCCGGCTTCGACACTCGCGATTACAAGGCCGGCACCAAGGAGAACGCCAATGGCACCTTCCGTCTCTAACCTCGGCGCTCAGATTGACCGCAAATTCCGCGTCATTGGCCGTCAGCCAGCATGCTGCTTTGATCATGGCGATTACTCGGCGGTCATCCTCAAGGGCGGCGATCTCTCTGGCTGCCCCGTCTGCGCGAGCAACAAACGCGACATGCAGGAGCTTGAGAGCAAGCGCCTGCAGTTTCGGATTGTTCAGCATTCAAGCGCCCGGATTCCGAAACGTTTCACGGAAAAGACATTCGCCGATTTCGTCGTGTCGAATCCGGCCCAACAGATTGCCCTGGATGCGTGTACTGACTACGTCGACAACTTTTCGAAGCATCGCCGGGAAGGTCGCTGCATGTTGCTGTTGGGGAAGGTCGGTACCGGCAAGACCCACCTGGCCATTGCCTCGGCCAGTCACCTGATTAACGAATGCATGGTCAAGGCGATTTACCGCACGGTGGGCACGCTCATCGGCGAGATTCGGGCGACGTTCAATGATCGCTCAGGCGAGTCCGAGGCGCACATCTTGCGTGAGGTGATCGGCGCGGACCTGCTGGTGCTTGATGAAGTCGGCGCGACCAAGCAGAGCGAGTTCGAGCTGGCCACTCTGTTCAGCATCATCAATGGTCGTTACGAACAATGCCGTCCGACGATCATCGTCAGCAACCTGTCTCCCGCCGAACTGAACGACGCCATTGGTGCGCGCTGTGTCGACCGCATCCGCGAAAACGGCTGCATTGGTGTGGCATTCGAGTGGGAATCTCATCGCGGTAAGGAGGGCTTCTGATGAACGCCGCCAAGCAACAAAACATGCTCGCCGGGCAATCGTCGCTCGCCCGCAAAGTATTTCAAGTCGTGCCAATTCAGGAGCGCTGGAGTGCTCACGATATTTTCAATTCGTTGATGGTTGCCGAAACCACGGGTGCCCAGTTTCCGGCCGTACGTCGCGGCTTGGGCGAGTTAAAGGACGCAGGTCTCATTCGTGAACCCGTTAACGGACACTTCCAGCGCACCTCCATCACCATCACGCCCCAGAGAGAACAGAGCATGTCGAAGGAAACCAAGCCGGCCGTGGCTACCACTAAAAATACCGAGGGTAGCGCTCTGGATACATTGGCGGTGCTGTCTGGTGAGGTAATCAGCTTTGCCGAGGAGGTCGGTCAGCGCATGAAAAAGCTCGCTGCGCGTATCGAGGAAGTGGCGTTGTCCGTTGAGGCAGAGCGCGAGGTCAATGCTGAGGCACTCGACAAATTCAAACTCCTGCAATCTCTGCTGAAGGGGGGTTAATGGGCAAGCGCATGGGGATCAGCTTGGAGATGCCTGATCGCCGCCTGGCTATTCCGGATTCGGCAAACTATCGGTTTGCCGTGTTCTGCTGTTCGTACAAGGTGGACTTGGGCAGCACCCCCGATCACGCATTGGCGCTGTTCGTTGACCAGGCAATGGCCGAGCGCTACGGCGCCTGGATGTGGCCCTCGACATTTGAAGTGGTCGACCTGCTTGGCAAAAGGGGCGATGACCAATGACAGCTCCTTTGAAAACCCTGACTGTGAAACTGTCTGATGCCGTCATCAAACAGCATGCCATCGACCCGACCATTACCGAGCTGAAGGATCCTCGGCACCCGCTGCGCTTTCGTTACCGTCACGACCGCAGCAAAGGCAGTTGGCACCTGGTGCGCTTCGACAAGGGCGCCAAATGGAAAAAGGCCGCCAACTGGCCCGACGTACCAGCGCGGGTCATGCTCGACAGCTTGCCGGTAGTGCAGGCCCGGTTGTTGGCCGATCCGTCGGCTGCTGCCACGGTGGATGGCTGGGAGCGGGTCGGGCAGGTGTTGGAGTGGTATGCCGAGCGCCTGAACACCGATAACAGTTTGTCCAAAAGCCGCCGGGGATCGTCGTTGTCGGCGATCCGCTGCCAGTTGTTCCCCGCGCTGGGGGATTTGCCCTTGTGCAAACTCAATGCCGATACCTTGGACCGACACTTGGTCTGGCACATGCAGGCCGAGTACAGCCTGTCTTACGTCAAGTCGGTGTTGGACGTACTGAAGGTGGTGTTCGGCGCGGCCTTGATGCTGAAAAAGATCACTGTGAATCCACTGATTGGGGTGTCGTTCAGTCACTTCACCAAGGCCAAAATCAAGCCCAAGGGTGCGCGTTTGCGTCACGTCGCCGTGGTGGACCTGCTGGCCGAATGGGGTGAAGCGTTCACCACGGAACCGGCGGCCGTGACGCTGCTGGTGTTGATGCTGACCCATGCCACGCGGATCACCGAAACCCGTCTGGCCAAGTGGAAAAACATCCACCTGGATGCGGCGGAGTGGTTCATCCCGGCCGATGACACCAAATCCAAGCGCGACCACCTGTTGCCGTTGACCACGCAGGCCGTGGCTTTTCTGGAACGTTACCGTGCGCAGCAGCGGGCCCAGGGTTACAACGGGGCGTACCTGTTTCCGGCGACTTCACGTGCGGGGCGCCCGATGTCACGCAGTCAGGCCTTTGCCATTTTTGCCCGATTGGGAGCGGGCGAGTGGACCAGTCACGACCTGCGCAAACTGGCGCCTTCCATCTGGGCCAACCTCGGTGTCGATTCACTGGTGGGAAAACTGCTACTCAACCACGCCCTGACCGAATTGGAACGCACCTACTTTCAAGCGATGGGCGAGGTGGTAAAGCGCAACGCCCTGGAGAGGTGGCACGGCTGGCTCGACGCACAGGGTTTTGATGCATTGCAGGACAAGACAGGAGCAAGACGCGCGAGTAAGCCGGTTGCCCTGGACCCCTCGGGCTGGTTGGCCTGAAGCCGAAAACAGAAATTAATCTTACAAGAGGATTCAAACATGCTGAAAGGGCAGGGGTTTGGCATTAAGAGGGAACGGATCGAGCTGGAGCCTTGCTCGATCTGCAAGCGAAAAGCGGTAGTAGAAGGGGTGTTTTATGAGCAGATTTGTACTGCATGCAACGGCTCAGGTTGGGTTGTTTTGGGTAGCAGGTTGGTGCTTTCTTCGGACGAGTTAGTTACCCAGTTGAGCTTCAAATTGCAGCAAGCTCAGCGCGAAATTGAAGTGCTCCAGCAGGGCTTGTCGATACCTGGCCCGGCTGAGTATTGCCAACAGAACAACCGTCGCGGTGCCGGCGGATCAAATTACACTGGGGATTGAGAACATGATGATTCGAAAGCCGGCAGGCCGACCTTTGGGTGATACCGAATACCTGCTGGAGCAGTGGGGATGGTGGCGGATGGATGGAACCGGCGTCCCCAGCTACATCTCTCCGACTTTTGCGCTAATGCGTCAGGCGATGCCGCAAGTGTCGGCGAGCAAGAGCTATTGCATCACAGATGAATGGGCCGGAGCTATTGATTGCGCGGTTGCGCGGCTTTCACATCGTGACCGACAAATGGGCGATATTATTTGGCTTTACTACGGTGCTAAATGGCCCATGCTTCGGGTTGGCAAGCACTACGGCATAAGTGAAGGGAAGGCGCGGGAATTAGTGAGAGCCGGGATCGCGTGGATCGATTGTGCTGTCGATGAAATGCGGAAAGCTGCTTAAGCTATTTGCCGATTGCTGCCTGTCGCGACAGGCAGTGATCGAAGCGGCCCTTCGTTTCTGCATGCCTTGACGACGTACCGTTGCTCGTCTGTAAACACGATTGACTCATTAAAAACCCTCTGACGTACGCAGCATGAGGAATTACCTGTAGAAATTTTACGTAAATTTTACAGGGTCTTGAGGTTGGGTATCTGATACTGCGCGGTGCTAATTTGGAATGCTCTGTTATGTCCCTCGCAGCAATTCGGCTTATCGGCTTCATCCTAGGCATTTTTCTGATCACGCTGGCCATAAGCATGGCTATTCCCATGATCACACTGGTGGCCTATGGGCGTAGCGACGATCTGTCGGCCTTTCTCTGGTCGAGTTTGATTACCTTCATCTGTGGCTTGCTGTTAATTGTGCGGGGGCGCCCGGATACTGGCCAGCTTCGCCCGAGGGATATGTACCTGCTGACTACTGGCAGTTGGGTCGTGGTGTGTACCTTCGCAGCGTTGCCAATGGTGTTCATCAGCAATATCAGCTATACCGACGCATTCTTTGAAACGATGTCTGGCATCACAACCACTGGCTCGACTGTACTCACCGGCTTGGATACCTCATCTCCCGGCTTGTTGATATGGCGCTCCATGCTGCATTGGTTGGGAGGTATCGGTTTTATCGGCATGGCTGTGGCGATCCTTCCACTGTTGCGAGTAGGCGGCATGCGTCTGTTCCAGACAGAGTCCTCAGACTGGTCGGAGAAAGTGACGCCACGTTCCCATGTTGCAGCCAAGTACATCCTTTTGCTCTATCTGGGGCTTACTGGCATCGGAGCTCTGGCGCTCTGGCTCGCAGGAATGACGCCATTTGAAGCGGTCAACCACGCAATGTCGTTGATCTCTACCGGGGGGTTCTCAACGTCGGACGCCTCACTTGGGCATTGGACGCAACCCGCGATTCACTGGGTGGCAGTGGCCATCATGATTCTGGGCAGCCTGCCTTTCACCTTGTACGTCGCGACATTGCGGGGCAATCGGCGTGCGCTGATCAAAGATCACCAGGTACGCGGATTTATTGGATTCTTGATCGTCACTTCGCTGGCTGTGGGTACCTGGCTGTGTTTTCACAGCGATTACGGATGGTGGGATGCGTTTCGTATCGTGGCAGTCAATGTGACTTCGGTCGTCACGACCACCGGAATTGCGGTTGGCGACTATACCTTGTGGGGCAGCTTCGCAGTCTTGCTGTTTTTCTATTTGACCTTCGTGGGTGGATGTTCAGGCTCCACTGCAGGCGGTCTCAAAATCTTCCGTTTTCAGGTTGCTGCCGCTCTACTGGTCAGTAGTTTGAAGCAGTTGATCCATCCTCGAGCCGTGATTCAGAAGAAATACAATGGTCATCCCATTGATGAGGAGATCTTGCGCTCGCTTTTGACCTTCTCGTTTTTCTTCACCATCACCATTGCCGCCATCGCCTTGGGCCTGGCTCTCATTGGCCTTGATTGGACAACCGCGTTAAGCGGTGCCGCTACTGCAGTGTGTAACGTCGGGCCGGGGCTTGGCACGATCATTGGGCCGGCCGGTAATTTCTCATCATTACCTGATGCCGCCAAATGGCTACTGACCGTTGGAATGCTTCTGGGGAGACTGGAAATCCTGACGGTGTTGGTACTCGTAACTCCCGTTTTCTGGAGATATTGATCCACTTTGTAGGGCTCTGAGTTTAAGGGGGGGCACGGGTGGCATGCGAATGGCTTGCCGCTGGTTTACGTAATCTCGCCAGCGACAATGTTGCATTTTAGAAACGCGGTGAAGACAAAGTCACGACTGACCGCTGTTGGCCGCTTGAAGACATTCGGGTATGGGCAAAGCGTGGCAGAGTTTCCGGGGATATTTCGACGTCGTAGCGTCGCCGCGGCACGGAGTTTTATTGAGTTGGCATGACTGGGGAATAGCAGTTGCGAGAGAAATAAATCTCATTCGCCATTTATCTGGCGCTCGTCTGACGCTCGTCTGAAAAGCGTCGGATAAATGACGTTTTGCGTTGTTCTTTTACCCTCCTGACCTAGGCTCAAGCCATGTGGGGAGGAGGTGCAGTCCATGCGCAAATTATTGATTGGCTCGTCGATGCTGGCCTGTCTGGTGCTGCTGGGCGGCTGGTTGAGTCGACCACAGCCGTTGCCGGTCAGGCTGCTAGAGGTTGAGCGGGGGCCGGTGGAGACGCTGGTAGCCAACACTCGCGCTGGTACGCTGAAGTCCTGTCGACGCTCGCATCTGTCCTTCAATGTCGGCGGCCAGGTTGCCGAGTTGCTGATCGGCGAGGGCCAGCGGGTCCAGCCGGGTCAGGTGCTCATGCGCCTGCGACAGGACGAGCAACAGGCCCGGCTGCAGGAGGCCGAGGCGCGGCTGGAGGCCCAACGCAACGCCCGCGAACAGCGCTGCCAGCAGGCTCATCTGGACCGGCGCGACCTCGATCGCCTGGGCCATCTTGCCGACCGCAAGTTAGTTGCCGCCGATC
>LNAP01003530.1_pt1 | contig 14933 bp, 14 predicted proteins | sample 602601 | NCBI WGS metagenome assembly LNAP01 (sample SAMN02440304, study PRJNA202911) | soil metagenome | biome: Subtropical and temperate rainforests or woodlands; isolation source: soil samples (1 kg each in a 20% v/v slurry with milli Q water) were... ...
CGTGACCTACCGCATGGCCTGGTACCGTGGTCTGAAAACCACCTACTACCTCCGTGCCCTGGCCGCGACCAGCACCGAGAAGTCGACCATCAACACCGGCAAGCTCAACGCTGTTTCCAGCGGTGGCAACCACGGTGACGACTCGGTCCTGGCAGCACCAGCCGGCCCTGCTCCAGTGCCGAAGGCTTGCGCCATCGACGAGCCGGATTGCGAAGCTTGCCAATGACAGCCAGGTACAGATAAACGTATACATTAAGCCTTAAAACACCATCAACCCCCTGATAACACAGGGGGTTTTTGGTTTACAGTAAAACAAACCCTCTCGTATACTCCCAGCCATGCCATCACAGGTTCAGGGAACGTATACATTGCAAGCCATCAGAATCAAATCCTTCACTGCCACCGATGGCCTACCTATGGCCGTGTTAGTGGATGAGGACGGCTCTCCCCCCTTCCTACCTAATGTCTATGCAACTGTTCGCTATCGAGACAGAGGTGCGGCGCTAAGTACCACTGAAAAAGTCCTTCGCACCATCGGCATGGCCTACCTGTGGGCCCATTCCCGGAAGATCGATATCCATACTGCGTTGACGTCGGAAACATTTCTGTCGCTTGAGCAGTGCGAAGACTTGGCCAACTTCCTGCGAATGAATCGGCCGGGGCAGGATGCTGAGGTTCAAAGGTCGGTTGTGACCATGCCGCAGAAGATTATCCGTCTGGAGCAAGTGCGCGGCAGGATGGCAATCACTCAGTCGATCAACCACGCCTCAGCAGCTGAAGGTGGTTATAGAATCCAGACGGTTGCCAGGTTCCTAAATCACTATCATGAACGCCTGTGCAATCAAGTGCTGACGAGCGATCAGGAAAGTCTGAAAAACGCCCGTGAAATGGCAATCCAGAGATTGCGCTCTCTAGCCCCAAGGACAGGCAACCAATCGCAAGGAGACCCGGTAGAGGGCCTTCCCGAGGAGGTGATGAACCACGTGGAGGGTGTATTCACACCAAGGTCGGCTGACAATCCGTTCAAAGAAGGTTTTATCCAGGCTCGGAATTTTTTGATGTACAGGATGTTCTCGGATAACGGTAAACGGCGTAACGAATTAAGGCATATCCGAGTCGAAGATGTTGACTATGCTCGTAAGCGGGTACAAGCGCGAGTTTCTAAAACACAGCCTCGTAAGTTAGTTATCGCTCAAAAAACAGCGGATCTTTTTCGAGAGTTTGTCAGGGACTACTGGAGCAAAATTCCCGCAAAGAAACGCGCCCATGGATATCTGTTCATCACTCGATCCGGCAAACAAATGTCAAAGTCGGCTATTAATCTAATTTTTGAAACTGCACGAAAAAGCTCGAAATCGATACCAGACTACTTTACACCACACACCATGCGCAGAACATGGAATGACCGCTTGAGCAGAAAAATTGATGCTATGCCCCCTGAAAAGCGCATGCCGCCCGAAGAAGAAAAGAAAATCCGAAATCGTAACAATGGATGGTCTGCCAACTCAAATATGGCTGAAAGGTATGCAGCAAGATCAATCCGAGAAAAGTCAGATCGGATTGCGGAAGAATTAGCAAATGATATTGCGAGCAAGTATTAAAATGGCAATCACTACTAAAGAAATGCTAAGCACTACCATCGCCAGCCCGGAAGCAAAAAAACTCAACAAGCAGATAGTACTTCTTGATGGGCGGCTGGTTGATATCTCGCTAGGGAAAAAGCTGGTCATACGCGACAGGGATGGAAAGTCATGCCCTGTGTATTTTGACGTGCTTGATGAGCACAATGCCTTTCACATCAGCCTATTTACTTGCTTATCAATCACTCTTGCCACACACAGTCTTAGCTACAACTCCACCATCAGCAAAGCTCTGAGCGCTTGGTTTGCACACGGCAACAATAAACATTGCGAAATCGTAGACTTAAAAGAAATCAACTCCATATTAGATATCAAGCCTTCATACAGGGCCTTTATCATCCCTATACTTCGCAAATTGAAAGAACACGATCTTCCCGGCCTATCAGAAGACGTTTCTGACTTCCTAGAAAATGATCATAAGTGGGAACAGAAGGGTGGTGGATCTTATTACACTCTGATTACGAATGACCCAGAGAAAGGGGCCCTGACAAATCAAGAGCTACACAACATTCATCTTGCCTTAAATCAGGGGTATGCCAGCAAACTTGTATCATTATATACGTTTGCCCTGTGCTGGTTTTTTATCGGAACGGGTGTGCGTCCCGTTCAAATCTGCCGAATGACACGAAATGATGTAATTATCCACAACAAAGCTGGGATGGAGGTAACTCTCAGAATCCCATTGGCTAAGGGTGAGGGTGCGATCACAGAAGAATACTGGATCAGGAAGGCCCCAACAGTTCTAGCGGAGTGTCTGATCACCTACTTGGAATCGTGCCCTTCTGAGAAAACTGCCAAGAATGAACCACTATTTGAAGGCTCACCAGGGGATCTAAGTATATTGGTAACCCAAACTTTGGCGGCACTGCCTACCTTTTCGGAACGGATGGAAGCCCCAATTCACGTTACTCCATACCGCTTCCGTTACACCATGGCAACAAGGGCACTTGCGCAGGGTGCATCTGATGCAGAGGTAGCGAGATTGCTTACCCACCGCAGCACCTCCTGCATCAAGTTCTACAGAGCATCGATGCCACAGCTTCAGAAGCCAATCCGGCAAGCTCTCGGAAAGGAAATGGATTATTTCGCCAGTGCTTTCCAAGGGCGTCTGATTGATCATCTAGATGAGGCCAGTCGTGCGGGAGATGACGAATGCGTTATCGCGGACTACCTTCGGCTTACCGGAGAGACCTTGGGTGCTTGTGGCACGCGCGCTGAATGCCATCAGCACGCTCCCATCGCTTGCCTGTCTTGCCCTTACTTCGAACCACTGATTAATGCTCCTTGGGAAACCTTGATGGTTTCATTAATTGAGGATCAAAAGGTCGAAACAGAGCCACGAATTCAACAGATAAACAATAATGCAATGGCTGCGATCCAACAGATCATGACAGTACGAGATAGTAGGATTCATGAGGCGGTAGGCTGACATGGGCGAGATTATACATTTCATAGGACAGTCTGGACTGGCAGCCAGCGCCAATCTTGAGCAATTTATACTTCATGCAAAAGTGAATACACCATTCACTAATATTTGCTGGGAAGATAATAGCTGGAACATCACTAGTTTTAATATTGGGAAAAACCAAGGTAAGACTAAAAAAATCGCGCACTTCAAGGCATTACGCGATCCATCCGGAAGCAGGTCAATTGTCGAAATTCCATTTTCGATGCCATTTCTTGATTTCGCAAAGTCAGCATTCAGCGAAATCATGCGCCGCTTTCAGCTCCAGGAGTTCAGACGCTACCTTTATGCGATGCAGGCGATAGAGCAGGCTCTTTTAGATTCGGGAAAGCCTGCATGCGTGACTGAGTTGGATGCAAGCATTCTGGATGATGCTGCGAAGTTATTACAGACCCGCTTTACCGATGCTTGGAGTGCGGGTCGCTGTCTGGAGCGGTTGGCGACTCAAATCATTGCTCCAGCGAAATTGACACCTGCACCGCTAGATTGGGTGTCGCCAATTGCATACAAACAGCCGATTCGATCTGACCGTGTTGCTCCAAAACATAACGACAAGGTGGTTAGCCGCCTTCCTAGTGTTCAGACAATTCTTGATCTAGCTGAGATCCACCATACAAGCAAACATATCCCAGATCGTGTCGTGACCTCGTTCGTAACATTGGCAATGTTTGCTCCTAGTAGAGGTTCTGAGATTCTTTCTCTGCCCGTGAATTGTATTCGTCACGTACAAGGCGAAGACGGCTTGATGATGGGGATCGCATGGGATCCGGCGAAAGGTGGTATGCCGCTTACTAAATTCGCAGCATCGGAACAATTCGAAAAACTGGCGAGCGAAACGGTGGACTTCCTATTGGATCTCGGTGCATCCGCTAGAAAGGCCGCCCTTTGGTATGCGGAAAATCCGGGGCAGCTTTACTTACCTGCAGACATGGAGCACTTGAGGGGGAAACCAATCACTCTTTATGAAGTCTCAAAAATACTGGGCAAACCTACTGTAATTCACCCCAGTCATGCAACTCGGTATGGGCTTGTGAAGGTCGACGACAAAACCAACGACCCGTTCCGGAACGGGGGTACTGGTCGATATTGGTCAAGCCTATTCGATTTTGCTTCACTTCAAAAAGTCGTCTTGGAAAAACTACCAGAGATCTTCCCAATTTTAGACGGTTCTACGGGACTGAAATGGCACCAGGCGTTGTTCGTACTACCTGAGAACATTCTTAATCCTATTGCTGAAACGAATGAGAATGTGCCAAGTGTATTGAGCACTAATCAAATTAACAACCAGTTAGGGTCAAACCCTGACGGGATTACAATTTTCTCTCGCAACGGAAAAACTCAAAAGGATGGTAGCCCGATGGCTATCACTACCCACGGATTCCGGCACCTTTTGAACACTTTGGCGCAGAGCAAGCATTTAAGTGAGTCTCTGATCGCCTTCTGGTCAGGACGAAAGAGCGTCAAACAAAACGAATGGTATGACCACGTGCCTCAAGAGGCTTTCATTGAAGCCTACCTGAAGCTTGGCGACAACGTCGGCGGTATAGCCTCCGGAGAGGCGCTCAGCGAAAAGGTACAAGGACTCATTGCTAGCCACGGATTGACTGAGCATGAAGCCATGGGAGTCGAGCTAGGAGCAATCAGCGTAACTCGCTTCGGTCTCTGCAAGCACGATTACGCCCTGACACCATGCCCTTTAGATAAAGACTGCTCGAACTGTTCAGAGCATGCGTTCGTTAAGGGAGACAAGCGTCACCGCCAGGAGGCTGAGTTCCAATACAATATTCATGCAAAGGCCGTTGCAGCCGCCACCGTCGCTCTCGCGAGCGGTGAGCCAGGCGCGTCTCGTTGGCTTAAGCAGAATCAACCCCGGATGGAACGCTGGGCTCTCGTATTGGAGAAGATGAACGATCCTGACATCGCTGACGGAACCATTATCACTTTGCCCCCACCTGAGCATACTCAATCTAAGACCGGGCTGGCTCATGCCGTTCGAATGATCGCTACAAACGTAGATCAGCCGCCACAAACTGATCCTGCAGATGAAGCTGAAGATGCGCTTATGTCGCTGGGATTCTTCTGATGGGCGCGCCTAAGATGACCGATCTGATGATCAATCAGTCGGTAATGATGCTGGACGGATGGGCGGGAAAACTGACTTGGGATCTCTATCTAGAGGCGCTATCTGTTGATATAGGCCATCGATACACCAAGGCAGCAATGCTGAGGCATGCCAGAATCAAAGATGCTTGGGATCATGCGAAGGAGCGATGCAGGGGTGCTGACGAAGGTTCAGCCACGCTTCCTGAAGTAGCTCTTATGAACAGTCGCAACCGAGAACTAGAGGAGCGCGTAGACCGTCTCACACGCGAAAACAACAGACTTTTGGAACAGTTCGTTCGCTGGGCTCATAACGCTTCTCGTCGAGGAATGAGCCTAGAGGAGCTAGACCGGTCTCTGCCGTATGTCAAAACCAAAGACCTTTCATAATCACTGACCACCCGCAAGGATGCGTGTGGACTCGAACGACATCCTAATACAGCTTCTCTCGCAGATTACCACTTAGCATCACCCCCTCCCGGCTCTACTTGTAACAACCGCCCCCCATACCTCGGACAAATATGTGTTCTCCCACTGTGTAATGCCATCACGCGCCCTTGGGTCGGGCACGCGTGATTGCATAATTGTCCGTTCATGATGATGCCGCGCACTTGGTCGTGGTCGGCAAACTCGACTGGATCGAGCACCAGCTCGCTGAGCCACAACAATCTCAGCGGCTCATGGTCAGCGGCGAGAGCCATCACTTTTCGGGCCAGCACTTTCATCTGCGCGTAGAAGGCAACGTACCGATGCGAGTAGAGTTACGGGATAAGGCTGCACTGGATCTCCTGCCCGGCAAACGACCTGACGAATCTCACACAAGAGCTCCCCTCTCCAGCCGACCGATAAGATCAAACACAGCTTGGGTTTCTATTCTAGTCGCCATCATTTCCAAGGGACGCCTCGATCCAAGTCCCTGAACCGGCGTCCTCATCCATTGCGCTGTAGCATCGGAATCTTTTTCGAATAGGACAAGGGCTCCTTCAAAGACAGCTACTAGTGAGACCAGACGGTCGCTTTCCATAGAGTTGAAACGCCCTGCTTTCGACCTACGCGTCAACGTTGCAGGCGACAAGCCAATAGCTCTGGAGATTACTCCTCGCTGCACATGCAGGAGGGTCGCAATCTGGTCAAGGTGTTCGAAAGGTAGGCCCTGGTAAATGAGCTCATGCAAACTTGTGCCGCGCGAAGGCAGTCCTAAAGCAGACCAAATGCAATCGAGCGCTGGAGGGCCTGGCTGGTATTCCTTGATCGATGACAGCATTTTCATCCCCCTCTGACAGACCTAAGTCTAGCCGGGCCAAGGGCCCGAACCAGCGACATACCCTCTCGGCGACAGGCACCACTTGCGCCTTCCGAAAGCAGCGCATGACAAGCACTTCACCTACGGATAATGTCAGTGCCATGAACGTTTCAAATTCCACTCCACCTAATTCCAGGATCCACTCTGGCAATGAGCCAAAGCGCTCGGACGCCTCAAATAACGACCGGGAGCTCTGCGGGTTTCTGACGTTACTGGAAGAAGACATCCGGAGTCACCCTGAGAAACTGACCGCGCTCGACTCAACGCTCTTGGCTCGGCTCAACTCTTTGATCGGCGGTATCAATGTTGACATTAACTCTGCGCTTTCAGCGGATGATGAGTGAAGAAATGCCCTTTACAGATACTCGTGCAGATGACTGAGAACTGGCACTTCCCCATCATTCCCAGTTCGATTCCTACATCGACTCTGGCCAAGGCAGACGAGCTTGTGAGTAAGACTGCCTTCCTCGCTGGCCTGGTCGCACCAGAGACCGCTGCGTGCTTGAGCGAACTGCTTAGAGTCACCGACGCTAATTTCTCAAGCGTGATTGATGGGAACCTCTCAGATTCAGAAACGCTAGAGCGTACATCCATACTTGAGCACCATCAGAGCACCGTTAGCGGGATCCCGGAGCAACGTCGACGCATCGTCGCGGTCTTGTGTCAGCACTACCACCTTATTCATGAGAGAAAACATCATGATGGCAGTCGACCTAGTGTACGGGCGCTCACTATCGAGCATTTCGCTCAGCTTGGACTCCAGCCCCACCTGTGGTCTCTTTCGCGTGGACTGGGCCGCAGGCTAAACGAGTACCAGTCTGCTACCTCTATGAATGAGCCCATTGGTAAAGATGGAATCGAGGCTGCTCAAAAACGAACAGACGGAGAGCAGCTAGCCTTTATCAACTTAATGCTAGATGTCTGCCATGAAGAAGTGGACTACATGACTACGGCGCTCAGTCGACACCAGCTTCGTGAATCCGTTACCCATGCGTACAGAACAAACTCGCGTTTGAAGGAATCAGGCATTCGACCAGAGACGATGCCGGCGTTGTTAGCGCTGCTGATCCAAGGCGCATTGCCTCGCAGCGAGTTCGTAACCTTTACCGGTCTTCCGCCTGAAGCAGCAAGCGATCAGATCAGCAAGCTGATCAGCATCGGCGTCGTGGTCAGCCCACCATCTAACCTCTACCGACTGGAGATTGGTTTACCTGTTTGGTTTGCTGAGGAGATTTTTCCAGATTTGTAATAGAGTTGCCTGTTGATCGCCAAAGTGCGAGCTGGCTTGAGCTGCGCCTATTCGGCGAGAAGTAGAATTTTTTCCAACCGCCAACTTAAGACATTCCGAAATAGATATCCTTAAATAAAGTACGACATGATATTCAGCGCCTTAAATGCCGCCCGCCTGGCCTCAACCGCTAACTAGAGCTTCGCGGGCACCAAACACGCGAAAATGCGAAAATGCGAAAATGCGAAAATGCGAAAATGCGAAAATCAACGCGCACCACTCATAACTTCCTCTCGAACTGCTATTATATCTGATATTGTCTTCAGCATCGGGCGAAACAGAGAGTAATCAATATTTTTCCTTTTTGGCTTTATGATGTATTCAGCAAAATAATGCTTACCATATTCACTAGATGAAAGCTCAACATTTTCAGAGTTAAAACTTTTACCTTCTAACTTTTCCGCTAAAATTTCAGCAGGGAAAAAGTCCTCAATCTTTGAATCCTTCCCATTAATTTTTGGAGTAGGCACAACATATACTTTCTGATAAACGTTATACACCGGCTCATCGCCCTTTATTTCGGCCTTACTGGCGGTCAACTGCTTTATCAGCGAATAAATTTTACGCGCACCCGAATCATTATCTATAAGAATTATAAGAGGCTGCAAAGAAGCTTGAGCTTTGAAGCTATTGAATCTATTCATATACGAAGACAGAAAACTTCTGAGTTGATCCGCACCGCCATTCAACTCTAGATAATTTGCATTTTTAGCGGAACAATTAAAAAAAGACACATTAAGAGAGATGTTACCCTCTTCACCAAGCTGCGCCAGCACCGGAAACTCTGACGCCAACCCCCTAATTGCACAGCGAAGATACGTTATATCTGTTTTCCCCTCACATATAATCACTGGCTTTTCATTCGCATAAAAATGCCGATAAAACAACAACTCTCCGAACACTTTGAGCATGGGGAGCTTCGCTTCTTTATCGGAACCTCCGTCCCGCTGGCGCTGCCTTTCGTACTCATCCACACCGACTATATAAGAAAAAACTCCTGTAAGTTGATCCAACGTTCCAGGCTTCGCTCGCTCAACAACCTTGCCATTAACATCAATTTCTTTAACTACGCGCTCAAATTTCCCCGTCATAAAAAGACGGTGAGCCATGGCTCTAGCCAATCGTCGATATTCAGAGGGTGTATTCACTCGACTATTGACAACCAGCCCAGTCACATCTTGTCGGGAGATACGGAATTGAACTCGTGTTTTTTTCGCGTTTACCTTGAACCCACTTCTCTCTATTAACGCTTTTAGCTCTCTCCCGACCAACCAATGATCTTTTCCCTTGCTCAATCTAACTAGCTCTTTCGGAAACTCAACCTCATTGGTCGAAAACGTCAAATCATCTGCATACCGGGTGTAATGCACGCCATACTTGCTTGCAAGCTGCACAACACGGAGATCAAATATTCTACCAATTAAATTTGATACAACAGGTGAAGTTGGAGCACCTTGGGGTAGTGAGTTATCGAAACAACAGATTTTTGCGATCACAGTTGCAACAGCTTCACTTAAAGTGAAATCTTTACTTCCAATAAAGTAGCCGCGCACTCTGCCGAAATTTATAGAACCAAAAAAATCCTCCAAATCCAAATTCAGGACGACTTTTTTATTTCGATGTGGCGTAGCATTAGTCATGATTGAACGACCCTTATAAAATCCATGTACTAATGTATCTTTGAATTTTGGATTAAGAGTCATTCGCTCCATATTGAGTTCATCTATACAGCCGTACAGGAACTCTGATAGCCGTTTCTGTACTTCTTTTAATTTTGGACATGGCGAACGAATTGTACGTACCCCACCCGTCTTTTTTGGCACACTAGACTCTGCGTACTTTTCAGCATCCGGTATTTTATGAACGATAAATGAAAGTGCAGATGGCTGATAACCCAGCAGTATAGCTAGATCACGTAAGGAGTTTGCTGATTTTATTAGTGCGAGTTTTGACATAAATGGGCTTATAGATACTCTTTAGCGTATACAGCTAACCTCCGAACCGCCCAGTTAGCCAATTTGAGGAGCAATGCACTCTGGCATTTTTGTCACGTATCGCGAACCACGACACAAAATCTATCTATAAGCCCAGAGCTTAACATATCACATAGCCATCATCGAGTCACCCTGTATCTACAGAGCGGCGCGACCCCACGGGCTCAAATATGAACCTGTTTCACGAGGCCTGAGCGTGTGTAGTCAAAACCATTTTTGAGGCTAGACATATTACCCGTTTCTTGAAGGATCCCTTCCTCCGACCTAGCCAGCATGCCCCTTGTTATGCAAGAACGCAGGCCGCCTCGATTCAGGAATTTCATTGATAGGCGAGCCTCGGTAGGTACGGTACTGCCATGAGCTGAGCGTTGGAGCCCCTGAACGCGTGAAGGGCTGTGCATTTGTCTTGCCATCAGATAGCCGCCCGTTGTTATATTCCAGAGTCAGTATGCGCTTCGATCTGGTTCTGGCTCGGTATTTGGTGGAATCTAGATCGGTTCAACACGAAGGCCATGCTGTTATTTGCTCGGAAGCTTGCTGATACCGTCGACGGACGGTCAGCTTTTTAAATCTACTCAACTACCTAGCCACAATGCATGAAAAGAGGAACCTCTTTTGGAAAAGGAATTCGCTGCTTTTGACTTCTCAGGGACGAATGCGATTACCCATAGCGGAATACAGAAGCACTTCAAAACTGTAGAACCTTGGCAAGCCATATCTGAGCTTGTATGGAACGGATTCGATGCATCGGCTACTACCGTGAAAATTGATATTACGGAAAATGAGGCCCATGGTACCGAGCTGATAACAGTCCTGGACAACGGAGTAGGAATCAATTTTAGGAAGCCGCATGAAAACTTTAGGCGGTTTAATGATTCGTTGAAGAAGGATTCCTATGACACTCATGGCTCGCAAGGGCGGGGGCGTTTGGCCTTTAGCAAAATAGGAAGCTCCGCCACTTGGTATACGCGGCATGAAGGCGAAGACGCGAAAATCAGTGTTGAAAGCTCAAACCTTAGCGATATTGTTGGCGCAACAATTCCATCAGAAGTTACGCACGCACTATTAAGCCCATATCCTCAAGGTACTTGTGTAGAAATTCGAGGCTTTCAAAAAGCTCTTCCTGTTCTAGATGTGCTATTCAATGACTTTAGCAGGGAGTTTGGCGGCCATTTAATACTCCTTCCGCATAAATCGTTGACGCTCAATGGCAAGGTCGTCACTCCTCAGTCGCACAGCATTTATACCCACTCTGTCACAGTGGAAGGCCAGGACTTTAGTATAGAGCTGATACGTTGGCATAACCGGCCAGGCAGTGAAAAATCCTTTATCAACTTTGTCTCATCGACGTTGAGGGTTTTACATAAACAGCTGAGTAGCTTAAACAAAAAACCAGGGTACTTTACCAGTGTCTATGTGAAATCCGAGCTATTTGAAAGATACTCAGCAAGCGACCAAAATTTGTCTGAGCCGTTTTCCAACTTTTTTTATACTAAAACTTATCGCTCGCTGACGAAAGCGTTAAACGAATTTCTTCGCGACAATTATAGCGAATTCTTAGTCCAGCAAGCAGAAGAAGAGGTCAATCGATACGAGCAGGATGGTGACTTTCCGACCTATGAGGATTTAGACTCCGCAGAAAGCGCTTGGAGGCTGAGCCATGTCAAAGGCATTGTTAAGAGCGTGATAGTTCGAGACCCTACTGTCCTAATGCGCAGTAGTAAACGACAACGCAGGCTTATTATCAGGCTACTTGATAAGTTATCAGTTTCGAATGAAAACAGCGGAATGCTTGAGGTACTGGAAAGTGTTTTAAGCTTGGATGCTGGATCGATGAGGCAATTCGCCCTCCAGCTAAACAAGACCAAGCTAAACAACATCATTGAAACAATAGAGGTTCTCCAGAACCGAGAACATGCCATTGCTCAATTGAAGGAAGTTATAAACATTCATTACAAGGACGTCAGGGAAACGCCAGACCTTCAAAAGATCATCGAAAACAACACCTGGTTATTCGGGCCTTCCTACGATATTCTAGGTGCAGAGGAAGATACATTTACAAAAATATCCAAGTCATTACGCAGCGAAGTAACTGGAGCCGCTGACATAGAAGAAGCAGACTTGGAAACAGGTGTTGACCTTGTTGGAGCGAAGCGGCAAGTAGATCTATTTTTAGCGCGCAAGAAACCTCTTTTTGATTCTAGGGGTAGAAAATATTTCCGCTGCGTGATTATAGAAATTAAGAGACCCGGGGTGTCACTGAACAACAAGCACCTTCAACAGCTTGATGAGTACGCCTCGATTCTCAGCACACACCCCAACTTCAATAGTGAGCTGGTAAAATTTGAACTAATTTTAGTTGGCAGAAACATCTCAAAAAAAGGCAGCCTTATCCACAGTCGTTGCAGAAGCATGCAAGTTCATGGCGAACCGGGGCTAATCACCAGCGACGACAAGATAAAGGCTTATGTTAAAACATGGGCGACTATTTTTGATGAGTTCGAGCTCACCAATGACTATTTACTTGAAAAGCTGAAAACTCAACGAGCAAATCTTGATGGTGTTACTAAAGAAGAGCTCATAACTGATTTACAAGGCCAAGGCGCCCCTGCACCTACAGCTTGAAGTAAGCGGAGCTCTTAGTCGGACTAGGACTTAAAGTTTGCTCGCGAAGGGATCAGCAATATCGTCCCAGAAACGCACTCATAGTGGCGCTTACGTTCTGCTTATGACAAATCCGAGAGATGAGAAATGAGCTGCTCCGCGAATTTCTCCGCTGCGCTTGGCAGCGTGCGTCCTTTCAGCTGTGCCAGGACGACTCGTATGTGATCAAGGTCGAGGGTGCTGATGGGGTGAGCACAAATCCGATCATCCGACCGGGGAACCCCGCTAAGAGGCTGGAACGTGACGGCAGGCTCCCTCACAACAAAATTGCGAAGGAATTCGAGTGCGTCCGATTCCACGGCTACCTCAACATCCAATTGATTGCGGTTGATGGACTCATTCAGCAGTGTACGAATAGCAAGGGATTGTCCGGGCATTGCAATGGGGTATGCGCAGCAATCTCGAATACGAACTGACTGCAGTTGGGCCAGTGGATGAGAGCTGCTGACCACTGCACACAGTGGTTGTTTTTTGACGATTAACTCTCGCATGTCCGCTGAGGGAGGCGGATCTATCAACAATGCCAGGTCGGCTTCGTAGTTCACCAAGACGTTGATTCCGAGCAGATTGTCTCGGGCCGCCACTGAGAACGAAACCTTCGGAAACTGCGACCGTTCCCGCCTGATCACTTCACGATATGGATGTCGTTACTAGACGCATATCTCTCCGATAGCACGAGCTACACATCAGCTAGCAGGCTAGCCGTCAAGTGCCGGCATCAAATATGCTTTTCAAATTGTGACGATTTGATAACAGCGCAGTCTTATAACTAGGCAGTTCCATCGAGCCTACCAAGACTTAAGTGCACGGTAATGGAGGTGAACATGAAGGCCAGAGCCACAGTGATATGCCGCAAGGATGATCATGTCCTCTATGTGCGGAAGCAAAAATCCAAATGGGCACTACCTGGCGGCAAGATAGAGTTAGGCGAAACACCTGCTGAAGCCGCCGTGCGTGAGCTTGAAGAGGAAACAGGACTGGTTGCTGACGACCTAATCTATCTCGCGCGCTTTGAGAAGGACGACACCACCCATTTCGTTTTCATGACTGCACTCCAGCCTGGTGAGAAGCCATCTCCGAAAAATGAGATTGCCGCGTGCAAGTGGAGCCACTGGAAGCGATTTCGCGATATTGAGTCGAGCCCTGTAACGAAGGCAATTGTTAAATCGTTCGCTGACTTCCAATCGATTCACTGAGTCTCTCTTGGACTCCTTTGAACAATGATCGACTGCTGCAAGGCGACGCCGATGGTCGTATCGGGCTTTGGGCAAGCGTCCGCCCAACTTGCCTTGCGTGATTGAACGGACGCAGGCATAAGGCAAAATCACCTTGCGTAAAATCAGGCCGGCACCCACTGATACGGCAGCAACTGGCCGATCTCACTCGCTAGCTGCGTTGACAGCCACATCAGCACATCTTTGGAGATAGGCATAGCTGACCGCAGTTCACTCGGATCCTCGCAGTGTCGAAGCGACTCCGACAAGGTAAGGTCGAGCGAGTATGGGACAGAGGATAGGGCTCACTGTAGTCAAAAGGATTAATTCGCCCCGAACACATGCCCGTCAGCTTTTCCGGCAGAAGCAGTAAACTAAGTTTTGTGTTGTGCCAACCGGGGTATGGTGTTCTTCCTTTTCATGCCTGAGCGACTCAAAAGGGGCTCCACACTCATCATGCAACTCATCGGCTGTATACCTTTTCACTGGTAAGCCGCTGCACTGGGTTGGCCCATCTTCCGAAAAGGTCGCCACAATTACGAAACCACCTGGCTCGCTCTCGGAAACAGATGGCGGATTCTAGCAAAGGCAGCCTTTCCCAACCGGCACGACAGAGCGTGCCGGCAATTCTCATCACTACAGCCTTATTTGTTAATGGAAACAATTGCGGCTTTACCATCCTTTACCGTAAAGGAAAACGACACATGGTCTCCGACAGTCAGACCTGTCAGCTGATTCTCTCTTACGGAAAAAGCCATAGTCATTGGCGGCCATTGCACAGCGGGAACAGCCCCGTGAGAGATGGTCACCGTATGCTTCGTAGTATCGATAGCCTTGATCGTTCCCTTGGCATTGGCAACTTGAGCCTGTTTGGAATCCTGTTCCATCTGCATGCCCTCCATACCGTCCACTTTCATGCCCGGCATTTCCTCCGCATGGACAGAAAGTGAAAGCGCAAATATGGTGCTTGCAACTGCAATTAGGGTCGGTTTCATACGACTTTTCCTTGAGGATTGATGGGTTCAACTGAGAGGTGCCGACGACGCATCAGGCGATAGGCTGCCGGAATGACAAACAGGGAAAGCAAGGGTGCCGTGATCATGCCGCCGACCATAGGCGCGGCGATGCGGCTCATCACTTCGCTACCAGTACCGCTGCCCAACAATATGGGTAAAAGGCCGGCAATGATCACGGCAACGGTCATGGCCTTGGGTCGAACGCGCTGCACAGCGCCTTCGCGAATGGCCGCAACCAGCCCACGCTCA
>LNAP01003532.1_pt1 | contig 14927 bp, 16 predicted proteins | sample 602601 | NCBI WGS metagenome assembly LNAP01 (sample SAMN02440304, study PRJNA202911) | soil metagenome | biome: Subtropical and temperate rainforests or woodlands; isolation source: soil samples (1 kg each in a 20% v/v slurry with milli Q water) were... ...
CATGCAAAATTCTAATCTCGTTCAAGAAACTCAAATTCTCAGCAAGCTCTTGCTGGTGGATTTGAACGTCAGTATCTGGTCTGGCCGCAAGAAATTGCGCGCTGAGGACCTGGGTGTAGGTCTCAATCTGCCCCCTTCGGAACTGGCCTCATTGGGTAGTAAGCGAATCACCGACCCAGATGAGATCAAGGAGTTCGATCGGCTGAAGCGGCGCGCAATTCGCCTGCTTGAAACCAACGGAGTTCGCTTCATGGGTGGCTACGGTCTTCCAAACGATGTGGCACCGGCGGTTGCAACCGAACTGCAGGATATCCAGCGGTTGTTCACCCAACAGATTCAGATTTTCATCGGCAAGTACGATCAAATCTGCCTCGACTGGATGAACAAATGGAACGGTGAGCCTAAATGGCGTAAGGCTATTGAAAACGCCATCACTCCAAAGGCTGTCGTAAAACAGCGGCTTGGCTTTCGCTTCACTCTTTGCCGTGTGGTGCCCGATGCTTCGGATCCCTCGCTGTCCAAAGGCTTGGAGCAGGAGGTTCAGGGGTTGTCGGGTCAGCTGTTTCGGGAAATTGCCGATGCAGCTGAGGATCTTCTCGATAACAGCTTCGTTGGAAAGGGCTCCGTCAGCCGTAAGGCTGTCAGTGCCATGCTCAAGATGCACAAGAAACTCAGCTCGCTGGCTTTCTTGAATCCGAAGGTGCAGGACGTTGCCGATTACATGATGACCGTGATCGGGAAGCTGCCTAAAAGTGGTCCATACGAGGGGGCGCAATTTCAGGATCTGTTAGGCCTGATCATGAACCTTTCTGATGAAACCAAAATTCTCAAAATGGCTGAGGTCTTCTCGAAAACCTCAACCGATGTCCAGTCCTCGATTCAAGTGCAGGCTCCGCTCGTTGTAGATGCTTCTACTGCCCTCCCGGCCGTAGTCGAATCTCCGGAACTACTCCTGATCGATGATGAAGAGACGGCGTTTGACCTGGCGGGTGAAAACCTCCTGGCAACCAATGTCTCAATGGATGTTGGCCACACTGCAGCTACCGTCACGCTTGATGAACTGATGACTGATAGCTCCCTTGAGGGTGATATGAGCATTGGCGAGCTGTCGGCACTGGCGGAGCAAATCCAGTCCAGTGCAGTTCAAGCAGCACCCGTTGTCGACACAAGCACTTTGCCCGCGGCCCACGTTGTGGCGCCGTTGGTTGAGCTGCAAAGTGGCGCCATCGAGTTCTGCATGTAATTCCAACCCCTCGGGGGCACATCTGCCCCCTTTGGGGTAGGTGTGTCTCCACTAACTGGAGGCAACACCATGAATAATTCACTTCAAACAGCACTTCCGATTATCGCTCGCTACTACTGCGATGACCTGGGTGTGAGCGTTGTCTGGGGCGGAAGCCAAGCTTGTACCAGGAACAACGTCATCTACCTTCCAATGATTGAGGCGTCGCCCACCATGTTGAATGTGGCCCTTGGCTACACGGCGCATGAGTCGGCACACATCAAATACACAGATTCGACGGTGTACGACAAAGCAGCACTCGAACCACCGTTCATTGGAAGGTTTTTGAACCTGCTCGAGGATATTCGAATCGAGAAGCGAATGATGACCGACCACTACTCCACCATTCACCCCTTAGCCGTAACGGCCAAAGAGGTGCTGGGAGGCGAAAGTGATCTGTCAGTCAAGACTGAGGCGGTACTGCTTCACGATGGCTGCTTGATCGTTGGGCGCGCTAAATTGCTCAACCAACCACTCCAGCGTGAAGCGGACAACCTTATCTTCAAAATGAGAGAGGTTTTCGGACCGGGTCGCAGTACCAAGATTTTTGGACTGCTTAACCAGGTAGCTGGACTTCCGGACACTGAAGCTGTTTATCAACTGACCCACCGCATCTTGGATGTACTTGATGAGGAAGAGCCGGAAGACGACCAGAGTCAGCAACAGAACCAACAATCGCCGAATTCTGGTCAGGGGTCGAACCCGCCGGATCAAAGCGGACAACCCCAGAACCAGCCTGGTGATGGGGCAGACGATGGATCTGCCAATGATCAATCAGACGGTGCAGGTGATCCGGATGCACAAGCTGGTGGTTCGTCCGCAGGTGCTGGTGATCCTGGCAGCGATGCCGCTGGACCCGATGATGCTCAAACAGCCGGCGCTACTGCCGGTCAAGGAGCAGCTGGGAAACTGAAGCAGAAGATACTTTCTGCAACGGATGCAGACCTCGACGATGCTAAGTCTGATGTCGGCGGGGAAGCTGCAAAACTGATAGGCCAAGCAGTTGACCATTCAACTCCTACACCTGCCTCGGTAGTGAAGGATGCGGTGGGCTCTAGCATTCAAGGGGGAATCGTCGTTCAGAATGGACAGCTTGCCTCTATGGGGCTGCGCCAGGTTCTTAACGGACTGATTCAGGGTTCGCGCGATGCCCGCGTAAGTTTGCGTCGTACGGGTAGCAAAATCGATTCCTCGCGCTTAGCGCGGGTTCGGGTTGGGGAAAACCGGATATTCCGGCAGCAAGAACCCGTGCAGCGTACCAATGCGGCAATCGAAATTCTGCTCGATGGATCTGGGTCGATGGATTCCCCCGTCAGGGGCCAAAGCAAAACTGCACTGCAGATTGCCGAGGAAGCAACCGTGGCAATTCTCTCCGCATTAGAGGGGATTGCTGGCGTGACTACCGGTGCGATGGTTTTTCCTCGCAATGGTGGCCACGGCACAGCGGTTGGCGTTTTGAAGCGGCATGATCAGCGGCTTGTTGGCGCTATTCAAGAAGGTCGCTTTGGTTTGAAAGCAACCGGTGGTACACCTTTGGCAAATGCCATATGGCCAGCTGCTGGAGATCTGCTGAGTGCCAAGGGCGAGCGGAAAGTGATGTTCGTTATTACCGATGGCGATCCCGACAACGCTGATCAGGCTAAAGCCATGGTTGGTCGTTGCAGGGATTCTGGAATCGATGTGTTTGCGGTTGCTTTTGGGACTGCAAACACAATGAAACTCCATGACGTCTTTGGTAAAGACAGGTGGCAATTCCTGAGTGATCTCGGCGAATTGCGCACTGCGTTAAACAGCCTGGTTCAACAGGTTCTGACGCAAGCCGCGTAAAGCGGATTCAACCCAAAGGGGGTATCTCACCCCCTTTGGGGTGGCGTACCTCCTCCTAACCGGAGGTATACCAATGCAATTAGCCATGTTGTTCGGAGAGCAATCTCAGTCCGAGCTCCCTGACAGCCTCGTGAAGAAAGTTCGTCGCGCGCGTCGCCACCAAGCGATCAGTGCAGTCGAAGTTCAGCAGGTCTCTATCTTCGACCTCCTGGCGCTGCCAGAGGAGGAGTTGGGGCCTGTTGACTGGACCGATGACGATATCGATGTGCTCAGGGAGAAACTGCTGTTTGAGGCGTGCAGTGTCTTTTTGGACAAGCGCGCAGCACTCAGCACTCGGAAAGATCGTTGGGCATGGATCATGAGTGATGAGCTTTCACCATTCTCGTTCAAGGTCTGCATCAGCGCTGCTGGTGTCGACTGCGACAAGTTCCGTGAAAGCCTGGTCGATCTTTGCCGCCGGGAAGGGGTGATTGATCAACTGCAAATCGCAGCATAACGAATACCTCCTCCAGATAATGGGGGAGGGTATTTGGTAGCAGATGCCCAGGCCACTTGGCTTGTGGTACCTGATGACCAACGACAACTTAAACCGCTGGGGCGGTACCTCCCCAACGGGTGGTGCTTCCCCTGAAATTTTGGAGGCACCATGCGCTATAACACACAACCGAAACTTGAGTTTCCATCGGTGGAACTGTTCCCTTACCGGGCGTCAGGTCATCTTCGTACACGCGAGGAGTACCGGCATTTGGCGGCAAACCTGCAGCAATTTGAGCAGGGGCGTCGGGGCGAGTTTCTCGACCGGCTGAAACAGTTCAAGGCGGTAGGAGAGGAGTCGATACGATCTTTTCCTGCATCGCTGGTTGAGCCAATCTGCAACTACGAGATGCCGCCGGCGCCACGCGTTCTGGTGCACTCGCCTGGGGCGTATGAGACGCACGCCAGCCATCAAGTGGTTGACGATGCTCCGTTGGCATCCATCGATGATTACGCGGCCTACGGCGAACACTCTGGGTGCAGCCCTGAGTACCTGTCAGAGCCTGGTCATTTGGAATCACCTTTAGAGGAGGTTCCACCTGGTGACTACAGTGATACGCCTATGGGCGCTATTGCTGATCACGTTCTGCCGGCCGATGTTCTGGCCGACGACAACCAGGTTGATTGGTCAGGCGCTAAGGAGGGCGTCGTATCCCAATACGGTCACTACCACTACAAGTTCGACAAGAACGAATCCATGTCGTATCTGGTTCGTCTTGGCCGCAATGAGTACGTCTGGGGCATTGACCTGGAGCGTGTGGTGAACCTGCAGAGCATTCAGAAGGGCGATCATGTCCAGCTGAAATGCATTGGTAAGCAACCCGTCGAGATAGAGGCGCGTATCAAACAACCCGATGAAACGTACAAGATCGCAACACGGATCGTGCAACGTAACACCTGGGTAGCACGCGTTATTGCTCGAGGGCCTGCACAAGCGAAATAGTAAAAAAGCTCGATCAGGGTCGCCGTTATGGCGGCCCTGGCTGAGTCTTCAAACGAAAGGGATCGTGCCCTCTCGTTTGAAGATTCTTTGTGCCAGAATGATCTGGTGCACTGAAGCTGAATATTCAGCACTCAACACCCAGTGGGGTTTCATATCCCACTCCGGGGTATGGCTTCACTTCGAATCGGAGATCTCCATGCCCAACTTCAAAATGCTGCAGTCGGTTTTTACACAGGCTGCTGCCTTGGGAATTCTGATTCCTGATGAGCTGAAAAAGTTGCCTGGCCTCCTCGATGAGTTCGTCTCTATTGCCGACGGTCTCATCACCTCCGCAGACGGCACAGGTTGCTGTGATGAGTTGACGGTTGTTGACGCTGCGAAGGTGACTGAGCTTTCACAGGTGGTAAGTTCGCTGCGCGATGACATCTCCACGCCAAATCTGCCGTCGATTGGGGTTTCCCTTTCGATATTTGATCGACATGGAGAGCCCTATGCTAGTCGTGTGGTGAATCTGGCACCTGCAGGAGTTTCAGATGTTGTTGACCATGCTGCTCAGGCGGTGCTGCTGCACCGTGCAGGCAAGAACATGGGCTCTGTCATGGATGAACTCGAGTCGGCCTTGGTCGTCTACGACGTGATTCCGGAAGAAGGCGATTGGCCCCTTTCCGGCTGCACTGCCAACGTGTCGATCGGCCTAGAGTCGATCGATATCGAGTCAGGGCCTGTCTATGGTGGAGCAACTGCCTCAAGTGGCAAAAGTGCGTTGGTGGACCGAAGCATGCTTCGAGGTGCTCCTGTTCACCACATAAGTGTTGCCTACCCGGGTGGTGGCAAGCTCGGCATCCCGCCGGAAGCGACCCAAGATGGCGCTGAACGCTTGATTCGTGAGCTGGGGTTGGTCCCGTTGAACCTGGTCGTGGAAACACAGGAACTGGGTACCGACTGTGTCGCCGATGTCCGTCTGACGGTTAGTTTGCCCGGGAGCGCTGTTCTGATCGGGGAAATCAGCGATGTAGTGAAATACGCCGCTGAGCATTGGGATCTGCGATTCCGATCCCTACACCCAGCAGAGCAGAGTGAACTGGTGGATCGTATGGTTCGCACTGTGGGTGCTAACCGCTAACCAGGTGTTCGCAGAGTTACACGTAGTTTTAATAAACCCTTGCGGGGTTCAGTCCCGCTTGGGGCTGGCCCTGCCTATTCCAGGAGTCAGAAAATGAAATTGAAAATCACCAATAACTCTCAGATTAAGTTTGCCCAGCGCCTTCGATTCAACGGTGTGTGGGTACACGACGTCTGGGTTGATGGTCAGTATTTTCAGATTGAGGTTGGCGACGATTCATTTAAGGGCCGGCGAGAGTTCTTCAGCGGTATGTCCGATGTGGAGTTTGAGCGGGATGTTGTTGGTCGTACCAACACCGTGACAATGATGGATCGTACGGCTCCTCCAGAGGCATTGGTGGCTTCGTTCAATCAATGGCGCACGGAGTTTCACGCTGAGCGTGTGAATCGCCTACGCAGCCAGCCAGAGCGCTATGGCGATATAAGTGATGATGATCAGCTCATTCAACCGTCCCCGGATGTTGTAGCGGCTCGTTACGAGCTTGGCCAAGGTTGGGTGAAAACAACCGAAGTGGCGCAGTGTGCGGCCTGATTTCAGGACTCAATCAATCTAACAACCTTCAAGTGCGTCACGCATGTGATGCACCTCAAGGCATAGGAGAGCCTATGAAATCTGGAACCAACTCGACTCACCTTATTCAGTTTGAGGGGCAGCTATCGGTCTTCGAGAGCCCTCATTCAGGCAATGTATTGCTCGTCGATCGGGCAGAGTACAACCGCTATAGCCGTCTGGTTTGGGTGGCTCTACTGCCAGAAGATCCAGTTGCGCTGGAGGCAATAGCTCTTCACAGAGCTACGAAACCCTAGCGCCTACTTTTACGTGTCAACCATCCTTGGTCATGCCAAGGATGGGTTTTTCCAGATCACATCCAACAGGACTGCCTGTCGAATGTGATTTCCCTATCCGGCATGTGCTGGAGAGGAAAACAGCTGCATTCGCAGCACAGGCTTCGGCCTTTTTAACCCCTGCGGGCACCGTCCCCGCTTGGGGATGGGTCCGTACTCTCGGAGATGACCCATGACTTCAATCAATATCCTTGTGATGCAGCCTCCCCGGGCACGCGTCTCCTGGCGTCTGTCCTACCTGGGCAGACATGAATACGACTGCTCATTCCTGGGCAGTGACTTTCGCGTCACAGTCCGTGTAGCCAGAGAGCGCTATCCAGCTTTCTGCAACCTGAGTGAGGCCGAGTTTGAACGGTGGGAAAACGGACAATTCGGCTATGTGACCCACGGTGATCCTTCAAAGCTCACGGCTGAGTTCGTGGCCACGTTCAATCGATTGCGCTTCGAGGATTGGCAACGGCAGGTGCAAATCATGCTGAGTCAACCCGAGAAGTACGCTGACTACACGCCCAAGCATTTCTCTGTGTACGTCGGTGCGTCCTACGACAAATCCATAGGTTGGGTTCGGATGCATGATTTCGAGGAAATTCGGGCTCTTGCCGGGATTCCCGAACACATTGCTATCGACCCAACTGTTCTTCACTAAAACCCTCCGCCGGGCCCCTGTCCCCGCGGTGGGGTATGGTCCGGCTCCAAACTGTAGAAACACCATGAATGCAAACCAAGCTCTGATCGTTGTTCAACGCCTGCTCATCAATGCGGGGTCTCGGTTGAAGCTGCGATTGGTTTCACACGTAGGAGTGGATTACTGGAGCTTTTCTGTTGTTGGCCGCGGCCGAATGGGCAAGAAAGTCATCGTGCCCTTCATCCAAGTCACAGACGGCTTCAGAATTCTGGGGATCCTGGATCAGACGGGCCGAAACGCTCATTGGCTTTTCAATGGTCAGGCCGGAACCGGTTGCCGCCAGATTGCCCACTACGGGGATCAAGGGCGTACCGTTGTATACCACTCGAAGCAATATTTGACCGAGTGGTATAGCAAGAGCGTAGGGGACGCCGGTCTCTCATCCGCGTGCAGGGAGATCATTGCCAGCGCCCCGGATCGTGAGACCCTGGTCCTTCGTGATCTTGAGTATGAACGTGACGACCAGCTGATTGAGTTGCCGTCTACGTGCCAGGCTGAAGTCGTGCAGCGATGCATGGATGGGGAGATTGTCCCTGTCCAAGTCGAGCAGTACGAAAGGCTGATTAAGGAGTTCGGCGTCGCAGTGCGTTTTGGCCGCGGTGAATACCGTGGCCAACTGATGTCGATCGATACATCGAGGGTACTTCTTGCCGGCCAATTTATGGCCGCGTGAGGCGCGATCCTTCTTTGGAAGGAGCGCTTTGGAACAACCTGTGAAGACATGCAGCCGGGGCACGCAAACGCCCCGGTTGCATGCGGCGCTTTGCCCAGGCAAAATCCTGAGCAGTTACCCGGTTGCCTGTGCTGCTTGGTAAAAGAAGCTGGTATCCCAGCATTTCTCTCAGCCCCGGCGGTTCTCCTTCGCTAGAGGGCAAGCTCGCTTCTAATAGGGCGCAATCGACGATTCACAGCCTGCTGACCATCGCTTTCGTGGTGAAGGACATTTCATCGCGCGTGATCACCAGCACCTGTTCGACTTATAAAACTCAACCTGCGGGGGTGTGTTCCCTGCGGGAGCATGGTCCCGCTCATCCTGGAGAAGACCATGAATTGCAAAACTACCCAGAAGTACATGTTTGCCTTTATCAGCAGCTATCGTGGGACGCACTCCTACGAAGCCAAGTCGATCGAGAATGGCGTTGTTGGCCAGGCGTTACGGTTCGCATGCCGAATAGCAACAGATCCGTACGAGCAGCCTTGCACGCTTTCTCGTGAGGAGTGGGAGAAACAGGTCAACGGTAAGGTTGGGATGGTGAGCACCTACCCAGCTGAAACCCTGACTGACGAACTCGTGGCCACCTTCAATCGATGGTTGTTTGATGAGTGGGAGCGAGACGTTAACTCGATCCTTGCCAGCCCTGAGGTTTACGGCGCTGATGTTCCGAGCCTCTGCCCTGTCTTCGTTGGCGGGCGGTACGACGCGGAAATTGGATGGTGCGCCCTACAGGAGTTCGATGACCTAGTGAAGCTCGCCGGCCTGCCGGAAGAGCGTTGCTTGAATCCTCGATTTCAAGGCGTCACCCGGGAAATGGTGACGGTCGCTTAACAACAGTTTTTTTTGCGAAGGCCCAGGCCCTCAGAAAAGAATCTTTCCTTTCATCGAAGTCCTTGAGGGCTTCGTGATAACAAGCTGGCCACGCCAGCACAACTCAACCCACTGCGGGGCTTCATGACCCCGCATCGGGGTCATGGCTTCGCATTTACCGGAGATCCATGATGAAAGTTTTTGCATACGTACAAGGCGTTGAAAATGAACTCTACAAAGTTTTCGTAACGAATCAGGCGCACTCCAATGAGTGTTGGCTGACTGCCGTTTCGCCAAACACCAAAAACCTTTTCGAAGGTTTCAGGCAGGCTTTGGATAAGTTCGAGGCGGGCCAACGGGAGTTTGTAAACCTGGACAGCGTCCACGTCTCGCAGTTAGGTGAGGTGGTCGATGGCGATGTTGCCATTGGTCAACATCGCATGTTCCTGGTGTCAGCCGATGAGCACTATTGGCTGGCCAACAAAAAGGGGATGCTTGCGAAATTGTGTGACCTTGAGTCCACTCTGCAGTCCTACCTGGGGACCGCAACTTGTGTCCTCAGCACGGTCAGCGATGAACACATCGGCGCCGTGGTCACGAACTACTCGCCGATTGAAAATCTTCGACCTCAGGTATTGGTGGTCATGGAGGATGGAAACCCGATTGGGGTTCAGCTTTTTGGGCTCCCAGCTTCAACAGTGGTCTCTGTTCTGGATGTGATCCACCCAGATGACGCTCATTGCTTCAAAGACGAATACCTCGGTGATCTTGTCTATGAACACGGGGACGTCAAAAGTAATGTTAGGAATGTCACCCCATCGGTGCAGCACCTGAACACCTTTTCGCAACTTGCAAAATTGATCTAACCCATTCGGGGCCATGTCCCGATGGGGCGTGTCCCGTACCTCATCCTGGAGTACGACATGACTACAAAATCCAAGCTTCTCATCAACCTTGATTGCATGTTCATTGGAAGTCACTCTGAAGTGGCATTGGTTCCGGCCGATCTCACTCAGGGAGAAATGCACGCCATCACGGAAAAGAGGTTTGAATCGGTTGACATCGGTGACTATGTCATTGATACCGGGAACGGATCTCAATACGGCTCACATACCGAATGGGTCGGTGACGATGAAGAGCACACGCTCGAAATCGTGAGAGATTCCAACTGGCAATTGAAAATACTGAAGCAGGAGATCTGTGCTTCTGAGTCGCCCCCGGCCTCGGCTTCCGGCGACGGCCTTCTGTTCATCCAACAGGATGAAGACCTGCACACCATCATTGCTGCCCTGCGGTACTGGCAACAAATGGGGATGTGCGATCCCTTCAAACGGTCGGATGAAATGCATTCGTTGTGCACAAACAACGATGAGCTTGAGTCGTACTGTGAGGACGACCTCGATGACCTGGTCATGAGACTGAACGTCGAGATGAACCCCAAGGATTTCTTGGAAGACATCAAGGCTATCGTCTGATTGTGAGGTAGCCGGCCCTTATGGACCGGCCATCCTCAGAATGCTTCTGAGTGACTCTGCGCAAGACTCAGTCACAAGCATTCTCTGGCCTCCTCATGTGAGGAGCCAAGATACCCAGCTGGTGGTCACCAGCACATAAACCAAAAACCCACTTGGGGGCATTCATTCCCAGTGGGGGTGGTGCTTCCAATCACTTGGAGTTCCACCATGACTACAGTAATCAACACAACAATTGGCGAAGCAAAGGGCGGCGTTGCGCGACTCTGGCTCGAGGGCCAGAAGCTCGTTCATGCCGGCGTAAAGGTTGGAGCTAAATACCTGCTGCGAAGCAATGAAGCATCCAAACGCCTTGAGTTGGTACCTGTCTCTAGCGAGGCGCTGGAAGCGGGTTCCTTCACTGTTTCTAAACGTGAACGCAACGGTGTGGTCACGCCTCTGTTGGAGGTGCGCACTGATTTGCTCAAAACGTTCTTTGAAGGCTGCGAAAAGGTTCGAGTTGCAATTCGCAGTGGACGCATTGTCGTCACTGCTCTGCAGGTGGACCTCAAGATCAAGGAGCGTGTTGAGCGGATAAAACGCAAGCTCACCGAGAAGGTGGCGCTAGCAAAGGGTTCGCTCTATCACGGGAGCGGTATCATCGATAAAGCGCTGCACTCGGGCCTTTTGGTTGCGGGTGTTGCGTCTTTCATTCAAGTCGGTGTCGAGCTCGATTCAAACTATCTGGATGCTTCACTGCGCAACAATCCAGAGCTTTGGACCGAAGACTCTATCGCTATCAATACCGACATTCGTGACCTCACGTTGGCGGGCGATGTACCGCAATTAGACGTCCTTACGGCAGGAATCCCATGTACGGGCGCGAGCCGTTCAGGCCGGGCGAAGAACAAGATACAGAATGCGGAGGAACACTCCTCGGCTGGCACCTTGTTCATCGACTTCCTTGACTTCGTGAAAGCCTCTAACCCTGCGATCTGCGTCATCGAAAACGTACCTGAATATTTGGACTCGGTATCGATGACGGTTATTCGCAGTGTGATGACGTCGTTGGGCTACGTTTTGCATGAAACCGTGTTCAATGGGGCTGCTTTCGGTGTGCTTGAAGACCGTAAGCGGATGGTGGTAGTTGCGATCACAAAGGGCTTGGGAGAGGGCTTCACCTTTCCGACGCCCACTGACGTTAAACCGGTAAAAGTCGGCGATATCCTCGACGAAATCCCGTTGGACTCCCCACGCTGGAAAAGCTACGAGTATCTCGCGGCAAAGGAGGAGCGCGATATCGCGGATGGCAAAGGGTTCAAGCGGCAGTTGGTCACAGTAGACAGTAAGACTGTTGGGACTTTAGGGCGTGGCTACTTCAAGGGGAGGTCCACAGAGCCATTTCTGAAGCACCCTACAGACCCAGAGCTCAGTAGGTTGTTCACCGCTACCGAGCACGCGCGCTTGAAAGGGATCCCGCCAAGCATGGTGGATGGGCTATCAGAAACGATCGCACATGAGGTCCTCGGACAGTCTGTCGTGTATCCCGTCTTTCAGGCGGTTGGTTGGGCGCTGGGTATGGCCTTGACTAACCAGGTAATCAATCCTGATTACGCGTTACTTCAGGAAGAGGGGATCGACAGCTACTGTCAGCAAGTCTGTGGGGGAGGAATGTGCGGTGTCGGTCCTGTGTGCCATATGGGAATCGACTCCTCAACTCAACTTCCACCGAAGTACATCAGTGGGCAGCAGGCCCAGTTGGCGATGCTGTAGTACGCCGGTTGGCAAACATTCCACAGGTGGGCGATATGCCCCCCTGTGGTGTGTTCGGTACTAAGCCGTCAGGCCTGACAACGATGTAATTTTTTCAACCCGGCGGGCAGGTACCCCGTCCGGGGCACATGTTCGCCTCGATCGGAGGTGCCATGTGATGAATGTTATTTGCCAGGCTGCGAGGATGATGGGGAGTCGTAAAATCGTGCGAAAGGGGACTGCCAAGACCTCTGAATGTACGATTTTTCTGTGGGAACTCGATGACGGAAATTCGCTGGAGCTTCTGCGCAATGAGGCGCCCATGACGACCGCGCACTTTGTCAGCGTCAGGGAGAGGACGGAAAGGTTTAATGACCTGCTCGAGTACTACGAGCGGCATGCCAAAGTCTTCAGCCCTGACCGCTATCTGGCTGCATAAACCTGCAGTGCTTTGACCGTCCCGAACCTGGGGCGGTCGAAGCTCTCGCTCTACCAGGTAGGAAAAATATGTCGTATATTCACGATGCATTTTCACTGGATGCTCCGCGATTCAGCTGACTCTTCAGCACCTCTTTTGATTCCCTCCCGCTTCTCGACTGCTTTCCCAAGCTAGTTTTGCGAAAGCAATTGATTCTTCGCCGCCTGATGTCAGGTGGTGAGATGCCCAGTTGGTGGTTTACCAGCAATCAAAAATCCCTAACGGGGCTTCATGCCCCGCTGGGGCATGGCCTCGCTCTTAACTGGAGTTCGCTATGCAAAATATCTCTTACGACTGCGCTTTTATCGCCGACAAAATCAATGTGACTCTCAAGGTTGATGCGGCTGATCTGAAGGAAGCGGTTTCTCAGTTTATCACATCAAGCGTAGGCCTCTTCCTGTCGAAGCAGTACGGCATTGGCACTGATGAGTTGGACTCGATCCCGGGCACTCACTCGAGCGTAGTCACGCTTCAGGAGCAGGGATGGGTGCTGTTTGTCTCGCCTGCTGATTTGGCGCCTGTTCCCACGGTCGTTGTGCGCCGCACAACCAATGACGAAGTCATCGTCGAGAGCAACCAGGCTGTCCGGGTACTCTATCTCGAGGATGACAAATCTGGGGATTGGGATCCTGATGAAAGCAACTGTGTGACGGTGGGTGATACTGAAATGTGGCTATCGCGCTTCGATGTTTCACCCACGGATCTGGGGACTGTACTGGCTGACCTTGAAATCGGGATTACCGCCTGAGCCTTTGGCTTTTGCCATCCTCAAACAAACTTTTAACCCATTGGGGGCGATCCCCTCATGGGGGGAGCCTCCTTCGTTACCGGAGGCTCCACAATGTTTATCGAATCGGTCGACAACCCGAATGTTTTTCAGTTGCTCGGAGATACCGTCACGGCCGATGAAATCATCGAAGCCGCGAAGGGGATCATCGACAAGCGCTTTGCCAAAGGGGTTCGTTTTGACAGTCCGGACCGCGCACGGCATTTCTTCAAGTTCAAGTTGGGTGAGAAGGACCGGGAAGTGTTCGGCGTTGCCTACCTGGACGCCCAGCATCGACTCATCGCATTTGAAGAACTCTTCGCCGGCGGCCATCAGAAGGTTGGTGTCCATCCTGGCGTAGTTGCCAAGCGGGCGCTGCTGCACAATGCACCCAAAGTCATTTTGGCGCACAACCACCCCAGTGGTGATTGCAACCCATCGCCTGACGACCTCTCAATGACGGAATCGCTGAAGCAGGCTTTGAAGCTTGTGGAGGTGGAACTCATTGATCACATTATCGTTGGTAAGCACTGCTACAGCATGTGCGACAACGGTCAGATCTAAATCCTACCCATCGGGCGCATCACATCCCGGTAGGGTTGTGGTGCGCCACCTTTCCGGAGATGCACCATGAAATTTCGATCCTCAGTTGTTAGCTATCCAGACCGTGGTCATTGGGGGGATAGCCGGTACCGTGGTAACTGCACAGGCGCGATCGTAAGGGACTTCTTCGGGACCTATCACACCCGAAAGGATGGTCTTGCGTTTGACCCTAGTATCGGTGGCGGAACGTCGGTCGACGTCGCCAACGAGCTCGGGCTCCGCTTTAAGGGAACTGACCTGCACCAGGGCACCAACCTGTTGCTGGACGACATGCGGACCTTTCTTGGAGAGGAGGCCCACACCTGTTGGTGGCACGCCCCCTATGCTTCGATGCTGGTCTACAGCGGAGAGGTCTGGGGTGAGCCAAACAAGTGGGACATGAGTCGAATGGCCCTGGCCGAGTTCACGGAGGCTCTTGAGCTCTCCATCATGAACATTCATGACGCCGTCGAGAAAAACGGGCACTACGGGATTCTCATGGGCAATCTCCGTCGGCAGGGTCAGTACTTTAATTTGTCATCGCTCGTCGAACGCGTAGCACCAGGCCGGCTTGTCGATGAAATTATCAAGATTCAGCACAACTGCGTTTCTGATCGTCGGGAGTACCGTGGCAACATTGTCAAAATTAGCCACGAGAAATTGTTAATTTTCAAGAAAAACAAGGGCTCTCTGTACTTTCTGGCTCAGGTCGAGAAACGTGCTGCGTCATGGGTTGGGACTACTTGGCGTGCTGCGATTCGTCGCATCCTTCAGGGTGGCAAGGTCCTGCACCTCAAAGAGATTAACCAGCTGATCGAGCCGTACGCAGGTACACGTTCAAATCAGCACTGGGAGGCAAAAGTTCGTCAGGTGGTACAGGACGCGCGTTTTTTTGAGCGTGTTGCGCCTGGTACTTACCGGCTAGCTGCCTAGTTCGTCTCGCACCGCCCCGGGGAGTTCCCCGGGGCGGTTTAGAGACCGCTTCGGCAAGAGCATTGCTCAAGCGGTTTCATTCGAACCAATGTCGGTTCGATATGAAAGTAGCTGCGCTTCTGCAGCAATAAAACCAAACCGGCGGGGTTTAGCTCCCTGTCGGGGGTTAGCTCCGCCTCAACCCGGAGTTAAACCTATGAA